>ERZ773197.463-NODE-463-length-32020-cov-8.869138_pt1 | contig 32020 bp, 42 predicted proteins | sample MGYA00580999_ERZ773197 | MGnify/ENA primary metagenome ERZ773197 (study PRJEB29015, sample SAMEA2738166) | human oral metagenome | biome: human oral; feature: human-associated habitat; material: saliva | place: China | collected 2185 ...
ACAGCCATTCAAAATGACTTGCTTCATAAGTTTACAACAATGATTTATCGAACGTATGATACAGTCGTTATTGAAGATTTAGATGTACAAGCCATGCAAATGCAAAAAAAAGCTAAAAATTTACATCGGTCATTATTCGGTCGTTTTCGTCTCTATATGGAATACAAAGCTATCAAATTCAATAAAACACTTATCTTAGCTGACCAATACTATCCTTCAACACAACGTTGTTCGCATTGTGGTCATGTCAAAACAGATGATGATAAAATTGGATTAGATGGCAACAAAAAACACGGAACAAAACACAATGAATATATTTGTTATTCATGTGGTTTTGTTGCTGACCGTGATCAAAATGCAATAGCAAATCTACTCGCATTAGCTTAAAATAAAACGAAAGGAAAGAGGCTGGCTCGGCCTCTGAAAATAATAATTATTATTTTCTTGATGTGTTAACAGATTGCCTCTGTCATTACATGCTTTTTGCAGATATGGGAATGCAATTAATGACGAACATGAGAAAAAAGAATCATTTGATTATCAGAAATGATTTGTCTACACTTGACAACTTTTTTCAGAGCAGAATCAAATATGGTCACACAACTATCACTTTTTGATACCATAAATGAACCAAAACCAAAAAAGAAATCACAAACAAACGTCACTATCAATGTTACCAATCCAAAAAACATTGAACCTTTTTACGAAAATCTCGCAAAATACCCACTGGCATATATTGACCGTGAATGTCGCATCAAACGCTCAAATGATGAAACCATTCTCATTTCACCAAAAACAGTCGAAAATAAACCAGCCTTAATCATTACAGGAACACATCACACCTATTGTGCCATCTGGAAAGATAATCAATTCGAACTACAAAATTACAACCAACAAATTCTCAAACCCTTTAAATCACTCTCACAAAAAAGCCAAGAAGAACTTTTACATATCTTTGAAACCTATGCTGACGACATTGACACTTTATTCATCCCAAGGCCAACAGAAGAATCAAAATTTAAAGAACTTAAATGGCCATCTAAAAAAACAATTGACGAACAACTCACTGATTTTTATAAGCGTCACCAAACACCAAAAGAAAAAGTCTGGCGAATCAAACATAAAAATATCACCTATACCATTTATCATCACGATAACATCATTGAGCTTTATCGAAAAAAAGCCCAAAAACCAAAACGACTTATCGCCATCCTTTCTAATCAAGGTGCCTACACCACTGACGATTTTAACCCATCAGCCGATCAAATCATTTTACATCAATAGCCTATGGACAAACTTATTTATCAACTAAAAAAAGAACTGCTATGCAGTCCCTCAACAAAAGCAACAATTGTGGATGACATTATCCTACTTGACGACCATCGACAATTCGCCCAATTCAAAATCAACCCATCTGAAAAAATCCCGTATCCTCTTTATGAACAACACTTTTATATTGATGGTACCGATTACCATATCGTTCAAATATATCCAATATAGAAAGGACACCTTATGCAAGCTGTTATTGAAATCACCGATTACGACTATAACAACACAGGTCAATCTATGGTTTATTATAAAAAAGCCAAAAAAACAGACACAGGATATATTTATGATCCTATGGAAAACGAAATCTATCAATTAACTAACAATATGATTATCGTTAACCATAAAAACACTGGCTTTAACTAAAACAAAGGAAACCAACACCTGCAAAAACACATCCAAGAACTCATTAACGAACTCAACACACAAAACTTTGATTGGACAGACAATGAACTCATTGTAAAAGAAAACCAAGTTATTCTTGTAAACCACAAAGCCAATCACATTATTGAATACTACACCCTCACTAAAAACAAAAACAACACCTTTACTTGTCATTACAAGTTTAATAACACAACAGGACCTACAACAACCAGAAACACCATTGAACAACTGGTAAACTACATCATGGAATTTTAAGAAAGGAAAGCTAACAAATAATGAAACAATTTGGAATCACACTCTACTATACTGATAACCATCCAGCCAATGGTCAACCCTTTTTCACAGAAAAAGAACTCATTGAAGAAGCACAAGACATTTCTAACAATCAAGATGACAATGAAATCATTGTAACTACGGCAGAAGCCATCACATATCTTCAAAATCAAGGTTATGGATTATTTCACGAAACAATACAATATTTTGATAACTACGACATTACATACGTCGATATTGAAAGACGTGGTAAATCAACAACAATCGTACCACATATCGGACTAAAAAACATTAATCAAACAGCAACTTTGAAAACATTTCTAAACACCTATGATAGTCTCTCAAACTTCACAAAAATGTTTATTGAACAAGAAAAAGAAATCACACTTGATGGCGATTGGGCAGATGTCACAAAAACACAAGAAGCTGAAGACTTTAAACATTTAAATGAAGATGGTAAATATGGTTTTGCACTAGGTCACTCATATACACTACTAAATAAATATCTATACAGCCCATTGTCCAAACTTCTAAATGACTACGACTTAGATGTCATTAATGATTGGTTTACATACGTACAATTAAAGAACTAAACTAAAAAGGAAATACTATGACATTTTCTATCGACAATTATTCATTAGATTTAACTACAGACGATTATCTCATTGGTCATTTTAATAGCCTATCACCTGATGACCAACAAGCTATTTTAATCTTCCTTCGTTACATGGAAAATCTTAAAAACGCACTTCCTGACAAAACCATTCATGAAGAAGACATCAATGATGAACATATTGCGTATGCAGATGACGTTGTTAATACCATGGTGAACAACATCTTAGCCACATGGAAAGACAACTATCAAGACCAACTTCAAACAATTAAACACATTAATGACATCTTCGGTCAAGGAGATGCCTATCTCTACGGATTTGAAAAGCTCATTCTACAAACACCTGAGGAAGACATTAAAAACAACGACTTCGAACAAATGCTAAGACTAGGTAATAAATACATCAACGACCGTAAACAACATCACGCGCGTGCTCTACGATGGAAACAACTCAACGCACAACTTAACGCACAACAGAAAGGAATTTAACCATGACACAAACTTACTCAATCGCTATCACTGACGGTGGCTCTATGCCAATTGACATCAAAATCAACCTCACTTTTAAAGAAGCCCTTAAAGAAGCTTTATCACACTTAGAAGAGCAAGACATTACCCAAATCTGCAGTCTTTATGCTATTTCAACTAAAGACCACGAAACGGCTCTCAATCGCATTCAAGAAATCATTGAAAAACATCTCAAAGAAGATAACGAATTTTATTATGATAACACCGATAATGACAACACCATTATCAGTATCAATACAAACCCTAAAAACGAACCACTCAACAACATTCGTATTGAAGTTGTGGGTTATAATGTCTTTGCCTTTGCTAAACAAGAAAAACTATCACTAAACTGACATATTGAAAGGACTTATTCACATGCACGTATTAGCATTTCACGAAGAAGGTCAAGGGCCTTACGCTAACATTTTCCCAACAGCTAAAGATGCTTTTGAAGAAGCACTTAATCAAACCAATATTATCGAACAACAATGTATTGAATATGGTCTTGAAAGCATTCAACTTGATGACATTGAAAACTTCCTTTTAAAAGCAGAAAAAAATTCATGCATCGAACATGGAAACGAGAAAGATGACCGCCCTTGGTTTATCACTGTATCTATTGATGAAAATGATCATTTAAATATGACAGGCTATTCACAAATTGAAAAAAATTACAATTTTGAGTTCACCATTAAATATCAAAACATCAAAAAGGACTGATCTATGAATTTAAGAAAAAGTCTAAACAAAGTCTTACAGTGTTATCATAAAACAGAAGATGACATTGAAACTATTTACTATTTTCCAATAAACACCAATCAAGTCTTACAACTAAACATTGCCAAAACGTTAGAACTCTTAGAAAACCTAGAACCTGATGGCACAAACCTTATAAAATTACAATTCAAAGGTAATGATTTTATCATTGAATCCATCGATGTTAATGACGATGATAGTGATTACGGTCACACAGCAGAATTCGAATTTCATTCTTTGACTCACAATACGGATAACGTCATCTACACGCCTGATAGCCTTACAAACACTGTTTATGATGAAGACTTTCGTATACATGTTCCATTTAAAACAGATGCTTACATCAAACGTCAAAAAGAAAAAGAAAAACGACAAAAACAAGCGCAAGAAAAAGCAAATCAAAGAGCCAAAGAAGAACAAATCAACTATTACAACAACAAGCTCACAAGCCTAAAAAACAGTCAACTACAAAAACCTGAACGCTTTAGTATCTATCCATCAACCAAAGAAGAACGAAAAGCAGCTAAACTATCAAACAAACGACTCATTCACGTTCCTCTTTCCTTCGTTACAAAAACAGACGCTAATGACAAACCACATCACGAATTTAAAGACGTCTTAGGTCTTTATTTCTACGAAAAAATTGACTTTGCAGGTTGTGCCATCCCAAATGATTATGATACAGCCTTCAAACCATTCCGATTACAACCTGATAAAGATTTTGATAAACTATGGAAATATCCAACAAGCCATTATTACAAATCCCTCTACAAAGATAAACTTGTCTTCCCTGTTTTTGTCATTAATGAAACAGATCCCGTTTTTCTTTTCGACATCAGAGACAAACTTCAAAACTACTACAATCAACTCAAACCATATTTTGAAATGGAAGAAAAACAATTAGAAAAAAAGTTAAACGAATAAAAAGGAAACCTCAATGACAATCACTAAAGAACAATTCCAAACCTTCAAATAGCACTTTACAATCACAGACGTCGCACGCGCACGCATCGAAGCAAATGCTGAAATCGATTTTGATGATTTCAAAGAGTATCAAAATGACCCCGAAACATTCTTTGTTGACACTATTTGGAATCAAGACCTACCTGGCGAAATTACCAAATCAGAAGGTTATTATATTCGCCACGTACCAACTAATGATTTTATCAAACAAATCAACGACATCAACAACGTTGCCGATTTCATCGAAAATGACATGAATACGTATCTCACTGAACATAAACAGAAAGAAAATTAACATGACAATCACTAAAGAACAATTCGAAACGTTCAATAAACATTTCAACATTATAGAAATCACACATGAAACCGTTCAATCAACAGCTTACCTTGATTTAGAAGAGTTTAATGAATATCAAGATCATCCTGATGATTTCCTTCTAAACACAGATTGGATGCACCATTCAACAGAAATCACATCATCAGACGGCTACCGTATTCAATATATCCCATCTGACGACATCATTAAAGAAATTAGCGACATTAACGACATTGCCGATTTCATTGAAAATGACATGAATACTTATCTCACCGAACAGAAAGGCACATCTAATGACTAATCTTAACGATACCATTGACGTTCTATTCAAACGTCTCAACACCCCTCGTGCCATCTTTGACGAAGTCGCTACACGAACCAACCTCATTCCTGTCGCTGAAGAACTTAAAGATCATCCTGACGACATGAAAGCTATCATAAACGCTTTTCATAACTATGAGTATTTTGATAACATGGGGTCGATTGTCAAAAACTTAGGCCTTAAAGACAAATACCCTAAAACCTATCAATTCTTTTGCGAACTATCAGATGAAGAAATCATGGACAGTGATTATTCCATCAAAGGTGAATACTATCCACCAGGAATTTCAGACCTTCAAGAATGGCTTTCCGAACGTCTAGCGAATGTCTCTATGAATTCACCATACGCTAAAGACCCTAATAAATACACACCTTTTGTCTACAGCTGTTATCTCACATCAACTGACGAAGAGAACGGCTTTGATAACGACGGTCTATTTGTTGCTGCTTTAAACGGTGAACATTACGATCACTTCACTATCGATGAAACGGAACTTCCTCTTGTTCGTAATACTTACGACATCATTAAAGCTATCGACAACATCTGTAAAGCCAAACCGCTAGAAACAACAACACTAACAACAAGCACCCTTGCTTATTACAACATTCTAGCTAATCTTGTTTCAAATGACGAAGCACTCGCAGACTTCGAAATCGACACACTCAAACGTGAACTTAAGAAAGGAAACTAAATATGGGACTTGACATTTATCTCGAAAAATTTGCCAAACCAACCATTGACACAAGCAAAACCTACACATCTGCCGAATTATACGATAAAGATTTATCTTATATCGCTATTGACGATAATAACATCGAAAACCGTCTCCCTCAAGAAATCATCGACAACTATTGCCAAATCGTCACAATCACCGCAGAAGTTATCGATCCTGAAAAACTTCTTCCATATTTCAAAGAAAAATACCCAGATACATACGCAAATATCACAACAGACGACACAAATCTATGCGTTACAGGGACCGAATCAGCAGACGAAGACGAAATCACGGTAATAATTACAGATTACAATCATACAATCGATAAATTTCACGCATCTGTCACCATCACTAGCCAAAACCAACAATTCGACATCACAAAAACAATTCCTATTCAAGTTTATGTTTATCAAACAAAAGAAGTTGACTATCAACGTAAAGGTCTTAACGAATACGGTTGGTCACTCCTTCCTGAAAACTGTACCTATTCAACCAACTATGACAATCTCGTCGAACTTGTCAATAAAGGTGGACTATCACGTAGCTTCTTAGACAACTGGATTGAAGGTGAAACAGCTCTTATGGCTTGGTGGTAACAAGAAAAAAAATCCCTTTACGTTGCCTTTCTCATTAACAACACCTACAATTATTACACCAATGATCAAAAGATAACCAACAAACACCCCTAAACGCTCAGTCAGCACACGCGCTGAATCTCTGGTTGAACCCCAGCTAAGCGTATTTTTTTATATAAAAAAACACCGAAAGGAAACCTAACCTATGTCAACCACTCTTACGATTATCCCTGTAGCCATCACCCCATATTACCGCTACGTCATGCTAAAAGAAACAGACGATGGTCATGAATCGCTTATGACAACGACCATCGAAGACAATCAAGACCCTGTCGGAACAGCCATCACACATGCCATCAAAGAAACGGGTATTACTAATATCAGAGCCTTTTTCGAACTCAACCCTATTGTTTCTGAAAATCATACCAACAAGATTGTCGTTCTCTATTTCAATGACACCGATACCAATCGCAACGGTTATGGTTGGATTAAAAGCGATGACATCGAATCACTTTTTCTCCCTGACGGCGATTATGTCATTTCAGACCCGCTTGTTTATACAGCCACCTTACTTCTCAAAGAATATGATATCTTAGACAACAATGAAGAAAACATCACTGTACTCGCTCATGAAGATCATCAATTCTACAATTTCAAGAAACACGCCGATGATTACGGAAGGTCTTACTATATCACAGCACCAACCAAACGTGAACTCAACAGTCTTATGAAGTTTATCAATAAATGGAAACTTATCCGCGATACTGATATCGATAACACCATTGGCTTCTACACAGGTGTGGCTCCCGATTACGCCATTATTATTGCCTCTGACAATAACACATACCGTTTAACAATGTTCGACTGTCATAAAGAAGAAACAAAAACCTTTGATACCTATCAAAAACTCATCAACTACGCTGACCGTTGGTTCACAAACAAAACGAAAGAAAACTAACCTATGTCCTATCGTCTTTATCTCGACTTTAAAACAAACATCAAAACCATTGAAGACCTCACAAAAATCGTCAACCACTTAACTGAAACGAATCACAACTATCAACTGTCCTTAACAAACGTTTACCTCATTGACCGTATTCAGCAAACAGACCCCTCAAAGCCACCCTTCATACGCATTCTAGAAGCTATCAAACACCACAGTCTAGAATTATACTACTGGCCTACTTACCAACTACTAGCCCTCCCTCATGGCTTTACAACACCTGTTCAAAACCAACTCAATGATTACTACGACGCAAGCTTCTACTTCCAAGATAGCACTGACCAAGACTACCCATTAAGCACTTACGACGGTTTTGAAAATCTACCCTTTTATCAAGAGCTCGTAGAAATGGCAGCAGACGAAGACTTAGAAGGCGTCTACGATTGTTTTATCAACCACCTGGGTCTAATGACGGACACACAAAACCAACCACTCAAATTGACCGTTGATTTCGGCGTCACCGAACCGACCAATCAAGACCTTATTGATTGTCAAAAATTCGCCAACCAACTCAAAGAAAAAGGCTTACTTTAGAAAGGAAACCCACTATGACTGCTCAAGAAACTATCGAACAAATGCTCCGTAACAACGCCGAAGACCTCACAGGCCGCGCTTACGAAGACATCACGGCGTCTGAATACGACAGTATCGTCTCTATCTTAGACCAAGCCATTGACGCTTACACTAAGACCGACCTCTACAAAATCACAGACGATGATGAAGAACAGCCTATCGGAACAGATAAAGACAAAATGAACGCTCTTGCCAATTACCTCCGTTACGTCGCTAGCAAGATTGAAGAGAAATAAAAAAGGAGCATACTCATGCCTAAACACATTCGCACCATCATGCGTGCTAAAGGGTCTCACCTCTTCTTCTTAAGGTCTAAATACCAAACCAATGACGGTAGTATTAAGTCTTATGACGTCGTCTCACGCAACAAGAACTACAATCCCAATCGTTCGCGTAAAGACCCTGACGCTGTCACTATCTTTGTGCTCAACAAAGACCACAGTCAAATACTCATCACTCATGAATTTCGCTACCCAGTCAACGGTTGGACGGTCTCAACACCTGCAGGGCTCATCGACCCAGGCGAAAAGCCTATTGAAACCGCCAAACGTGAACTTCAAGAAGAAACAGGCTATACCACTGTTCTTGACGCTAAAACCCTTCCTGCGACCTATTCATCCGTTGGTATGAGTGACGAAAAAGTCCAACCCGTCATTCTTGTTGTTGATGAAACCAAACACATTGACCAAGACCTTGGTTCAGGCGAAGTCCTTAAATACCAATGGGTATCTAAAGACGAAGCCAAGACCATTGCCACAACCGCAACCAATCTCACAGCGCGTGCCCAATTAGCACTCTTGCTTTTCGCTAACGACGCGCTTATCTAAAGAAAGGAAACCCTCATGCATCTTGTCCTAAACCTACATGACGACAATAAGCTGACCTTTGAAGAATTGAACGACGCCAAAGACCTTGACGCTATTGACTTCGACCTGGACAAAGCCGAGTCTTTAGACTTGTATTACGACAAGTACAATTCCATCCGTCTATGGTTCGACGACATGTCCACAGAAGACCGAACAGAAGCCTTCTACAAATATCTCTACATCGTTGACACATTTTCAAGTCTCGAAAACGCCTATACCAACCTAAACAACATCGACGAACTAGACGCCGCTAACTATTACCCTAATGACCAAGAGTTTTTCGACCTCTATTTCGAAGGCGACCCTTACAAAGCCGTACTAGCGGCTAAATCTAACGATTATCGTCTTAATGATAAATTCGTTACCTTCGACGGCTATGGCTATCTTAAATCAGCAGACGCCATCCCTTATGAAAATGACGCTAATGATATCATCAACCGTTATTTCGAACAAAGTGATATCGACACCCTATGGAACACCAAACTAACAGCCACGCATAGTAGCGGTTACGTTACAACTCTAGAGTGTGAATTTTACTCAGAATTTGGTATGGAAACACTTGAAGAAAACGCCAAGGATGAACTTTGGGAGAAATTCGAAGAAGCTTACGAGAACCTTGATGAAGACGACGACATCGACCCACGGCAGAAAGCGCTTATCGAACGCATCGTTGACTTAGACACCGTCGACCCTGACCAGTTGCCTGATTGGACTATCGAACTTGTCATTTATACCGTTTAACTAAAAAGGAAAATCACTATGCCTAACCTTATCTACATCTATGCCTTCCCAGGCATGGGGAAAACAACGCTCTGTAAGGACTATGGGTATGTTGATTGGGATATTTACCACCCGACGCAACCTGAAATCACATCGCCTATTGTTCTGACCAACGATCCAACCAAACCTTGCGTCGCCTATTTCTTACCTGAAGATTACAACACGGCTTTTACCCATTTGTCTAAAAGTAAACAAAACTTCTTCAACGAAATGGGTGACTACCTTCGTAAACAATACGAAGCCATTTTACAAACAAAAAACCCCACCATTAAAGACTATATTGACCTTGACGACGTCCTACGCGTCATTGAGTCACTTAGAAAGGAAAACCAATGCCAAATACACTAACCATCCCAACAACCATCGAATGGAATAAACTCACCACGCGCCCACTAACGGACGAAGAACGAGAAGAATACGACCAACAATACGGCGACGGCGTTATCAGCTTCCATTGGGAGGGACCAGCACCAGATATTGACCAAAAAGTCCTCGTATACACTGAAAACATGAACACTGTTGAAATCGACGAATGGGTGGATTTCGGCAACGGTTGTTTCGGCTTTGACTTTAACGATGACGTCGACACGATTTATTGGGCAAAACTCCCTGAACCACCAAAACCCTTTTAGAAAGGAAAACTAATGCCACTCTTATACCGTAACATCACCAAAGACAAAACCATCGCTGACGTCCTTGACGAACACAGTCAACCCATAACACTCATCGGTGAACCCGAAGAACTCAACCGCCTCTTAATCGACAACGATTACCAACCTATCGATTTCACTATCGAAGACAACCAACGAGAAAGTCGCTTCGTTACCTTTCTCGATAAACACTATAACGGCAAGCTCAAAGAAACCCTCTACATTGACTACACCGAAAGCCTTTCCGCTGAACACATGGCTAAATTTGTCAACGAAGCGCTCGAATACAACATGCCTATTGAAGCCCTTGTCAACGACTACATTCGTGAAAACAGCGACTGGTGTCCTGAATTTGAAGTCATCAAAGCTTTTGTTGAAACCACCAACCAAAAAGAAGAAGATTTCTTCGACGGCGGGCCAACAGACCTCTGTGACTACTACCGTGAGCTTTTTGACGAATACGTCGAGCTTGACTACGGCGCTAAAGACCTCCTCAAAAACTCAGCCCCTGAAGACTTAACCATCTTCTTCGGCGATTATTGGGACGACACTTGCGAAGACATTGAAGAACATTACAATCAGGACAATAAGTCTATCGCAACACCTATCGAATGGCTCCTAAAAACGCAAGGCTATACCGAAGACGACCTTCATGATGACACCAAACGCCAAGAGTCTGCCTTCCTTAAGACCCTTTACGATGAACTCTATGACATGTCTGACTTAAGTAATTTCCAACTCGTTGCCATCCCTGACAGCAATAACTGGGAAGCTATTGTCGCACTTTGCCGAAAAGAAGGCGCTATTATCCGCAAATCGACAACCTTTGGACTTTTTGATAGCGTCCACGGTGGTGGGTCGCTCATGGGTATTACTCTTGAAAAAGACATCTATGTTGACGCTCAAACACCAATCCACCGTGTTACCATTCAAGAAAGCAAGGAATGGCTCGACTATACACCAAGCCCTGTCTATGGCTTCAATCGTGACCATTTCCGTGGCCATGATTTAGACGTCCAAGACGACCAACCCCTTCTTGATGACGTCTTAAAAACGCTCGAAGACCGTGGAATTGATACCTCTAAACTTAACATCGTTGAAGAAAAGGACTAATTTATGAAAACTTTTAACATCTCAATTACGGAAGTGCTCAAAACAACCGTTGAAACACAAGCCGAAACGCTTGAAGACGCCATTCAAAACGTCAAAGACTGCTACCGCAACCAAGAAATTATCCTAACTGCTGATGATTTCACAGGCGACGTCACTTTTGAAGAAGAACAAAACTAACGCAGAAAGGAACAATGATATGCTTACACTTACATTTGAAAATAACGACACTCTTACTATTCCTGAATCAGCTATTGCCAACTTTAAAGCTATCAATATCACAAACAACCTTCATTTCAAACACGGACACTGGGTCGCAAATAGCACGGCAAGAGCCGTTTCAATGAACCTCTACGTTGACCAACTCAAACAACTCAAGACTATGGTCAACAACGCAGCCCCTGCAAGCAACAAAACAGCTTTAGATAACCTTCTTGACGGCAACTATCAAATCACAGCATTTGTTTATGACAACGACCAACCAACTTATGTTGTTTGGCGCTCCGCAAACAACAATGAAAGCATCAATGAAAACCAAACAATCACAAAAGAAAAGACACCAAACGGTGAAGTTCTCCGAATTACAATTGTAAACAAAAACGCCTAATACGAAAAGGAACAACCTATGCCAATCTATCAAATTACAAAAACAGTCACAACAATTGAAGAAGTTTACGCCAAAGACAAAAATCAAGCGAAAAACATCCTTCAAAAAGACAACCCAACCGCAATCATCACCGTAAATGAGCCAATCAAAACCAAAAAGCTCGACGATGACTTATTGGACGCTCTCGAAGAAGGTGACATTAGTTTCCAAGAATTTCTCTACTCAGCGCACAACACGCACGCCACAAAAGGGCAAAAAGAACAACTCATTGAGCTGCTTGAGTACAACATTAGTGACTACAACAACGCTGACGATTGTATCCACGTTTATACAAGTATTAGCTCCCATACTGAAAAACAAGGCCAAAAAGACATCACCATTCTCAAAATCAACCAATACCCAAGACACAGCAACATTATCGAAGACACCTTCTACATCACACTCCTAGACAAATACGACGTCAGTGAAGATTTCTACGAATGAAACCTACGAAAGCCTAAGGTCTAAAACCTTAGGTTTTCTTTTTTAATCTAAACGAAAGGAAATACTACCGTTATGACTACTTTTAAAGACATTTATCCACAAGACATTCTCGACCTTATCGATAGCGAAGATTTCAATAATACCGAGCTCAAAAGTCCTATGATAAAGCCTGAAGTTATCGCTAACATCTTAGGTATCACATATAATGAAAACCTAGACACCGAATTTGATACCGACGCTCGTCAAATCAAACCACACGCCAATGATAGTTTCACAACCAATCGTCGAAAAGACATGCGCTCCATTGCGTATATCCTTTTAAAAACACGAACCAACTATAAAAATATTCGTGGGAGTAATTGGCAGGCTCGTATCAATATGTATGACAGGGCCTCTATACAACTGGCTGATGAACTTCTCATGCCTGAAAAACTAATCATCGACCTCATTAAAGAAGAAATGAGACCCCAATACAACATTATCAAATACACCAACCCTAAAACAGGTGTCGAAGAAGCGGACGTCAAACAATACAAAAAAGAAGACTATGACGTCCTACAACGAGTCGCCGAGTTACTACAAGTAAATGACGACGTCTTCAAACACCGCGCAAGAACTCTTGGAATCATCCACTAAGAAAGGAACAACAACGCATGACAGACGAATACAATATCTCAGACGAAGAAGTTAACGCAGAAATTGAAAAAATGAAAGACCAATTCGTAAAACTTAGCGAATGGCTTGACCGTGACGATGAAAAACCCGAAAACAAACTTAAAGCTATTGACAAACAACTCAAACAACTCAACTTAGAAAAAAACTATCTTGAAAAAGAAATCGCCATCAAATCAAAAGAACGTCACCAACAATTCACAGACTTTTTCAAAGAACTATTAACCTTTGCCAAAACCATCGATGGTTTAGCTATTGAGTGTCATACCGACATCGACAATATGCCTGTTATCGACATCACCTACACGAAACACGATATTGAATTGTTCACCTCCATCTATTTCTATCAATACGATTTCCCAAAACGCACATTAACAAACGTCAAAGAGGAACTTACTACAGCTATCGCCATCGCTGACCAACTAGATGGAAAAGTAAACTACAAAGAAGTCCGTAACGCTAAACACATATTAAACCCCATTGAACTCACTGACGAAGATATCACCGTATCATTTAATAAACAAACCAATAACCGTATCATTGTCAAAGCCGAAAAGACAACACACACTTATAAGGACGGCTTTATCACCACTCTTGATAACGTAACAACACTTAGAACTTACGGTTTCGATGACGACGTTAGTCAAACCATTTGTGACACACGCACCCTAACAGACTTCAATCAACTCTATCCTTTACTCAAAGACATGATCCAAAATATCAATAACTGGCAAACCAAAACAACCATTGTGTAAAAAGGAACCACCATGTATATCAACCCCAACATCTACCGACCAATTGCTACAAAGCTCCACCAAAAGCTTAAACCAAACATTCCTGTTGATATCGTAGAGCTTATTCGTTCGTTTTCAGACATCGCAATCGAAACAGTTGACGACTTACCAAAAGAACCTTTGGTCACTTACGATAACAAAAACTACACCTTTATCGTAACAGATAACCCAACGCCCAAAGAGCGTTTTCGTATAGCTGTCGACCTCGCCCATATCTTACTAGGTCACGTCGTAAACACCTACAACCTCTATCACAGAAACGCTAATGAACTTATATTTGAAGCCAATACATTAGGCGCGGCCATCCTTTGTCCCGAGAACGATTTCCGAAACCTTGTCTTTGACTACACAGACGATGATGACTATGCCGATATGGAACGAGTCTCCAAACACTTTGACGTCCCGCTATCTGTTGCTAAAACCTTCGGACGCCAACTAAACCTCATTCAATCATAGAAAGAAGACCACTCATGAACCTCAAACAGCAATTAAACTGCCTAAATAACAGCGACTATGACACTACTCACCTTCGCGAAAAACTCGAAGCCTTATTCCAATCCCAACGAAACTATGACGTCTTCAGACAAGGTCTCGAAAACAGTTGTTATGTCAACACAGAAACCACAGTCTCTATCGGTGCGCTCTGTAACCTACAAGTCAAAAACCGTCAACAAGCAGGGACGACCGTCAAACAATTTGTCTTCACCATTACGGACAATTACCCCCAAGACAAAATGCTACACGTGAAAATCACCATGGAATATGCCTACAAAGGTGGTGTAGATTGTTACATTAACCAAAATGACAGACATCTCGATAACAATGACATCATCGAATGTTTCAAAGACTGTTTCGGTATCTAAGACAAGGAGCACCAACTCATGACCATAGACAACACTTTCGCAGCCTACTTAAAAACACGTCAGACGCTCTTCGAAGAACGCTTCAACCAAGCTGTTGATTATCTCAATAGCGTCTACCCCGGTGTCTGTATCGTCATTTACAAATCCGTCAGCCAAATGGGTAACGATACACCGATTGTAGACAAATCATGCGTCCGTATCGGTGTTATTGAATATTCAAATATCTCACATAGTCCATATTTCATGTACTATGACTCAATTAACATCGCCCAAACTTACGACAACTTTATCGCTGATTTGAACCACGGCATCCAGTATGCACTCAGACACATCAAACATAACTAACGAAAAGACGTCTGCGTATGGCAAAACTATCATATCTTGAAGCTCTTCCAAAAGAATTACAAGAAAAATTCAAAAACGCTAATGTCATTATTTCAGACCTTAACATTGACCCTGAAACCGACGCCGTTCCTATTGAGAAAATTGCTGACCGTCTAAATCTCATTCCAAGTTACACGGAAGACGAATATGGCGATAACACCATTCATTTAAGAGTTTTGATGAGCCACGAAAACCAACGATTTGCTATCGCAAAAGCCATCGCCAATCGTATTTTCAACAGAAAAGAAGTCGTCATCAATCTGTTAAAAGAAATTGAAAATAACGAAGCTTTCGAAAATGAAATCGCTGAATATCAAGAACTTATCGAAAGAAAAATAAGTTGGGCAAACAACGCTGACGCTAGACAACTTCTGCTACCAGATAAAATCTTTTCACTCGCGCTTGAACACACAAAGCAAAAATCTATAAACAAAAAACAACTCATCCACAAACTCGCCAAACAGTTCCAAATGACGCCTTTTCTTATTGAACAAGAACTACAAACACGTGACCAAAAAAATTAACACCATTGTTTCAAACACTATATCCATCTCATAGAAAGGAAAACTCATGCCACTTTATGCCCACATTAAAACTGACCGTGTTGACGGTTGGTTTCGCGTCCTAGACAAAAACGTCGTTTTTAACGACGAAACCGACGAAAACGTCAAAGCTGAAGACATTGCCTTCATGTACGACCTTGAAGATTGGCAGACAACCGTCCTCACACAACGCCTTACAAGCTCACCTGACCTTCTCACAAGCATGTTAGGCCAAAACCCTACACCTGCGGAAACACTCATAAAACAAGGTATCCTTTATGTTAATAAAGTCGGTGGTTATTACCCTGACCCAACAGACGAAATCATCGCCATCAAAGAACATCCACAACGTCCCCTCAAAGACAACGAAGGATTCACAGGTTGGCTAGACAGCTCTGGTCATTTTTACGAATGCATCTACGGTACCCACAAAAATGTCGCTTTCAACCGTGATATTACTGAAGACGAATCTGCTATCTATTTCACTTGTGCCGTTTCTCCAATCACAAACAAACATGTAAATTGTGCCAACATTGGTCTCAAAGAACCAACAAAAACACAACGTCAATGGCTAAAAACATATAAGTATCAACTCTCACCAACCCAACGCAAAGACCTAGCCAACTATCTATAGAAAGAAAAATATTACAGTAATTCCTTTACATTTGATCATAAAAAACATAAAATAAAACAAAAAAGGAAAAACAAACCTATGAAACTAAAAAAAACACTAACCCTAACAACATTAGGTCTTCTATTATCAACGCCAATTTTAGCTCACGCTGACATTCAAACAGATACCATCAACGAAATGTGGGGAAAACCAACCCTTGTCTATGGCGCAGGCTTATCTGACAACGAAGTCCTTCAAACCAATAAAGCTTTCCATATCACAAACATCAATAACGTCAACCGTCAAGTCAACTCTGGCGACGATTTCAACACCTACCTTAATCAGCCAGGTGTCTCTAACAATTCTCTTTTCTCATCGGTTCTCGTCCAAAAACAAAACAAAGGAAAAGGTGTCACTGTCGATATTAAGACCCCACAAAACATCACTCAAGTCACAGAAAGCCAATACGCCAACGCCGCTATCACTGCAGGCGCTACAGACGTAGCTATTGATGTCGCATCTGTCAAAAAAGTTACAGGCGAATCAGCTCTTGTCGGTGTCTATAAGGCTCTCTCTGCAAACGGTGTAGCTATCGACAACACACGAACCCAAGCGGCTAGCCAAGAACTAAATACTGTTAATAATATTGCTGAAAATCACAAAGACCAATCTAACTTTGACCCTAAAGCGCTCGACCTTGCGACCGCACAAATCAAAAAAGATCTTGCAGATTATAAAGATAAGAAAGGTACAACCGCTTCAGATGCAGATGTCCAAAACATCATCAAAAAAGCCTTATCTGATAATAATATCGGTGATATTCTATCAAACAACGAAATCAACAATCTTGTATCTTTCGCCAACGTCTATCAAAATTCATCAGCCATTGATTCTAAAGAAGTTACCAAACAACTTGAAGATTTTAGTAAAAACACATATGACAAACTCTCTTCAAAATTCAAAAATGCCATCAATCCTGAAGAAAGTAAAAACGTCCTTCAAAACATCTTCACAAGTATTCAAAACTTCTTTATTAACATCTGGAACGCCTTAACAGGAAATGACTAAATATGATAGAATTTTTCACAACCATCAACACCTTCCTCGCAAATCTTATTAGAAGCTTTAACCCTGACGATGCTTTCCTTATCTATGCAGCCCTCATAGTTGCTCTATTTATTTGTAGCGTACTAATAAAAGGAAACATGGATAAGCCAAACGTTTACTTTTTAAGTTTTGCCCTTATCCCAAGTATGCTTCTTCTAATAGGTATTATGACAAGAGATAACGATATCACACCTTATCACATTGACGCTCACACAAACAATCTCACAACACGCTTTGAAAAAACAGAAAACTACACAGCATCACTATCAGACTTTAATACCAATAACACGATATTGACCCTTAATAGTTACACTGAGAAACCAGAAATCAAAGCCAAAGACCTTCCGATCCATAGTAGTACCAATGAAGCTACCGTTTATTTTAAGGTAAACGGTACCAATGCAGGAAAAGAAACATACACCCTTCCAATCATTGTTGAAAACTTTACGTCTGAAGACGCTCGTATTTATAAAACACGACTCACACCTAAAGTTACTAAAGTGGAAGAAAACAACTTAACCGTTACCGTAGCATCAAACAACCTTAAAAAAGAAAAAACAGTCAAATCAGCGGTTATCTATGTCACCTACGACGTTAGCGATAAAGATAAAGAAATGATTCAAGAAGAAAAAGAACGTGCAAACCAGCATCAACCGACGCAAAACACAAACGCTCGTGACGAACTTCGTCGCATCGTCAATGATGACAGTTATTGGAAATAATCAAAAATAACTTTTTATTTTTGATTTCTCCGCTTTTGCTAACGCAAAAGCGGCTTTCTTGAACGTGCGCCAATTTCCCTTGGAAATTGGCTTTTTTGCTTTATTAAAAAAACAGCCCATACGGACTGTTTCAATCAACATTTCAACGTCAAGAATTCTGTTTTAGACAAAGTCTCAAGAGCTTTATCTAAAACTTCAACAGGACGTTCAAATTCATGTGTATAGGACATAGAATTAGCAATATCATACAAAAAGTCTTCTTCATTTGAAAAGGGTGCTAATCCAGATTCCCTAAACTCATCGACAGCGGCACAAATCAAACGCATGCGATTATAATATTGCTGACGTGATTTCTCACGATTTTCTTCACCAACACTGCGTTCAGGAAGCGTCATCAAGGCAGGTTTTTTCGTCGCAAGCGTTTGCCCATCAAGGCCTTCCAACACATCACGATCCAAATAAAGTGTGTCTTGTTTGACATCTTTAGCTAACTCATTTAAAGCATTCACATAACGATCATCTAAGTCATCAAAGAATAACACGCGCGGACCAAATTGTGTCAACAAATGCATCTCTTTCTTTTGCATTTGCGCAACGCCATCTAATTGGAAGCCTTTTTCCAAAAACAATACTTTTGCATCTGAAAAATCAGTTTTTCCCATTACAATACCCCGTCATTCTTTCCTTTTTTATTATCAAACTCAGGCGTATAACGCACGCTTGAACGACCTCGATACGTTTGCAAACTCAACTTACCAGTTACCGTCTTCTTATTTCCTGACTTAGCCGTAAAGGTAATGGTCACATATTCATCACGGAACAATTTTTCCATTTCTTCATCACTAAAGCGATAATCGGCAAAAAGTCGTTTCACAGACACTTCTTTACCATGCCACATGCCACGAACATAATCAGGATTATCAGGACGTTCGGCCTTAAAGCCGACATAACGAATTTCATGTTTATCATCCGTAATAAAGACCTGATCCATTAACTTCCCTGTAATTGGTATCGTGTCACCATTAGGAGCCGTAAACTGAAAGGTAATCTTTTCATCACGAAGCAAAGCCTCATTTTCAGCTTCCGTAAACACATGCGAACCATATTTACCCTTATATGAAATCTCACGGCCTTGCCATGTTCCAAAAATGTAGCCTGACTTATTCGTTACCTTAAAACCAAGATATTCAATCGATTCATTCTTATCATTAACAAAGGTTTGAAGCATCAATTTACCAGTAATCTCAGTTGAATCCCCATTATCAGAATGCATCACAAAGGTAATTTCCTCACCTTTTTGCAATTTGTCATTCTCAAGTTTGGTAAACTCATGAGACCCATAAGAACCTTTATAGGACATTTGTTTACCAGCCCATTCACAAGGAATACGACCAGCTTTAAGCGCACGTACAAGCACAATACCCTTACGAACATTACCCTCATACTCATTATCACCAATACGAACAACAAAGGTCATCTTTTCTTTCTTCTTCGTTACACCATCAAAAGAAATTTCTTCATCAGCTAACAATTTTTCAAATTCACCTGTTGTAAATTCATGACCTGCAAACACACGAGGAAGTGTAATGCGTTCCCCATGATACTCAGCCACGTAAGAACGATTCACAGACAAATCAGACGCGTCAACTTTAGCTGTTTTCATCGTCATGACATCTTCATCAAGAAGTTCCAAAATCTTTTGGCGAACAGCGTCTAAGTCAGCTTCTGAATGAATATCATCAAGCGCATTGATGAAAATATGACGTCCTTCGACCGTTACAAATGACAATTGTTCCGCAAAACGCGCCGAAATAACACCTAATGGTGTCAAGGTCAACTTACCTTTTGTTTCAACCAAGGCTTGACGGTCGCCATTAGAGGCAACCATACGGTCAAGCGTAGGTACACGTGTCGCAGGCGTACCAATATTCTCACGTTCAAGAAGATCAGCCAACCATTTACGTGTCGGTGCCGTAGGCTTCTTAGATTTAACTTCATGACCATACAAGGTTGCACGAGAATTAACGTCAGGCAAGGTTGTTGCAACGTCACTCACATCCGCTTCAGCATCCATACCACCTTGTTTAGTTACAAGACGAAGAGATCCTGTAAATGGATAAGGCGTATCCGTTGTTTCATACTTATATTGCATGTATTCCGTATCTTCTAAGAACATGGCCACATAAGCTTCACAAATCACACGATAAAGTGCAGACGCCCCCTTACCAAATTGTTTATCTAATTCAAGCAAATCTTTAGGCACTTTAGATCCAAAACGTAAAGCCCCGTGAGAAATCTTAGAATTTTCTTTTTCCTTATCAGTCTTAGGCGTTGGAACAACATGTGTCTTAAAACGTGCTTGACGATGTGTAAACAATTCCTTAGGCAAGTCAAGAAGAACCAAAACCTCATCCAACTTACCTAAACTCTTATCAAACTCTTCTTCCATAACCATACGCGCATCAGGACGAGGATAAGACAAATACTTATTATCATACATAGCCTGAATCAATGGCAAAACATCAGAACCAGAAATACCAATCTTAGCCGCTTCACCTGAAATCGAGTCAAGCGTATGCGGTTTCCCAGGCGCTGATGATACTGGTTTTTTAGATACCAAACGAACGGCAGATGTCTCAGGCAAAGAAACACTTGCTTTCCATGTCGCTTCATCAGAATATTGATCCTCACCTTTATGCGTCAATGACAAGTCACCAAATTTATAACGAGATTCATAAACCGAAGACGGTTTATACTTACGAATCGCTTCTAATTGAGAATAAACTGCCAAAAGCATTACCGATTGCAAACCACCAATACGTGGCGCACTAATACGATACCCATCTTCTGACAATGATTTCGCAGCCAAACGTGTCAAGGATTGCGACATAAAGTCCATTTCTTGACGCACTTTAGCACGCAAATAAGGAATATGGTTACGCGTAATCGGACGCAAATGAGACATCGAATACTGAATATCTGCTTCTTCTTCAGAGGCATGTTCATCACGCATAATAGGCCCATTATAGTTAAGAATATCTAAAATTTCCATACCAATAAGATCCCCGTTACCTGAAGAATCTCGGTCAGTTGCCACAACAGGAACATACCCATTATCCAAATACGTCTTAATATTCATCACAACATCACGTTTAGCAGCCGAAATGAAAACCTTTTTCTTAAAATCAAAATCATCATAAGACCAAGGCAAAACGTCAACGTCTCGAAAGCCCCCAATCTTATCTTCACAACCTGCCTTAGCCACTTTAATAGGTTCAGGCAAAGTCATGGTATGCCCATTCAAAGGCAAGGACAATACATACTCACTACCATCAGGCAATGTTCCTTCTGTACCACCCAAGGCACGAGCAAAGTTTTCACGTGCCGATTTCTTTTCAACAATAACAATATACTTTGTCATGAATGGAATAAATCCTTTCTAATCATCTTAAATTACATAACTATTATCTCAAAAAACCGCCCATTTTTCAAACACCGATTTTTTAATCGACAAATCTTTCAAAATTTGTTAAGCTAGAATTATAATCCAATTGAAAGGAAGGTTTGTCATGTTTAAAAAACTAACAACCTTATCACTTTGTAGTTTAGCTTTATTAACAGCCTCACACGCACACGCAGACAGTCCTTTAGAAAACGCTAAAAAAGCTGTCGCTGATGCCAAAGCGCTCATCACAAACGCAGAACAAGAGGTTACAAACGCAAACAATATTACGGTTGACACCAATACAAAAACAGAAAAAGAAGAAAAAACAAACGAAAAAGCAAAAGAAATTGACCTTTTAAAAACAAGCCTAGATAAAACAAAAAATATTCTCAAAGAAAAGAAAACAAAACCTCTAACCTATCAAAAAAATGCTCAAAAGGCACAATTACTCACTTTAGAAAGTCAAAAAGAAACCTTCTTTAAACAATTAAACGCTTTAACCCAAAAAGAAACCGATAAAAATAAAGCTGTAAGTGACGCTACAAACAAACTCACAAACGCCAAAGCAACCCTTTCAGAAAAAGAAAACGCCCTAGCCTCTGTTCAAGCAAACCTTGCAGATTACGCCATCAATAGTGTTGACACGTCCTTCTTATCTGAAGAAGATCAAGCCCTTTTCAACAAAGTCAAAAACAATAACGATGAAGGTACAATCCACATGCCAACACATGCCCGCCAAGTTCGCAATTTCTTAAAAGCAAAATTCAACATTGCTGAAGTTGGAGGCTATCGTGCAGGCGACGATGATGGAACAGGTCACGGACACGGCTCAGGACTATCAGCTGACTTTATGGTTGATAAAGCAACAGGCGATAAACTCTCAGCCTATGTCGCTAAAAACATGAAAGCTTTAGGTGTCTACTATCAAATCTGGGAACAACGCTACTACATGGCTCAAAACAACATTTATGGCCCTGCAAACGCATGGAACCTCATGCCAGACCGAGGGGGAGCAACCGCCAACCACTACGACCATGTTCACATTTCCTTCAATAACTAAAAAAACTATCTCACTTGAGATAGTTTTATTATTTAGAACTTGTTTCCTCAGATTCCTCAGAAGTTGTTTTCTCAGTTTCCTCAGAAGGTGTTTCTTCAGTTTCCTCAAAAGTTGTTTCATCAGTTTCTTCAGACATTATTTCATCACTAACTTTTTCTCGTGCAAAAAACATCGGTTCTTCTGTTTCTCTAAGCACACGATAAAAACATAAGACTTTATAACGATACGTTGCATGACCAAACATCAACGCAAAAATATCCATCAAAAGAACAAAGCCAGTCAAGAACAAAATGACAAGGTACCAAATCACATTAACTGTCAAAAAAGCACCAAAGGCATTTTCGACAGACACACCTGTAAAATAAGTTCCACAAACTTTTAAAAAGTTCTCAACCGTTACTCCCGATGGTTTAAGCACATTTAAAAAAGAAACAAAGAGCAAAATCGCTACAAACGCTTCCGTTAAACGAAACCATAAACGTGCCAAAAAATGAAAAGGAAGATAAAAGAAACGGCAAATCGTTCGCCACAAACTAAATTTTAAATCAGTCATCAGTTGATCCAAAGCCTCCTTTACGAACATCACCTTCAACATCATCATCAGCAATCAGAAATGGCATGAACACAGCTTGACAAATAGCATCACCACGTTTAATATGAACCACCTTATCACTAATATTTTTAAATTGTGCCATAATAAGTCCTTCGTTCCCAGAATTATTATAATAATCACTATCAATAACCCCAACCGAATTAATCAAAACAATCCCACGTTTACGAGGATTACTTGAACGGTCAAACAAATAAAGCACTTCTTCAGTACCCATATAAGATTTAACGCCTGTTGGAACAAGTGCAATACTTCCAGGGGAAATGTGCATATCTTGACTTGCTTTCAAATCATAACCTGCCGCATGACGTGTTGCACGTTTTGGAAGAAGTGTCACGTCACTTTCTGTCGATACCAATTCAAAACCACGTTGTTTCATAAAAAAATAACCTACTTTCATAAAAGATAATTCTAGTATATCACATTAGTTATTCGTTGTCTCTATAGAAGCAGACGATGATTCTGTAGTTGTTTTAGACACTTCCGTTGACGAAGGTGTCGTTTCTACAGAAGAAGATGTCGAAGATACCGCCACCGAACTCGCAACACTTGAAGAACTTGATGGAACACTTGAATGTGTCGGCACAGACGACTCACGAGAAACCACAGACGATTCCTTAGATTCAGAAGACACTACAGACGACGGTGTCGACGCATGAACTTCTTTCACAATGGTTGTTTTTGTTGGCTTTTCAGGAACCTTTTTATTGCCTCCTGACATAAAGGTCATAATCGTAATAGACGCGGTAATAATCCCAAGAGCAGACCCAATAAACGCCAACGTTTTCTGAGTGGCAGATAGTCCTTTTTTAATTGTTTTCTTAACCGATGGCGTCTCTTCTTTTGAACGACGCGACAATGATTCATTAGCCAAAATACAAGCTCCTTTAACTATTTTTTTTGTAATCTTAGTGTAACAAAAAACCATCAAGAACACAAGAATAAACCACAAGATACATTCAACTTTCCCTTTAATCCAACCTACCAATGTGCTATAATAAAGATACAAAAAAACAAACGAGGTTTATTACTATGAAACAACTCACACGAGACACCGACAATAAAATGATTGCAGGTGTTTGCTCAGGTATTGCCAATTATCTAAATGTCGATCCAACCGTCATTCGCTTAATTTGGGCCATCGCCATCTGTTTCTTTGGCACAGGCGCCCTCCTTTATCTCATTGCATGGATCATCATCCCTGAAAAGCCAAAATTCTAAGAAAGAACACCTATGAATACCCTTTTAAGTTATTATCTTATTATTTATAGTTTAATGCTCTATGTCGCTATTCTTAATTTTACACAAGCTAGCGTCATTAACGTTATTCTTTTTGAAAAAGCTAACGAAAATCCATGGAAAGCATTTATCCCCTACTACGGCAATTTCACCCAACACAAACTAACCTTTGGAAATAAAAACAAATGGTTTTGGTTCTTTAACCTATTCATGCCAAACCTTTATGGCAGTTACGCCAATTATAAATGGGCACGCGCATGGGGACAATCAAAAGGCTTTTCAATCTTCTACATGTTCCTCCCTCTTATTTGTGGCCTGTTAATCATTATTCAAGACAAACCGTTGACGCCACAAAAACACATCTTAAACAAATAAAAAAAGAGACGTCACCGTCTCTCTTTTTTTATTAATCGTCAACTGCCATAGCAAGACGTTTCTTATCATTAAAGGCTTCTTTAAAGGCTCCTGATGAAGCGTCATACAAATCAAGAACAGCATCACGATTAATCCCATGTTTAAAGATAAAGGTATTGACAGATTCACCTGTATGATCCTTAGCCGTATAATCACCAATAGGCATGCCACTAAAGACAACCTTATAGTTATCAGGCATTTCAGGATTTTCATGCAAATCAAGTTCTGACAATGACAATTTACCCATCAACAAATCACGACATAAATCGGCAACCGCTTGACCTGTATACGAATTATCAAAGGCATCAAAGACATACTCACGAACTTCTTTCTTTTCCCAACCTTCACGTTTGGCTTCTTCAAAAACATCACGTTTTTCAACCTCTAATTTTTCAGGTTTAGGGTATTTCGCAACAAAGGCTTTCAAAAATTCTTGAACCGCTTTAATTTCAAAACCAAATGCACCATCAGCTTGTTTATCACGGAAAATCATCGTTACTTCATTCAACTGAGGATCCATCAAGCAACGAAGCAAACCTTCTTTAAGCATTTGAATCTTCGATTGACGAAGCGCATCATCACCTTTATAATCTCCTCGACCAATCGCATTGAAATTATCCAACAATTCACGAGACACTTGCCAATATTCAACAGGTTTACTTTGTGTCGTATACGAGATACCATTTTCACGATTATATTCGTCATAAACAGCATTCATAATATACTCAGACAACTCTGCCGAATATTCATCAAGCTTAATACCTGCCTTATTAGCCGCCAAAAGAGCATCTTCTTTAATGGTTTGAGCAATCTTCGCATGAGCCACACGTGCTTTTACAAGAGCTTCCCCATCAATGGTAGCCAGTGAATCTGAACCACGAAAACGATTAGCTGTTGTTGGCAAGGTTGATTTCGTATACTTACCTGCAACAGGTTGAGGCAAGCGTCCATGAAGACCTGCAGCCATTGGTGTAATCGTATCCAACTTATTCACAATCGGCATACCTGTTTGAGAGAAGACCGCACCATTACCTGGATTCTTACCTGGCAAGAATAGCAAATCGTTAACTTTAATGGTTGACGTTTCTTCATTATTGATATTATAACCAATACCAGCTTCCCCTGGCGTAATCACATCACTTGGACGACGTGTCACATTCTTACCATTAACACGTACTTCATGACGAATACCTGAGTTATAAATCAAATCTTCAATCAACTCTTTGTCATTTGATTTAAGGAATACCGTATAAGCTGAATTGGCACGAATAACCGCTTCAACGGCTTCCCCATAAATATCACGCAACTGTTGATAAGCTTGAAGAACGAAGGTCAATTGCAAATCTTGTCCAAGAGCAATAGACGTAATCGTATCCAAGTTAGCAATCCCACGTTCTCCATCACGAATATTACCCAACTCTTCAAGCATCACATGAAGACCAACAATCGGTTTACCTGCTGATTTCGTTGTATAGGCCAAATCATAAAACTCATTAACCAATTGAGAGAAAATCGTAAGAACGTGTTTTTGATAGTGTTGCAAATGAGGTGGCACAACGGCAAACATGAACTTAGGACGTTCACTGTAAAAGACTTGTGTCATATCAATAACAGGTGATTGTTGTTGCACAAATGATTTTGTCAAGGCATCATACTTCGTATCTTCAAATTGAGACACGCCATCAACAAAATGGTCACCTTCTTTTTGCATCTCAATCAAGACACCATCTTTAACAATCAAGTCATTCGTAATCTCATCACGAACATAGGCCACTTGACCACGTTTACGATACCCTTTAATAAAGCGGAAATAAAAACGTGCCACACGTGTCCCTGATGTTGAGACATCAAGTGTCAAATAAGTTGTTCGATTTGGATATTTCCCAACAATGTGAAGCCAAGACCAACCTGCCATGGACACGTTTTCAATATGGCCATACTTTTCAACATCCATTGGTTTTGTAAATTCAGCGTCTTCATAAGCTGTCCATGTCGTATTCGCATTAGCAAATCCATAACGACTAACATAATTCTTATCAAAACGAACCCCAATACGACGAGGGAACCCAACCCCTGATACGTCAAAGCTATCAGACAAGCCACCTGACATCAAGGCAATGGTTGTTGGATCATCGTAAACAGAAAGACCTGTTAACAAAGTTGCATAGATAGACGCAACCGTTTGTTCAGCCCCAGAAATCTGTTTAATGGCGTTGTTCGCAGTGATAGATTTAACACGCAACTCATTACGAGGAAGCATTGACATGGCTTCAAACACAAGCGTCAACAAATCTTTCTTATCTTCAGGCGGAAGCGTTGGATCAACATTGATAAAATTAAGGTCAGTTGACACTTTGGCAGCCAACTCTCCCAAAAGCACATAAACCGAGTACATCGAAATCTTCGAATAAATCTCTTCAACTTGTTCATCAACAATCTCCTGAGGAATATTATCACGATAACCCACATAACGCACATATTTTTCTTGTTCAATCAAATAATCAAACAACAAATACACAATACGACGAAGCATGTTACCTGCAGCAGGATTCCAAATTTCACCATTATCTGGGAACAACATGGCAACAATGGCATCAATCATCCCCACGGCTTTGGTAACGTCATTACGACGAAACTCTTGAAGCGCATTGATCAAAGGGTTGAAAACATTAGACAGGTTAGGCACCATCAGATTAAACTGTACCACCTCAAACCCTGCTTTCGTGGCAGGATAATAAAACTTACGAAGCAACTCCATCTTAGGGTCTGTCGTAAAGATATTCCACGGATTATCTGCTCGAATCCACAAATCAAAGATAACTTCAATATAGGTTTGTCCTTTACCACCACGAGTGATGGCAATCAAGATAACATTAACAGGCGCATCATCATAAAAATACACACCTGCTGGACGTTGTGTGTTCCAATCAAGCGGATGGAAATTGGCATTAATGAAATCCGCAAGCGTATCATAAGGGTCATTCTTACGTTGGAAACCACCCACACGACGTTTACCATCGCCACCTTCACGACGAGGAATCAGTGGATTATAATCATAATCAAGACCAGAATACCATCTTTGATATTCAGCAGGAACATCACTCATGTCATACAACATTTCCCCAAAATCATGATCGAACATTGGCACTTTTTCTTTAACAACATCCCCATTGATGTCCTTCTTAACAAAACCATCAACCGTCTTATCATAAACAGGCATCATGATTTTCTTAATCCCATCATTTTTCATCATAATGTGACTAGCCAATACCATAACCGTCCCATCATAACCAAGACCCGCATCAGGGGCTACACGAAAATCAGACACCAAATGGTCAATTTGACGTAAGAATGCTTCATTATCAAACGTTGTCAAATCATCGTTAATGTATTGTGTATTGTTCTGTTCCCAAACAACTTTCATTTTCCATCTAAACAAACCCCACAAAGGGAAGAAACAAACAAACATCAAAAACAAGGTCTGAGGAATACCACCATAATTATGGAAAAAACCCTGATCCTTGCCATGAAGGTTAGCTGTCATTTCTCTAAGTCCTTGAATCAAAAGACCAAATACAATAACAACAGCAGCTGCAGCCACAATAGAGCCTTGTTGATAAATCTTACGAGACTGGGGCCCAATTGGTTTCTTACGAGCTGTTTCCGCTTCTAAATCGACTTCCTTTTTCTTCTTAAAGCCATCAACAGTCTTACGTGCATAGGCACGTTCCATCTCACGTTTACTCCGACGACCCAAAAACAATTTTTTAGCATTTGAAACCGTCAACTGCGCACGTGCTTTTGATTTTAAACCACCTGCACGCTCACGAACATGTCCTTTTAACACGTCCGTATGTTTCTTAAAATCCATAAAAAACAAGCCTTTCTGAAATATGTTATACTTATATTATAAAAAAACTAAGCCCATTTAACAAGGTCACAAAGAAAGGAATTAACCACCTATGACAAATCTAAAACCTTTTATTGAAGAAACAGAAACCTATGCCCGTTTAGCGACCTATTTTGCTAACGACCCCGAGAAGCGTAAAAAAGCGCGTGACGAATACGCTGAATACATGCTCGATACATCCTTTAAAAATCGTCAAAATATCAGTAAACATTTCATTGAAATGACCCAAGACAATCCTGATCAAATGCAAAAACTTGAAGTCACACGTGGCGTTAACCTTGGAGCAGGTGCTAAAGTCTTTATGAGCGAAATTAGCAATATCTTCACCAAAAAAGAAGAAGAACAAAAAACACGCGCTCAAAACGTCCTAGAAGAAACCAACCAAATCTTCTATGACTTAAACCAACTACACACTGCAAGTACCTACCTTCAAAAAGCCGAACCCGAACATCACAAATGGTCAATGCTTGCCGCCCAAATGACCCAAAACAATATCATCGATAAATACAACCTATCGCTTGAAAAAAACAACATCACCCTCGACTTATCAGAAGACGATATCGATAACATCATCACCTATTACCGAGGAAATCCTGATCAACTTAACGACATCCTCCTTTCTCGTGATGACAACTTCCCACTCGATTCAACCTCTGAAAAAGACGCTCAAGCCTACGTTCTCATCAACTACCTTTGTGATACCAATCAAAACTACTACAATTGCTTTAAAGCCATTTCAGAAGAACGTGTCAACAATAACGCTAGTCTAAGTAATATCATTCCAGACAATGTACGCACCTTCTTCAAAGAACGAAGCGACTTTATTAACGAACAACTGAACAAAAAAGCTTACGATAACCTTTACACAAACGGTAATCTCAACGCTTTTGAAACCTTTGTTAACGAAATCCCAAGTAAATACGACGAAACCTTACAAGAACTCGTAGACACCTATTACACAGGCGGCACGAAAGAAACAGGAAAACCCATTGAAATGGTTCTTCGTGCGCGTGTCATCAGTACCCTCGACGGTTGTTCGAAAGAAGACGCCCAAGCGATTCTCGACAATAAAAAACAAAACTTACAAACCTATGACACCCTTGTTCTCGAACAACCCATCGACTTTTCTGCCTTTAACAAGTTGACAGAAGAAACAGACGCAACAGACACGCAAACACCAAGTCTTAGAGAAACTATCCAACAACATCAAGAAAAAAATCACCCTAAAAACAGTCATACCAAAAATAATTATGACCTCCCTGAAACCAACCATGACCTTCCTTTAGGTAATCATGACCTCCCTGAAACTAATCATGACTTCCCCGAAATCAACCACGACTATCCCGTATACCCAGACGATCAATTTCAACCAGATATCTTTCTAGGTGACCCCTATCTTGACAACTATCTCCCACCAGAATTTGAAATCGACGAAAGTCAATTCGAATATGACCCCGAACAAAACTTCTTAACACATTGACAAACCTCATAAAACATGAGAAAATAAAAGATATTAAATAAGAAAGTGAGATCTCTCCAAATATGTTAACAACAAAAAATGTAACGGCAACAGCTGCAAGCCTAGCTAGCATTTTAGCACCTGTTGCCTCTGTTTCGGCTGACGAAAATACTGAAAAAGTAGACCTTTCAAAAACAATTTCTCTTGACGAATTTGAAAGTCGTCAAAACGCAAAAACAGAAAACACATCAACTGACACAACACCCGTTGACACAACAACTGACTACACTGTCACAGAAGGCCATGTGACAAAATGGGTTGACGAAGATGGAAAACCTCTAAAACCTGCTGAAGACGGTAGTCATCCTGACACTAATAAAGACGCCATCGAAGGACGTCAACTCATTGAAATCAAAAAAGATGACAATGGCGACCTTGTCAATGTCTACAAAAATCTCAACATCGAAGAAGACACGACAGAAAGTGACGAATTACTTCTCACACCTGCAGGTAAAACCTTGAATGATGCCCTTAAAAAAGGAACAAAAGTCAAAGATCAAAAAGACACAACACCGTCATCAAATAAATCTGACAGCGCCCCAAGTGCTTCTAAAAATGACAAAGCACCATCTGCAAAAACAAAAGCAGACAGTGAACAAGCAAAAGCTAAAGAAACCCTAGATGCACAACTTAAACGTCTTAATGATGATATCAATACTATCAATGAATTGTCACCAGGAACCTTCAGCGAAAACGAAATCAAAGAGATGAATGAAAAATTCCCTAATCTCTCTGCCGACAAACGTGAAGAGTTCTTAAACAATCTTGAAAAGACAATCACAGACATCAAAGCTCAAAAAGGAACAGAAGCACCTGCAGAACAGCCTGCTCAACAAGCGCCTGCACAACCTGCGCAACCTGCGCCAACCCAACAAACAGCAACACCAACTCAACAAGAGAGTGCGCCTGCAGTTCCATTAAACAGTAACCGTCAAGCATCAAGCGACACGCTTCCAAGCACTGGCGAAAACACAAACGCTCAATTAGTAACAGCAGGTGGTGTCTTAACACTCAGCGCAGCAGGCCTTATCGCCCTTGCTCGTCGTAAAAAAGAAGAATAAACATATTATCACCGTTTCGTAACCGAAACGGTGTTTTCTTGAGCGCTCCGCGCTATCGCCTACGGCGATTTTCCGATTTTTGCTATCGCAAAAATCGGTTTTTTGTTTTTGGTCTGCCTATCGGCAGACCGTTAGATTAAGTTCATAACTATAAGTTAGCACAAACCAACTCACAAGTCATCACACAAGCCATCACACAAGCCATCACACAAGCCATCACACAAGCCATCACACAAGCCA
>ERZ773197.465-NODE-465-length-31876-cov-10.296848_pt1 | contig 31876 bp, 19 predicted proteins | sample MGYA00580999_ERZ773197 | MGnify/ENA primary metagenome ERZ773197 (study PRJEB29015, sample SAMEA2738166) | human oral metagenome | biome: human oral; feature: human-associated habitat; material: saliva | place: China | collected 2185 ...
AACCGCTCATTCTGAACAACTAGTATTATCCCTAGATATATCAGCATAAGAATAACCTCTACCGTCAAATGTCATATATCAATCTCTATTATAATGCAGACACATTCCTCTATGTCGTGTAGTAGTTGGAGGAACCCAACTTTCCGACCAATTACGAATTTCACTTAATTCATAAGCATTAGCAGTTGGAATTAGGATTATCCCTAGAATTGCTAGGAAAAAAAGTTTTAGTTTAGTTTTCATACAAAAGAACAAAAAAATAAAACATAAAGGCGTGGAGGCATTGAGCCTACCCACGCCTTTTTATAAACTATCTTTTTGATAAATAAATTCTCTTAATTTCATTTAAGATATTCTCCATTTCCTCTCTTTTTTGTATAGCCTCTTCTTCATAAATAGGCTTCATAACTTTAACAAAAATACGAATAAGAATATAAAATAAAAAAGATAAAGAAGAAGAATAAAGAACAAAAAAACCAATAAACAAAAGAATTTTATCAACCATTTTTTTTAGATTTATAAAAATAATAAAAAGAAAGAACTATTTGAGAAATAAACAAAGTAAATCGGACAATAGAGCTAATAATCCAAACCCAAACAACAATAGAATTTACAATCTCTTTACTCATTAACGAACAAAACGATTTAAAACACGAATAAACATATGAATTCAGAACCAAACCATAGCAACTAAAGCTATAAAATCTATTCAAGCAACAAGTCAATTACTATCATAAGGGATCTGACAAAATTCCATATTATCTAGTTTTTTACATTCTCGTCTAATCATATTTCACAAAAAAGCTAAGAATTAAAAAGATAGCATACAATCAAAACAAAGGGAATAAAGCACCTAAAACATAATAAAAGTTAATCCACAACAAACCATAAATAGAAGCAATCATTATTTAAACCGTCAAAAAGTAAAACGATAAAGAAGAATACAAAGCACCGTAAGAAGAACTCAAGCAAGAAGCAAAAAAGCCCATCTTCAAATCATTTGACGATTCATAGCAAAATCAAAACCAGCTAAAAAACTAGTTCATAAACTACCGAACCAGTCCGTATTCATAATAGGTTTTGCAGTTGCAAAATTTACAGTAGGCATTTTTTAAGATCTTCAACGAATAAAAGCAACAACCAAAGAAAGAACTCACAAAGACACAATATAAGGAGCAACCTCCTTAAACAAAACTACAACAGAGTTCACAGAATGATTAAAGATAGAGTCCATTACACAAAACGTTTAAACAATCTAAAAGCAAAAAAGACAACAAATAAAGAACCAAATATCATAAAAGAAGAAGTAGCATAAGTAGAAAAAGCTTGATTTATTTTTAGTAAATCTCAAGTTTCCAAAACAGGAACAGGAATTAAAGAATTATCTCAATAAGAAAGAACCAGGTTAGGTCAACTTTGATTAACTTCTATTCAAGCAGGAACTATAACATTATCTTTTATATCATAAATAACGTCTGGAGTTTGCAAAAGATATGTTTTAGCTAAAGAAGCTTCCAAAGCCTCTAGTCTTGAATCTATTATATAATCACTTCAAGTCATAATTTTTTAAAGATAAATAAAAGTTTTTTAATTTATGAACTTTTGGAGAGAGCCAAGCTCTGATTTTCAAATCTCTTTCACTATACTCCTCTACTCTTTCTTCAACAATTAAATCATCAAAGTTTAAAGCATTTGAAGCATTAACATCAGGAAGTGAAGAAATATATTTAGACAAATACTCCTCTTCTCACAACTCTCTTTGCACTGGAGTAGAAAACCATTTTCAAATTTTAAACACCCAAAACAATTCAAACAAAGGCATAAAAAAGCTAGAGAACAAAGGTTTAGGTTCTAATTTCTTAGTAATTCAACTTTTTTCAGTAGATACATAAACATTTTGTCAATCTTCTCCATTTATATCTGATATATCAGCTTCGTTCTCATACAATGATTTAAAACATCGCTGGATTCAAAGAAGCAAGAATTTTACTCTTTTATATCTAATAACAAAGTCAGCATAACGACGAATAGTTTTATCAATAAGGGCTGTTCTTTGAGTAATAAAATAAACCGAGATATTTCTTTTTCTACATTGAGAAAGAAAAATCTTCAATCTATCTAATAAATCAGCCTTATTCCATTTACGAGCATCAAAATATAACTGTGCTTCATCAACTACCAAATGAATATTTTTATATTTTTTTTCATCGTAAGATGATAAATCTGAATTAGTATCTTTTATTCGGATATCTAAATCATCAAAAATACAAAATAAATCATCTGGAGTAGCAAAGAATAAATCAACTTTTTTATATGGAATATTAGCTATAATAAAGTTTTTTCTCTTATCTAATTCATACAAATCAAGGAAAGTTCAATAAGTTTTTCAAGCCTTGAAATTTCACATAATAAGATAGCAACCATAACGACGACCTAACATTATTTTTTAGATTTAAGATACAAAACAATAGAATGAGAAGTGAGTTTTAACATCGTATTTACAAAAGACAGCTCTCTTTCAAATTTTTCTCTAGAAATACGACGAAAGCCATAATCTAAAGCAATTCTTTGTCATTTATCAATACAACGAACACAAACCTGGAGAATATCAATAAACCTTTCATCATCATTCATTTTTGCTATTTCTCTTAATCTCCTTTTTTGCTTAGCATCAAAATAATTAAAGTTCTTCATAATTTTTTACATAATCTGATAAAGCACAACCCTCTAACAACATAACCAATTTTGACAATTGAGCATAATTTTTAGTTCTTTTATACTCTAATATTTGTTTTTGAATATTTATAAAGTTTCTATCAATAATTTTATGTTTATGATGTGATCTCATATTTTTAGAACAAGATAATCATAAACTAGCAATATGACGAAGATAATTATAATAAACCCTCTTTTCATCATCTGAAATTCAATCTGATTGAATTTGCAATTCATAACGCATTAAATTATCATATTTTTGATATTCAGGATAAAGCCACAACGCATTATTTTTTTTTAAATCAAGGATTTTATTGTAAAATCTCAAGAATTGAGGCGAAACTTTAGAATTTCAATAACGAATATATTCAATTTCTCAAGTATATTCGTTTCTAATAATCGTCTTCATCTTAGTATTTAAGGAATGAGATTTATTCCAAGCCATTTTTTCACAATCTACAGCGTAATCAATACGAGTAAGAATAAGCTCATCAACCAAACCGAAATACTGTAAGACTAATTCAAAATCAGACCAAAGATCTTCACGATTGATAATAAGCAAGCCTTTTCAATACATATCAACTTTTAAAACTTGTTTCCCTTTTATTGATGATTGTTTAATTTGAAATACATCAATAATATTTCATTTATAATATTTTTGAGCTTTCAAAATAATGTTGCTTTTATTAGGAAATCTCGTAAAATGGAATCAATGTAAATTCATTCAAGCGTCGTTATCACGCAAAAAGACTACAAGACTTTCTTTAAAATACTCTCAATAAAAAGCCAAATAATCAACATACTCCGCAACAACTCAATCAGAAGAATTAAACTTTACATAATCAAGAACCCTATTATTTTTACTTACAATTGACATTTTTACAATAATATGTATAAAACTATAAGCAAATTCAAAGTTTTCAAATTGAGAGATTAAAGTTTAGAACTTGGAGAAAGGTGTATTTTTAAAGGAAATGGGACGACACTATTACTATACGTGTCGTCATCTCCTAACTATTCCTTAGCCTCAACTTTTACAACATATTCATCTAGAGTAAGCCAAAGACCTACTAATTGAGTAGACAAATCTTGTAAATCAACTTTTCCAAACAATTCATCAATCTTCTGAACTTCCATAAATACCTTTTTAGTGTATTCGTGTTCTCAAGGATTATTTAGAAACAACATACAAGAATTCATTTTTCAATTTTTCTTTGAAAAATAAGACTTAACAGAATAAATTTGTCGCTTATTGGACTTTACACATACTTGACTGTTTTTTTCCATTTTTAATAGCTATATAAAAATAAAATACAAAACTCGTTTTTTTCCTAAGAAAACGAGTAAAAAAAACTTTTAAGACCGATTAGCCGATAAATCTTCTGAACCAACCAGGAACCCTGTTAATAACGGAAAGTATTCCGAAAATTCCAAGTCCTGCAGCCATAAGAGGAGGAGCAATCTTAACAATAGATGCACCAATTCCCAAAGCCGTGTCAGTGAAAGACTTTAATACAGCCGTATCAAGTGTTAATCCTTCAGTAGGCAAAACTTCTTGTTTATAAATAAAAAGTCGTATCTAAATACGACCCTTAAAGTAATTTTTTCATATAAACTTGACTTTTTCTGATAACTATTCGTTAGCTATTGACCAGATATATTGTGCAAGGTAATTTGTTATATATTCAGCATATCTATTAAATTCATTGGATTATTACTAATATTTATAGTTTTAAACCAGAAATTTAAATAAAATAATCTTATTAAATGTAACATAAAAAATAAAAATATGATTGAAATAGTAAATATAAGAGAAAATTTAGCTTTATAACTACTCTATTTTTTGTAAAATTTTAAATTCTGATTATAATATATTTGTATAATGGTTACTTTATTTTTGAAACAAAATTAAAGATAATGAACTTACTGTTCTTTGATTTAGAAACATGAACTAAAGAACAAGAAAATATCAAAGAAATTTGATGGGTAGATTTTGTTTATAATCCAGAAAGTAATCATCCATGAGAACATAATAAAATACAACGTAAAAATTTCAAAGATTATGAGGAATATATTAATAAATTCAATAGTATAATTCTTAAATATGAATATCTAGTATGACATAACATTTTACATCATGATTTAAAACAATTATGAAGAGACTGAGCTATTAATTATAAAGTTTTTAAAAGATGAGTTATTGATACACTTTATCTTTCAACTCTTATAAATATCGAAAAACCATATCATAGACTTCTTAAAGATTATAAGTTTATTGATAAAGAAAATGATTCAGAAAAAGATGCTTTGAAATGCAGAAATCTCTTTATAGATTGCATGAATGGATTTAATAAATTTCCTATAAACGATAAGAATATTTATTATTCACTTTTATATAATAGAGAAGAATTTAAGTTCTTTTTTGAATTTTACAATAAAGAATTATCAGCATTAAAAATCTATGAAGATGATATTTTGATAAAAGAATTAAATACAGTTTTCTCTGAATTTGTTGATTGAAGATTTGATATGGTTCATTTCATTAAAGAAACACCTTTAGAAATTGCCTATTTCTATAGGCTCTTAAAATTAAAAAATGAAAAACATTTAGATCTCTCTGTATTCCCTAAATGGATTAATCACGTACTTCCTAAGACAGCTTTAATCTATGATGAAATTAGAAAATATAGAAAATATGACCTTCATAAAAAGTTGAAAGAATATTTTTGATATGATGATTTTAGACACTATAAAACTCTTTCTTGAGAAGAGATTTCTCAGGAAGAAATTATAGAAGATACTTTAAAATGAGAAAATATATTAGCAATATTGGCTACATGATGAGGTAAATCTTTAACATTTCAACTTCCATCTTTAATCTCAGCTGAAGTATGAAGTTTAAGTATTGTTATTTCGCCTCTTCAATCTCTTATGAAAGACCAAGTAGATAGTCTTAATAAAAAAGATATTCAAAATGTTTGATTCTTGAATGGATTATTAAATCCATTAGAAAGAAAAGAAGTTATTGAACAAATAGAAACTGGTTGAGTTGATATTCTTTACGTATCTCCTGAAATGTTAAGGAGTAGAAGTACTTTACGTATTTTAGAATGAAGGAATATTGATAGAATTATTATTGATGAAGCTCACTGTTTTAGTAAATGGTGACATGATTTTAGGCCAGATTATCTATTTATTTGAGATTTTATTAAGACATTAGGAGAAAAAAATCATAGTATTAAAGATGAAGATTGAAATTATCGTGTGAAGATTTCATGTTTTACAGCTACTGCTAAAGAAGAAGTAACAGCGGAGATTAAGTGATATTTCAATGATAATTTATGAATAGGATTAAAGGAATATGTATCAACTGTTAAAAGAAACAACCTCCACTACTCTGTTTATAAATTTGAGAATGAATCTGAAAAAAAAGAAAGATTAATCTCTATTCTTAAAGATAAAATAATAACAAAAGATGATAGTCTGTCGTGTATTATCTTTGCTAGAACTAGAAGAAGGACCAAAGAATTATGCGAATTTATTAACCAAGAATTTGATAGTGAGGTGGCATTATTTTATCATGGTAATCTTGATATAGATAAAAAAAGAAGAATCCAGAATGAATTTATGAAAAAATGATGAAAAAAAATTATAGTGGCTACCAATGCTTTCTGAATGTGAATAGACAAAGATAATGTAAGATTTGTTATTCATTATGAAATTCCAGAATCATTAGAAAATTATATTCAAGAAGCATGAAGAGCGGGAAGAGATTGATGAATTTCTCAATGTATAATTTTCTATACAATAAAAGATATCGATGAAAATTTCAGACTTCAGAAACGTAGTGAGATTAATATTAAACAAGTTAAAAAGCTTGTTCAATGAATTACTCATAAAATGCAAAAATTCGATAATAATACAGATCCTCATCGTAAATATATGTCTTCTATTAAGCAACTTATCCTAGATTCTTCATGGATTGATATTAAACAAGATCCAGAAAGACGAGAAGAAGAAAAAGAAATCTTAGAAAATAAGATGAAAAGAACCTTATATTTATTAGAGAAGCTAGAATTTATAAAGAGAGAATTTAATCATACTAGAGTTTTTGCTACTTCTAAGAATATAAAAACGCTATCTGAAGGAATAGGAGTAATTAATAATATTCCATATTTATCAGATGAAGATAAAGATTCTGCTATAGAAATTTTAAAATTAATTATATCTTGAAGAATAATTTGTGTTGAAGAAATTCCAGATCAAATATGATTAAATCAATATAAAGTAAGATGATTAATAAATGTTCTACAGAGTTTAAAATTAATAGAAAAAGATAATGATGTTTCAGGAATTCTCAATATAAGTGGAGATAAAGTAACGACATCTATAATTTATTTTGAATTTATTAAAAAAATTATTGAAAAAGTTCTATTAAACATACAATGAAAAGTTTCTATTCTTTGAAGTCCAACATTTGTTATACAAGATTTTGATAGATATGAATTAAATACAAAAATATCAAAAGAGCTTGGAAAAGATACCTTAATAGAAGAAATTTGAGATATATTTAATTTTCTAAAGAATCTTAAATTTAATTCAGATGAAAGTAATGAAGAACAAGTTAATGATTCATCATTACCAGACCAATATGCAGAAATGGAAGCAGAACAAAACAATGAAAAAATTGTTCATTGAAAATACATTACACTAAAAAAAGACAAATTAACACTAAATAAATCGATTCTAGACCTCAAGAAAAAGGTTTATCAAATTTTAGATCTCTCAGGAAAAGTTCTTAGTTTCTGTTATGATATTTCATCTTCTTATGAACAACGCTCAAATAGGAATATCTATTTTGAATTATCAATGAATGAATGTATTCAAAAGATGAGAGAAAAAGTTGATAAAAATATTAAGCTAAAAGATATTGAAGAAGCTTTAGTATTTCTTCATAAAATATGAGTACTAAAGATTCAATCGGGTTTATTTATGTATTGGACTAGTTATGTGTTTGACAAAGGGTTAAAATTCTGAAAACAATTTACCGAAGAAGATTTTATTATCTTCAAAGATTACTATGAAAGTAAGATTAGACAAGTTAAATATATGCAAGAATATGCTCTAATGCTAGCAGATAATAATAAGAATTCTGAGAGTTATCTTGAAGATTATTTTAATTATAATGAGTGTGAGTTTAAAGAAAAATATTTTCCAGGAAGAAAGGATTTAAATCGTCCTATGACTGAAGAAAAATATAATGTATTAATTAAAGAATTATCTAATGAACAAAGAAGTGTTCTAGAAAGAAAAAGAAGTAATGAATTAATTATTGCATGACCATGAGCTGGAAAAACAAAAACCATCGTTCACAAAGTCGCCTCATTAATTCTCAATGATGGAGTTAGAAATGATGAATTTTTACTTTTAACATTCTCAAGAGCTGCAAAGTTTGAGCTTAAAAAGAGAATAATTCAATTACTTTGATGGGAATGATATTGATTAAATATCCATACCTTTCATTCATATGCTTATAAGCTTCTTTGAAAAGAATATAAAGAAAAATGAGATAATGAAAATGTTATTAGAGATGCAATAAACTTTTTAAAAGATAATGATATCCAGCTTCCTTTCTCTGTTATCGTTTTGGATGAGTTTCAGGATATTAATGATGAACAATATCAATTTGTAACAACAATTAAAGAACAATCATCTAAAATTGAAGAGATGAGAGTTATTGCAACATGAGATGACGATCAGAATATTTACGAATTCCAAGGAGGTAATGTGAAATATATCAGAGCTTTTGAAAATGATTATAAAGTTAAACCATATTTCCTAACAAAAAATTATAGATCCAATCAAGATATTATTGATATTTCTTCTGCATTCATCACTCCAGCTAGGAATAGAATTAAAGCTGGTAAATATTTTGTTACAGCTAGAAAAGAAACTAAAGAATTGGGGAAAATTATTAAAATAGTGAAGTTTAATTGAAGTAATTATTGTAATGATATAGCTTATTATACTAAAGAAATAGTATCATCTCATGATGATAAACAAACACTTTGAATCCTGTGTTATACTAATGAAGAAGCTTTAAAATTAGCTCATCTCCTTAAGAAAGCATGATATAATGATGTTCAAATAGCTCTAAAAGATACGTGATACACCTTAGATTTATCAATAGAATTTTATAATTTTATTAACACTTTCAAAGATTTAAATGAGGTAAAAAGAGAGGATATTAAAGAAACTTATGAAAAATTAAGAAAGTATTATTGAGAAAATAGAAATATTAAAAACTTATGAATTGTAGTAAAAGAGCTATTAGAATCTTACAAAAAGATTTATTATACAGAGATTGTAGATTTCTTTAAGTGAATGAAAGAATCTGACCTTTCTAAGCAAAGCAAGATAATTGTATCTACACTTCATCAAGCTAAAGGAAGAGAGTTTAATAGTGTAATTTTGGTATTTGATGAAAACTATAGATGGAATAACTTAAACGAATACGATGCAAGAAGAAGACTAATTTATGTAGGTTTAACAAGAGCTATGAATAATCTAATTGTACTTTGAAAAGATAGTTTTTCATTTTTTAATGAACTCTATAAAATATTTACTAATAAAGAAAAAAGTAATGTAATAAATAATTGAGATTGAGCTTTCATAGATTTAGTAACATGATTGAAAGATGTTCAATTATGATATAATCATAAATTTGATTTAAGCCTTAGTTACTTGCCAATTTGAGAACCATTAGAATATACTTCTGAAGGGCTATATCATAACTGAAAAATGGTTATCAAATTTTCAAAAAAAATCAAAGAACAATTGCAACAATACTTAAATAAATGATATAAAGTTAAAGCTTCTAATGTTTATCAAAGGATAGTATATCCATTATTAAATGAATATAGCGGAGAAAGGGATAAAGTAGTACTTTATCTTGCTATTATTTGATTAAGAAAATAGATTTATTAGACAAAACAATTATTTCTGATGATATAATTTTTTGAAAACTATGGTTTTATTTGAAAAAGAAAAAAATCTGACTATACTTTTAACAAGAGTTTTCTCACCTAGAGCTTCAGATTTATATTTTTCTTTCAAATCATGCAAATAAAAGAGATAAAAATCTCTAATCTTCTTAGTTTCCCCTATATAAATCCAGATAATTTTCAGAAAATGACTCCTATTTCATTTTATGGAGAAAATGGTTATCAAGGGACTAAAATCTTCATTGGAAATAATGCCTCAGGGAAAAGTAACTTTATTAAAATCCTAGAAGAATTTTTTGCAACCTTAATTAAAGATTTTTCTTTTGATATGAGTTTTTCAACAGAGTCAAACATCTCTATGAGAAAAGCGATCCAATCAAGAAATAATTATACTAAATATCTTCAAACAAATAATCAAACTCCCAATCAACCTTCTATTTTAGAAATTTCTCTTGAATTATCTGATGTCGATTATGAAAATATCGGATTCGTCTGCAAATATGTTTCTAAAATTAATAGTATCTTAGATAAATATAGTAAGTTAAATTTAAAATTTCCTGAATATAAACTTCAAACCTTACTTGAACAGCCTCATACACTTACACTTCATGCAAGTTTTGATGAGAGAGAGCAGGAATTTACAATTGATGAGTCAAAGCTCAATGAATATCAGCTTTTTATTTTATTGTGTATTAGATACCAAAAGCTATTGCAAATCGTAATTGTAATTTTTAATCAATATGAAAAAAAACCTGAAGAAAGAAAACGATATCTGTTAAAAAGAAGTTTTGCTATTTTGAACAATAATAGAAGCAATTTGGATTTTAAAAATTTTATTAATCCAAACGAGATTATTAATGATTTAGAATATTCAAGAAATAGTTTAGTAGGATATACCTGATGTATTTATAAGATTTGGAGTATCTTGGAGAATTTCACTCAGAAGGAACTCCTCTCCCCTGATCTTAATCAACAGGAAAAAGCCATTGATGAACGCCTCAAAAAATCTGATTTTTTCGTAAGTTTGAACTATATGATGAAAAAATATTTTGATAAACAACTCAGAGTTGATTATGTAAATGGAATGATCGGATTTTATATGGTAGATGAAAAAGAAAGAGTTTTTTATTTTAACGATCTTAGTGATGGAGAAAAATCTCTCCTTACGATGATTTTTGCATTATATGGGAACAATCTCGCTGATGGCTTTATGATTGTAAATGAGCCAGAATTGCACCTTCATCCTCAATATCAAAAAGAACTCGCAGAAGTTTGCGAAGAAATTAGTGATCGTATTGGAACCCAATTTATTATTTCTACAAACTCCTCTCTTTTTATTAATGAAAAAAATCTGACCAATGTTTATAGAGTGTATAAAAACAAAGATCAGAATTCCCTAATTTCCGCTCCAAAAATTACTGTTGATTATGATGATGCAACATTAATGCATATGCTAAGATTTGAGAATCTTTCCAAAATTTTCTTCGTGGATAAGATCATTTTGGTGGAAGGAGATACGGATGCTTATTTTTTTAGTTTTTATCTTAATTATCTAAAAACTCAGCCTGAATGGAAAAATGTGATTCGTGATTATGAAATTATTAATATCAATGGGAAAGGTTCATTTTCTACTTGGAGAAGATTTTTAAGGAAATTTAATATCAAAAATTACTTTATTGGTGACTGGGATAATACTGTTGATTACTGATTTTTCTCGAGAGCAGAGCTTAATAAATTTTATCTTTTGGCAAACAAACAGATAAAGAAACAAAAACCAGAAAAGAGATATCGCGATTATTACAATAGACTTGTACAAACCATATTAACCTTTGCTCCTAAGAAACATAAAGCTATTATTAGGGGTATTGAAAAGCTTTATGAAGATCAGGTATTTATCTTGAAAGAAGGTGCGATAGAAACCTATGTCCCACTTGAAAGAAAAGGTCTTTCTTATATGGCATATTTTTGTAATACATATTTTTATGATTGGCTTTTAGATGAACATTTTGCCTCTCAGAGAAAAGAATTAAATCAGATTATGAAAATTATTTTTACCTCTTCACTCTAATAGCTCGCATCCCTCACTTTCTCTTCCCTTTCGGTAAACCTCATAATTTCTTTCTCAAAATGAAGCTCAACCTCCCCTACGGCTCAGTTTCTATTTTTTCTGATGCAGACATCAGTCGCACCTTTCTTGTCCGTATCGGGATCGTAATAGTCTTCTCTATGGAGCATCAAAACTGCATCGGCATCCTGCTCAATCGCTCCTGATTCTCTCAGGTCGGAAAGTTGTGGCTTTTTGTCTACCCTCTGCTCTACCGCACGAGAAAGCTGAGAAAGTGCGATAATTGGCACTTCAAGCTCCCTTGCAAGCTCTTTAAGCCCTCTTGAAATCTCGGAAATCTCTTGAACTCTATTCCCAACGAAGACCGTTCCATGCATCAATTGGAGGTAATCAATGATCACAATATCTAGTCAGCCTTTTTCTATTTTTAATTTTCTGAGTTTAGATTTGAGTTCTGGGACAGTCAAAGCCCCCTTATCATCAATATAAATCTGAGCTTCTCCAAGCACCTCCATTGCCTCCCCCATTTTCGCAAAGTCCTCATTATCTAGGTCACCTTTGGTGATTTTATACATCGGAACGCTAGAAACCTCCGACATAATCCTATCAACGATAGATTCTGAGCTCATCTCCAGCGAAATCATCACGGCAGATTTTTTCTGTTTGAGAGCAATATCGGTCAGCACATTGAGGGCAAAAGAAGTCTTACCCATAGACGGTCTTGCTGCAAGAATAATCAGTTCTCAGGGCTTAAATCCCGTCAGCATTCCATCAATCCCCTTATAACCGGACATTACTTTCTTTTCGTTGAATTTCTCAGGGTTGTCCACAATTTCCATATACTCCTCTATTCTCCCTTTCAGAATATCTCCAATAGAAATAATGCTGTCTCCGACTTGGTTTTGCGTAAGGTCAAAGATTTTCTTTTCAATAGCATCAAAAATCTGAATCGTGTCTTTCTGTTCGTAGACTTCACCTGAGATTCCCTGACAGACTTTCAAAACCTGTCTAAGAAGTGACTTTTCTCTCACGATTTTGCTATATTCTCAGCAAGGCTGAGTAGAGAAAAGGAAGGTAGAAAGCTCGTAAAGGTAGTCCGTTCCTCCGATCACATCCAGATTCCCATTTTTTGAAAGCTGATCAGAAACCGTAACGACATCTATCGTCTTTCTCGCAGTCCATAGCTGCTGAATTGCCTCATAGATGAAGCTATGTTCCTTTTGATAGAAATCTTTATAACCCAGTTTATCACTATCATAAATCCACATTGTCTCATTATCTAGCAAAACTCAGCTGATTACGCCTTTTTCTGCTTCAACATTATGAGGAGGAAGATTGATATTTTCTATAACCATAAAATAAGGGGAAAAATGAAATAAAGCTTTTAGGGGAGAATTTTCTAGGAAAGATAATAAAAAAAAACAAACTAAATGCAAGATGAAATTCAGTTCAGAATTGACTTTTCTTTTAACTTTTCCACATTTTTTTAACATTATTTTTTTTAAAGGAATCACTTAAACAAAAAACTAATTTAATAAAAAAATAATCTTGAAATTCAGAATTTTTTTTCTATATATAGCACTATATATAAATAAGTGCTATTTACCTTTCAAAATAAGAAAAAATGAACTTTAATAAACTTACCATTAAAGCAAGCGAAGCTATTCAAGAAGCTAATAGTCTTTGTTCAAACAGAGGGAATAATCAGATTTTACCTGAACATTTGTTCTTTGCTATGATCGAACAAACTGATGGTTATTTGCCTGTAATTATCAAAAAACTCTGAAAAAACTTAGAACAGATAAAAGCTGAAACCATTCTTCTTTTGGATCAACTTCCTAAAATTCAGTGAGCCAATCAGATTGGAATTAGTTCAGATCTTAACACTATTTTAGAGCAAAGTGAACAAGAAATGAAAACACTTGGCGATCTCTACATCACGACCGAGCATTTTTTCTTATCATTACTTAAGATTGAGAATCCAGTAAAAAAACTTCTTGAAAAGTTCGATATTGATTACACTATGGCAAAAAATACTATTCTTCAAATGAGGAATGGAGAAAAGATTGAAACTAACGATCCTGAAGTCAGTCTTGAAGTTTTGTCTAAATATGGGAAAGATATCACACTTCTCGCTGAAAAAGGAAAACTTGACCCAGTAATTGGGAGAGATGATGAATTGAGAAGGGTTTTACAAATCCTTTCTCGTAGGACCAAAAATAATCCAGTCCTTGTATGAGAACCTTGAGTATGAAAAACTGCGATTATTGAACTTCTTGCACAGCAAATTATTAAAGGAGAAGTCCCTGATCTTTTGAAGGATAAAAAAATTATTGAACTTGATATGGGATCTCTAATGGCGTGAAGTAAGTATAGATGAGATTTTGAAGAGAGATTGAAAGCCATTCTTAAAGAAGTAGAAAAATCTGAAGGGCAAATCATCTTATTTATTGATGAACTCCATACGGTCGTTTGAGCTGGGAAAACAGAGGGATCTATGGATATGGGAAATATGCTCAAACCTGCACTTGCCAGAGGACAAATAAAAATTATTGGAGCTACAACATTAAATGAATATCGCCTTTATATTGAAAAAGATTGAGCATTAGAAAGAAGGTTTCAACCAGTTATGGTTAACGAACCTAGTAGAGAAGATGCACTTTCCATTCTTCGTGGTATCAAAAAAGCTTATGAAACTCATCATGGTGTAAAAATCACTGACGATGCTGTTATTGCTGCAGTAGATCTTTCAAGAAGATATCTCTCTGATCGTAAACTTCCTGATAAGGCGATTGATTTGCTAGATGAAGCATCTGCTAATGTAAAAATGAGTCTTGATACGATGCCAGAAGAAGTACTTCAACTCGAAAAAAAAATTAATAAGCTTGAGATAGAAAAACAAGCTTTACTCAGAGATATCGAAAAAAAATAAGGGGATTTATCTCTGGAGTAATGCTCCTGTTACTGTTCATCCCGTTTGAAGTGGTGAAAAAGTATACTCTTCTTTTAGTATTTCAATTGCTTCATCAAAACTTTTCTTTCCACTTGGAGTAGTTCATAACTTCTTATAAAGATCTGATTTTTCTTTAGGATCAGTAATTTTTCCGTTCACAAGGGTTTCAATGAATTTTAAATCTTTTGCTGCTTTTTGAGATACAAATCTTTCATTCCCATTAACTTCAATCATTTTTAGTCAAAATAAAGCTAATAAGGAAGAAAAATCTGATTTTGAACTACTATAAAGATCCCAAAAACCATCGTAAAATTTATCAATTGTCGTATTGATAATTGCTCGATCTGCTTCTCAAACTGAAGGAAGATTTAATCCATTAGTATAATCTACATTGAAATATACCGCTCCTAGAAAATGATTTGCTTTTAATAATTCACTAAGTTCTTTTAACCATTGATTTTTTCTTGTATCAGATTCAGTAGAAAGGAAAGATGATCTTGAAGCCTTTGAAGAATATTTTTCATCATACCAGACTGCAGTTGTTCAAACTTCATCAATAAATAACGGTTTTCAAAGAGATTTTAATCTCTCTAAGGTTTTCCATTCTGGATCATTCAGAATTTGTCCTGGATTTTTCCAAAGTCTATTACTTGTAGCTTTTCATCGGTTATAAAAGGTTACTCCTACAATATCTACATAGGCTTCTCCTGGAAAATAGTCCTCAAAATGATGACATTTTTTATCAGGTTTACATTGAATGAGTTTTGCTTGTTGAGAAGGTTTTCAGAGAGTTGGCATATCCCAGTGATTCACAGAAAAATCAAAAAGAATATCCTTTTGATCTAACCCAAGAGAGCGAGAAAGCTCCCATACATGAATCCATGCTTTTTTGAAGTTTTCAGGACTTGAGCCTCGTGGGTACCAACCACCATTCATTTCATGCATTGTCCTGAAAATAACCTTGAGTTTAAGTCTTTTTATCGTCTGGAAAAAGAGCTTATATTGTTCATCAAAAGCTCCAGCAGCAACTTCTTGAGCAGAAAAGTGATTTGGAGAAACTGAAATATGATAGATTCTCTTATTTCAGAGTTGTTGATTCATCTTTCCCAATTCTTGAATAACATCTTGTCTCTCTCGAGGATCATAGATAAATCCCACTAAAGGCAGATAGAGATTATAGTCTTTCTCAATTTTTACAATATTTTCCACGGTATTATCTGTGGATTTTAGCCCTAGCACAAAAGCAAAAGTTGAAGAAGGAAGAAGAAGAAAAAGTAATAATAAAAATCAGATTTTTTTCATTTCTTAAGTTTGCTATTGATAGAAATAAATATTCTTAAAATTTAATTTCAGCTTATACATTAACTTTCTAGTTTCGTAAGTGTTTTGGATACTTTCCATCTGCAATCAAAGCATCAATATTTTTACTTGTTGCTTCTTTATCTTCCTGGTAAGTCACTCCAAACCATTTGGCAGTAGTCGGCAAAACTGGGACGGACTCCCTTTCTTCGTTAATCAGTCTTGTGATGACTTCCGGCATATAAAATTCAGTTTTTGGCTCATTAAGATTTTTTTTTAAGAAATCAACGAAACATTTCTCATAAAACGCTAAACTTGCTTTGGTAAATCCCATCATATTCATAGAGCAAAGATCCTGAGGATTAAGTTCATAGGTCGTTCCATCAGAATTTTCAGCAAGAATTTTCCCTTCAGATTTAAAGATTTTTTTTGTTTCATGGATTGCTTTGAGATTGCCTTTATCATCAAGTTCGCACATTCCCCTAGACACCGTTCCAAAATCTGAAAGCACCTCTGAAAGCTGGTATCCTACGATACAGTTTTGCTCATGACTTTTCAAAAAGTCAGCCAAAACCTGATAACTCTCTCTTCCATAGAAATCATCAGCATTGATCACGGCAAAAGGTCCATTAATCAAGTCTTTAGCAGCGAGAACAGCATGTCCGGTTCACCAAGGTTTTTCTCTCGTCGATGGGCAGATGAAGCCTGCTGGAAGTTCATGCATATCTTGGAAGGCATAGCTGACCTCCATTTCCTGTTCAATCCTTGAACCGATTCTGCTTTTAAATTCTGTTTCAAAGTCTTTTCTAATCACAAAAACGACCTTTTCAAATCCAGCTTTTTTCGCATCAAAAACAGAGTATTCCATCAAAGTATGCTCGCCTGTCCCAAAAGTATCAAGCTGTTTAAGTCCACCATAACGACTCCCCATTCCTGCGGCAAGGATTACCAGAGTTAATTTCATTTGCCATAATATTATAAAATAAAAATGCTTTTTAAGATGAGAAGGATAAAACAGAATAAAGAATTTTATTCGAAGCATAAGTTTTCATTCCTCCTAATTCTTTGTATTTTCATTGATAATAAAGTGCGGATTTTGGAATAATAGCTCTTAAAATTACAAGTTCAGCACCAGGTGGAATCTGATATAATTCTAAATCAGGATTATTAATTTTATCTGTCAAATAAATAACAAATTTTTGTGCTGAAGTTATGTCACAAAATGTATGATAGAATCATTTTCAAATCACTCCATCAATTCTATAATCGGTTTCAGGATTTGTTATTTTCGTTTGATAAATTTTATTCAAATAATAGGACTCTAAGTTAATTTTATTGACTAAAAAATACTGAAAAGCTGGAGGACAAACAAAATAAGCATTTTTCCATTTCACCATTACCTTAAAACATGTAATATTATTTATGGCTAATAGAGGCTTGTTTCTATTCGTAATTAACATAATTATTCCTAATAAATCAATAAGCAAAAAATATTGCAATTATAATTCTCTTGTAAACTCTTTAATTTTTGCCTTAGCTTTTTCGTTGTTTTGTTCGTATTCTAGGACATTAAAATAGTATTTCTTAGCATTATCTAAATCCCCTGCTTGTTCATAAAGTTCTGCAGTCGCAAGAAGATATTTTGGATTAGTCGGTCTGAGTTTGATAACTTTTTCCATATAAGCAAGAGCTTCCGTATTTCTATCAGTATTATAATAGATTTCTACCATCGTAAGATAGTATTTTGGATTATCATTTTTTAAATTAATTGCTTTTTCTACCAAAAGTTCAGAAGTTTGAATATCTCCTGTAACAAAATAAATCTCTGCGATTTGCCAAATTACTTTGTGATCAGTAGGGTCTTGTTCTGAAATTTTTTTGAGAAGAGGAAGTGATTTTTTATAATTTCCAAGTGTAAAATAAAGATCTGCAAGAGGTTTTAAAACTCTAAGTGCCATATCATCAATAGTAGTTGCTTCAATTAGTTTCTTTTCATAGAGTTCGACTTTCCCCTCATTTTTTAGAAGTTCAGCTTCAAGTAAGAGTGTATCAAGCCTCTTCTTCTCTTTTTCTACCATATTCTGATTATCTTCAGTTTGCTTTACAAGTTCGGAAGTCATTTCATCATTATTTTTTGAACAAGAACTCATTTCTTCATCTGAATGAGATTGGACATCTTCAGATTCTTTTTCTGGTTCTTGCAGAGCAACAAAAGATCCATATTCACTATTTGTAATAAATTCTTCCTTTTGTTCTTGAAGTTCTGTTTTTATATGTTTAAGTTCCTTATTTTCCTTAATAATTTGAGCTTTTTGTCTAAAATAAGAAGAAATTTTTCTTCACAACCAGTAAAAAACAATTCCACAAGGAATTACTACAAGAGAAATACTAAGTCCCATTCGAAAATAGATCAAAACTTTAGTTCACATACGAATAGTCATAATAAATTAAAAGCTATCATTTTCTTATTTTTCTTTTTCTTTTTGTTCTTTAAGAAGAGTAAGAGGAAGTCTGAGAATTCATCATTCTTCTGTTTTGATCACAACCTCTTTTGTAATGATATTATATGAACTTACAACTCATTTTTGATTTGATCATGGACATTGAATTTTTGATCCTTTTTGTGGAAAATCCTTGTATTCCTTCATATAAATTTCCAGTTCATATAGCAAGCTACATTTTAATTTTCAACATCTTCCCTTTAATCTTTCAATATCTCTTCCTTCAAGTCATTGCATAGCTATAGATTCAACCTCTACACTTGGCAAAGGGCCAAGTCCTTGGCATGCAAACTCCATCCCACAATCAGCACCTACAGCATACGCTTTTGAGTTGGGGTCTAACCTCATCATATCTCTTGCTCCGACTTGAAAAAGAAATATATTTTTCCCGATTTCTTGTTTAAGTTCTCTCACAAAATCGCTAAAAACATATCTTTCTTCAGAATAAAAATAACAATAAAGCTGATCCATTAAAGGATTATATCTTGCAGTAATGGGCTTAGAACCAGGAAATGTAGCTTTAAATTTTTTTTTAAATAAAGGAAAAAGTTTAAGTGCAAATTCCTGTTGCTTGAGAAAATCACTATTTTCTTCAGGATTCAATTTTTTGGAAAATTGTGCAGTTTTCTCTTCAAGAGGTATAGAGTATCAAAGTACTGTTCCAATAGATTCTTTCTCTACTCCTTTTTCTTCTAAAAAATATGAAATTTTATCTCCATGCTTTAAATCCTTACTTATCTCATCCGGGATATTGAGGATTTTTAGGTTTTTATTGAAGAAATAATCTAATACTATGGTCATAATAAGTAATACATAATCAACAACTAAAAAATCAGAAGATTTATCTTCTATTTTATGAAGATTCTTTCATCATTTCAGAGAATTCCTCGCTAGAAAGATATTCTTTCTCTAAAAGAACGCCCGCCATTTGATGAATCAGAACTTCGTGATCTTTCAGAATTTTTTTTGCTTTTTTATAGGCATCAGCAAGATAGCTTTTGATCTTTTCATCTACGAGCTGTGCAGTCTGTTCGCTATAAGGATTGATAAAAGACTGATCCTCCCCTTCTTTGAGGTAATTGATCGGTCCAAACTCCTCGTCCATACCGTATTTGAGGATCATATTTTTGATAATAGTGGTCGCTCTTTCAAAATCATTAGAAGCACCAGTTGTGATCTCATCTTTTCCGAAGAATAGTTCCTCCGCTGCCCTTCCTCCAAGCAAAGTTACCACTTCATCAAGGAATTTTGCCTTGGAATAGAGGTTTTTGTCTTCTTCTGGAGTGGTCCAAGTCACCCCCAAAGCATGCCCCCTACGAACGATAGAGATTTTTTCAATCGGATCAGCATTTTCCAAAAGATGTCCGGTCACGGCATGCCCAAGTTCGTGGTAGGCAACCAGCTTTTTCTCTTTTTCTTTCATAGATTTCACTTTTTTCTCGGGTCCCATAATGACTTTCTCAAGTGCATATTCAAAATCTTTCGCTTCTAGTACTTCTCTATTGGACTTTGCAACTTGTAAAGCAGCCTCATTCACAACATTTTCAATATCTGCGCCAACCAAACCGCTCGTTCTTTTCGCAAGCGATTCAAGATTGACCTTCTCATCTACTTTTTTAGACTTAAGATAATATTCAAAAATCTGAATTCTTTCCTCCAGAGTTGGCACGGAAACAAAGACTTTTCTATCAAATCTTCCTGCTCTAAGCAAAGCAGGATCCAAGGTATCAGGCCTATTAGTTGCTGCTATTACAATGATATTCGTGTTTTTATCAAAACCATCCATCTCAGTCAGAATTTGGTTGAGGGTTTGCTCCTGCTCCTGATGCCCTCCGGTATAACCATTCCCTCTCTTCTTTCCGATTGCATCAATCTCATCAATAAAAATGATCGCTTTCCCAGCAGCTTTAGCTTGCTCAAAGAGTTTTCTCACCTTTGCAGCTCCCATTCCAACAAGCATTTCCATAAATTCCGATCCAGAAGCTGAGAAAAAAGATACTCCAGCCTCCCCTGCTACCGCTCTAGCTAGCAAGGTCTTTCCTGATCATGGAGCCCCATAAAGCAACACTCCCTTTGGTGGTCTAGCACCGATTTTTTGGTATTTTTCAGGTTCTTTAAGGTAATCTACAATTTCAATCAATTCGTTCTTGACCTCGTCCATTCCTGCAATATCAGTAAATCTAGTTTTGGATTCAGATTTTTTGCTTTCTTTACCTACTTTGATTCCGAGCATACCCCCAGCTCCGCCCTTTGGCATAATAAACTTCATCCCAATCACGAGAATAATGAGGAAAAAAATCAGATATCCCACCTGTTCAAAGAGTTTACTCCAAAGTGAAGACTCCTCATGCACGATTGCAACCTCAATATCTCAAGTTAAAGCCACTCCAAGATCAATCAAGCTCAGAGAAGGAGATTTCTTAGTTTCATAAGTTTTGTAAGTTTCGGTTTCATATTCCTTGGCAAAGAAGCTCTCTTTCCCTTTTTTGATAAGTTCAAAGCCTTTTAGCTCTTCATCATTGGTAAGCGAAATCTTCTGAAAAATTCCCTTATGATACTGCTCTAACCATTGGTTGAGGGAAAGTTCTTCATTGTCCTCAATCACCTGAACCGTTCCGGTATCGACTCAAAAAGTAGAAATCAGACTATTATTTTGGATAAACCTTAGTCCAATAGACATGAGAACAACAAAAAGAAGTCCATAAATTCGCCATTTATAGGTCGAAAAAGCAGATTTTTTTTCTTTTTTCATATATAAGTAAAAATTATAGTAAAAAACACTTTCTTATAGTAAAGTCAAAAAAGATTGCAAGGAAAGAATAAAAAAGGAATCCTAATATTTTTTAGAGGAATTAAGATAAAGAATATATCTTTTATTTGGATAATTTTCGTAATAATGAAAACATGCGAAAGTGTTTTTTTATTTTTTAATTATTTGACTCTCTGGAAGAAATATATATCTTTACATAAATTTATTATCTTATATCTCTATGTATCATGAATACACAGAATAAGAATCAAGAAAACATCAATTATCTTGGTAAAATTGTAATTTCTGGAGGAAGAAAAGCAAAAGTTATTAATGAAATTCAAAATGAACTTGAAATCGTTTTCCAGGAAAATGGAAAGTATCAAGGGACCATTGTGATACTAAGAAAAAGAGAAGTTTCACTTTTAGATAAAAGAAAAAATCCTGAAAAGCATCCTCTTTCAGCGGAAGAAAAGAAAATTGAAAGATACTTAAATGATCTTTCAAGACAGCCTGAGGATATTTGATTATTGGCGAGGCTTAAAGATACTCTTTTAAATGCAGAAAAAAAATGAGATGATATAACTAGATATCGAAAAAATTTCGATGAAGCTCGTGGAAAATATTATTTGGTAATGATAAAAGAAACTTTAAATAATCTTTTTAAAAATCCTGAAGATATAAATTTATTTTTTTCATTTGAAAGGTATTTGTTTCAAGCAAAAGAAAATTGAGCCGATGTAATTCAATATGAAAAGATTTTCTATGAAATGTGTGAAAAGTATTATATAACAGATATTGAAAATAAATTAAGCCGTCTTCAAAAAGATGTTTTAGATAGTGGAGCATTTATGTGATCCACAACCCGTATTGAAAGAGCAAAGGAACTTTGAATTGATGTAGGTGAATATGAAAAAACTTTCTATGAGATTAACAAAAAACGCTCTTTAATAGAAGTTGAAAAAAGATTGAAAGAACTTCAAACATTCACTTTTTTCTGATCTATTTCTTTATTTAAAGAAGCTATAAACGATGCAAAGAAATTTTGAAATAATGTAGATAAATATGAAAAAATTTTCTATGAGGTGGCAGCAGAATATTACTTAACAAAGCTTAAAAATAATTTTAATATCCTTCAAAATGATCTTCTAAATAAGGAAGCATTTGAATCATGTAAAACCTATATTAAAAAAGCACAAGAAGATTGAATCGATGTGGACCAATATCAAAAACTTTTTCCTGAAATTTCAAAGAAGCATTATTTAGCTACTCTTGAAGATATCTTAAAATCTTTTCAAGAAAATCCTAGTTATCATTTCAAAATGGGGTTATTTGAAACCTATATTGAAGAATCAAAAAAGGCTTGAATTGATATAGGTAAATATGAAAAGTTTCTTCGTGAATTTTATAAAAATTATTATTTAATAAATAGTGAAGAAGAGTTAAAAAAGCTGGGAGAAGAGTTAAAAATACTGGAAAAATATCCTAAAAACAGTGACTTTCTTGAGTGATATGTATCACATCTTCAAATTATGATTGAAAATTGAATTGATGTATCTAAGTATACTAAAAGATTTCAGGACTGTCTTGCAAAAGCCCGAAAAGCTAGAGTTAGTATGAGTTTTATTAGAGATTATCCAGAGGTAGATAAAATTTATAGACAAGCAATGAAGTCTATAGAAGGTAAGTTCGTATTTGGATCTTAAAAATAAGATATTTCTTTTTTTCCTCTCCTCATGAGAGGTTTTTTTATAAAGAAAAAACTGACTCAAAAAAATCCTCAAGCTCAATAACTCAAGGATCCTTAATCTGATAAACAATTTTCACATTATAATTGAGTCCAAACGACTCTTTTCTCTCCATCAATATCTTTGAATTGATAAGCTTTTACTCTAATCTTATCACCGATATTATAGTACCTTTTCCAATCTACACCTTCAGGAACGACGATTTGCTTTTTGTGAAGTAAACCTTCTACTCCTTTTACAGTAATAAACATTCCATAATTATACATAAGTTTTACATACCCTTCATATTCATTGCCAAGCTGGATGTCTTTCGTTGAGAATCATTGAGGGGATTTATCTTTAGGAATATTTGGTTTAAAAGTCTGATTTTTCTTCTCTTTAGTTTGTGTCTGTTGTGATTCAATGAGTTCAATATTAGGAACCAGTTTAAGAAAATCAGTAGTATCTGGATTTAAACCAGCTTTTTGATAAATCTCTTTCAATTGTTCTTCTACTTCTTTTTTTGTCCCAATCCAAATGGTAAGTGGCTTTTTATTATCGCATTTTTTCGTTTTATGCTGCCAAATACTCACAAAGAAAGAAAGCTGAGTCTTTCCATCAAGTTTTACTACTTTACCCTTTTGAACTTGTAGAGTGGCAATTTTATTAAGTCCTTGTGGCTGAGAATATCGGATCATTTTGTGATTTCCTTGTTCAGTATCTACGATCATCGCATCAGCTGGACAATCACTGATCTTTACTTCTGAAAACCGTTTGCTATTTTGCTGAACCTGGAAATCTTGCAGATTTTTTGCTTCTTTTTCAGAAAGTCCAAGACCTTCATATCTCGCCTGTTCTGCAACCTTTTCTTGTGTAGAAAAAGATTTTTTACTTCGCGCATTCATTAAGTTTTCAAGCTGTTCTCTTTCCATGGCATATCTCTGACGAGATTGATTCCTAATTTTTTCAATATACTCGACATCCCCTTCAGAAGTAAAAGGAGGTAAAGTTTTCATACTAAACGGATCTGAGGAGATTCCATCTACCATCAGTCTTGTATATGCGGTAAACTTTGGTAGAGAAATCAGATCATTCGTACTGACCATCTCTTTAAACTGTGAGGTCATCACGGAAGCATCATCATATCCAAGGGTAAAAGAGAAAATTGTACCCACATTTCCAAAAATCGCATCTTTGATTGTTTCATCAAGCTGAGAGGTATATTGGTTGGCTACAATCAGAGAGAGTTTATACTTTCTCGCTTCTGAAAGAATCGTCGCGAAGGATTTGGTCGCAAAGTTCTGAAACTCATCAATATAAAGGTAAAACGGCTTTCTCAAGTTTTTTGCCATATCGGCTCTTCCCATCGCATCAATCTGGATTTTTGTTACCAAGAGTGAACCAATCATATTAGCATTATCTTCACCAATTTTTCCTTTTGAAAGATTTACGAGGATAATTTTCCCTTCATCCATCGCTTTTCTAATGCTGAGTTTCGTTCTTGGTTGTCCAAAAATATTCCTGACAAGGCGAGAAGAGAGGAACTGTCCGACTTTATTGGTGATCGGTCCTACGGCTTCTTCTCTCTGTTTATCCTGCCATTTATTAAACTCATTATTCCAAAATTTTAATAATACTGAATCTTTGATATGAGAAATCACCTCTTCACGAAACTCTTTATCGGTTAAAACTCTCAAAATATGCATCAAGGTTGCATTTGGATAATCAATCACCGATAATACTACATTTCTCAAGATATATTCCAGTCTTGGACCTCGAGAATTATCAAAAAGTTTCTGAAATGTGGAAACAACCCCAGAAGCGATTCTGTTTTTTTCGTCTTCATTATCGGCTTGCAAAAGGTTGAATCCGATCGGATATTCCGCATCTCCAACATCAAAAAGAATCACATCATTGATACGATTTGAAGGAATATATTCCAGCAAATCATCTACGAGCTCTCCGTGTGGATCAAGCAGACAAAGCCCATTTCCAGCCCTCATATCAGAAATAATCATATTGTTGATGAAGGTAGATTTTCCGGTTCAGGTCTTACCTACGATATACATGTGCCTAAATTTATCTTCTTCACGAATTCAAAATCTAATATTATCGCCCCTATAATCCGTATCTCCAAGAAGTGTAAGCTCCTTTGCTGGCGTATTATCTGGCGTAGGAAGCGTGGTTGGATAAGGTAATTTTCTATAAACGGTATAATCTAGACCTTTAATAAAATTGATTTTCGTTGGAAGATGGAAAACATTGATCGCTTGAGAAAAACTTACTGGCATCCATTCAGCTTTTTCTTTTTTAACAAAACTTCCATTCGCTAAAAAAGGTGCAAAAACTGAGTTGAGAAGAGAGGAAATATTCTCTTTTATATACACATCTTTAGTCTGAATACTATACCAGATACTCATCAATAAATCTTGCTCAAGATTTGGGCTTTCAGAGCTCTCTTCTTTCTTTCTTTCCCCTCCTCGCCAAAGATAACTAAACACTTTCCCAAAAAAACTGAATAATTTAGTCAATTCATCCTCCTCAAGCTTGAAAGTGTATTCAAAAGCAATCTTGAGCTGTGAATCTCTATCTACATTTTGGAAAACCGCGAAAATATCACTCATTGGATCAAGATAGGAACCATCTTTGGTAAATTCCTCCTTAGTTTTGAAGATTCCGGACATTTTTTTCCCAGAGAAAAAAGATTCCTTGATCAATCCAAGATACACCCTCTCCCCTGCTAAACAAATACGATCACTCTTTACAAGGTCGGAAGTGGCAAAAGTCGTATAGAAAGTATTTTGAAAATATACTTGAAAATCTTTTGGTAATTTCACAAAAAGCTGAATATCATTGCGATTTCCACAGATAAGAAAGCTAATTTTTTTAGATTTAAGAGAAACAAGATTTTTTATTAATTTTTCCCAATGCCCCACTCAAAGTTCATTGTCCTTGAATGGTTTGATTTGAAGATACACGTATTTTGATGTTGGTGTTTGTGACATTACTCAGATTTTTGTTTTTGAAATAAGACACTTTTATTATATCAATTTTTTTTAAAAAAGCAAGATATTGAAAAAAATTACTCCTAATTTAAAATCCTCATTCATAATAAAAGATACAATCTTTCTTGAAAAAAAGAAATGAAACCTTAACATAAAGGTAATTTATCTTTTCTGAGAGATGATGAATAAAAAAATACTCTTCTTTATTGGAATGCTTATTGGAATAAGTCCAGTTGCCACTTTTGCAAACTCTTGAAAGAATCATGACCGACAAGAAATTAGTTCTTGTATAGATTTCAATAAACAAATTAAACAGCTTCTTAAATACAAAGCTCTTCAAGAAGAAGAATATGAGATTAAAAAGACTTATCCTTTATTTTTTAATACTTGAGAAACTCATAGCACTAGCACTACGTTTATCCCTCTTTATGACAAAAAAAATCAGATTCTTACGATCGTTCAATGACCAAAAGAGCCAGGAAATTCACTTATCAACCTTAACGCTGTAAAAAAAATCGCAAAAATTAGACTTCCAAAATCTTTTTACGATGTTTCAGTACAATTCTTTTGAGAAAAACTCTTATTGATTAGTGCTTCACAAAAGGTAAATAATAAGGATGAAAGTTTACTTCTGATTTATGAAATTTCGAATGCTAAACTCGCTCCTGTTCACCTTTTCAAACAAACTGGAAAGATTGCTAAAATTCACTTACAAAACGAAAAATTTTATCTGATTTCAGTTGATGATATTTCTAAAACAACCCTTGAAAATGTCGTAAAACATAAAGTATCAGAAACGGAGCTTTTCCCTTTATTAGAGCAAGGTTTATCCTATGGCTTACCGCTTACTTGATCTAAATCAAAAGTATGTCGCGGATTAAAATATTTTTTTGATGATAAATTGCCTAAAGCTTGGAGCTTTCTTGTTGTTGACCTTAATATTCCGACACAGGAAAAGGAACATTATACGCTCTTCTGAAATTTTGAAGATTTAGTATTTTCTCAAGATTTTCTCTATACCAGTCAACATAATAATGAAAATCAGACGCTTATTCAGAGATTTTCTCTCGAGCCAAAGCTCAATTATCAAAAATCTTCGCTTCTTAGTGGACTTTTACTTAATAATGGTATTCTCCCAAGAGGCTCAAAAAGCAGTATCATTACGACCTTATCTAGTGGAAAATTTAATCGTTATCAAGTAACTAATTTTGATGCTCAATTTTCTGAGGTGGGAGGTAAAGAATTATTAAGTGGAAATTTGACTTTTGATGGAGCAGAACTAATTGGCAATATGCTTTTCTTTACTCATAAAACTGGAGCTCTCCTTGCAACAAGAGATCTAGGGAAAGGAAGCTCTCCTGCCAGTCCTGAACTTAGTTTTGAATGATGAGAAAAATTCCTTCTAAATGAAAAGCCGTTTTCTTTTCTTGAAATAGAAGAAAACGATGGGAAAATCAGCTTTTCTTTTTTTGAAGAAGAACAATGAAAACTAAAAAAGATAAAGACCCTTTTTTATCAGCAAGGAGGGAAACTTTTAGAAACTTCTCTTTGGGATCGTGAGAAAAAGATCCTCTTTTTACCTACAATTAAAGAAAAAAATCTGATCTTGAGGGGGTTCTCTATTGATGAGAATCAATATAAAATTAAAGAAGTTTTTGCAAGAAAATATCCTTGGACATCAACTCAAAAAATAAATATGGAGAATTTCTCTGAATTTAGTTATGCAATTATTGATAATTATCTTGATATTTTCTTGCCAAATCAAGCCGAAAAAATGAAAATTTTAAAATGGTAAAAACTCTTTCATAGTTTATTTTCACTTGTAATATAAAAAGGAATTGCTACATTCCTGATGTACATTATTTTTTTATACTGATAAAAATTATAAAAATGAAAAAATTCTGGAAGATGCTAGGAATTGCATTCCTAGGATTCGTTTTCCTAGGGGGGGGGCGAAGTTTGTTTAGCTTTGCTCAGGTAAATGTCGCAAGTAAGAATTTCCCACTTTGAGTAGGAGTGACAGGAGAGTGGAATAAAGACACTCAAGAACTCATCCTTGTAGGAAGTGGAAAAATCGACTGAAGCAAACGACGTCAGCTAAAGATTGATTTATCCTTAGAAACTGAATCACTTAATAAGATTGAATTTACTAAAGATATTAAATTTCCAGACGATGCTAGTTCATTTTTTCATTCTTTTAAAACAGCTAATATTGTTTTCGATCCTGATATGGATACAAGTAATGTAACAAACATGAATTTTATGTTTGCTTATGCTTCTAACTTTAATTGAAATATTTCTAATTGGAATGTAGAAAACGTAACAACTATGAATGCTATGTTTTACGTTGCTCAGAAATTCAATTCAGATATTTCTGGGTGGAACGTGAGTAAGGTAACTGATATGTCTCGTATGTTTCTTTGAGCTGAGAACTTTAATCAGCCAATAGGAAATTGGAATACAAGTAACGTTACTAATATGGCTTCAATGTTTCAGTCAGCTAAGGAATTTAATCAAAATCTTTCTGGTTGGGATGTATCAAAAGTTGAGAATATGTATGCGATGTTTAACTGAGCAGAGCAATTTGACGGAGATATTTCTACTTGGAATACAAGTGAAGTAACCAATATGGCTGGTATGTTTGGAAATGCAAAAAACTTTAATCAACCAATAGGCAACTGGAATACGAGTAAGGTTACTACTATGGCCTCAATGTTTTATTATGCTCATAAATTCAACCAACCAATAGGAAATTGGAACACAAGTAATGTAACCAATATGTATTCAACTTTTCATTGAGCAACCGTTTTTAATCAACCAATAGGAAACTGGAATACGAGTAAAGTAACAGATATGTCCTTTATGTTTCATGTTGCAAGGGATTTTAATCAACCAATAGGAAATTGGGATACGAGTAAGGTTACTAATATGAATTCAATGTTTCGCCGAGCCGTAAATTTCAATCAACCGATAGGAAATTGGGATACGAGTAAGGTAACTAATATGTTTATGATGTTTCATTGAGCCCCAAAGTTTGATCAGCCAATAGGAAATTGGAATACAAGTAATGTTACTACCATGGGAACTATGTTTCAAGGAGCAGAAAATTTCAATCAACCAATAGGGAATTGGAATACGAGTAAGGTTACTAATATGGGATCTATGTTTTTATGAGCAAAAAAATTTAATCAGCCAATAGGAAGCCGACATACAAATAATGTTACTGATATGAGTTATATGTTTGCATTGGCAAAAGATTTTAATCAAGACATTTCGAATTGGAATACTAATAAGGTATCCAACATGCGTTATATGTTTCAAGGAGCAGAGAATTTCAATCAACCAATTGGAGAATGGAATACGAGTAATGTAACTCGTATGGATTATATGTTTGCCTGAGCTACTAAATTTGATCAACCGATAGGAAATTGGGATACGAGTAAGGTTACTAATATGTCCTCAATGTTTGGTAATGCAGAAAATTTCAACCAAGCAATAGGCAACTGGGATACGAGTAAGGTTACTAATATGGGTTGAATGTTTGCAGGTGCTATAAAATTTAATGCTGATATTTCCAGTTGGGATACAAGTAAGGTTACTAGTATGTGGCTCATGTTTAATAGAGCTTCAAGTTTTACTCAGGATATTTCAAATTGGGATTTCTCTCAAATTAATCATGGTCAATTTTGAGGTATCGTTATTAAAGATGATGCATTAAAAGTAAAAGGTATCTATCGATATCCGAGTGAAAATTATAAAAAGCTTTTGGAGGCTATAGATGCCAAACATCAAGCAGGGATTTTGGACTTTACAAAGCTTAGACATATTGGAGTTCAGTCTACGTATTGTACCTTTGCTGATTTGAGAGATAGACTGATCTCTGAAGGTTTGAATATTTGGTGACAAGATAGATTTGACTGTAAGCCAGAGTTTCTAATCACGCAACCGACATTGCAAAGTAGTGGAGAAATTACGGATACAAGGTTTACTTTTAAGAGTTTGTATCCATTGACGCAAACTGATCTAGATGCTGGGGTATTCTCTATTGATTCAGCACAGACCAAGACCAATGTTGATCACTCTTCTCTAGATTGTAAACTTGATAATTCAGATGATAAAGTTGCACATTGTACAGTAAAAATTACCTCTACTCGTGAAAAACCAAATGGAAAAATCTGAATTAAATTTTCAAAAACAGTTGAATGAGGAAGAAAGATTGAAGCTTCTGTACAGGCCAGTGGATATCTCATAGATACTCAACCTCCAAAACTAGCACAACTTAAAATAGATACCAATAATGGAACTGAGATTGATAAACCAACTATTTTTCTTTCAAAGCTTCCTGATGATCAATGAGCAGCAGGAACAAAATATTGTGAAGTGTTGTATACAGATTCCAATTGAACAGGGAAAATTACTCCTTTTCCAATAAATTCTGCTGGAGAAAAAATAGAGCTTGTACCTTGAGAAGAAGTTCATACTTTGAAGGTGAAATGTTATGATACGGTAGGGAATTATTCCATAAGTACGATAAAATTTCCTCCGATTATTGAGTTTTCAGATGATAATATTACACTCAATAACATAGAGATGACCTGATCTTTTACAGTGTATTCTCCAAGTAAAAAGCCTATAACAAAGATTGAAATTGAAGATCCAGATTGAACTCAAGTTCAGCTTTGAACCTGTACTTCTCAGGAAGATAATGGAACAAGCTCTCCTTGGACAAATTCAAAAGATAAGCCTGTAATTTGTACATTTACTCGTGTTACGAAGTCTTGAACCGTTATCATAAAAGCAACAGATAACACTTGAGCAGAAGGACAAAATGGCCAATCTTTCACAAAGGACACGTCAAAACCAACAATAGATATTCAGCCAGAACCACTTTTAACTTGAGGAGAAATTCCTTTCATTATTACTATTACTGATGATCAGGGAATTGATACAGGTGATGTTAAAATTACTAACCCTACTACTTTAGATCATAATGATTTTAAATGTACTCAGGAGTCAAAGAATTTTGTGAAATGTAAATTTACTGCAGAAAATCCTATTATTAATTGAGAAATTACTCTAGAAGCGATAGATAAAGCAGGAAATAGTACTTCCCTAACGAAATCTGGATATACTATAGATCAAACAGAACCAACAATTTCAATTCTAAAGGCTAATCCTACAACAGATAAATTAGAGGTTTCATTTTCTACAAAAGATGAATGATGAGCCGGAATAAATACCAATACTATTTCTTATGGAGTAGCAACTGATTCTAATTGTAATGATTATACTGCCATAGAGTCACTTATTGCTTTAGCAGGAGCTAATGAGCCATTTAGGTTTAGCTTTGACTTCTCTGATGGAAGTCAAAATGAAAAGTATCTTTGTCTTTCAGTTACCGATAAAGTCTGAAAAACAACACAAGTTTCTTTGTGAAAACTCAACTTGAATGTTGCTCCGACTCTTTGAGATGAATCTATAACTCTTGATGAAAATACTCCAATTGGAACCGAATTTTTTACTCTTAATGGAGTAGATTCAAATAGTGGAGATACTTTAAGCTATACCATCATCTCAGGAAATACAGGAAATGTATTTAGTATTGATGCTAATAAACTTAAAGTTAGTGGAGCATTAGACTATGAAACATTAAGTGGATACACATTAGTAGTTCAAGTAAAAGATCAACTCTGACTTTCATCTACAGGAACATATACAATTACTTTAAAGGATATAGATGAAACAGTACCATCATCATGAGGAGGATATAGCTGAGGAGGAGGAAGTTCACATAGTTCAACTCCATCATCAAGCTCTTCATCATCAAGCTCATCAACTTCAACTCCATCAACTGAGCA
>ERZ773197.467-NODE-467-length-31786-cov-5.883678_pt1 | contig 31786 bp, 27 predicted proteins | sample MGYA00580999_ERZ773197 | MGnify/ENA primary metagenome ERZ773197 (study PRJEB29015, sample SAMEA2738166) | human oral metagenome | biome: human oral; feature: human-associated habitat; material: saliva | place: China | collected 2185 ...
TTACAAACAAAACCAGATGCATTGCCAAGAAAAAGAGTAGCGGATTATTTTTTTCCTTCCTCCTTTTTAAAATGAAGTAAAGGGTATAGGGGGGGCAGATATAGAAGGCGAGGTGTTCCGCCTCACCAAGCTTTCTGTTCTTATCTATGCTCCAAAGACGATGAATTTCTCCATCCAAAAAGTACGACACAATCATGGCAATCACAAAATAGACAAGCAATACCGTAAAATACCAAGGAAGAAAACTGCTTTTCGTAACAAGGACTTTAAAGAAAATAGCAATAATCGGCGGCATAATACTTAAAATCAAAAGTCTAAAATCCAAAATATACTTATCCGAATCTTTTTCTTCGTTTTTCGTAAAAGATAGAACGTCCATCTTTTCTTTCCAGGGCTTTTTCTCCTCCAAATCATCCTGAACACTTCCGTTCAGCTCATCCTTTTCCAGAAGTTCTCTAACTTTTTCCGGTACATTTTTCCCGCAACCCGGGCAAACGGTATCTCCTTTTTTTATTTCCGTCTTGCAATAGGCGCAGATTCTTTTCACCTTTATACGAATGAGCGGCGTCTTACAGTAAGGACATCTCTCCGAATTGTCTTCAATTTCTCGCCCGCAATGCTTACAAATCATGCTTTCTTTCCTTCCTTCTCGGAAGACTCATTCAAGTCTTCCAATGCTTCTGTCAGATAAGAAAAGGAAAGCAAGCTTCGTCTTCGCTCTTCTTCCTCCAACTCTTCCAAGCGTCCCTGCAGTGCAAAATATCGTCTTTCGTTTCCCTCGTCAATCCACCAATGCTGAAACTCTTCCTCGGAAGACAGATTCTTCTTCAAAAGCATTTCCTGCATGATTTCTCGTATTTCAGCCCTTAATTTTTCCATCTCTTTTCCTCATAAAAGAGGATGGGAAAAGCATCTTTTCCGCATCCTCTTCTAAAGAATCAGGTTCCATAAGCTGTCTAATTCCCATTGCGGAACTCCCTCCCCCACCATAGGGTTCAGAATCTCCTCCGCAAAAGCCAAGCTGTATCCCCGTATTTATCTTCTTCTGCTTCTTGCGAGAAGTCTTAAGATTCTTAGGAACAGGTTAATGATATCCATGTAGAGCTGTAATGCCGTAAAGCAGGCATAACTTGCCGTACTCGGATACTGCTGCCCTCTGGCCCAATCATAGCCGACATAGAGAGAGAAGATAAAAATGCCGATAATCGCGAAAATATTCGGGTAGAAAACTCCAAAAATCAAGCTCACAACTTCAGCAACAACAAGGCCGATTAAAGCAAGAAAAAGTGTTTTTCCCATGGACAGAAAAGCATTCGGGAAAATCACAGCTGCTACGGTCATCGTTAATACTACTACAGTAGTTAACAACGCTGCCAAAACGATATACTGCACCGGATATAAAACCGTAACCAGGGACAGTAAAGTTCCGAAGGCCAGAACGTTCATACCATATCCAACCAAAGATAAAATATAATTTCCTTTTGCGGCAATGCGTCCACCGATAAGTCCCACCGCCAAAAAGCCGATAGAGAAAACAATCGGATGCACGGAATAAATCTGCGGAAAAACATAAGGCATCCTCAAGGCCAGGAAATAGGTAATAACCAGTCCCATCAAAAGGTGTGCCCCGATAGCCACATTATAGGCTCTTTCGGAAAGCGTTCCTTGCGTAAAGGCAGAGATAGACCCGCCATTGTTTTCTGTATTATTCATTTCATTCCATTCATTCATATTGTACGCTCCTTTCTAAATCCATAAAGCATTCAAAGTATTTTATCATAGATTTGCTTTTTTTACATTAAAATAATTTTATCTCTTTTTCCTGCATTCTCTTTTTTCTGCATTCTCTTTTTTCTGCATTCTCTTCTCCATAATTCCGAAATAATTTCGAATTACAACGCATAAGGATATCAAATCTATGAAAATTTTTCTCTCTTCTCTAAAGTAAACCAAAAGTCCACACCGGTTAGCGTGTTTTTCACACCGCATTCCTGGTGGTGGCTGTCCATGATTGCCTTAACAATACTGAGTCCGAGACCGGAGCCGCCGTAAGCTCTGGTATGTGCCTTATCCACCTTATAGAACTTTTCAAAAACATGGGATAAGTCTTCCTTCGGAATAGGATTTCCCGTATTCCGGACGTGTACTTCCACCAGATTCTTCCCGCGATTTTCAGTATAAATGCTGATTTGCTTGGGTTCCGTCACATGATGAATTGCATTCTGCAAATAGTTCATAAGAACTTCTTCTATCTTAAACTCGTCTCCGTATAGGTAAAGTTCCTTCGGAATCTCCACTTCGAGCTGTATTTCCTCCTGCTTTAAAAGGATATCCATGCTGGAGATAACGCCCTGCAAAAGCTTCGGGAAGTCCAGAAGAGCAAAATCCGGAAGATCCTTTCCCTGTTCTATGGCGGAAAGATTCATCAAATCTTTCACCATGTGATTCATCCGCTTTGCTTCGTCGAGAATGACATTACTGTAATAAGTCCGGCTTTCGCTGTCCTCACAAAGCCCCTCGGAAAGCCCCTCGGCATAGCCGATAATGAGTGCAATCGGGGTCTTTAGTTCATGAGATACATTCGCCACAAACTCCTGTCTTCTTTTATCAATCAGGGTCTTGTTTTCAATATCGCTTAAGAGCTCATTGTTTGCTTTTTTTAAATCACAGATGGTCTCCTCCAACCGTTCCGAAAGGACATTCATGGAATTCCCGAGTGTGGCAATTTCATCCGAGGAATCCCCTTCAAAGCGAGCGGAGAAGTCGAGCTTACTCATCTTAAGAGAAAGCTGTGCAAGCTGTTGTATAGGCTTTGTCACTTCATAACTTGCAATGTAGACGATAATTATGCCAAGCACCATGGTGATGAATCCCAAGAAAAGGAGAAAGCTGTTAAAAACGGAAACCGCTTCACTTAAGCTGGAAAGCGGCATGGACATAATAAAGGAAGTACTGTTGTCTGAAAAATAGCCCCAAGACTCCATGTAACCGCCATCATCCCCTCTCCCTTCCGTCTTCACTATTGTATAGTTTTCTCCCTCATAAAGAGACTTACGTTTGTCTCCGCTCTTTCCCAGAATATAAGAGGAGAGTCGCTGTAAAAGGGCGTTCGGATTCGCAGAAGAGGTATAAGAGCGAGAGCTTGTGTTATCCGTGATAATCACGGAAATGTTCTCTTTTTCCGTAAGATTGGAGATATAGCGTGTAACAGCGGTGTCCGTCCCGCTCCCTGATTTCTCTTCCGGAAAAACAGAGGAGAAACCTCCTCCCTCCTGCAAGTATCGATCAATCTCGAGGTAGGCATTTTGCAAAACATGTTCTTTCCTGTACTCATAGAAGCGCTCCAGGAAGAAATTATCTCCTATCAGCATAATCACGATTAAAGCAAAAAAGACTCCCGCAAAAATCATGGAGAACTTCTTCCTCAAATAGTGCTTTTTCATCTTTACTCTACCTCAAACTTATAGCCCATACCCCATACGGTTTTTATATAATCTCCCCGACTTTCGAGTTTTGCCCTCAGCTTTTTTACATGCGTGTCAATGGTTCTCGCATCCCCGAAATAATCATAGTTCCAGACATTGTTCAGGATTTTCTCTCTGGAAAGGGCGATGCCCCTATTTTCAATAAAATACTGTAAAAGTTCGTATTCCTTAAAACTAAGCTCAATTTCCTTTCCATCCACTGTAACGCTGTGTGCCGACTCGTCCATGCGGATTCCGCCCACCTCCAGAACCTCCTCTTTCTGCACACCGGTGCGACGAAGTAAAGCCTCAACTCTTGCAACCAGAATCTTCGGAGAAAATGGTTTGGAGATGTACTCATCCGCACCATAATCAAAGCCTTTTAACTCATCACTTTCTTCGGAGCGTGCTGTGAGCATAATCACAGGTACCTTGGAATGCTCCCGAATTGTTTTCAGGACTTCCCAGCCGTCCATCTTCGGCATCATGACATCCAAAATCACGAGGGCAATGTCTTTCTTTTGGAAAAATATATCAATTGCCTCTTCTCCATCTCCTGCCGTAAGAACCTCATAGTCCTTCATTTTTAAAAAATCCTGCAAGAGCTTCCGCATCCTCTCCTCATCATCCACCACTAAAATCTTCAATTTTTCCATCTTTTACTCCCTTTTTTGACAACACTCTTTTCCGGTATAACAATCCGGTTTTTACTCTCTTTAATATATTCTCTTTATTATTCTCTTTAATCATTCCGTTTTTCTGTCTTCTTTAACTGCCCTCCAACAATTCCGGAATAAATCTGGACGGCGATGTTTTTTTACTGTACCTCGTCTTTGTGACATAGATGTGAATTCCTTTTCTTGCCCGGGTAAGTGCAACATAGAAACTTCTCCGTTCCTCTTCAAGCTCTGTGACCTTCTTGGCTCTTCCATCCGGTATAATTCCCTCTATGCAGTCCGGGAGAAAGACTTCGTCAAACTCCAAGCCCTTCGCACTGTGATAAGTCATAAAGCGAATTCCCTTTTCTTCCTCCGGTTTCCGCCTTTCCAGCGCTCTTCGATTAAATTCCGTAACAAAACGGAAAAAGGCATCGAGATCCGGATAACTTTCACTCATTGCCGTTATTTCTTCCAAACTCTCCCACCACTCCGTAAAGTCCTTATTTTTCTTTTTTGCAAAATCCTCCAGATATTTCTCATAGCCGATTTCCTTTCGGATAAAAAGTATGGCATCTCTTGGGGCAAGTCCTGAAAGTGCCTCCAAATGCTTTTCCAGTTTTCCCGTCTCCGCACGTTCTCTCGGTGTTTTTGCAGCTTTCTTTAAGTCACTAAGTCCCGAATCCTTATGTAAAATCTTCTCTCTTCGAAGTCCCCTATATGGCTTGGAAAGAATCTGTACAAGCTCCGGACTGCTCTCCTTATTCTGAGCGAGCCTAAGGTAAGCTAGGATATCCTTTCCGATAAAATGCTGAAAAACATTGTTAAGCTCTTCCATGACAACAATCGGAATGCCTCTCTCCATAAATCCCGGAAGTAAGGGTGTAATCTGCATTTTGCTCCTGCAAAGCACCGCGATTTCTTCAGGAGGACATCCTTCCCGTAAAAGACCGGTCACATGCTCTACAAGGAGCAGGGCTTCTTCCACTCCCGTTTCCACAACGAAATACTTTGCTTTTCCGCCTCTTCCCCGTCTTCCTGCTAAAGGTTTCTGAAAGCGCTCTTTATTCTTTCCGATAAGACGCTTCGAAAGCTCTACGATTTCTTCTTTGGAACGGAAGTTATCGGTTAGGAATATCCTCTCGCAATTCGGAAAGTCTCTTGCAAAGCGAAAGAGAATATCGGGGCTTGCTCCGCGAAATCCGTAAATACTTTGGTCCTCATCTCCCACTACAAAAAGAGAGGCTCCTTTTTCAGAAAGAGACTTCAAAATAGCATATTGTATCAAAGATAAGTCCTGGAACTCATCTACCAAGATGTGCTTATAACGGCTTTTCCAGCTGTCTGCCAGCGCTGTATTTTTCTGTAATTCCAAGAGAACCTCAATCAAAAGATCCTCAAAATCAAGCTTTCCCCTCGACTTTCTTACTTTCTCATAATATTGAAAGAGAGGAAGAAACTCATCATTTTTCTCCTCATGAAGGAAGCGGAGCCTTTCCTCTTCCGTAATAGACTTAAAATAGGAAATCTGATTGCAGTATGTAAGAAGCAGTTCCTCCACTTCCTCCCTCGCAATTCCCTTTTCCAAAAAATAAGCACTTAGCCAATCCATTTTCTCATAAAGGTTGACAAGCCCTTCCTTCTGCACACTCTTTCCCTCGCGAAGGAGTGAGAGACAGAGAGCGTGAATCGTAGAAAAATGGGGAATGCTTCCCGGAATCTTTCGTTTAGTAAATCGGACTGCCATTTCTTTACTGGATGCTCTTGTAAAAGAAAGAAGAAGACAGGACTTTGCTTCCGCTCCATTCTTCAGAAGATAAACTAAGCGTTCCGTAAGTACGGTGGTCTTTCCTGAGCCGGGCCCTGCTACAACAAGGACGGCTCTCGCTTTGGACTCTATCGCTCTTTTTTGCGCCTCCGTAAATCCCATTCAATCTCCCCTTTACTCCATTTATAATAAAAAGCTTAAACTAATATAGCATAAATTTCTCTTGCTAAAACAGAAAAAAGAAATCGCTTCAAGGAATAAAAGAGCCCGTGAAAAGAATTTGATCTTCCATTCAAAAACTTCTTTTCACAAGCTCTTTTTTTAAGTTTCTTAGAGGATTATCATGAGGAACGAAGCTTAAATCTGGATACCAGATTGTCCAAGATATTTGCCTGTCCGGACATCTCTTCGGATGCCGCCGCAGACTCTTGTGCCGTGGCGGAGTTATTCTGTACCACAGAGGAGATTTGATCCATTCCGATGGTAAGCTGCCGCATATTATCCGCTTCTTTTACCGTCTCCTTGGTTATCTCGAATATCATGTCGTTAATCTTTCCGGTTCTCTCGTATACTATCGAAAGCGCTTCACCGGTTTCCTTGGAAATCTTTGCTCCCTGCTCTACCGCATTTTTGCTTTCTTCAATAAGGCTGCCGGTATTTTTTGCTGCCTTTGCCGACTTTTGCGCAAGGTTCCCGACCTCGTCAGCCACTACTGCAAAGCCCTTTCCCGCCTCTCCCGCTCTTGCAGCCTCAATCGCCGCATTCAAAGAGAGAATATTGGTTTGGAACGCAATATCGTCAATAGTCTTAATGATCTTACTGATTTCATTGGATTTTATCGTGATTTCTTCCATTGCACGAGACATTTCTTCCATCTTTTCATTACTGAGTTTTACCGCCTCTCCTGCTTTTTGAGAGAGATGCTTTGCCTCTTCGGCTTTATCCGTAGTACTCTTTATGGAATCGGCAATTTCATTCATACTTGCAGAAAGCTCTTCTATAGCAGAGGCTTGCTCCGTTGCTCCTTGCGATAAGGACTGTGCTCCTCCGGAAACCAAATCGGAAGAACTGCTCACCTGTTCGGAAGCCTCCTTAATCTCCTGCATGGTATCGCTCAAAGTGTAACTGATATGCTTCATCGATTCCAGCATCGGATGAAAGTCTCCTTGATAAAGCTCCTCATTGGAGAAGTCCACCTGAAAATCTCCATTTGCCATTTTATCCAGCTTCTCACTCAAGTCAGCGGTAATTTCCCGAATCATTTCCATGATAGACTGTAAGCCCTTCCCGATTTTACCGATTTCATCATTCTTAAGATAATTCACATTTCCGCTGAAATCTCCCTTTCTTACCATACTGCTCAGCTTTGCCATCCGTTCAATAGGCTTAAGAAACTTCGTAACCAGCAAGTACATGATGATTGCCATGCCAAGAATCATCACCGTAGTAAGACTTGTTGCAAAGATAATGAGAAAGGCAATCGGTGCATAGTATTCTTTTTTAGCAAGGGACAGCGTAATCCACCAAGTATTTCCGAGGACATTGGTCGGTGCGAAATAATAATTTTTCACATCTCTGTTTGCAAGCTTCACTTCTTTGGAAAATGCATCCCCCTTCTCCATTAAGCTTTCTATATCACCATATTGCTTTTCCGAAAGAAATTCAGAAATGGATTTTCCTATTTGACTGCTGTCTGCGGAATAAATGATATCTCCGTGTTCGTCCAAAATATGTGTGCTAAGACTGGGGAAGCGACTGTCTTCCTGTTGAACGGATGAGAAAAGCTTGATATCAATATCCAATAAAACCACACCTAAAAACTTGGAATTAAAAATCAAGGGGCGAGAAACACTGACTACTTTTTCTCCGGTCAATATATCCTCATAAACATCGGTAATAACAGTATGCTGCTTTTCTTTTGCCTCTGTATAATATTCCTTTTCGCTATAATGTTCATAAGTAGAGTTGGTCAGTGTTTTATTCTTTTGTCCATCGCGATTTAGATAGGGAGCATAGCTTTTTACCCCGTCAATAAATCCGTTCGGCTCAAAAAGTACACCCGCACCAAGTACATTTTCATCTGTCTCAATTAAAGCATTTAAAGAATCCAGAAGGACGGATTCACTGTTATACTGCGCTCTGCTTAAGCTTGCACTTAAGACACGAGAACGAAATTCTATCCCCTCTTCCATGGGGCTTACAAAGATTTTTTTATTATCCAGGTCCACTACATTCCATGAATCCGCTGCATCATCTCCTAGAGAATCCATCCCCTTATATATGATAGTGGAAATGGCATCCATCCTGGAAATCAAGGCGGTTAACTCTTCAGAAGATGCTATGGCCTTATCATACATATTTTTATCTATCGCACCGAAATAATATTTCTTTGTTGTTTTTATGGCCACAGTATTTAAAAAAGCCAATACAATCGTAGCCATCAGTCCCAAGATAATAGACAACTTAATAGAAAGTTTAACCGATTTATGATGTTTTTTCTTTTTTTCTTGTGATATGGGTACTTCTTTCTTGATATTATCCTTTTTGATATCGGATTCACTCTGCTTTTCTTCTATAGTTCGACTCTTATCTGTACTATCTACCTTCTCCATTCTTGATCCTCCCGATAAAACGCGATATATACACTATGAAGTTCTTCGGTCGGTTCATTTTAAATTATAATAAAATTCTGTGACTTTTATATTTTTTGCATAATATGATTTTATTCAATCTATAGTTTTATTTTTGTTTTTTCTGTAATATTGTACTGACCGCTCTCCCATTGATCACTTTCAGCACCGTCTCACACTGGCTCTATCGTCACATTTACATAAATGAAATGCCATTCTTAAGGAAAATAAAAAATCCGGAGCAAAAGCCCCGGATTTCTGTAAATGTCCCTTATTGGTAAAGATAGTTTATCCTATGCGATATACTTCCGCATAGCGATATACAGATTGTGCCTGTCGATGTGTGTCAAAGTAAATGTCGATATGGTTGTGCTTTACTGCGCCGCCGATATCTTCTGCAATATACTCTTTACCCTCGATGAGTAGTTTTGTACCTAACGGAATCACTCTTGTATCCACTGCAACAGTTCTACCTGCAGTAGCAAGCTTTCCCGATGCCGTTCTTCTTCCGTAGCCCTCAGAGCAACTCAGGCAGGAGCAGTATCCTGTAAGCTTAAATGTGCCAAGAGGTGTGAGTCCTCCCTGCACAGCCGCAACCTCTGCAGGCTTTTCCGCATCCAAAACCGCTTTTTCCGCCTGCCTTTCTACTTCCGTCTTTTCTTTTCCTTCTGTAGAAAAATATAAAACGTCTCCAAGGCTGTCACTAATGTAACTACCTACAATACTTTCCGCCTTTGCCGGTGTTCCTAAGGAAAACAGGCAAAGAGCGAGTGCTAAAAAACTACCCATAACAATCTTTCTTTTTTCAATGTACACTATACAAATCCTTCTTTCTTGCAAAAAAATAGCTTTCTTGCAAAATTCACCCTATACTTTTATTACTTCGCAGGTACAGCAACAAAAACCTCTCTGTACACCCTTCCGGCACGAGTCAATGCTCTTGCCTCATCCATAGTGGAAAAATAAATATCAATCATCTTTCCTTTAACAGCCGACCCGATATCCTCTACCGTATAAACCGTATCCCCCACAAAAACCTTTGTTCCTAACGGAAGCACGGTAAGATCCGCCGCAATCGTATGATTTGCCTGTGTAGGCGCTCCGGAGTAAGTTAAGCCTCCTCCGCTGTATCCAACAATCTGAAATGTTCCAAGTGATGCTCCCTTGGTATATCCCTGACTCACGGTCTTTGTTTCTTCCGCTTTTGCGCTCTCCGGATCCAAAGAATACTCCAGGATTTCTCCTTTTCCAATCGGTGCCGCTGCTTCTTCAGCCATGGCTGTCAAAGGAAAAGAACAGATTACCAAAGCTAAAGCAAAAACTAAGCTTAGCTTTTCTTTCCATGTTTTCAGCATAGATAACCTCCTTATTTTTCGGATTCTAGCACAATTTTTAAGAAAATGTCTTTCATTTCTCTTACGTTCCTCTAAATATATTAGAGTTTTTCAAAACAAACGTTTAGTTGAAATAGGCCTTTTCCTCTCCTAAAAGAAGGAGTTCCAAAGCAAGCTGCTCCTTGATTTTTCCCTTTCGAATCTCCTCTTCCAAACGAAGCAAGGCATGAAAAAGATCTCGTAAGGCCTGCAAAGTATACGTTCTGGCTTCTACCGTATATTTCTTCACTCTCCACGGTTCCATGGAAAGCGCTCTTGCAATATCCCGTTCGGATAGCCCTTCCGTCAACTTTTCCCGAACAAGAAGTAGCTTTTCCACATTGTTCTTAATCAGGCTCCGAATCTTCGTCGGGCTTTCTTCTAACTGCAATAAATCCCCATAATAATGGAAAAGTTCTTCACGATTTCCCCTTCCCATCGCTTCTATTAAGTCAAATATCCGGTCTTCCGGTAACTTCTTTAGGCAAGTGTCTATACTCTCTAACGTAACCACAGTTTCTTCTCCAAGAAAAGCCGCAAGTTTTTGGCATTCCGTCTGAATCCTAAACATATTGCTGCCGGTGCGTTGCAAAAGCTCCTGCATCTCCAGTCGCGCAATCTCTTTTCCTTCTTTTTTCAAGATTCCCAGAGCAAATTTCTGTAAAAATGCGGAATCCTGTTCCACGCAAGGCAGAATCAAGCCTCTTTCCTTCACTATTTTATAGAAGCTGCTGCGTTTATCCGTCTTTTCTTCTAAAAAGACCATCACAGTAGATTCCGGGCTTGTTTTTAAATATTGAACAAAATCATCCCCCAGCTTCTTCTTTCCGAAGACTTTTCCATCAAAGAGCATAAGACGGTATGGGGAAAAAAAAGGCAAGGTTTCCGCAATATCCTTCAAGTTCTTCGTTTCCAGATCCTCTCCCACTCTATGAATATTGATTCCTTCATTCTCGGAAAAGGCCCTCACAAAGATATTTTTGTAATAGGAAAGCAAATAGGCTTCCTCTCCATAGAAAAGATAGAGAGGACGAAACTCCCCTCTTTTCATTTCCTCTGTAAGAATCTTTTGTGCTTTGGAAAACTCTTCTCTTTCCTCCTGTTTTGTTGCCATTTCGCTCTCCTTGCCGAAAAAAAATCTCTGTGGTAAAGTGTGGGAAAAACGAAAGGATTTCTCCCATGGAACAATATAAAATCTATATGGATTCTCTCGCAGCACGGGAGAAAAAACCACTTGCATTATATATACACATCCCTTTTTGCGCAAGAAAATGTGCCTACTGTGATTTTCTTTCCTTCCCTTTAGAAGAGTCAAAAATACGCGCCTACATGGAACAACTCAGAAAAGAGCTGCTTTTTCGCTCCGTAAAGCCCTCGGGGATAGAGTCGGACAGTCAGCCTCTTCTTAAATCCCCCTATGAAATTGTCTCCATTTTTTTCGGAGGAGGAACTCCAAGCTTTGTCCCGTTTTCGGAAATAGCCAAAACTATGGAGCTGATTCATACTCATTTTCCTGTGGCAAAGGATGCGGAAATTACAATAGAGTGTAATCCGTCATCCACAATGAAACTTGCACTTCTTACCTATAAAAGAGCCGGCTTTAATCGTATTTCCTTCGGTCTACAATCCGCAAATGATGAAGAGCTCGCCTTTTTAGGAAGAACGCACCACTACATCGACTTTTTGAAGGCCTACGAGGATGCAAGACTCTCCGGGTTTAACAATATCAATGTGGATTTAATGAACGGGATTCCTTTACAGACTGCTAAGTCCTTTCAGCGGACTTTAAAGAATATCAGTATGCTTCGGCCGGAACATCTTTCTATCTACAACTTGATTGTAGAAAAAGGGACCCGCTTTTTCCGTATGCAGGAGGAAGGAAATCTCCCCATCCCCGGTGAAGAGGAACTTCTGGAAATGGACTCTCTCAGTCTCGAATGGACGAAGAAAATGGGCATGGAACGCTACGAAATCAGTAATTACGCAAAAGAAGGCTTTGCCTCCATTCACAATTACAATTATTGGTCTGATGTTCCCTACCTCGGATTCGGGCTCGGTGCCTCTTCCTATTTTCAAAAAACACGCTGGAAAAACTTGAATTCCTTGGCGAAATATATGGAAATTCCTTTTGATAAAGAAACCGGCGAAGCAAAAGTCAAAGCATCCTCTTCTGAAAATGCTAATAAGGCTTCGGAGTCCCTCTTTACAGAAGCGCAGACTATAGAAAAACTCCTTACCGAAGACAAACATGTCTTAAGTAAGGAGGAACAAATGGAAGAATTTTTCTTTTTGGGGCTTCGCCGCACCGAAGGAATCAGTGAAATGGACTTCGTTGCACGCTTTTCCGTGGATATTCATAAGCTTTACGGAGAAACGCTTTCCAAACTCGTCGAAGAAGGCTACCTGATTCACAAGAACGCAAGGTATTTCTTCACTCCGGAGGGAATGGATCTCTCAAATCAGCTATTGCTTCGGTTTTTATAAAGGAAAAGACAGTATAAAAATATACCTATTGATTCTTTGCGTTTTGTAGATATGGAAATAAGGGGCAATCTGAGCCCGTCGGTACTTGCTGAGAGCTAGCAGTAGCGACGCTCGAAGCTTAGTATCCGCTACGTGGCGAGGTTAGCGAGAGCGTGCCCCTATTTTCATATCTACAAAATGAATAAAGAAATATGTTATACTATTTTTCTAATCCACCCCTCCGGTGCGGGAATCTCCCCGTTCTGCATTCCGGAGAGCGTTTCGTAGAGCTTAGCCATAATCTTTCCCGGCTTTTCCATACCGCTCGGGAAGAGGATTTCTCTGTCATGATCCTGTATTTTTCCTACCGGAGAGATGACCGCTGCCGTTCCGCAGAGTCCGCACTCCTTAAAGTCGGGGATCTCCGAGAAGCGAACCGGTCTTTCCTCTACCGGAATATGTAAGATTTCTTCCGCAACATAAAGAAGCGAACGTCTTGTTATGGAAGGGAGTATTGAGTCCGACTTCGGTACAATGAGGCGGTCTTCCCGATCTACAAAAAGGATGTTTGCTCCTCCTGTCTCTTCTACAAATTCCCGTTTTGCAGCGTCTAAGTATACGTTTTCCGCAAAGCCTTTATTCTTTGCAATCTCATGGGAATGAAGACTCATTGCATAGTTTAGGCCTGCCTTAATTGCCCCTGTCCCATGTGGCGCTGCACGGTCAAAGTCGGAAACCATCAGTGCTATCGGTGTAGCCCCTCCTTTAAAATAGGGACCAACCGGAGTTGTAAAAATTCGGAACTGGTACTCCTCCGCAGGCTGTACTCCGATTACGATTCCCGATGCAAAAAGGTAGGGTCGAATATAAAGGCTTCCCCCTGTACCGTAGGGAGGAACGGAATCGGCATTTGCCTTTACCACCTCATCCAAGGCAGAGAGAAAGCGCTCTACCGGAAAACTCGGCATCTCCAAGAAAGCAGCTGACCGAAACATTCTCTCCGCATTTAAGTCCGGACGGAAGCAGACTATAGAGCCATCCTTCCAACGGTAGGCCTTCAGTCCCTCAAAAACCTGCTGGCAGTATTGTAAAACTCCGGCAGACTCATTCAGCACGACGTTGCTGTCACCGCTTAGTCCTCCCTCATCCCATGCGCCGTTCTTAAAGTTTGCAACATAGCGTTTTTCCGGTGTATGGTAAGCAAAGCCCAGATTGCTGTAGTCTAATTTCTCTGCCATTTGATTTTCCTCCCGCTTCTATAATCTTCTATACAAAAGTCAAAACCCTTTTCCCTTTGAATGTTATTCATGTTATGAACAAGATTTTTATGCATTCAGATGAATCCCATCCGCACACTCTACACAAAAATTCATAGACCGGTTAGAGCAAAACATAGATGAATTAATGCCGGAATCTATAAACCATGTACGTGTTTTCAACAGTATACCTGTCTTCCGAAGAGAATTCCATACTTCCAATCAAAGTGATTAACGATGCCGAATCTATTCAGGCCTCTTCTGAACAAATAGTATCTCAAAATAAATTATATTGTGCAAAATTTATTTTGCTTGTTTTCTTTTCAAAAAAGAGTATACTGCATATAACGATAATAATTATCGTTTTTAAGGTATAAATGGTATTTATATCTGCTAGATAAAATTAGAATTAAAGAAACAAGAATTTTATTGCCGAAAGAAAAGGAGAAAGTAATGGAATTTAAAAATGTAACGGTAGCCGGTGGCGGCGTTTTGGGAAGTCAGATTGCTTTTCAGACAGCATACTGCGGTTTTAATGTAAAAATTTGGTTAAGAAGCGAGGAATCCATTGCCCGTTGTCAGCCGAAGCTTGACCGTTTAAAGGCGATTTATCTCGGAATTTTAGAAGCCATGAAGACGGACCCTTCCGCCTATGCAAGGGGGCTTTCCAAGAAATATCCGCTTTCCGCCGAGGAAATCGAGGAATGCAAGAACAAGGTAGAGGAAGCTTACAAAAATATTGTTCTGACTTCCTCCTATGAGGAAGCCGCTAAGGATGCGGATCTTGTGATTGAGGCTATTGCCGAAAGCATTGAAGAAAAGAAGGAATTTTATACGGAGCTAGCAAAATATTTGCCGGAGAAGACGGTTCTGGTGACGAATTCTTCCACGCTGCTTCCCAGTACTTTCGCAAGCTTCACGGGACGCCCGGAGAAATTCCTTGCTCTACATTTTGCAAACAATATCTATAAGAGTAATACTGCGGAGGTCATGGGGCACGCCGGTACGGAGCAGAAATATTATGACGCAGTCGTTTCTTTTGCAGAAGAAATCAACATGGTTCCGCTCAAGGTTTTAAAAGAACAGCCCGGCTATATCTTAAATTCCATGCTGGTTCCCTTCTTAACCGCTGCGGAATCTTTACTGGCACTCGGCGTTGCGGACTTTGAGACCATCGATAAAACCTGGAAGCTTGGAACAGGCGCTCCCTACGGTCCCTTCCAGATTCTGGATATCGTAGGCTTAACGACCGCTTACAACATTGTTATCTTAAACCCTGCCGCAAAAGATCCGAACAGTGTACAGGGAAAGATTGCGGCAACACTGAAAGAAAAAATCGATCAGGGGAAGACCGGAGTGAACGCCGGAGAGGGCTTCTACAAGTACAAGTAGACTAAAAAAGAGAGGACGGACAAAGAGATTGTAAATAAAAAGAATAGACAAGATGTAACATTTTTACGGGCATTGGAATTCGGGGGAATCTGAGCCCGCCGGCACTTGCTGAGAGCTAGTGGTAACGCCGCTCGAAGCTTAGTGCTGCTGCTGGGCGAGGTTAGCGGGAGCGTCCCCCGAATCCAATGCCCGTAAAATGTGTGCTTGGTTCTGTCTTTATTCTACAATCTCTTTATTAGTCCTCATCCAGTTTCAACACGGACATGAAGGCACTTTGCGGAATCTCTACGTTTCCGAACTGACGCATTCGTTTCTTTCCTTCTTTCTGTTTTTCAAGAAGCTTCTTTTTACGGGATACGTCTCCGCCATAGCACTTCGCAAGTACATCCTTCCGAAGCGCTTTAATCGTTTCTCTTGCCACAATATGACCGCCGATGGCTGCCTGAATCGGAATCTCGAAGAGCTGTCTCGGAATCTCATTCTTCAGCTTTTCACACATCTTCTTTCCGCGCTCGTAAGCCGAATCCGCATGAACGATAAAGGACAGCGCATCAATCTGCTGCTTATTCACCAGAATATCCAGCTTCACCATTTTCCCTTCCTGATAGCCTTTCAGCGTATAGTCAAAGCTTGCGTAACCTTTACTCCTGGACTTTAAGGCATCAAAGAAGTCATAGATGATTTCATTTAAGGGCAAATCGTATTTCAGAAGCGCCCTTGTCTTATCAATATACTCCGTGCTCTTATATACCCCGCGTCTTTCCTGACAAAGGGTCATAATCGCTCCCACAAACTCGGAGGTTACCATCACTTCCGCTTCCACAATCGGCTCTTCCATGCGAAGAATCTCCGCGGGATCGGGAAGATTTGACGGATTTGTAAGCTCAATCATCGAGCCGTCCGTCTTATAGACATGGTAAATAACGGAGGGCGCTGTGGTCACCAGGTCCAAGTCATACTCTCTTTCCAATCGCTCCTGCACTACATCAAGGTGAAGCAGTCCAAGGAAGCCGCAACGGAATCCGAAGCCCAGTGCCGCGGAAGTTTCCGGCTCATATTGGAGTGCCGCGTCATTTAACTGCAACTTTTCCAAGGCGTCCCGTAAATCCGGGTACTTCTGGCTGTCGGAGGGATAAATTCCGCAGTACACCATGGAAAGCACCTTCTTATAGCCGGGAAGGGCTTCCTTTGCAGGGTTCTCCACTGTGGTTACCGTGTCCCCCACTCGAGCATCACGGATATTTTTAATGGAGGCGGTAAGATAGCCTACCATGCCGGCGGAGAGCTCCTCTCCCGGAATAAACTGTCCCGGAGCAAAGGTTCCCACCTCGGTTACGGTAAACTCCGCACCTGTCGCCATAAAACGAATCGGCGTTCCCTTCTTGATTCTTCCCTCTTTAACCCTCATGAAAATGATAACACCGCGGTAGCTGTCGTAGAGTGAATCGAAAACCAGCGCCTGCAGGGGATTCTCGGGATTTCCCTTTGGAGCGGGAAGACGATGCACCACCGCTTCCAGAACCTCTTCCACATTTAAACCGGTTTTCGCAGAAATCTGCGGTGCATCCATAGCCTCAAGACCGATTACATCCTCAATTTCATGCGCAACCAGTTCCGGATCGGCCGAAGGGAGATCCACCTTATTGATAACCGGAATGATTTCAAGGTCATGATCCAGAGCAAGATAGGTATTGGCCAGAGTCTGTGCCTGAATCCCCTGTGTCGCATCTACGACAAGAATAGCCCCGTCACAGGCTGCAAGAGCACGGCTAACCTCATAGTTAAAGTCCACATGGCCCGGCGTATCAATCAGGTTGAAAATATACTCCTCTCCGTCCTCCGCCTTATAGACGATGCGGACGGTCTGGGACTTAATCGTAATTCCCCTTTCCCGCTCGATGTCCATGTTGTCGAGAACCTGAGACTGCATTTCCCTCTCTGTCAATGTTCCGGTCTTCTCGATGATGCGATCCGCGAGAGTGGACTTTCCGTGATCAATATGCGCAATAATACAAAAATTTCGAATTCTGTCCTGCTGTATCTTCTCCATCATAGCTCCTATATTCTACTCCTTAAAATGGAACAAACTGTATTCAGGAGTAGTCCTGCTTACAGGTATTTCCAAGCAAACAATCTTTCGGAACTATACCATAAGAAGAGAAACTTTTCTATATTTTCTGCCAAGCACCATCTGTGCCAAGAATATAGCCATCCACCTTGGTGTTGAAAAGCATCTTTCCGTTCTCCGCGCCGGACTCTGGATTCAGATAGTACCACTTGCCCTTCACTTCCTGCCAACCGGTACGCATTTTTCCGTTTTCCGCTCCCACTTCTTCGCTAAAGTAATACCAGAAGCCGAGAATCTCTTTCCAGCCGACGCTCATCTTTCCCTGTTCTCCGCCTTCCTTTTCTTCAAAATAATACCAGGCATTGTTATAGAAAAGCCAGCCGGTGAGCATATAGCCTTCCTGATTAAAATAGTACCAGCGATTGTTCAAAAGAAGCCACTGTGCCTTGGGATACGTTCCATCCGGATTCAAAATCCACCATCCCTTTGCATCTCTTTGCCAGTTTACATTGGACAGAAGATTGCGGTCTGCCCCTAAAACCATCGGTGTCCCGCCGGAGCCTCCGCTTCCGCCTGAAGCGCTTCCACCGCCTCTGCCGCCACTTGATCCGCCTCTGCCGCCATTGCTACTTCCGGAAAAAGACGGAATCTGTGCTTCTCCTGAATCATCCGGCGTGTAATCCGTAAAAAGCGGGTTGACATACCGTGAACCGAGTTTCACGGAAGAGTGATTTTCTATGCTATTCTTTCCCTTAAAACTCATTCTGTCCTTATAGAAAGCGCCTGTCCCGATATCTGTAACGGAGGCGGGAATCGTGATGGCATTCGTCTCTTTCAAGTCACGGAAAGCACTTTCCCCGATGCTTTTAAGTCCTTCCGGTAAGGATAAATCTCCCTTGTATGAAAGATTACGAAAAGCGGAATTCCCTATTTTCTTTAAATGCGCCGGGAAAACAAGATTACCCTGTATCGATTTCTCATAAAAAACCGAATCCCCTATTTCTACGATAGAATCCGGCAACACTAAACCTTTCTTAATGTCAGTGACACCTTCCAAGGCATGGGAATCCAGTGCTGTAATATTCCCCTTTAATTCCAGATGCGCTTGTCTTCCGAGAGCATGCAAGAGCTTATTCCATGAGCGAAGTTCTCCGTTTGCAGTAAGACCCTGCATCCGTCCGCTACCTTCTATTGTAAGCGTATAGGGGCTCTTTTCTCCTGTTAATTGCCAGCTAAAATTCCCGTCGCTGCGAGGAAGGCGTGCTTCATCCGACACCGTAATCACTTTTTGCAACAATTGCGTCTCGCTATATGGTTTGGTGCTGCCTCCCGGATTCATTAAAAATGTACAATAGTAGGTGTGCCCCGGTAAAAAGGAAAATAGTCCTGTATCCTTAAGATCAAATAGATAAGAAGTAAATGTCTTATTTGTTCCGGGAAGCCGCCATCCGTTTCCGCTTGAAAAAAAGATCAGTCTCAGGTCTCTCTTGAGACTTCCGCTGTTATCTGTAAAATTCTTTACCGTAACCGCTTCGCTCGGATCTTCTGTCGTATACAGATAAAAGTTTGCATATTCATTCCCTTCCGTCTCCAGCTCAAAGAAACATTTATGGATTTCCGGAAGTGTATAAAACTGCACATTTTTCATGGAAATGTTCCACTTTTTTACTTCCTGTTCTTCTTCCCCGGCAGTTTGCTGTACGGAAGTACACTCGGGATTATACTGCATGCTTCCTTTTTCACTCATAAATACCGGAGAATGATTGATAATCGTATTTTTCTTTCCATTTCCTTTAGACTTGTAAAATGCCTTCTCCCCAATCCTCCGTACGGAAGCAGGAATGGTGACATCTCCTAAGTTTTCTGAATGATAAAAGGCATGATCCGGTATTTCCGTAAGGGTAGAAGGAAGACTCACCGTCTCCAGATGTTCCATGCTGCCAAAGGCTTCCATCTCTACATTTAGCTTTTCTATCCCTTCTCCTATAATAACTCTCCGAATCTTATCCCGATAAGGTTCCCAGGGTGCCAGTTCAAATGCATCCGTTTCTCCTCTTCCACGAAGCGTCAGAGTCATCTCATTTCCGGAGCCTGTTAAACTATATTCAATCTCCTTCCCTGCTCTTCCGCTAAGAGAGGCTTTCTGTACGATAATCCGGTATTCTTTTTTTTCCTCCCCCAGGTCATCTTTTATGGTTATAAGCAATCTGGCTGTTCCTTCGTGCAAGGCCTCAATGGCGACCTGCCCATCCCCGTCATGCTTTAGACGAACAACAGCGGGATCCGTCTCTTTCATCGCTTCACAGCGCAAAACATCCTGCCTAAGCAGTTTATAAAGACTGATTGTTTCTCCTAACTCCACCGCTACCGTATCCGAAAAAGAATTTTCTTTTTTAACCAAAGAAACAGCAAATAAAGAGAAATGCTCTGCCGATACCTCTACTGCATTTTCCTTCTCCTTAATTTTTTCTGTCGCAAGCTTCTCTGCCGCTGCATCTACGCTGTCCAGGTGAAACACGGAAATCTGCTTTTCCGCATCCTCCTGTAAAAAGGGAATATGGGAAAATTGAACCTTCACTTCCCCTTTCGCAGAATCCGGCTGCACTTCTTCTCCGTCCTGATTGAGCACACTGATATCAAAAATCATGCTTTGAAGAAGATTTTCCTGATTCTCCAGAAGCTTCTCTTTTAAAGCGTTGTCCACCTTCCGCTCTGCTGCTTTACCGACTTTCTTTACTTGTAATTTTGCCCCCTTCGGAAAGACTCCGGGGTCTGCTTTCACCGAGACAAGAACACCGGAGATTTCCTGCTCCTGCAGAAAGGCTTCCTCCGATTCTTCTACAGCAGACTTCCCTATAAGAGTGGGCTTTCCCATTTCCGATTCTTCCGATATAGCCTTTTCTGTCTCCGCGTCTTCGGATGCAATCTTTTCTGCTTCTACTTCTTCGACAGTTTCTCCTGATAGAGCCTCTACAGATTCCGCCTTTGCCGCTTCAGGCTGAACGGTTTCCCTCTTCAGGCTTTCTGCAGAAACCGCGGTGGAACAGACGCAGGATAAAGCCAAAAGGAATGCCAATGCTGTTTTTGCTCGTTTTCTCATCTCTCTCCTCACTTATAATGCATAATATTTTTTACATTTTCTCTTGGATTAGAATAACATAGACATTAATTTGAAACAAGTTTTTGCTTAATTTAATTATTTTCTCTTTTTTTATAATTTTAGCCCTTCCGCTTTTATCATTATATTTCTGCAATTTTCGTCCCATCAGTAAAGAACTCGGCAATTTTTATCAACAAAAAGATTTAATTAAAAAGATTTTTTAACGACAAAAAGACTTAGCTTCTTGACAGAAACAGGCATTTCCGTTATCATCTCCGTGTATGTTTTCAAACTGTCCGTGTCCAGATATTTGAAAGCAAGCTTTTGATAATGACTAAACGCATATAAAATAAGGGTTTCATAAAGTCGGAATTCCGCGGCTGGAAGATTTTATGAGAAGAAAGGTGTAAAAATGGCAAATATCAAATCTGCAAAGAAGAGAATCCAGGTTGCAGCACAGAGAAACGAGAGAAACAAGGCTATCCGTTCCGAGGTTAAGACCTATATGAAGAAGGTTTTCGTAGCTTGTGAAGCAGGAGACAAGGAAACTGCAAACACTATGCTTGTTAAGGCTCAGAAGAAGATTGCTATGGCTCGCAGCAAGGGTGTTTACAAGGCAAACAACGCTTCTCGTAAGACTGCTCAGCTTTACAACGCTGTAAATAAGATGGCGTAAGCTTTAAAAAAAATCGACTTGAGTGCTGTAGATTTTCTATGGCACTCTTTTTTTGCCATAAAATTTTTCTTATGAAATTTATCTGTATCGATTTCAATTCATTTTCACTTGTGCTAGACTTAGAAAGTAACGATAGGAATGGTATATCAAAAAACACTTTTCAACATATTCATTTTTACGCCTATGGACATTTTTTATATCTGCTTATCTTATGCACTGTTTGTTTTTATGATATTCTTTACAATCTTCACAAAGACAAGTTTGTCCGCCCCTATGGAGTATGATTTTGTGACAAAGCACAAGCTTCTTACCATAGGATTAGTCATTCTGGGTCTATTCCTTGTACTTTTCCTGTACGGAATTCTTTCCTACTTTCATATCCCTGTTATAAGCTTAAGCTAATTGTTTCATTTTTACTTGATCTAATCTAATTGCTTGATATGAACTAAGTTCTACAGGATTCGCTTTCTGTTTTTCTATGTTTCTATTTTTTATTTCTGTTTTTCGCTTTCTGTTTTTCTATGTTTCTATTTTTTATTTCTGTTTTTCTATTTCTGTTTTTCTATTTCTGTTTTTCTATTTCTGTTTTCTATTTTTTTATTTTTATCTTTCTATTTCCATTTTAAGGAGTTTTCCATGTTTATTTCTCGCCCCCTATTTTCTTTGGCACTCTCCGTGCTTTTCGGGGAAATGCTCTTCTGTCCCGAGCTGCCTCTCTCCCTCCGCTACATTCTTCTTCTATTTTATCTTTTCTACCTAAGCCTTCTCTTTCGAAAGAAAAGGCAAAAATTACTCTGCCTCTCCCTCGTCCTCTTTTTCCTTGCTTCCCTTCATTTTCAAAATGCGCTCAAGCGTTTTGAAAAGCAACAGGAATGTATTGAAAGAGTCCTGCCCTTAAACTGTACTGTGGAGGGCACGATTTCCTACATTTCGGAAAATGAAACAGCCTATAGAATCTTTCTGAAAAATTGTATAGTCAATAGTTCCTTAGGAAAAAAGCCGAAGGAACTCGGTAAAGAGGAGGAAGAGAAGTGGGAGGCGCGAAACAATTTAACCTTTCAAAAAATACAGGTTCTTTTTAAAAAAAACGCACAGGAAGACTCCGAACTTCTTTATTATCCCGGGGATAGGATAGTTTTTCATGGAAAATTCATGGAGCTCAGCCCTGCTATGAATGAAGGAGAATTCTCCTTTTTACAATATTGTAAAGGAGAAGGAATAGAAGCTTTTTTTCTGGCAAACAAGATGTCTCCGGCTTCGCCTGCACCACTTGTTCAGAATGAGATACCCACTATACGAGAGATACTCGTTAAAAATAAAGGAGAAGTTCGAGAGAACAACTCCTCCCCCTTCTTAAAGCTTCTCTACAAAATAAAAAGGCAAGCCTCCCGTGACTTAGAGAAACTGTATCCCGAACAGCAAAGTGCTTTTCTAAAAAGCCTTTTCCTCGGAGAAAAATCAGCCCTTTCCAAAGAAGAGAAAGGTCTTTATCAGGAAGCGGGAATCGCTCATATCCTTGCAGTTTCCGGCTTGCATCTATCTCTCGTCGGAGGGACTTGCTTTGTACTCCTCCGCCTTCTTGGAATGGAACTTAGTTATGCCTCCATCCTTTCCTCCTTCTTCGTTCTTTCCTTTGCTCTTTTTACCGGTTCTTCCGGCTCCACCCTCCGTGCTATGCTTATGTTTTTTGTCTACTTCTTCGGGAAAAATCTGGGAAGAGGGCAAGACAGGATTTCTTCGCTTTCACTTTCTTTGCTCCTTCTGCTTTTCCTGCAACCTCTCTTTCTTTACTCTGTCGGCTTTCAATGCTCCTTTTACAGTCTTTTTCTCCTCCTGCTCTTATCTTTACGAGACGGTAAGGAGAGACGGAAAGCCCTCTCTAAAAAATGGGAAAGAGCAAAAAGAAAAAAAAGATTCACAGAACTTTTAAGGCTTCTACCAAAAAAAATAAAGGAAGGGGGAAAAGAGCTCTTTCTATGTTATCTCGGCTTATTTCCGCTTTTTTCCTTTTTACAATCCTCTCTTCCTCTTTATGCACCTCTTTTAAATCTGCTCCTCCTTCCCTTGCTTCCTTTTATCTTTTTTCTCGGAATTCTTTCTATTCTTTTCTCTCATCTTCCCCCTCTTTTCTTCCCTCTTGTAAAACTGCTTTCTCAAAGCCTGTCTTTCCTTTTAAGCCTTTTCCATAGCCTCATTTACTTTAGCCTGCAGCTCCCCTATTCTTCCCTTCTTTTAGGAAAACTTTCCCTCCCCGCTCTCTTTCTCTATCTTTTTCTTTTTTACATACTCTTCCTCTTCCCTCTGCAATCTGTAATAAAAAAAAGAAGGCAAATGCAAAAGAAAGAGAAGGAAAAGCAAATCAACTCATCCTCCCCATTTATTTCTCTCTTTGCGATAAAAAATATATGCTATCTCAAAAATATTCTTTCTCTTCTATTTCTCTGTACTATACCGCTCTTTCTTCCCTCTCCACCTAAAGACTTGGAAATCACCGCCCTCTACGTGGGACAAGGCGACGGCTTCCTTATTCGAAAAGGAAATTTTGTCATGACCATTGATAACGGCTCTTCCTCCGACAAAAATTTTCCGGAAAATACCCTGCTGCCCTACTGCAAAGCGAAGCGAATCCATAAAATCCGGTACGCCTTAATCACCCATTCCGATATCGATCACACGAGCGGAATCCAAGCCATTTTGGAAGAGGGAAGTACGGAAAACTATAAAAGTAATTATAAGCTACAGATTGAAAATCTGATTCTTCCGGTACAAGCCAAAGACGATTATCGCTATGATCTCTTAAAGCGCCTTGCCGGAAGACATGGAGCAAGGCTTTTGTACTGGAAAAACGGAAACAGTATAGTGTATGGTAATAAAAATCACTCTGTCTCCGGCACAACTCCTCCCTCTGACACACTGCCTCCCTCCGGCACAGCTCCTTCCTCTGACTTATTTCCTCCCTCCGATACGGCGCCTTCCGAAAAATCGGCTTTTCTATCCCTGCGCTGTTACTACCCGCTCACAAATGCCCCCATGGAGGAAGCAAATGCACATTCCCTAGGCTGTATCCTTCGATACGGAGATTTTTCCATGGTTTTTACCGGTGATATGCCGAAAGAAGCCGAGGAAGCAATGCTTTCCGCTATAAAAAAAGAGGGGCAAAGCCCCTCTGTGGATATTGTAAAGCTAGCGCACCACGGCTCCAAAACCTCCTCTTCTCCCATTTTTCTTTCAGAAACAAAAGGAAAGTTCGCACTCTTTTCCTACGGAAAGAACAATCGTTATGGACATCCGCATCAAATCACCTTGGAAAAATGTTCCTACTTCCGCCTCATTCCCTTGGAAACGGCAAAAGTCGGAGAAATTCAAATAAAAACGGACGGAAAAAAATATAAGATTTCGGCCCCCTGCAGGTCTGATTGATGAGTCTCTGTACAGATTCCAGAAAGGTTTCAGCTCCTCTCTTATAAACTAATTCAGCTCCTTAGGTCTTTTAATAACTGCTGCTCCGAGACCATTTTCCCCGATATGGCAGGAGATAAGAAGAGATAGCGGGCGAACCACGATTTCTTCTTCATAGCGATTCGGAAACTCCGCCATAAGCTGCCCTCTAAAGTTCTCTGCCTGTTCTTTGTTATCCGTATAGGCAATCGCAATATGACAGTCCCTCGCCTCCGGATCCCCCAAGCGTTTTAAGGTCTGGTGTAAACCCTCTATAATCGCTTCCCTGACCTGCTTTTCCGTTCTCACCTTTTTGTAAGAATCCAGCTTCCCCCCCTCATTGATGGCAAGAACCGGCTTGATTTGTAACAAGGTACCGATTGCAGCCGCCATAGGAGTAATCCTTCCCCCTCTTTTCAAGTAGCTTAAGTTTTGTACCCCGATATAGATCCCGTTTTCTCCGGTAGAATGATTTAAAAGGTCCTGAATCACTTTTCCGTTATAGCCCTTTTCTCCAAGCAGCTTCGCAAAAATACAGTGCATGCGCTGTGTCACGGAAACTCCACGGCTGTCCGGCACAAAAACTCTTCCAAGATACGGCTCATCCTGCGAGAGCATGATGGCAGTTTGTGTAGATCCGGAAAGTCCGGAGCTTAAAGGAATATGCACAACTTCATCGTATTCCGTAAGCAACTCATTCCAAGCCTCCATAACACTTTCCATAGAAGGCTGAGAGGTAGAAACCAGTTCTCCCGAAAGAAGCCTTTGAAAGAACTCTTCCCGGCTCATGTTGATATCTTCAAAATATTCCTCTTCCCCCATTCTGAAGGGCATAGGAACCACTTTGATTCCCAGCTCTCTTCCCTCCTCCGGGGTGATTCCCGAACCCGAGTCGGTGCAGATTCCGATTTTCATGCCTACTCCTCTCTACTGCAAAGGGAGAAGACTCCTCCCCTCCTTGGTTTTTTCCTCTATTGTAAAATTCCGACTTTATCTTTCCAAAAGACTCTTTCCAGTCATTTCCTTTGGCTGCGGGATACCCATCAGCTCCAAAAGAGTCGGTGCAACATCTGCAAGACATCCGCCTTCTCTTAACTTATGTTTCTCTTCACTTACCAGAATAAAAGGCACGGGATTTGTCGTATGTGCCGTATAAGGCTCTCCCGTCTTTTCATCAATCATAATGTCCGCATTGCCATGATCCGCTAAAATGAAGAGATTCCCATGCATGGACTCTACCGCGTCAACAACCTTTCCCATGCACTCATCCACTACCTCAATCGCCTTGATTGCTGCGGGGAGAACACCGGTGTGTCCCACCATGTCGGGATTTGCAAAGTTAGCTACCACCAAATCATACTTTCCGGACCTGATTGCTTCAGTCAGCTTTTCCGTAACCGTATAGCAACTCATTTCAGGCTTTAAATCATAGGTTGGAACCTCCTTCGGAGAAGGAACAAGGATTCTGTCCTCATTTTCATAAGGTTCCTCTTTCCCTCCGTTAAAGAAGAAAGTAACATGGGCATACTTCTCGGTCTCCGCAATACGAAGCTGATTCTTTCCCAGGTTGGAAACCACTTCTCCCAAAGTATTATGAATTTCTTCCTTTTCGAAAGCCACATGCTTATTCGGAATCGTAGGATCATAGTCCGTAAAGCAGACAAAGAATATATTCTTCCTTGCCCCTCTATTAAAGAAACTGAAATCATCATCACAGAAAGCATGGCAGATTTCTCTTGCTCTATCCGGGCGGAAGTTAAAGAAAATCATTGCATCACCGTCCGAAACGGTATGCACTGCTCCATCTTTTTCAATCACCGTCGGAAGTACAAATTCATCATATACCTTCTTCGCATAAGAAGCATCTATCGCCTCTTCTACGGAAGAAGCCTTTTCTCCCGTGCCGTCCACCATAGCGCGATACGCCTTTTCCACTCTGTCATAATTCTTGTCTCTATCCATGGCATAATATCTTCCGGAAATCGTCGCAATCTCTCCTACACCAAGCTCCTGCATCTTCTTTTCTACAGCGAGAAGGAAAGATTTTCCGGAATCGGGAGGCGTATCCCTACCGTCTAAAAAGGCATGAAGATACACCTTCTTTAAGCCTGCTCTCTTGGCAAGCTCCAAAAGTCCGTAGATGTGCTCAATATGAGAGTGTACTCCGCCGCTGGAAACCAATCCCATAAAGTGCAGGGCGGAATCCTCTTTCTTACAATGCTCTACCGCAGCCTTTAAAGCTTTATTTTCAAAAAAATCACCATCCTGAATAGACTTTGTGATTCGGGTTAATTCCTGATAAACGATTCTCCCGGCGCCCATATTCATGTGCCCTACTTCAGAGTTCCCCATTTGTCCGTCAGGGAGCCCTACGAATAGACCGGAGGCCTGTCCCTCCACATAGGGGAATTCCTTCTTCAGTCTGTCCATAACGGGCGTCTTGGCAAGGGCAATCGCATTGCCCTCTTTCTCTTTTCTCTCTCCATAGCCGTCAAGAATCAATAAAACTGTCGGTTTCTTCATCTATATCCTCTCTTTCCATTCCGGGAAATAAAAGCAACTAAAGCATTCCTTTAAAACACTTAAAAAGTCTATCCCAAACTGTGCTTTCCGTCAATTCTTAGAAGTATAAAAGCTTTCTTATTTTTCCGAAGGAAGTCGTATTATGGAAATAAAACAAATTCTATAAACACAGTCTTTCTTTGAAAAGTAGAAAAAAGTAAAAGACTACATTGCGATACTCTCGCAATGCAGTCCTTCTTTTCAATACTGCAATCCTACATGCTTTGTGCACCCTATTCGTTATGAAACTCTACGTAATTCCAAAAGCGGAAGACCCATGCTCTTTAATAGTTATCAGCCTTTCTCTCGAAATAAGCTTTCGGGTGATTACAACAAGGGCAAGCCTCCGGTGCTTCCTCTCCCTCATAGATAAAGCCGCAGTTTCTACAGTGCCAAAGTGTCGGCTTATCCTCTTTGAAGGTGGTATTATCTAAAATTCTCTGTAAAAGCTCCTGATAGCGAGCATCATGCTCCTTCTCTACCGCTCCTACCAGACGGAACTTAGCCGCAAGCTCAGGGAATCCTTCTTTCTCCGCAACTTCTGCGAAGTTTTTATACATCTCGGTCCACTCGTAATGCTCTCCTTCAGCGGCTGCCTTTAAGTTCTCTGCCGTGTTTCCGATTCCGCCGCCAAGTCCCGAAAGCTCCTTAAACCACATCTTTCCATGGTACTCTTCATTTGCCGCTGTCTCTTCCAAAATAGCCGCAATCTGCTGATAACCGTCCTTCTTTGCCTGAGAAGCATAATAAGTATACTTATTTCTTGCCTGAGACTCTCCGGCAAATGCCGCCCATAAGTTTTTCTCTGTTTCCGTACCCTTGTAGTTTGCCATAACAATCCTCCTCTACAACTGTGTCACTATTTTTCCTATAGCAGACATAAAAAATGAAATATTGTAAAAACAGATTACAACACTCATCAATAATTAGAAATAGAGGAAGCGCTCTTCCTCTATTTCCTTCGGCTCAACCATGATGTTGACCTTATTATTTTAATCAATAGCAATTATAAAATCAATCGGTTTTATCAATTATATTAGTTGAAGTATCTCTTTAAGAGACCGTAGAAAGCCTTACCGTGTCTAGCCTCATCTCTAGCCATTTCGTGAACAGTATCATGGATAGCGTCTAAGTCATGTGCCTTCGCTCTCTTAGCAAGGTCAACCTTACCTGCAGTAGCACCGTTCTCCGCCTTAACACGAGCCTCTAAGTTCTCCTTAGTGGATGCGGAAACAACTTCTCCTAAGAGTTCTGCGAAACGAGATGCATGATCTGCCTCTTCAAATGCAGCCTGTCTGTAATAGTCACCAACCTCAGGATATCCCTCTCTATAAGCTGCTCTACTCATTGCAAGGTACATACCAACCTCACTGCACTCACCTTCGAAGTTCGCTCTTAAGTCCTTCTTGATATCTTCCGGAACGTCCTTAGCTACACCGATTACATGCTCAGCAGCCCATGTAAGCTCTCCACTCTGCTCAACAAACTTATCGGAGCTTGCCTTACATACCGGACACTGCTCGGGAGCCTGTGCTCCCTCATAAACATAACCACAAACTGAACAAACCCATGTCTTCATAACCTTTTCTCCTTTTCCGCCTTACCGGCTCACTCAACTTAACATCACTGCCCTGTGCAGTAATATTTGCTCAACTCGAAGCGTACATTCCTGACAATGACACTTCCTTATACTTTTGCTCCGAGCGCCGAACCCTCCACAGCTCCACACTCATCACATATTCCATGGAAAACCAAGTCATGACTTGTAATTACTCCCGGAATGTACATCTCCACTTCGGAGTCCAGAACATCCGTATCCAAGACTTCCGCAGCCTTCATCGGTACATCGTAAACCCGTCCGCACTTCTCACATATAAAATGATAATGCGCTTTTACCGTAGGGTCAAAACGATCCGCTCCGGAAACAAAACTCAGTTTTCGAATTTCTCCTAAATCCGAAAGAAGCTTTAAGTTTCGGTATACCGTTGCCAAGCTGATGCTGGGATCCTTCGTTCTTAGTTCGGCAAAAATCGTATCAGCCGTGGGATGATCCTTATGTCCACGAATCTGATCCAAGACTTCTGCTCGTTGTCTGGAATAGTTCATTGGCTTTCCCTTTCTTCTTTCCTTTGCTTTATTCTTAGTTAGTTGAATAAAACAAAATTGATAATCACTATCAACATTGAATAATATAATAAAGACTTTTATTTTTGTCAAGCAATTTTCGAAAAAAAATTCTCATTCTTTTTTCTTTATGGTATGCTATGAGCTGGTTAAAAGAAGAAAGCTTCAGAAAGGGTCAGTTATGGGACAGATTCATGTTGAGAAAACCGATATCGAAGGTTTATGCATCATTACCCCTACAGTGCATAAGGATAGTCGGGGCTATTTTATGGAAAGCTATAACGAAAGAGATTTCAAGGAGGCAGGGCTCAATCTCACTTTTGTACAGGACAATCAAAGTATGTCTCAAAAAGGAGTTTTGCGAGGGCTGCATTTTCAAAAAGAATTCCCTCAGGGAAAACTTGTTCGTGTGCTGAAAGGACGAGTTTATGATGTTGCAGTAGATTTACGAAAGTCCAGTCCCAGCTATGGAAAGCACTTCGGCATCATCCTGACCGAAGAGAATAAAAAAATGTTCTATATTCCGGAGGGCTTTGCACACGGCTTCCTTGTACTTTCCGATTTTGCGGAGTTCGCGTATAAGGTAACGGATTTTTATCATCCCGGTGACGAGGGCGGTCTTGCCTGGAATGATCCCTCTATTGGAATCGAGTGGCCCGAGTTAAAGGGTGAGTATCGGGGAAATGCACATAAGGACGGCTATTACATGGAAGACGGAAGCCCTCTGATTCTTTCCGAGAAGGATGAGCTTTGGCTTCCTTTAAAGGATACCTTCGCATTCTAATGAAGCAGAATATCCGAAAACTGAACTACAAGATTACAAAAAGCTTCCATGGCCTGACCATAGAAGCTTTTTTACATAGGAAATGCTATACCCGAGGAATGATTTCCGGCTTAAAAAAAGTGAAGTATGTAGAAAATGGAGTAACGCACTACGGGATAGAGAAAAATGGGCAATGGGCATTTAGCATCGATCTTCTTAATGACGGAGATCTTTTAAGTATTTCCTTTCTGGAAATGGAAGCGGAGGACTCCGCTGCGCCCTATTCTCTTCCTTTAGATATCGTTTACGAGGATGAAGATATTCTGCTTTTGAACAAGCCTGCAGGAATTCCTTCGCACCCCTCTCCCGGGCACTATGAAGGAACACTGGCAGGAGCCGCTTCCTACTACTATAAAGAAATAAAAGGAATTCAGCCTTTTGTTTGCCGCATGATTCACCGCCTGGATCTGGACACGAGCGGTCTCCTCCTTTTAGGAAAGAATAAATTTTCCGGCTCCCTCCTAAATCAGGATATGCGTGCAGGAAGAATCGAGAGATGCTATACCGCATTTTGTCACGGAAATCCAGCCTTAGCTTTTGAAAACACCACTTCCCCATATTCTGTTTCCAAAGAGAATGCAAAGAATTCCGGGAATCTCGGGATCCCCGACTCTCTCCCCACGTCTCTCAAAATACTTCCCGGACTGGAAAAAACAGGGGGTATTCTTCGTATTTCCGCGCCGATTCAAAGGGTGGAAAATGAATATATGCTTAGGGAGGTACATTTTCAAAACGGACAGGAAGCGGTAACCAATATTCTATCCGTAGAATATTTTCCCGAAAAGGACTTCTCCCGTATAAAGCTTCGCTTAGAGACCGGAAGAACACATCAGATTCGGGTGCACCTATCCTATATCGGTTGCCCTTTACTGGGAGACAGTCTATATGGCGGGAGCGCTTACACACCTTACATGGAAAGACAGGCACTCCACTCGAGCTCTATAGAATTCTTTCACCCGGAAAACGGCGAAAAGATGCAGTTTGAAATTCCTCTTCCAAGAGATATGCAGGAACTTCTTTAAGATTATCTTCTACAGGGAATCAATTCTTCTTCCGTAAGAACATAATCCATAAATATATCCCGTTTCTCCATCGGAATCTTTTCGGAAAGCAAAGAAGCGTAGCATAGGCAGAGTTTGCTTCCTGCGTTTTTCTCTAAAAAGCGATCATAGTAGCCCGCACCGTGTCCCAGCCTCCCTCCTCTTCTATCCGCAGAAACACAGGGGATAATCATTAAGGAAAACACTTGTACCTTCGCTCCCTCTATCTCTTTTCTCGGTTCCAATATCCCCAAAGTTCCGGGCTGAAGGTCGTCCCAGGAAAAGATTTCCACAGCCTCCATAATCTTCTCTTTTCCCGGAATACAGCGCGGTACATATACTTTTTTCCCCATAGCAAAGGCGGTATCTATGATTTCTTTTGTGCAGGGTTCTCTTTCCATGCTGACATAAGTGAAAATACTTTCTGCAGTAAGAAAGTACGGTAACTGCAAAAGTCTAAGCTGAATCTCTTCGTCCGACTTCGCAATCCTATCCTTGCTAAGTTCCCCTCGGAGGCTTTGGATTTTTTCCCTCAATCTTTTCTTTTCCTCTACTCTATTTTCAAAAAGCGAAAACATCCTAACTCCTTTCTCCTATCCTGTACTATATTCTTAATTACAGTACTATATTCTTATGATGAGCTATATTCTTATGATGTACTATATTCTTATGATGTACTATATTCTTATGATGTACTATATTCTTATGTTATCTATAGTTTAATCATGTTTATCGTCTTATGGTTTTTTAATTCGAATAGCTTCATTGTAGCAGATGCCATTTCCCCGGTACAATCCCCTGGGATAATTTAAAATACTTTCATGTAAGCTTTTATTTCTAAATTGCATTATGGCTAATTCATCTCCAAATTACGCTATAGAAATCTACCGATTTCTTATCTACTATTTCCCTAAATAATTATTATAAATAAAAATAATATTTTTTCTAAAAAT
>ERZ773197.471-NODE-471-length-31660-cov-5.382914_pt1 | contig 31660 bp, 46 predicted proteins | sample MGYA00580999_ERZ773197 | MGnify/ENA primary metagenome ERZ773197 (study PRJEB29015, sample SAMEA2738166) | human oral metagenome | biome: human oral; feature: human-associated habitat; material: saliva | place: China | collected 2185 ...
GATAACTATCTCCAGTAAAACTATAGACTGTTTTATCCGAATAAATACCACAGCAGTGTGTTTGATTGAGATTTAATTTTACTTTGGTCATCTTCTTTTCCTTCTTTCATCGAATTCCGTTTTTAAATATAAGGAGAAGAGGAGATTTGAACTCCCGCGCCGCTTTCACGACCTATCGCATTTCGAGTGCGACCCCTTCAGCCTCTTGGGTACTTCTCCATGGTTCTAGTATAGTACGGAGATATGCTTCAATCAATCACTTTTTTCAAGAAAAAACTCTCAAATTCAAAAATTGACATTCAATATTCGTTTTCATTATAATATGCGTACATTAGAGGTGCGATTTATCGCAGGCTCTACAGATAATATTTTTCAGAGAGGTTTTACCGACTCTGCATAGGGCACCTAAATTAGGTGTCCTTTTTTATTTTAAAATATTGCACTACTAACTCGGTTGATTCTATCCATTATTAAGGTATGAATAGAAGGTCAAAAGGATAGTCAATTTATATCTATACAAAACAAAAAACCACCGACTCACGGCCGGTGGAAAAAAGGATTAGAAATATTTATTTGGGAGGATAAAAAAACTAGTCGATTATATTACGCGAGAAAAACGATGAAAACGTTGATATATCAACATTTTAAATTTTATGACATTAGAAAAATATGTATTATTTTTGATGAATAGAAGGTCAAAAGGATAGTCAAAAATAAAAAGCCTACCAATTAAGGTAGGCTTTATTTATTATTCTTCGAAGTGGATTGCACCGTTCTCATCTACATAGACAGCAGCACGTTCCAACATTTCACCATTTTCTTTAAAGTAGTAGAGTTTATCACCGACTTTACGTACTTCCTTGGAAACCATGTCTCCATTTTCATTTGTACAATAGTACCATTTGTCGAAATACTGAATCCAACCAGTAACCATTTCACCAACGTTATTAAAGAAGTACCATTTGCCGTTGATGTTTTGCCAACCTACAGCCATGAACCCTCCTGGCTTTAACCAGTACCATAAGCCTTCAGCATCTTGGTACCAAGTATTTTCAAGAGCATAGCCATTGTCATCAAATCGGAAGTAACTTCCATTAATCTTTTCCCATTTTGATTTAGGGTAAGACCCGTCATCATTTCTATACCACCAACCCTTTTCGTCTTCAAGCCAACCGCTAGGTCGTTGAACAGTTTCTGAGCTTGCAGCATAATCCGGACGAATAAATGCGACCATATTTGCGTATGAGCGTGTACGATAACGAGCAGGGCCACCGTTTTCTAGATAGTCCCAGTTCCCATCTACGTTCTGTTCGATAGTCTTAAGAGTGTAGCCATCACTATCTTCGATTACTACACCAGTATGCCCATAAGGCGAACCTGGAACATCCATTACAAAGATGTCACCAGCTTTTGCGATAACTCCCGGACCTTCTTGAATAACATTAAGTCCTTGAGCTTCAGCAGATTCAGGTAAATTAATAGCATTTCCATTAACTACTTTCCCAGTAGCTTCATACATTACTTTTGCTACTAAATCCCAACATTGCCAACCGTACCACCCGTCAAAGTTAACACCAATATTGTTATCTGCTAAATTTCTTACATAATCGATTGCTTGTCTTAAAGTAAACATATTTACCTCCTCATTTACTGTTGTTATTTATATGTTTTTTCACCTTAAATTATGGTAAGCGTTCCGGCCAAGGTTCGCTCGTTATATACATGATTTGACTTACACGGATATCCCCGATGTCCCTATCCGTAGGCACTGGGTCAGTGAACTGGAAGCGCAGCATATTACTGTCACCAGCTCCACCCAAGTACCACGTTCCATACTGGATACCTTTATCGTTATAAATTGGTCCAATCAATGACGCTTCAGAACGAAATCCCACTGGAACGCCGCTCAGTCCTAAAATGAATACATTTCTTTCTTTGTCAGACGGCTGGATACTGTACCCAGGACCGCCACGGCGAACAATTCCGAACCAGCCCCAAGACAATCCGCCAAACTGATAGGTGACCGTGTTATTTTGACGTTTAACTTTTAGGAACGAAGCTCCGAGCTTAGATGAAATATTGAGTGTACGCCAACCAGTATCACCGATGAGCACTTCCCAACCACGGTTATCGTTACCCTTCATTTTAATCCATTTTAGAGCGCCATTTGTAACAGCAGTGTCCACATAAGTAGTCCCGACCGGAGCCGCTACCTTCCCATTAGGGAAACCAGTACCGTGGATTTCATACTCGTTCACTTGCCCAGTATTGCCACTTGTTGAAGTTGGAAGCGTAACACTTCCTCCACCGTCTGACAATGTTAGAGTTGTCCCGCTCAAGATTAGTTTTTGAGGGGTCTTAGGAATAGAAGCAAGTTGTTCTTTTGTTGCGTATCCTTCCCCTTTTTGCTCGACAACTGAAAGTCTTTGTTTTACTTCAGTATCATTATAAGCTTGAGGGATTTCTGATTTTTTGGCATAGCCTTCTAAACTTTGATGTTCTGTAAGATATCCCTTACTAGCTAAAATATCGTTTGTTACAAAATTTGAAGTATCTAAATCAGGTTTACTCTCTAAGCGTTCAACTCGTTTCTTTAATTCTAAATCATTGTAAGGTGCTGGAATTTCAGATTTTAAAGCGTAGTCTTTCAATGATTGGTGCGCTGTTAGATAGTTTTTATCTCTCAATTCTTGCTTAGTAACTAAATTATCTAATTCTTCTTTGGTTGCTAAACGTGAAATATCTTGATGTGCTGTAAGATAATTTTTATTTTCAAGTTCCTGTCTTGTTACTAGATTGCTAGTGTCAATATTCGGATTGCTCTCTAAAGCCGATATACGTTGTTTTAGAGGCTCGTCATTGTAAATGGTATCTTTATCCGTCTTTTGTTCTAAAGCCTCAATTTTACCCGAAATTCGTTCAATTTCAGAGCGGTCTACCTTATTGCTTAACTCAGAACGCAAGCCGCTATCGTCATAAGTTCCGCCTTGCTCTTTGATTTTTGCAAAGAGTTCATCTAGTTCTTGTTTAGTAACGATGTTTTCAACATCTACAATGCGGCTTGTCGCGCGTTCGACTAACGGCGCTTTTTTTGCTTTATCAATAGCACTAACCCATACGTTAAATGCAAATGAGTAAACGTCTGTTGATTGCTCTACCTTCTCAAAATATACATAACCAACCACAGGCTCATCGGTAGTGATTAATGTACTATCGAACGGAATCGTAATAGTGTTTTCAGAGATTGTAGCTTCAACAGTTATATATCGTTTTGTGTATTTGAAATAAAACAAGCAAAGAACTTTTGAAGCCGTTAACTCATCAACAGTAAATTTGAATGTTGCAGTACCTTTGTCTTGACTGTAAATTTCATGCCCTAATTTTTCAACGTCTCGATAAACAGACGTAATAGTTAAATGCTTTTTAATTACTTTTTCCATACGTTCCTCCCTTCTATAAATAAAAAGAGGACTCTCAATGAGCCCTCTGTGGATCCGTATTCTTAACCTTCAATATTTTTCAATTGATTGAATCCATTCACAACAGCTTCAATCAATACTTTCTTAGATTCGCTATCCAAGTTAATTCCAGCTTTTTCTAATTCTTTTGTTAAATTATCAAATGCAGCTTGGAATTTGTCTTGACTTGCGCCATGCACATCTTTGAAAATTTGTTCCACAGCGTTCACAACTGTGTGAGCGATGGATTTTGCCAATTCGAAGTTCTTAGCATCGGTTTTGGCTTTCAATTCGGTCGCTTTAGTTTCAATGAAACCCTTCAATCCTGTAAATGCTAAACCAACTAATACTACTAATACGCTAACGATTCCATTGATGATTGTTGCTTGTAATTGTTCCATACTCATTCAACCTCTTCCTTGTTTGTTAATTTTTTTATTTTGTTTTCTTGTTGTTTCCGCATCGTTTTAAGATACGGTTTAAGTGGTTCGGGGAATGGCAATCCTAATGCCTCCCAATTTTCAGCAAGCGATACTGCGTAACTGAAAATAAAAAATAAGCATGTAGTCACACCAATTTCTCGATGTCCTAATGCTCTAGAATACATAGCAGTCACAATAACTACGGCGCAAACCAACGCGTGACGTAACAATCCGTTAGTGCTCGTTTTACTGTCAAATCGTTTCAATTTAAATGCTTTGATATAACCAGAAATCACATCGAAGCATATTAACCAAAACAGGATTTGAATGTATGGGCTGCGCATCAATCCTTGCAAATGCATTGTCAATACATCAAATTCTACATCTAAATTTATCATCTATTACAACTCCATAATTTCAACGACTGTCTTGTATTTTTTAATTTCTTCACGCTTGTTTGCATTGTCTTGCTCTAAACGTTGAATTTCATCATTCAAACTCTGAACTTTTTGCTCGAACTGAGCTTTCTCTTCTCCAAGTTTATTAATTTCATCTTGCTTAGTTTTGACTTTTGATTCTAACGCTGTGATTTTTGTTTTAATTGTTTCTAATTCCATATTTCCACCTCTATTTGTTGATTACTATTCCGTCAAAGCATAACCAATCGCTGTTTATATCTTTCAACGAAACTATGATTGTATTTCCGCTTCCATCTCCGTATGCTGCTAACATACACAGGTTGTAACCCTTTGTGATTCCTTTAAGAAAAATTTGGTTTTCTATTCTTATAGGAATTTTCACCACATGTTTCCATGGTGTTGCATCTCCACCTTTACAACTTCCACGAAATTCAACAGAACCAGTATTAGTGATTTTGTATTGAACTGGTGGATAATCGTTTCCATAATTGCTCCAACCGTTTAAGTATGTCGCATTAATCCATACATTCGTCCATTCAGACCATTTGCCATTTTCCAATTTTCGAGTATGTTCTGTCGTTGAATTGAACGGGATATATTTCTGAATACAATAGTTATTATCTGAACTGTGAGTTATTACAGATACATAACCATAGTTATTAGTTCCAGTAGGATTATGCTGCACTCCGAAGGCATGATAACTTCCAGCAATTTTTAAGTTGTTAAGATCACCATTGTACTTCAGTGATTTACCTTCTTTAGATGTTAGTGCAAATTCCTGGATTGGCTGTCCTCGTGACATGATTCCGTCTTCAACGTTTAAACTGCTATGGAATGCAACTGGAAGATGTGACTCAAAGTGTCCTTCTAGCTCTGGGAATCCACCTACAGAAGCACGATTGTCACCCCATGCCCACAACACTCTTGATGAGCGTACTAGCAGAACAGAATCTACTAAATCGCTCAACTTGTCCTGAATTACTAGACGAATATTGTACGCCTTGGATAGCTCATAGAACGCTCCACAGTCGATTTGACGGTTGATTTTTTCTGTGCTCTCATTTGTAAGGTTGACGGCATCAATCCATCTGTTTGTCTTCTTAGCTGAATACTGGATTTTAAGCGTGTACGGATTCCTATTCACTCCATCAATTATTAACGGACTAACGTTTGCAGCAACAGTCGCAATGATGGTTTTATTAGTACCATTCCCCGTTCTGTTAGCAAGAAATGCGATAATCTTAGGAGCATAATAATCCCATACTTTAATCGTTTTCGATTTAGTAGCGGTTCTGCCTCTAGAGTCAGTAATCTTGGCAGTAACTTCTAAATTACCCGCCTTGTTTGCAGGAAAGTCACCACTAGTCGCTCTCACAACCAAATTATCTACTGTTAACTCAGTTGATACGATAGTTGAACCGTAAGAACCATTTGCACCAGCTGTTTCAACACGCATCACTGATTTATCTTTAATGAAGTTTCCTACAGGGATGAACTCTGCTAATCGTGCTGTTCTTTCAGTAATCGTTACATCTTCAAGTGTCGGAACGATGGAAGAAGGAACTCTAATTGGAATTCCTCGTTTATAGACATCATTTCCAATTTGGTCATTGCCTCTAAACGTCCGCACACGGACATCTAACGCTCCAGTATCGCTATTAATAATTCGATTTGCGTATTCGATTGGGATTGTGAATTGCAAGCTCGTATCGTGACCAGTTCCTAAATCGATTAAATCGCTCCCGTTAACACTCCACCAGACTTGATGTCTAAATTCATCGACTTTTTTGTCAATGTTGATTGTTATTGGTTTTCCTAATTCCGTTTCAGTTACAGATTTAATTCCACTAGATCTTGGGATATTTTCTAGGTTAACAGTTCCACTAAACCAGTTGATGTTGCCTTGGTCTGCAACATTGGTTAATCTAGCCCAAATAGTAATACTTTTAGTTCCGTCTTCATTGTGAGGAATCGTCATGGTTCCACTTCCGAATGTAACCCATTCGCGATTTCTCAAATCAAAACTAACATATTTACTTAAGACATACTGTCCGTTAATTTCAACTTCTGCCAGTGAATCGTTATTTAAATTGTAAACCCACGTTGTGTTCTTCTCTAACCACAACTGCCACGATATTGTGGAGGTGTTAGTCGTGATATCTCTGCTTGTCTCGTTAACTTCAAGGACTAATCGTACATATCCACTAGATGTTGTTTTCGCAATTCTAACCATTCACAGCACCTCCCACGTATGATATTACTGTGAATTCGCTGTTGTATCGTTCAAAGATATGGTTCGCAATAGTAACGGAATTCCAAAATGTCGCACTTACAATGTTTAATTGTTGTCCTGAGATATAAGCTACAACACGACCGCTATCGATAAATTCCATACGCTCGTTGGTATAACGTGTTTGCAGCTTTTCACCACTTTTACCGATTAGCAATCCGTCTTCCGATACGTTGAAATATGTTGAGATAGCATTTAATAGAACGCTTGATTGCTCCATGTTAAGCTCTACTGCTCTTGTTCGCTGTCCTAGGCCTCGAATTTCTTCTGCAGTCTCTTGAATTCGCTTATACGACTCTTCCAAATTGCTGAATCGTCCAGTTAAATCTCGGAATGTATCTTCTGTCACTTGAGACTTGTTTATAATCTCCATGACTTGTGCGAATTGATTAGCATGCTCTCTGTTGCGTTCTTCAAACTCTTTTTGAAGTCGTTCCAGTTCTTTGTCATCTTTATTTAGAACTGGTTGCCATTTCCCGTTTGTAAAGATTTTAGGGACATCTTTGCTCGAGTCGCTTGTATCCGTCCATAAATCTCCAGCACTAGGGTTTATTGGTGGGGTTGGGCCTATCGACTTGTTAACGATAAAGTCTTTAATCACGATTGAATTTCGAGCAATAACATTGTTATTTTCTAGAGCTTCGCATATAAATGTAGCCTCTCTGTTAACGTCATTTGATGTGATTGTTATTTCTCTTGTAGCAATTTCGTGTAACTTGTTCCATTCTGTATCGTTAGTTTCATATTTACTTTCTCTAATCCATCTAAAGTTGAAACGATTATTCATATCAGTACCAAGTTTAGAAACTATTGAAATTAATTTAGTCTCAACATTACTGTTTTGGAATACTGTTCCAGAAGTTGATTTAATGTCTAATTCGAATGGAACTGCTGTAGAATCAAATACACGTTCTTTAACTAATTGACTTAGACGTTGTAACTTTTCATTCATTAATACTTCTGAGCTCTCTACGTTTGAAATTCTTACACTTCCAATTTTTTTATCTGAAAACGAGCGCTTGATAGATACAATTCGAGCTGAAAATGCTATAGGTGGCATAAATTCGCTATCAATCATTTCTGCTGACTGCCCAATAAACACATTAGAATCAATTAAATCTAACTCAATATCATAATTAACTTCCGGATAGGCTCTTTTCTTTAATTGCTTGATGCCTTCTTCTAGTAGCCTTTCTTTAGTTTTTGCAGTACTCTCATAATTAGCAACGATATAACCTCCTGATGAAGCATTGTTTCTTCTCCAACGTTCATTTTCCACTGTGTCATATATTGTTCCGTCTGAGCCTAACTTAAATCTATCGTTGTGATACTCATAACCTGCTAATGTTAGCCCTTCTGCTCCAACTACTCTTAGAGCTGTAGCTAAATTTTCAATATTGGATGTCTTTTTAATGTTTTTAATATTTTTTCCATACTCTAATCGAATAATCTTGTTCGAATTATATTTCTTATAAAAATTAATTAATTTTCGATATGGCTTGTCATGTAACATCTCAACACTATATATGATTTCTGCATCGAATCGTTTAGCTAAATCTCTTAATCTTTTAGTTGTTGTATCATTCTGTTCGAACTCTAATTTTCTTTTTAAATCTGATACTTCATTTACTCCTAGTTCCCATCCAGAATCAAAAATAAACTTTGAAGCATAGTAAGCTAAACTTTGACTTTCCTCGGATTTAAACGGGAGAACTGTTTCGCCTAACAAATCTAAACCAGCATCTTCAGCAGTAATTATCTTAGTATTATGATCTTCCTCAATTCGAGTAATCTCGAAGCACCGAGTTAAATCTCCATCTACAACAAATAAATAACAACCAATAGAAACATTCTTAATAGATTCGTGAGTTTTATCTACTTTAAATTCATAAATTCCAATTCCAGTGTCTAAATCTTGTTCAAATAAGTCATCGTATGCGATTAACTCTCCAATCGAACCAAAATGGAGCTGGCAAATCTTATTGTATTTTCTATCCGTGACAGTAATCATTGCCATGCCTCCTTAAATTTCGCTTTGATTTGAATATCTGTATTTGGTTCTGTTAAAATGCCAATCTCTGTCTGACCTACTTTTAAATCAAACCACGAACTATTCAAATTTACATATTGAATAGTTCCGTTAATTGTTAATTGTTTTTTCCTGAAATCAAACTCTACTACATCATTTGGTTTAATAACTACATCTCCCGTTTCATGGCCGTATTGCACATACTGTCCACTTGGATGGATGAAGCTAATCATTTTATAATTTCCGCCTGACGTAAAACTAAAAAGAGGCGCTGTTGGAAGCACCCCTCTATTATCGAATGTATATACAATTTTTCCTGTATTCGTCCCTCTAGTAGCACTCTTCTCTGTCTTAGATAATCCTTCAAACGAGAATGTTACTTGTAATTGCACGATATATATATTTTTGTGTTTAGTAATCGAAGTAACGTTGAATTTATAAGCTGTATAGACACGATTCAATGATGTGTCCGGCTCAAACTCCACATTTTCTTGCATAATCCATCGATTAAAATTATCTAAATCTGTCTGCTTAGTCGTATGAATATGAATTTCAAATGTCTTCACTTGTTCTTTTCGTTCGTAATTCTTCTTAAAATACGAACTGCCATTTTCACGTCTTTGAATAGAATTATTGCTTTCAGAGAAGAAGAGGCGCTCATATTCTGCCACTACAACTTGAATCGGCAAATCCGTATTCTTAACATGATTAATACTCATTTCAAATCCAATCACAGAATCACTCCTCTCGCTCTCTCAGCATGTCTTTCTTTCATTTTCATTTTCCTTATAATCTCTTCAGCTAGTTTGGTAGCTAGTTGAAGTACATCTTCATCATTTCTTACTATCAATTCATGTGGGTAAATATTAACATTTACTCCACCGTTATTTTCTAAGTGTGCTGCAATGCCTTTTCCGATTCCTGAAAGTGTATGATCATTCAATGGAAGAATAGCTTCTTTCCCTGCTTCTCCACCAACCATTAAATTGTTTCCGTTTTGACCGAAAACGGTTGGTTTAGTCATGATACCACCTTTTGCATACCACTCGATGCCAATGCTAGGCAATCCTCCACTTAGCCAATCTAATGGATTTGCTGAACCACTAATGCTGAAATGCGGTAGTGGGATATGAGGCCAAGTAATTTGGAAATTGAAGAATCCTTTAATTGCTTCAATCGCTGAACCTACAGCACTTGCTGCTCCATCAATTGCTCCGGAAATAGCACCTTTAATGCCTTCCCAAATACTAGAAGTTGTTGCTAAGATTCCGTCCCAAATACCAGAGATGATAGAAGCAATTCCACCCATTATTGAACTAATCGTAGATGAGATAGTACTAAGAACAGTTGATACAACATTTGATAATGTGTCCCATGCGCCCGACCAGTCACCAGTTAAGACTTGTAATACTGCTTGGATAATTCCTAGAATTACATCGAGTGCTCCTTGAATGTATGTAGTAATTACAGTCCAAACCGTTTGGATGTAAATTGAAATCCCATCAAATACTCCTTGGATGAATGGAGCTAAGAATGTTAATACTGTTTGAATAATAGTTGATATAACGTTCCAAACAGTTTCAACTACTTGTTGAATACGTTCGTGGTTAGCCTCCCACCATGATACTAATGTTCCGAAAATATTTTGGATGAATGAAGAAACAGCACCTACTACAGTTTCAATTACTGATTGAATACCGTTCCAAACACTCTCTACTGTAGAACTTAATCCAGGGAAAATACCTTCTAACCATTCAACAATAGCTCCGAAGTTAGTGATTACTGCAGTTACTATTGCAATCCCTGCTGCGACTCCAGCAATAATAGCTATAACTGGTAACATGGCAGTACCTAACGTTGTAATGGCTATCCCTATTGCTACTAATATTGGTGATAAGATAGCAGCAACTGCGAGAATACCACCTAATACAATAATAAATTGCTTAATAGGTGCTGAAAGGTTCTTAAACCATTCTGCTAATTGCTTTAGTACTGGAATTAATGCATCCATAATTGGTGCAACTGCTTCTGCTATTGCAGCACCAATTTCAGAAAGAGTAATCTGAAGTGCGTTGAATTGTTGTTGCTGTTTATCGATAGGATCTAATGTAGCTTCAAATGTTTGTGCTACTGTTCCGCTTGCATCTTCTGCTGTTCCAGCTAGATTTTTTAATGAGAATGCTCCACGATTAATGGCATCTACCATTCGAGAAGCACCTTTAGTTCCGAATACATTAGCTGCTTCTGTTAATGCTTGAGTAGAGCTAGATGCATTTTTAATTTTATCGATAGTTTCTTGTAAACCTTGAGATAGTGTTTTACCATCTTTTGCGTACGCAACTGCAGCTTTACTCATACTTGAAAGAGCGGCTCCGGAATCGACACCAGCTTTTTCTAATGAACCAATCAATGTTGCAGCTTCATCGAATGTTAAGCCTAACTCTTTGATTTGTGGTGCTCCTGAAACCATCTTAGAAAATAGTTCATCTACTGATACTCCAGTTGTTTGTGCAACGTAAGTAACAGTATCTAATGTACTTGTTAAATCTGAGACAGATAATCCATAAGCCTCAATAGTTTTCTTAGCGTTAATCGTGCTTGCAGTAATATCTGAGTTATTGATTTCAGCAAACTGAATGATACTCTTTGAAGCACCTTTCAAGGCATCTCCTGTTAATTCAAACTGTGTATTAACTTCACCGACTGCTGAACCGACTTTTTCGAATGAATCTACAGGAAGTTCAGTAGATAACTGATCATAAATTTTTTTAAAACCGTCTAATGCTTCTTCTGTAGTTGCACCAGTTTTGGTAATGATAATATCGAAACCAGCATCTACGTTTCTGAATGCTTCTTGAGTTTTACCTGCAAAATCAATCATTGATTGTCCAGCTTGAGAAGCGACTTGAGCAGCTTGTTGTAAATTTCCTTGGCTTAATAATTTGTTTGTTTTTTCTGCTGATTTTTGGGAAGCATCTCCAACATCTTCGAGTTCCTTCTTAACATTTTTGATACTTCCGCCATCATCTAATTTATCTAATGCATCTCTTAATGCGTTAATATCTGCCTTACCATTTGAAGCTTCTTTTGCCATCAATTCTAAGGCGTGTTCCATGTCTTTACTGGAGGCTTTGCCGTTCTTGATAGAATCAGTCAGCTTGTCTCCTAAAACGTGTCTATAGGCTTCTATGTCCTTGCCAGTGGCAGAAAAGAATCTTGATAATCTTTCAGTAGACTTTCCAAGATTTTCTTGTTCTTTATTAAGATTTGTTAATTGTGTTTTATAATGCGTTAATGTGCTTTCTGTTGTTTCTAACTCACGTTTAAAAGCACGATAATTTTCTTCACCTATCTTACCTGCTTTAAATTGTGCTTCAACTTCTGCTTGTGCATTTTTTAAAGTAGTAAGCTTTTCTTTTGTGTTTTCAATTTGTTTAGAGAGTAATGTTTGTTTCTGAGTGATTAATTCAACACTGGCAGGATTAAACTTCAAAGCTTTATCCACTTGTTTCATTTCACTCGCTGTACTTTTAGCAACTGCATTTACCTTTTTAAGTGCTTGCTCTAATGGTTGGACATTACCTTGTAATTCAATCGTAATTCCTTTAATGTTTCCTGCCATTCTATCACTCCTTTCTTCAAATAAAAAGGCTACTGAAAATCAGTAGCCTAAAAATTATCCATATCATTTTGCGTTGCTTTTCTAGTTTCCCCTTGTTCAGAGTTATTTTGACTATGTAAATTAACATAATCCGTTTGAAAATCTAACGCTCCTCCAACTGATAAGTGTTTCAACTCTTCAATGGATAAACCACTTTCTTTACAGCATAGCAGAAACGTTTCTACCGTGAATGCTTCTTCGCTTGCTTCTTCACTGGAATCTGTTTTTTTTTAGTTACTAAAGAAACCTTTAATAACTCTCCAACGTTTTCAATAATATCTTCGAGTGTTAAAAATGCATACTCACGATAGAATTCTAAAAAGTCAGGAATTGTTGAATCAGCAGTGAAAGCAAAAATCCAGAAGAGACGATAGAACAATTCTGAATCGAATACTTCTAGACTTTCTGCTGTTAGATCTTCTAAAGAAAATGAATCTCTACCTTTAAATACTTTTGCAACAAGTAACAATTCTTTGAAATAATCTTTATTAAATTGTTTTTTATATAAAAGCGTTGTAAATGCATTACTTTCCAACGTAATTTTCTTACCTTGAATTTCGATAGTTCGTTTCATTTATTTCTCCTTTACATTGAAGCTTTTACTTCTTCAAAGAATTTATTGTAAGTTTCGTCTGAAGTGTTCTTAGATGTTTTGTATTTAACCACTTTATCATTTGCACGAGGACTAGCAATAAATTCTAATTCAACGTTATTGAAGTTGCTTCCTTCTTTTGTTTTTGAATTAACTTTTGGACGTTTAACAACTACTTGAGTTAAGCAGTGGCGAACCGCATGAACATCCCCTTCGATTTGGAATAAGAGTGTAATAGGTTTCCCTTGCGAGCTGCTTCTTTCAGCGATTAACTCTCCGACTTTTTCTTCTCCTACTGCATACTGTAAGAATTCTTCTGGAACATTATATAAAAGCACTTTCCCAGTGTATCCATCGTTTGAAGATGATACATAATAATCAATATTATCTGCTTTTAATTTAATATCTGTACTTTGTGGATCTAATTGTAATTCAATAGAACCTGACATTTTTTCTGGCTTAGAATATGTAATAGCACCGCTAGTACCTACTTCTGGTTTACTCCAGTGCACGTTTTCCAAACCAAACGTAACTTTATTTTCTGCTTTAGGTGTTGTTTGTGATAATTCTTGACCCATTTATAAATCTCTCCTTTTATAGTGTAATTTGATATGCTACCATATACATTCGTTCATCTTTCAAATATGTTTCTTGGAATGTATACGTTAATTTATTGTTATGAAATAGTTCTCTCATTTTTTCTTCTAACGTTATATCTTTAAAGTCTGAATAAACTTCAATAATCACATCTTTGTTTACAAGATGTGTAGAGTTATCTGCGTTTGCATGTTGTTCTGTTGGATTGTAGTAAATAATATAAGGTAAGGCAGGAGCTTGTCCTTCTTGAAACATATAGTATTGGACAGGTAATTGTAGATTCTTTAGCTGTTTATATAGTTCCTTTAGTGTCATCATTTAGCTTCCTAACCTCCTTCTGATATCTTCTTCAAATTCCTTTATAACTTCGGTTTCAATTGGTTTAATATGAGTGATTGCTGCAACTCGTCCACCATTCTTTTTAGCATGCCCAAACTCTAGCAAATGTGCGATTCTGTATTCTTCTTTTTGATAGATTGTACGCTTACCACGTTTATCTCTTTTTACATCCCAATCATTTGCATATTCTCCAGTACGTACTGGAGATGCTCCTTTTAATTTAGAAGCTGTTTTGTCAGCTAAATCGTCTATAGATTTTTCAATTTCATTTGATACATCTTCATTGAAGGTACTGAGTGCGTTAGCAATCTCTGCTTCCAGATTAAAGCTCATACTTCTCTCCAACCAATTCTTCACATTGCAGCTCAGTGAATTCTCCATCTTCTGGCTTGAATGCTCTTCGGATAACATACTTGATACCATCGCATTCTAAGAACGATTCGTGTTCATACTCAAACCATCGAACTTGAACTACGAATACTGGCTTATATCCGAATTGAGCGCCATAGAACAGCATTGCATTTGTTACGCTTTTTTCAGTCGCAAGAATTTTTCGTTTAATCAATTCAACGATTGGATTACCGATTTCATCCGTTCCATTAATTCTCTTTTTGATTAAGACAATCTCCTTATTCCACATCCACATCACTCCTTAAATTTTCTAGTAGTAGATTATGAAGTCGATACTGTAAATGTTTAGGCATAAGAATATTATTATCGCGATTGTCGTATCTAAACGCTGCATAATCGATTAAGAAATCCATGTGATCATATCGATTAATATCAAGTTTAATTTTCTTTTGCTTTTTAATCTCATCTTGTACTGATAAAATTAAATGATTTAAATACTCATCTCTAAATGTTCCGCTAATTCCTAGTTTAGCTTTCAAAAGAGCTAGTATCTCTCTCTGTTCCATTATTATCATCTCCTTCTATCTGTTTGATGAAAATAACTCCAGCTGTATTATCCATAGTTAACAATTCTGATAATCGCGCTTTGCTTACCTTGCCCCGAGCTGGATATACGTCGCCGACACGATAAAACCGACCATTCGGAAATTCTTCCGAGCGGTCGGCCATATCAGCAAATGCACGAATTACTTCGTACTTCATAATTTACTCCTAAACTGCATCAGTGTATGTTACAAACACACCAGCGTCTGTGTCCGCTTTTTTAGTATCAAAGCGTGAGAAGATTCCTAAAATTTCGCCGTAAATTTCGTTTGAAACCCAACGTACAGTAGTTTGTTTTCTGTCAAATAATGTTACAAATGCTTTAGGGTCTCCAATGAATCCTTTTAATTCTCCTTCATTACCTAACATTTCATCAGGTAATGTATAAATTACTTTACCTTTGAACTTATATCCTGTTGGAGATGTTACATCTTCTTGAAGCATATAACGTCCTTGTTTATCCTTCACTTTATCTAAAGCTGCAAACATTGAATCTGTTACAATTAAAGAAACATTGTAAACAGATGGAATTTTTTTATTAATTACATCTTTTAATCCATCTAATCCAGAAGCACTTTCCGCTTTAGCTGTTTTGAGAATTGATGCAATTTCATAATTTTTGGTATTGATATCTTGTGTGTAAACATCTTCTTCGATAAACTCCATAATATCGTAAGTTGCATCGTCAATCATTTCTTGAGATACTCCTAATTGACCACGGAAAGTATCAATTGTCCATGCCACATCAATAAATTTAGGTTTTGCTAATTCTGGGTTCTTTTCTAACTCTGAAGTTTTAACCATTTTACCTTTTGATTTGCTTGCGATAGGTGTTTTACCTGAACCAGTTTTCACTTTAACTACTTTTACTAATTTAGTTAAATCAATGTTAATATCTGGTTTCGTAACTAGTTCCGTTGTTTCAACTGGCACTACTGCTCCACCGTCTACGATTTTTAATCCCTCGCGTGTTTGTCCTTTTGAACGAATGAATGCGTTTAATGCTTCACGTTTTTGAATTTTTTCATTTTTATTCATATTTCTTTCTTCCTCCTTAGCGGGTTCCTTATCTTCTAATTCTTTTAATTCAGCTTCTAAATCAGAGATTTCTTTTTCTAAATTTTCTTTTTCTTCTTTCTTAGCAGATAATTCTGTTTGAATTTCTTCAATTTGTTCTTCAACAGCTTTTAGATCTTCATCATTTTCTGCAGCTTCAATAGCTGTTTCTGTTTCTTCTGAACGTTTATTTAGTTCTTCTAATTCAGCGTTAATTTTTTCTAGCGATTTGTTTCGCATTGATAATTTAGCTTTGATTAATAATCCTTTATTCTTCATCTATTTAACTTCTCCTTTAATAATTTTTTTCTAGCATTTAATGCTTCTTTTTTAAATTCTTCATATCCTTGTTTTCTAGCTGAGATTTCCGTTTGAGGGTACGCTGGGAATGTGCAAGGGCTAACTTCCAGTAGTTCCATATCTTTAACAATTTTTAATACTGTTCCATCGTCTCTTTCGACAATTTCAAAAGCTAATTCAATAAATCCAAAGCTACAACCATTTACATCCTGTCTATCAATTCTTGCATGAGCGCCGATTGCGTCTGGATCTGCGTTGTTAATTTCGCATTCGCCAAACAGTCCGATGTTATCGGATTTTAATTTTAGGATTCCATTTCCAGTTCGCCCTAAACAAATATTCGTATCATGATTAAATAGAGCTCTAACATCCGGATTACGCTCTAGCGCTTTATCGACTGCCTCCTTTTCAATCATTTCAAAGAATCCGTCCCAAAGTTCGGTTTCTACACCGTACTTGATAAAATATCCCTCAATGAATTTTTTCCCACTTTCATCACTACGTGTTTTAAATTGAGTAGTGAGATAGCTTTCTCGTTTATTCATCATTCTCACCACCTTTCAATTTTTTTTGTTTATCTAAATCATCTTGATGTAGATAATTTTCTAAAACAATAATGTCTTCCATTTCAGGATCTGGAACTAATCCAATCCAATCTCGAAGTTCATTTCTTCTCATCGCAGCTAACTGAACCATCTGACTTCCTGCAGAAACTAGTTCAGTAATGTTGTACGAATATAACGATCTTGGATTGAACTTGAAATATCTTTTAGGACTGATTAACAAGTCTCTTGTTAACGTCTGTGCAATTATTTCGGCAATTGATAGAATTCTCGTGTTAATAAACGTGTTGTATTCTTCTTTATCAAACTCTCCCACGCCTAAATAAAAAGCCGGCACTCCAAATAGGCCAGCAATTGTCTTTTTATCAATTTCAACAGATTCATTAATCGCGATGTCTTTTAGAGTCAATGGTTTAACTTGGTCAACTCTCATCATCTCCGCTGGAATAATCCACGGTTCTCCAGCATTTGTAGTGTTTAGATAACTATTCATTATGGCTTCACGGCCTTGTTGATTCGTTAATCCATCGGCATCCCCATTGACACTCACTATTACACTAGGAATATTTTTATTTCGCATAAAACTATTCTTCGTTTTATTCGCCTGCGTAAGATTCTTAACGACGTCTCTAAGAAGTGCTTTGTAGCCTGTCCCGATGTGTGGTCTCTGTTCATCTGGATTAATTGTGAAGTGTACTACTTCGTCAGGATTTAATCTTACAGAACCGTATCGGATGTAATATCCTCCGTCTTCTTCATCAATGAACTCAACGCTACGCATATTCAACGGCATTAAATCGCCAATGAAATCTGTTCCGCTAATCAGCTTAACGTGAACCACTGCATTTCCGTCTCCATTTAATAATAAATCTCGTACAATCCTAGAAACCCATGTTTTTCTAGTCATGTACTTATACGGATTAATATCAATCTTCCGAGATAATTCATCTCGAACTCTGACATCTCCTTTATCTGAATTTTCCATCAAATGAATGGTCATGTTAGATACTAAATCCGCAATCTTATCAACAGCAATCACAACATCAGGATGCTTGTTTAGAGGGATATAAGTATCATCTTGTGATATTAAATTTTGCCATTCAAAGGGCGACATAAACCCTACTTGAGGCAATGCATTTTTATTTCTTTTATTCCAAAAATCGAATAATCCCATTTTAATCTCCCTTCACACCAAAGAAATCTTTTGCACGATTAGCTTTGCTATCAATTTCTTGTAGCATTTGTACGGTTGCGAAAACAGTCGCATCAAAAATATCAATACGCTGTGTTCCTCCGTCACCATCGGCCTTTTCATACTGAATCATGTCGTCCGTTTTCTCTATTGCTCGAACGTTCCCAACGCAATATTCAAAAGCCTCACTATGTGCATAGTAGAATTCTTTGTTTTTTACTTTCATTTCAATTCTTCTAAAACCTTCCGATTTCTTCCAGAAATATTGAGGTTGGTCAACCATTCTGAATTTATTCTTTTTCATCTTACTAACGAATTCTCTACCAAATTTCCTATCGAAGCCCACGCTTTTGATATTAAATCCAAGCTGTCTCATTTGAATGAACCATTTAACAACATCGTCATACAATACGGTTTTAGTGTTGCTCATCGTAAGCCAGCCATCATCCTTCCATCCAAACAATGGAATTCCATCGTCTTCCGCTTTTTCTTTTGCTGATGCAATTGGAAAGAACGCGTGTGTTATCGCTATATCTATTTTCTTTCCATCATGTTCGTACTCTCCAACCAATGCTGCAGCAGTTAAGTCGTGCATCTTAGAAAGGTCAGCGCCGCCATACCATTTAATTGGAAGTTTAGCTAATTCTTCAATTGTCCAATTGTATTGTTCATCACTTGCGATAAATTCATCTACATTGAAATAAGTGTTCATTGAGTTAGTAAACACGTTCAACGTTTTGTTGAAAAATTCCATTCGAGTTTGTGGATCATTAAGAGCCATTTCTGCTTCCGCTCTCAATTCTTCAATTGTTACAGTCACACCGCACGATGGATTAGCCATCATTAATGTTTTGTCTGATAAATAATTGATAGGCATTCCATCTTTATCTTCATTCGCTTTGCAGATAAAAATAAACAATTCGTCATTTTCAATACTTTGTTCTAATACTTTTCTGCAATATGTTAATCGATTGGCTAGGAATCCGTTTGGAATGTCTCCAGCAGTACTAATGATGAATAGTAGTTTATTTCTATATGCACTCATCGTCTTTTTCATCAAGCCATATTTTTTCGAATTTCTCATTGTATGAGCTTCATCCATGATGATAAAATTTCCGTTCAATGCATCTAATCGAGATTCATCATTTGCTAACGCTTGTACAAAAAAAGAGCCATCTTTACCGAAATCACCAGTAATAGAGTGCTCTGAGTTATTATCTTTAATACTAATTCTTTTATCTTTCCAACGTTCAACGTTATATCGAATAAATCCAAATGCTTCTAAAGATTGTTTGATACTATTAGCAACAATGTAACATTTCGAAGAACTCATACGTTCGATTAATGATTTACAAAGTGCTAACGAAGCAGTGAACGCTGTTTTTCCCTGTTTTCTTGGGATAAACACCATCGCTTCTTTAAATCTTGTTTCAATAGTTCCTGTCTTATAGAAACCCATCACGTTTACAACAACGAACATTTGCCATTCTTGTAACTTCATAGGCTTATTACGAAGACTTACCGCTTTAACAGATTCGCCTTGATAATGTACTACCACTTTTTCAATAAAATTTACAGATATATTAATGACTTCTTCGTTCAGATAAAATCTAGGATTTTCAATATCCCTTAAGAATCTCTTAGCTTCTAATATCTTATCTTCACAAGCTGCAATACTACCATCAAGTACACCATTAGCATAGTTGATAGCACGCTGTATATATGGATTCATCCTTTACCACCCAGCTTGTTCATAATATCGATGATAGATGAATCTGAATCTTGAGCGATGATTTCTCCTAGCGATTTAGGATTAAGCATGAGTCTGTCTGAGTAAGTCAAAATATCACGTCTCAGAGTTTCCATAACATTGACTAGAGGAATCTTCCTGTAGTTTTCCGCACCGGCTTTATTCACGTAAATTTCCGCTACTTCGTAATCTCGTTCAGCGTGTTCTTTTTCATACTTTGTATACTGGAATAACAAGCCGGCATAAATACTGATCAAGTCCGCATACTCTTTGCGATAAGTTCCTAAGCTTTTCATTTTCTTTTCTGTTGCTTTTTCAATTGTTTTCTTTGTAATTGGTCTCGCCAAAACTCGTCCTCCTTCCTATAAGCCTTGAGATTTTTACCCCTTTTTCTATAAAATGCCCCGCGGTTGGAAAAAGTTCCTTTCCTCGGTTTCCGAAGCTCAAAAAATTTTTATCGAAGAGGTGGCGGGGATGAATAAAATTTTTCAAATTCTCGTTTTTTTCTCTTTTGCCACTCTTTTCCTTTTTTCGTGATTTCGTCCGTATTACGATTGTGCATCTTATTGTGTTGGATGTTCGATAGTGCTACAAGATTCCAAGCTACGAATTCTAGTTCCGGATATTCTCTCACAGGATATATGTGATGAACCATTTCTGCTGGAACTGATTGTCCGTATCTTAGTGACTCTTGACATCGATAACCATCACGAGCCATCACATAATTTCTCAACCTTTTCCATCGAGATGTATTCAATGTTTTTCTAACCATCTCCTACCTCCCTTCTAGGAATTATTCCCTTTGAATTAAACATATCTTATATTCTGTTTAGTTCGCATTTCTTATTTTTTTATTGCTGTAATAATCTTTCTTTAAGTTCTCAAAAATGAACTAACACTTTTCTCATTATGTTTAGTTGGATGTTATAAACCGAAATTAGTCATTACTTTATCCTGTTGGTCTTGGCGAATACCAATATATTTTAACGTAATCGCTGGGCTTGAATGGTTAAATAGTTCCATCAATGTAGCTACATCTTTGTTCTTTTTGTACTGGTGATAGCCAAATGTTTTTCTCATTGTGTGAGTTCCTACGTTATCAATTCCGCATTCGTCTGCTGCAATCTTAATGATCAGATAAGCAGTACATCTACTAATGTGTTGGTTCTTTCCGTTTCTACTTTGGAATAGATAGTGATGCAATGGTTTACCTTTTACATACTCTCTAAGTTCCTTTTTTAATACTGGAGTCATCTTTCTTTTTAAAGGCTTTCCAGTTTTTAATTCTTTAGTTTTAATATACCAACCTTGAACATCTTTAACTCTTAAATTAATGATGTCGCTAATTCGTAAGCCTGAGTTAATACCTAAGAGAAACAGCATGTAGTTTCTTTCGCTCCATTCTCTTAAGTAGTCTTTCATTGCTTGTATATCATCTTTGTCTCTGATTGGTTCTACATAGTTCATGTTTCTCTCCTTTCTCCATAAAGAAAGAGCGTACACATTTGTACGCTCTGACAGTTAGGTTGGGTATTTTATTAGGGAATTACCGCTGACGGAATCGAACCGTCATACAACCACTACGGCACTGTTAAGAATCGTCTACATTCTCAACGTATATACACCTTTTTCAAGACTGGCTTCGGAATCATGTTTCCGCATGGTTTCCTTTTATTTACACTTTCTTACAATACATATTTTAATATATATTGCTTTTGTATTTTTATAATCTTTTTTTTAGTAAATTCTACAATTTTTTTAATTCTCATATTTATCTACACCCAAAGCGTAAGATAGTAACCTTATTCCTTCTACTCTAAAGTCTCTGATTCTGAATTCACTATAATTCATTTCCAAACCGATTTTAATATCACTTTGTTCTTGTATTAATGAACGATATATGACTAACCTGTTAGTGGCTGGCAATTGATTCAATGCATCGTTTACAAGGTCTACAAATTCTTTGTGCTTTTTCCCATGTGTATCTGCCCACAATGCAGCATCTTCAGTTGATGAATGAAATTGATTAGTGAAGCTTGGTGGAACAATGGTGTATTGTGGTGTAATTCGTGGTTCACTTTTTAAGTAAAGTTTATTTAATGAATTTTTATACTTAGCTATTACTCTCATTACAGCTTTTTTGGTAGCTTTATAATCAAGTTCCGGATAATCAAACAATTCTATACTTTCCAAGTATTTACACCTACTTTCCTTAGAATGGTAAATCGTCATCATTAACTTCTCCAAATTGAACTTGTTCTACATCTTCAATTGGCGCTTGTTGTCTGCCTTCTGTTACTGCTTTAGATTCTAGTAATGAAAAGTTCTCTACTAGCACTTCTGTTATATATACTTTTTGCCCTTCTTTATTCTCATAGTTTCTTGTTTGTAATCGTCCTTCAATCCCTAGTAATGAACCTTTCTTAGTAAAGTTTGAAAGATTCACTGCTGGATTTCTCCAAATCACACAATTAATAAAATCTGTTTCTTTTTCTCCACTTTCTTTTTTATAGTTCCTGTCAATTGCTAATGAGAATGAACCAAAAGCAGTTCCGTTTTGTGTATATCTTAAATCTACTGGTCTAGTTAATCTTCCTACTAAACATACATTGTTAATCATATTTTACACCCCCAAATATTGTTCATGCATTTTCAAATCGCCTTTAAGAATTTTGTTTACACGTTTTAGTTCTTTAAAAGCCTGCGCTCTCATTGCTTTTATTCCGTTTCTTCTTGCTTCATCAGTAACCGGAATAAAATAACCTGTTCTTCCATTTCTTTCCCCAATAATCACAATATCAAAATCATTTACAAGGACATCAATTATCTTTTTAACGCGTCTTTCTGAAAACTTAGTAATTCTCATAATATCAACCCTGTTAATTCTTTTAGTATCGCTATTTGGAATTAATCTTAATACTGCTCTTTCATCCAACCCTAATCGTTTCATGTTTATTTATTCCCCTTTTCTAATTCTTCCAATCTATCCGGATTATAGCCTACCCATGCATTTTCAAAATTATCATCAATCACTACTACTGGCATACCTTGAAATCCGTATGATTTAATTTTTTCTAATACCCCTTCAACTTCAAAAACATCAACTGCTTCATATTTTATTTTATGTTGATCTAAATACATTTTTGTCATCTCACATTGTATGCAAGATGGTTTACTGTATACTGTTACTTTCATGTTAACTACGCATCCTTATATTCTTTTTTATCTATATTTTTTTCTTTCTTAAACAAAGTAAATTGCACTTCTTTTGTATGGTGTGAACTCAAATAACATTTGCCCGGTTTCGCTAATATCATATCCATAAGTACTATCATAGCTAGATGGCTTGCTTGGGCTTTGTAATTGATACCATGTAAGCCCTGCAAAGGATAGTGATTTCTCATGGTGAAAATGTCCTGTAATTAAATAACGTGATTGGCTTTCTCCCCACTCTTTGCTAAATTTAGCAGTAATCACTTGATGCAACTTTTCTGGATTTTTAATCTTATCTCCATGATGTAAAAAGATTGAATGTGGCCCCAGTCTAGCATGCTTATATTCATCGAATTTCAAATCAAATTTGATTTGTGTATAAAGCCTTTGTAATGCTTTGACAAATACAAAATCTGTAGAAGGTGCGTGATTACCTTTTAAATAAACCAATGTTACCTTTCTGCTATTCTCTAGTGCTAAATCTAGCAATGGTAGGATGAAATTAAATCCATCTTCAATACTTGCATCAAAATCCACTTCATCAATCCGCGTTCCTTTTTCAGTGGTGTTCAATAGATTATCTACATGGAAATAATCACCGTGCAGTGTGATTAGGATCTCTTCATATCTGTTCAATATTCTATCTGCGATTTCACGTTGTAATGCAGCATAGTCATATTTAGAATTCAATCCGAAGTGCATATCTGATAATGGAATCAATAGATATTCTTCCGGTATTTCTTCACACGATAACTCTATTTTTCGTGGTTTTAACTTGCTTAATACTCTTTCAATATCTTCTGCAGTGATTTCCGGTTCTTTTCTAACCGCTACAATTTTTGATTGATAATTGTAGTAAGTTGAGCCGGAAATAGGAGTAGTCCATTCGTTAGATGTGATAGATTTTAATTTAAAAATCTTTGAATCAAACCCGTGTAACCTTAGAAGTTCTTCATCAGTGAATACTTTCTTATTCTTTCTTCCAATCTTGATTTCTGAACCAATTGAGCCATCCGATTTGATATCCTTTTTTTGATATTTAGTTTCATTTTCTTTATTACTGGAATGTGCTTGTTGAATTTCCATATATCTTGGATGCCTTCTACATCTATTCCGGATTCTGTCAATTGCTTGTGAATCATTAAATCCCATTTTCTGTGCGACTGCCGGCCATGAGTAGCCTTCAAGTTTTAAATCAATAGCCTTATCTACATCAATTTCCGTCATCTACTCACACTCCACAAACAATTCTTTTCTTTCTTAGTTCTTCTAGTTTGTCCATTACTTAACCTCCTAATTCGGGATTGATTGCTTCAAAATAGAAATCGTCATATTTCTTTGTTTCGTTTTTGGTAATTTCGCCATCAATGATAGTGATGTACTGTTCGAACTCCATTCCTTTTTCGCTTGCGTAAATATTAAAATCAAGATTGTATTTATCGCTTAACTTCTCGAATAAATTTTCCTCAATCCCCCACGCTTGTTTAATGTTAAGAGTTACATACGACGGACTTTTGTTTGTATCTGAGTATAAATAAATTTCAATTATGCTTTGTTCTATAAAGCAACGCGTGCTATCTTTTAAATAAAGAACGTCTTTATTGTTTTCCAATTCGTAAACATAACTAAATCCGTTAAATTTCATTTTTATATTTTCTGTTTTAGGTTTTTCAGGAACTTTAGTTAGTTTTACTCTTAAAATCTCGTTCTCTAAGAATGAAATAACATCCTTTTTCTTTCCTCTTATTTTGATATTTCCCTCACACCAATTTGGCATCACTTAACCTCCCTTTCTATCAATGCATCTTTGTTTATTTTTATGATCACGTAAAATTTATCGCTTTTTTCATCAAGTTTAATATCTCTAAAATTGAAACTATCCATTAAATCGTATATTGCCTTCTTTCTTTTCTTAGCTGCTAAGTTCTGATTTATCTGCCATTTGATATGTTCTTGTTTCTTTTGTTCAATCCTTTTCAATTCTTGTTTAAGAGGGTTCTTTGGTTTGAAACAATCTAACATGCACCAAAGCAAAGCGATTAGACAAATACTAATTAATATTAAATAAAAGTAAAGAGGGTGTTTGATTATAAAATCTAGTATGCTCATTTACTCATCCTCCTTTTAAAAAGTTACAACTCCGAATAGTTCTAAAACGCACAGAACCAAAAGTACAATAACCATAATCAAACCAATTATGAACACTGCAAATTCGCTTTTATTTCTTATCAATTCCAAAAGGGATATTAAAATTAAATTACAAATAATCTGAGTTAAGATTTTCATTTGCTATTCCCTTCTTCAATCAACCAATCAATATTTTTTCTAGCTTTCTTTAAATCTTCCAAATCGTTTTTTTCTGCATATCGTAATAAATATTCAACCGCGCTACACCACCGGTGCGCTTCCATACCGCTTTTGTTTTTAACAAAGTTTTCAAGAACTTCTTTAACTTCTAATCCTTTGTTTCCAACATAGTGACTTGGTTTGTTTACCGCTTCTTTAATTCGTGCATTTTCTTGTAAATCCCTCTTTATACCAACTTCAATTCTCTTTTGATGAATTGGATCATTTAAATTCATGCCATCTTAACTCCTTCAAAATATGCTTTTAAATTATCTGTAATCTTCTTTCTAGTGCTTGGAAATAATTTGTATGGATTGTTTAAAAACTTATTCAACGTGCTAACATTTACTTTTAAAATATCTTTTTGCATGTGGTAGAAGTTGTTAGATGATGTTCCAATCATCTTTTCTATTTCATCGCGTGCCATTAACAATTGAATGTTATAATCGTTAACTTCCGCAAACATCAAACTTGCATCCGGTTTGATTGGCTCATACAGTTTTGGTGCTGCTTGAATTAATGTGACTGTTCCTAACACGTTGTTTTTATGTTTAAACTCAAATGCTTTCTCATACGAAATAAATTCCAACGCTTTATGCTGATTCTTACAAAATTTCAATGTTTTCTTTGGATGCTTTTTATCTAAGTAACCTTCCATGGATAAATAATAATTAAACCCTGTAAAGTACATCCCGTTATGCTTAATTACAAACATTTATTTTCCCCTTTACTCAACCTTAACCAAAGTTTTTATTGTATTCTTCTTCAGTCATTTTTCCTGTAATCAATTTTCTTTTATTGCTTAAATAAGCTTCTTTATCACCAGTTGTTTTCAATTCAGAAATGGCTTTGATGATAGATGTGTAGCGTTCCGGATTTTCTTTGTAAACCCTTAGTTCTTTTTCCATCGATGTTTCCATCAATTAACACCCCTTTGCGCTCTCTCTTCATTCTGTTGTCTAAATAACCAATCCGGCAGTGGTTCAACATAGCCTTTAGTTTTGGTTGGATAATTTGAATAATTAGTTTTTGGATTAGAATCTATTTTGTATTCATCATTCCAACACTCTTGATTGAACCATGTTCCACCTTGCTTGATATATTTAGTTTCAGTCTGATTAGCTTTCACATATTCGATGTATGATTTTAAGCCATTCTGAATTGTCGTGTGTTCAACTCCTTTTTTAATAGCTTTTGTATAAGCCTTAAATGCATCGTTCTTTCTTTCTTTTCTTGGATAGATATCCCACAAATCATTGAATTGATTTTCTAGCAATTTGGCGGATATATTATTATTAGATTTACTTTCATTTACTTTACTTTTATTTTCTTTATTTAATGTTCCACCGTTTTGCCAACCGTTTGGCAACTGTTCCGCAACTTCTTTGCCAACTGCTTGACCACTATCTTGTAAACTAACTTGTAAACTAGGTTGTAAACTATCGTCATATAAAAGATTAATTTTGTAAGCAGTTGCTTTTGTTCCGTTGGATTTGTATTCAATAAACCCTAATTGCTTTAATGTGTTTCTTGCTTTATCAATACCTTGTCGTGATAATCCGGTGAACAATTCCAAGCGCAAATTAGCTACTGTAAACCATTCTTGCTTTCCGCAATCATTATGAACATTTAATAATGCGTGCCATAAAATGAATTGACCTGCAGACAATGGATTTGACATTTGTCGCTGATTGAACGCTAAAATTTGTTTCAATAGATTCATCCAAGCAACCCCCTTCTATAAAATTCCCAACGTTTGATTTTGTGTATTTTTATGGTATAATTTATTTAAATCTTGAGTGTGGTGGCTATTTTTAGTCACCACTTTTTTATTTCTCTAACAATTCCACTGCAGTATTGAAAGCAGCTTCTAATGTTTTATGTGTGCTTCTGCTTGAATACTTACTTCCTTTCATTTGAACGGATAAGAAATATCTTCCGTTTATAAATTTCACTGAACCAACAACTTCGCTATTCTGTAAAACATCAAATTCAGTATCATCAAACATATTTTCAATTAGACTTAACATAAAATGGATCATTCTTTCTAATGTATTCTAAACGGTTGTAATTTTGGTTTGCTGCACCTACCCACAAATGAAGAAATACAATCATTCCAACCGCTATTAATGTTGTGTATCCTAAGAACTTGCAATATTTTTTGAGAAAGTTTCTGTTAAAATCTTTTCTTTTTAGCTTTCTCGCTTTTGAAATTTCAACTCGTGTCATGCTGTCCTCCTTAAATTTTGTATTTAGCCATGAACTCATCTAAATCCCTGGCATCGTATCGAATTGTTGCGCTTCCGTTTGGTCTCTTAATTACGATTTGTTTCAATCCCATCGATACACACTCATCGAAATCTCTATCGTCGATTCCTCCAATATAGGCTTTTGCCTGTTTCTTGTTTAAGTATCTTTGTTGAGTGTTATTCGTTGGCAATCGTTCTATCGCATTCGCTACGATTTCAACAACCTTGGAATTTAGAGTTGTTTCGAAATCTGCACTTAATAAATTCACTGCTCTTCTCCTATCTTTTTAAACAATTCATACTCTTCAAGTTTTCTTTTTATCATTTGCTTAAAAGTCCATAAAATCATCCAAGATAATCCTGATAAGATGATTGCTATTGTTAATGCGATTTTATTAAAGAAAACAATAGCTATAGCTAAAAAACAAATGCTAGAAAACCTACACATCCTAATCCGTTAGTTAGTACAGGATTTTCTTTTATAACTTGTTTAGTAATCGCTTTTTTTATAATTTCATCTGTTATTTCACTCATTTTCATATTGTTGTAACCTTCTTTCAGTTCTATAATCGGAATTAGGGAAAGGGGGTGTTTTATATGTGTGAAACATATACTCAACCGTATCGTCGTACACTTACTGACAATCAAATCCATGATATTGCTCTCGCTATAGCTACTAAAAAAATGAGCGAAGAATCATGGAACGATGTTACTGAATATGACGATTGGTATTTTGAATATTCAAAAGCTTACAGTCATATTTATAAGTTAGATCATGAATATGACCCTCAATCTACTTTTGAACTTTAAAAGTAACTTGCTTGCTTTGTAGAAAAGAATCGGCTTCATTTAAAATGACGTCAAATAGTGTTTTGATTTCTCTATAAGTTAATCCGCTTCTGTTAAGCACATTCGATATTTGCGAGTGTGCTTTTCTCATTTTTTTAATCTTGGCAATTCTTAATTCTCTTTCTTTGTGGTTACCCGCGAATTGTGGATAAATTCCATAGGTTTCAATTTCTTTATAGCTCATTCGTGTCACCTCCTTTTCGGTCGAAATGTTTATCTTTTTTCAACTTTTAGTTCAAAAAAAATGAACTTACTTCTTCACCGTACTTATTAACAATTGTACGAACTTCTTCCATTGTGAAATCTGCTCCAGTACCGTTAAGTCTATGACTAAGCGTAGCTGACGTTACTCCTAGCAAATCTTGTAAATCTTGTCGTTTTACATCTTTAACGATCATCCATGCAATAAATTCTTTATAAGGTGGTCTTTTTCGTTGTGACATTGAATCACCTCCTTCAAAATAAAGTTTATCTTTTTTCAACCTTATGAATACAATATACACTAAACATTTTTAGATGTCAACATTAAAATAGAAAAAAAATAAACTTTTTTATTATTTTAGTTGTTTCTTGTTGAAATTAAATGTATAATTCACTTATAAATAATAAAGAAAGGTGATGTTCGGCATGTCGTTTGCGAGCAAAATCAAAGAGATAAGATTAAAATATAATTTAAATCAAGAAGAATTTGCCAACAGAATCAATAATTACTCAAGCTTTAAAGGCTCTCCAACGAACTTCAATAAAACGAATGTTTCCAAATGGGAGAATGGTAAAGTCGAGCCGAGAATGGATACAGTCCGTTTGATTGCTTCTACTTTTGAAGTGTCTCCTAACTATTTAATTGGTATGTCTGATGAACCTTATTTCAAAAATCAATCTAAAGAGGAAAAAGACATTCAAAAAGACTTACAAAAAATGATTGAACAACTAGAGAATGGGTTATATTCAAAAGAAACTGCTGAATATTCTGAAGAAACTAGAGAATTGATTATTGCTTCTTTAGAGCAAGCTGTTAAAATTGCAAGAATGGAAGCTAAGAATAAATTTACACCAAACAAATATAAAGGATAGGAGATTTCAGTATTGGGGATTGAAAATAAAGTATTATCTTTAGTTCGAAAATTCGGGACTAGCAATCCATACAAAATCGCAAAAGAATTAGATATAAACTTATTAGAAGCGAACCTGGGAGAGGTTAAAGGATACTATACTAAGATCAGAAGAATTAAATTTATCTTTATTAATGAGAATTTATCTCAAAATGAAAAACTGTTCACAATGGCTCATGAGTTGGGACATGCCGTATTACATTACAATACAAGTACACCATATCTTTTGAGTATGAAGTATCGTTACACAAGCAAAATCGAATCAGAGGCGGACGAATTCGCAACGGTTTTAATGAAACAATATTCAAATGAATCTTTAGAATTTTAAAAATTGCATCAAAAAACACCACACTATCAATCTTGGCGGATGCAGTGTGGTGAGTTCAAAATTTACCCTAAAATAGGGCTATTTGTTATGCCCTATTTTACCATATTACGAAAGGATGGTAAAGAATGGCTAGGAAAAGAATCGATGATAGAATCAAGCCTTATAAGAAAAAAGACGGGCAAGTCTATTATCAATTTAAAATCTATTGTGGCACTAATCCTAAGACAGGCAAAAAGCAGTATACTACCAGACGTGGATTTGAATCTGTATTAGCTGCAACTACTGCACTTCAACGGTTAGAAGTTGAGTTGATGGATACTGGATTAGTGGTTAAACAAAAGTTCACGTATAGAGAGCTATACAACGAGTGGGTTGTAACGTATCAAAAACGCGTAAGGCCTAGCACGTTTCAAGCGACTGTGACTTATTTCAAGAAACACATACTGCCTGCTTTTGGCGATTACTACATCGATACAATTACCATTCAAGATTGCCAGACTCAAGTGAATCGATGGTATATGAACTATCCTAAGAGTACTCAGTCCTATAAGATATACGCTCAAATGATATTTAAGTATGCTCAGAAGTTGAACCTAATTGAAAAGAATCCTATGAGCTTGGTTGACTTACCAAAATCTGATGATTTTAAAGACGATAAATTGAAATATTATGATCGTGACACTCTAATCCAATTTCTCGATTACATCGAGCCGTATAAAGAAGTGCATACGTTCTTTTATCTGCTTAGCTATACTGGTTTACGTTGTGGAGAAGCATTTGCCCTCACTTGGAATGATATCGACTTTAAAAACCATTCTATTTGCGTAAATAAGACGGTAGCACGCTCTTTTGAAGATAAATATATATCACAGACCAAGACTAAGAACGGAATGCGTACAATACGGATAAATGGAAGCCTAGAGCGATTACTTAACGAGTGGAAAGAATTATCCGGAAATGAAACGTATGTATTTCAGAACCGCAATAACTCATTCTATTCATCGAATACAGCCGTATACTGGTTGAATCAGATATTAGAAGGCACTAACTTTCCTAGAATCACTCCTCACGGTTTCAGACACACTCACGCGTCGTTATTAGCTGAAGCTGGAGCGGATTTAAAAGACATTCAAGACAGATTAGGTCATGGAGATATACAGACTACTGCCAATATCTATACACACGTTACTAATAACAAAAAAGATAATACGATTGATAAATTTGATAGATTGATGTCGTTAGAAGGTCAAAAGGATAGTCAATCACTAAAAACGGAAAATAAAAAAACCACGAAACCGTTGATATAACAGGCTTCGTGGAAAAAAGGATTAGAAATATTTATTTGGGAGGATAAATATTCTCTTTGGGAATAATTAGAGTATAGAGGTACATTATGAAAATAGTATGAAAATACAATTTTCATTTTGCACTTTCTTTTCACTTTTTCTATGAGAATCTTTACTTATTTATGATAAGCATGTCCGGCATTAATACGGAATGCGCGGTAAATTTGTTCGGTTAATACTAGTCTCATGAGTTGATGGGGTAAAGTAATACGCCCAAATGAGATTTTACGGTCGGCACGTTTTTTCACAGCCGGGCTTAAGCCAAGAGATCCACCAATGACAAAGACCATTGAGCTCTTGCCGTGAAGTGCAAAGCTATCCATTTCTTTAGCTAATTGTTCAGAACTCACTAAATCCCCTTCAATCGCCATTGCGACAACAACGTCCCCGTCTTTAATTTTAGCAAGGATGCGTTCTCCCTCTTTTTCGAGCACTTGTTCCATTTCTTTGTCGCTTAAATTTTCAGGAGCCTTCTCGTCTGGCACTTCTACTACTTGGAACTTACAGTAGCTGCCTAAGCGTTTCGCGTATTCATCGATACCTTGTTTTAAATATTTTTCTTTTAATTTTCCTACACTCACAATTGTGATATTCA
>ERZ773197.472-NODE-472-length-31649-cov-13.029436_pt1 | contig 31649 bp, 28 predicted proteins | sample MGYA00580999_ERZ773197 | MGnify/ENA primary metagenome ERZ773197 (study PRJEB29015, sample SAMEA2738166) | human oral metagenome | biome: human oral; feature: human-associated habitat; material: saliva | place: China | collected 2185 ...
GGAATCATTTTGCGTTTTGCCATGTTGGAAAAGCCCTCCTAGTGGATGCTCGAATTGAGCTTGAAATAAATCAACAAACTTGGCATTTACACAAACTATTATACACTCCCGCACCAATTATAAATTTCCTACAATGAAATTGCAGAAAGTGATGATTTCTTACATGAAAGTGACGGATTTGGAGAATATAGAAACCGTTGATAAAGTGACATTGCCCAGATCGGTACAGATGTGCTATATAGCATGAAAAATTGCAGTTGCATCGCGCCGTCATGATAGATATAATAAAGCAGAAATAAATGAGACCGCACCCATGCCCTCTCCTGAGATAACTGAGTTGCCCTATCTTATTGGCGGAATAAGGAGATTTCACATTGCATAATATCCCGCAGCTTTATTTCAGCAAGTTGATGCGCGCTGTCGTGGAGTTTCGGCTCATCGAAGACGGCGATTGCATCCTCATCGGCATTTCCGGCGGTAAGGACAGCATATTCCTTGCCTATGCGCTTGCCGTATTGCAGAAGCGTTTGAAAAAGGAATTTTCCCTTCGTGCTTTGACGATCGATCCGCAGTTCACGAGGGATTTTCCCGTCGAACGCATCGCCTCTTTCTGTAAGGAGCTGTCGATTCCCTTTGAGGCCGTTCCTGTGGATATAGCCGGTACGATTGAGAATACGCCGGAAAAGAATCCTTGCTTTACCTGCGCTTTTTTCCGACGCGGTGCGATCAACCATTATGCGAAGGAGCATGGCTGCAACAAGGTCGCCTATGCGCATCACAATGATGATGCCGTCGAGACCTTGCTCATGGGGCTCTTATACTCGGGGCAAATCCATACTTTTACGCCTAAGACGTACCTCGATCGCTCGGACATCACGGTGATTCGTCCTCTCGTTTATTTTCGTGAGGCAGAGATCCGCGAGGCGATTGCTGTCCATGGCTTTGCCCCCATCCTCTCGCCATGCCCCTTTGATGGCACGACGATGCGTCAGGAAGTCAAGGAGCTTATTTCTCATTGGGAAGAAAAAGATCCGCAAATCTATCATCATCTGGCCGCCGCCATGCGGGAAAATGCCGTCGGGGAGCTTTGGCCGCAGGCGCAGAGGCGCGACGAGATGCTCGAAACGTATCGCACCTATAAGAAGAACGCCTGCACTTGATAGAGCACAGGCGTTTTCCTTATGTGTGATTTTTCAGAGCAACCCCATCATGCGATGCGCCTGCGGGATGACACGCACTTGTGTCAGCTGCTCGGCAGCCTGAGCTTGCAGGCGGAGCAGCTTCCTTGTCGATGGTGCGCATAGGCCGCCGAAGGGTGTCACGGGTTGAAGTACGAGGAGCATGTGTGGAGCTGCATTTCGCATGAGCTGCACGGCTTCTTGAAATTCTTCTTCGCCCGTATTTTCCGCGATGACGATCTTCACATAGGCGTCATGATCGCGCAACAGGTGCAGGAAGCGTCGGTGTGCATCCCACAGGGTTCTGCCAGTGATACTCGGCAGCTTGATGTCCATGCTGACGTAGGTGATCACATCGAGAATGCTTGCCATCTCTTCATAGAGCGTGCCGTTCGTTTCGAGGAAGAACGGCACATTTACCTCAGAGGCAAGCGCACGGATGAAAGCAGCATGAAGAAGCGGCTCCCCGCCTGTCAGACTGATGGAATGATGACGTACCGGCACTACGAAGGAGCGGATTCTTGCCGCAACTTCCTGAACGGACAATGGATTGGGCAATTCTTCATACTCGCCGCATCCCGGAATCGCTTCCACTCGACAGGAAGCGGCAGGCTGAAATGCAGTATCGCAGAAGCTGCATTTGATATTGCAGCCCGCAAAGCGCAAAAATACTTGCCGGGCACCGATGTACTTTCCTTCTCCCTGTATGGAGGAAAATATTTCGAGGATGTTCTCTTCCATACGTTCAGTCCTCGGTGTATGTCACGCAAGCGCGTGGCGACTCCCAGACACAGACGGCAGCAAGATGCACGGAGTCGTTGCAAAATATTTCACGTTGCTTTAGCTCTTGGTAGATATATCGAGCGATATTCTCTGCCGTTGGATTGATTTCTGAAAAAGGCGCTAGCTCGTTCAAGAAGCGGTGATCGAGTGAATTGACGACTTCTTGGAGCATTGCTTTCGCCGCCTTGAAGTCTATGAGCATCCCCAATTCATCCAATCTGCTGCCGGAAATCTTCAGTTCTACCTTCCAGTTATGTCCGTGCAGGCGGTCACATTTTCCTGGATAATTCACGATGCGGTGTGCAGCTTCAAATACTTCTTCGACCTTGATTTCAAACATAAAAATCGCTCCTTGGAAAACAGGCTGCCGCAGAGATTGCGGCAGCCTGTCAATGCTTATTGATTGGATACATCTCGTCCCATCGTCGTATTCTTTACGTTACCGACGATGTCGTCGTAACTCATGGCTCGCGTATGCTGCGTATGACTCCATTCATGTTCGTTTCTATGGATGAAACCGAGGAAGATGATGGGTACCCACGAATAGATGAATACGGGGTAAAGCAGCATGTAGAACCAAGCCTTCCATTTGACTTGAATCTTGAGAAGGATGATCATGGGCAAGATGTATTGACCGAGCATGATCGCCGTCATGAGCTGGGAAGGAATGATATTGTAGATGTTCGTGTAGAACGGCGGAAATGCTGATTGTATGTAGCTGATAACGATGAAGAAGGTGGAGATCATCAAGAAGTGTGGCTGCAGGAGGTAGAGACAACCATCCAAGATGCGTATGTCACGACGCTTGATCCCCTCTCGCAGCATCTTCGGAATGTAGCGATGCGCCACGTCGAATTGTCCTTGTGCCCAACGTTTGCGCTGTCGCCATGACTGCATGAATGTCAGCGGCTTTTCATCGTACACAATGGCATCGTGCGCCCATGTCGTCTTGATTCCTTCCGCCAAGGACTTCATCGTAAATTCCATGTCTTCCGTCAGGCATGTGGCACGCCACCCGTAGCGTTCAAGGACGTCCGTCGTAATGCACATGCCCGTACCGCCGAGCACAGCGGAAAGCCCGATGTTCGTCTTTGCCAAATGGCTGATATGGTCGATGACCCAGAAAGCGATGGCGAATGTCCCCGCCACCCATGTATCGTAAGGATTTTTGGCATCAAGGTATCCTTGAATGATGCGATCGCCCTTACAAAGTCGGTTGTTCATTTCCATAAGGAAGCGTGGGTGTACGAGATTGTCCGCATCAAAAACGACGACGGCATCGTATTTCTTTTCCATCTTGAAGAGGCGCTCGAACATCCATTCCATGGCGAAGCCCTTGCTCTTTTTCGTCGGATGCGTCCTTTCACAGACGATGCCGCCGTAACCGCGTGCAATTTCTGCCGTGTTGTCGTCGCAGTTGTCGGCGATGACAAAGACATCGTAAAGTGTCTTTGGATAATCCAACGATTGTAGATTTTGCAGCAGCTGCCCTATGACAGCACTTTCGTTGTGCGCGGCGATAATGACGGCGAAGTTTTTTTTCGGCGTCAGGATCTTGTTTTCCTTTCTGCGCCACATGCCGCAGAAACCGATGAAAAAGTAGTACAGTGTGAACAAGAGTATGATGACCTGCAAAGGAACCATCACGATGTCAAACACATGATTCATAAAAGTCTTTCCCCTTTATTTCGCGACAAATGATGTCTTATTTCCGAAAAAGCAGCGACAAGCTGAAATTGAAAAGACCAAAGACAGAGTATGTGCTGAAAACGGCAAAGAGAACAGCACTCACGATTGCTTCGCGTCCGAGGAAAAGGATCGCGGCAAAAAAGAGTACGGCGAAAATTTTTGAGGCAAGAAAGATCTTTTCTCCCTTCCCCTTGAAGTCCGGATAGTGCACCTCACTGATCATCAAGTAGGCGACAACAATCATCACGAGAGGAAATGCAGGCTCAAGGGATGACGTCTCCATGCCAATGGAACGGAAAAACCAGATGGCCGTTGCAACGAGGCAGCCTCCCGCTGGAATTGCAAGCCCCATGAAGAAACCGTGCACGACGGCGACATTCACATTGAAACGAGCCAAGCGCCAAGCACCGCAAAGAGCGAAGGCGATGGCAACCGCCCAGCCAAAGTAATCGAAATCCTTGAGACAGTAGGTATAGGCGAGAAAAGCTGGCGCGACGCCGAAAGAAATGAGGTCACATAGAGAGTCCATCTCCTTGCCAATCTCACTGCTCACGCCGAAGAAGCGTGCCGCCCTTCCATCCAAGCCGTCGGCGACAAGTGCGAGCAGGATGAATACGGTGCTCCAAGTATAATTGGCGTTGTATGTGGAAAGAATCGAGCAAAACCCTAGTACCAGATTGGCTGAAGTCAATAAATTGGGAATCAAGCTTTTATACATGTCTCACTGAGCCTCCCGATCACGGTTTCGCCGCCGACCACTTTGTCGCCTTTCTTTACAAAGATCTCCACTTCCTCGGGCACGACGAGTTCCGTGCACGAACCGAAGCGGATCAATCCGTACAGTTCGCCTTTTTCCAGTACATCGTCCAGCGTGACCCAAGAAACGATACGTCGTGCCAAGATACCGGCAATCTGCGTGACCGTTACGCGCAGACGCGGATTTTCTATGCCGATCATATGGCGTTCATTTTCAAACCCCACGGAATCTTTGTAAGCTGGTTTGAATCGGCCGCAAACATATTTTTGAATCTTGATTTCGCCCTCGATGGGACTGCGGTTCACATGAACGTCAAATACAGAGAGGAAAATGACGACCTTTTTACACCGCTGCTTGAGAAAATCATCGTCATCAAGCGAGACGACCTCCTGTACGGTTCCATCTGCCGGTGAAACGATGGCAAGAGGATCTGAGGGAATCTCCCTCTTCGGATTGCGGAAAAAGTAAGCAAAGTAAAAAGCAAGAACGACAAGCGGTACTGCAAGATACGGATGCACTGCCAATCCGAGAATCCCTCCGAGAACGAGGGCGCTGAGGATGAAGACATATCCCTCGCGAACAACCGGGAATATCGACATAGGCATTACCTCCATACAATATCTATGCAACACAAGAATCTGCAGATACTCAGCATCTCTGCAGATTCAGCATATCAGAAAACTTCTTTTACTAATTATAGACGAGCGCCCTTTCTTTGTCCACTCTTTTTGTATGCCATGACCTTGAATACGAAGCGCGGCAATGCCATGAGCCGCCCCGCTCTCTTCGGCTGCATAGCCCCGCGAAAGAGCCATTCGAGCTTCGCTTTCTGCATCCAGTGCGGCGCACGCTTCATGACGCCCGCCATAACGTCGAAAGTGCCGCCGATGCCCATGGATACAGGAACGGCAAGTTCCTGCAAATGTGCGGCAAGCCACTTCTCCTGCTTCGGAACGCCCAATGCGACGAGCAGTATGTCAGGTTTCGCCTCCTGAATCTCATGAAGAATTTCAGGCTCGTCATCTGAGGAGAAAAAGCCGTTCCGAACACCGACAATTTCAATGCCCGGATAGAGTTTTTCCGCTTTCGTCTTTGCCTTTTCTGCAACGCCCGGAGCAGCGCCGAAGAAAAACAGACGATACCCCTTCTGAGGAGCTTTGCGCATGAGTTCTTGGGCAAGATCGTAGCCTGCGACACGTTCCGGCATGAGATGCCCGAGATGGCGTGCAGCCCAAACCGTCCCCGCACCGTCGGGTACGACGAGGGCAGCATCGTTCAAGATGTTTTTTAGCTCGCGATCATACGTTGCTCGCATGAGCATTTCTGCATTCGCCGTAGCGATGAGGACGGAATTTCTTTCTTCGATAAAGGTTTGAATCCGTTTGACTGCCTCGCCCATCGTCAGTGAATCGACATGTACGCCTAAAATATCAACCTTTTTTTTCGACATACGGCATACCTCCCACATGAACGGGCATATCCCAAAAATGCTGCGCCTGTTCGATGTCGCGATGAATTTGTGCCACCAGCGCGTCTACATCGGGAAATTTCTTTTCGTCACGGAGTTTTCCCAAGAAGTCCACGCAGATTTTCTGGCCATAAAGATTGCCGTTAAATTGCATAAGGTGAACTTCCAAACGACGCTCCACTTCTTCAAAGGTAGGATTTGAGCCGATATTGGCGACACCCGGATAAACAGCATCGTTGAAATGCACGCGGACAGCATAGACGCCGTTCGGCAAAAGCGCATAAGAATCGTCCAAGGCAATATTGGCGGTCGGGAAGCCAAGCTTGCGCCCGCGCTGCTCTCCGTAAGTAACAATGCCTGTATAGTCAAGCGGCCACTTCAAATATTGATTGACGAGATCAAGATTTCCCTCTGCAATCAAGGAGCGGATTCGAGTGCTGCTCACCATCTTCCCATCACGCAACACGGAATTTCCAATACGGGATATGAAGCCAAATTCTTCCCCCCGCTGCTGTAAGAATGCAGAATCACCTGTTCCTTGGAAGCCGAAGGTGTAATTCGCGCCTACGACGACATAAGCAGGGGAAAAATTTTCCTGCAGCAGTTTGAGGAAACCTGTAGCTGATATAGCTGCGAAATTCTTCGTAAAAGGAACATTCATGAGGATGTCCACGCCGAGTTTTTCTATAATTGCTTCCTTTGACGCTGTATTGCGAATCATCTTTGGAGCGCGCTCGGGGAAAATGACAGAGAGAGGATGTTCCTGGAAAGTAAACGCCATACTGACGCCATGGATGTCAGCTGCAAGTTCCCTCGCTCTTTGCAATATGCTTTGATGTCCGATATGGACGCCGTCAAAAGTTCCCAGTGCAATGACGATTCCTTGGTAGGAATCGGATAGATGTTTGATTTTTGAAAATCGCAGCATGGATCAAACTCCCTGTAATCAAAACGCCTTCAATCCGACATCTCTCGAAAGACCTTGAGCGGATAAAGCTCTCGCTTGGCCGCCTCATAGCGTCCCATGCCAAGGAAGCGGTTTCTCCCATAGACACGCAGGATGCTTTCCTCGGCATCGAAATCTATGTTGCCCGTCGAGAGTCCGTTGACGAAAGCCGTGATGCGATGTTCCGGCATGTCGAAGCGCGGCAGATGCTCGACGGCCTTCTCCGCGGGAAGGAGCGCCGCTTCACCTGAGCGTGCAAGCTCTTCCAAGGAAAAGGCGTCATGCAAATGAAAATTGCCGACGCGCGTGCGCAGCAGAAATCCCATCGTGGCTGGAATCTTTATGCTTTCGCCAAAATCGCGGCAAAAACTGCGCACGTAGGTGCCCTTTGAGCAGTCCATATCGAGAACGATGCGTGAAGCACGGAATGCAATAAGGCGCAAAGCACGAATCGTCACTTGTCGCAAGGGCATCTCTACGGTCTGATTTTCGCGTGCGAGCTGATACGCCCTCTTCCCTTGCAGTTTAATTGCTGAATAAACGGGGGGACGCTGTTGGATGACGCCGAGAAAACCTTGCAAAGAGGCAAGCAGTTCCTCTCGTTTCGGCAAGGTGAAGTCTTCCACGCACTCGATGATCTTGCCGCTGTCATCGCCCGTGTCTGTAGAAAAGCCAAGCAGCAACTCCAGCCGGTAAGATTTATCGGTTGAGGACATGTACTCGACAAGCCGCGCAGCATTGCCAAGAGCGACGGGCAGGACGCCTGCGGCGCCCGGATCAAGGGTTCCCGCATGCCCCACACGCTTCGTATGGAAGATTTTGCGAACCTGTCCTACGACATCATGCGAGGACATGCCCGGAGGCTTCAGCACATTGAGAAAGCCCGCTGCCATCACATTTCCATCGCTTTCTCAAGCGCTTCGAGAATTGTCCTTTTCGCTTCGATAAAATTCATTTTGAGCGTACAGCCAGCCGCTCTCTCGTGGCCGCCGCCAGAAAAGGCTGCAGCTACCTTGCTGACGTTCGTTTTTTTGGAACGCATGCTGATGCGGAAAACACCGTCCTCTTTCCACTTCAAGAGAACGGAAACATCCGTGCCCTCGATGACGCGCAAAGAGTCGATCAAGCCTTCTGTGGAATCAAGCGACTCAGCTGCAGCACGATCGAGAAAGATGCCTGCAAGTTTGCCGCCGAAAAGAAGCTCCGCCCCTTCGAGCGCCTTTGCCATGCCGATTACGCGCACAAATGGCTTCGCTTCAACGGCTTCCGATATGATGCCCGGTTCTGCACCGCGTTCCAAAAGGTCGGCTGCTGCACGCATGGTGAAGGGCGTCGTATTGGGAAAGCGGAAAAATCCCGTATCCGTTGCCAGTCCCGTATAGACTGCCATAGCGATGTCCTTCGTGATTTTTGCATCCATTTCCTGCAGCAACTGATAGATGATTTCTGCCGTTGCCGCGCTGTCCGCGTCGAGATAGACCGCCGGACAAGCAAGAGCATTCGTGACATGATGATCGATATTGAGGATCCGCGTCGGCAAAAAGGCCTCCGTCACATCGCCTATGCGATCAATGCTCGTATCGAGAATGAGCAGCAGGTCGATTGGCTCTTTTTCGCCAGTTTCAGCAACTGTCGGCTTTTCGATGATATCACAGGCATTGAGAAAGGCGAAATTCCTCGGGATGTCGTCATCGATGACGACGCGCACCTGCTTTCCCAGATCGCGCAAATAGTGCATGACACCCAAGGACGATCCGATGGCGTCTCCATCGGGATTGACATGCGCCGTAATGACGATGTTCTGCGCTTCCTGAAGCAATGTGCCGGCTTCTTTTAATGAAATCCGCATAGTTCTCACTCTTCCGTCTTGTCGTTCCTGTTCAATCCCATCAACAGTTCTTGAATATGCGAGCTGTAGGCAAGAGAATCGTCGAGCGCAAAGGAAATCTCCGGCGTAAAGCGCAGTCGTATGCGTTTGCCGATTTCTCGCCGAATGAATCCCAAGGAGCTTTTGAGTCCCTGCAAGGTATCTTTCAAGGCCTCATCTTTTCCCATGATGCTCACAAAAATCTTCGCTTCTCGAAGGTCTCCAGTCATCTCCACTTTCGTCACAGTGACAAAGCCAATGCGCGGATCTTTCAACTCCTGCAGGATAATCTGACTGATTTCCTGCTTCATCAGTTCCTGCACCTTTTCTATGCGAAGCTGGCTCAATTCTTCTCACATCCTTCAAGCATCGTTTTCAGCGGGGGCATCCTTCTTCGTCTGCTCCTGTTGATCGCGTCTCTTTGCAGCTTCTTTGTTCGCCTCCGTGATGGATGTCTCAATCTCTTCCATCGTATACGCCTCGATGATATCGCCTTCCTGGAAATCGCGGTAATCCTTGATTGTAATGCCGCATTCGTAGCCGGCCGCAACTTCTTTCACATCATCTTTAAAGCGGCGCAAAGAATCGAGCTCGCCGTCAAACGCTACGATGTTGTCGCGAAGGATGCGGATCTTCGAGGAATTCGTGATCTTTCCTTCGAGGACATAGGAGCCTGCAACGAGCGCCTTGGAGAATTTCATGACCTGGCGGATTTCCACCTTGCCCTGCACGACTTCCTTATACTTCGGTGCGAGCATGCCGGACATGGCGTCCTTGACATCGTTCAACGCATCGTAAATGACGCGATATGTACGGATATCGATGCTTTCCGCATCCGCCACACGACGGGCATTGGCGTCAGGGCGCACGTTGAATGCGATGATGAGCGCGTTGGAGGCAGTAGCGAGCATGACATCGGACTCATTGACGGCGCCGACGCCGGAATGCACGATATTGACGCGCACTTCGTCGTTCTTATTGAGTGAGAGCAAGGAGTTTGCCAATGCTTCCACAGAACCCTGCACATCGGCCTTGATAACGATGTTGAGATCCTTGATGTTGCCGTCCTGAATCTGCTGGAAGAGGTCATCCAAGGAGACTTTCTTGCTTCGGATGAGCTCGGTGCGCTTCTTTTCGATGCGCTTGCTTGCAATGGAGCGTGCGAGCTTCTCGTCAAGCGATGCGAGCACGTCTCCCGCTTCAGGAACATCGGAAAGACCGAGTACTTCTACGGGGACGGACGGCCCCGCTTTCTTCACGTTCTCCCCGCGATCATTGATCATCGCACGCACCTTGCCGAAGGTCGTGCCAGCGATGATGGAATCGCCGATCCGCAGCGTACCGTTCTGCACGAGGACGGTCGCGACCGGACCGCGACCCTTGTCAAGCTGCGCTTCAATGATGACGCCGCGCGCATCACGATTCGGATTTGCCTTGAGTTCCTTGACCTCAGCGACAAGGAGAACCATTTCAAGAAGATCGTTTATGCCTTGTTTCTGCTTTGCGGAAACAGGCACCATGATGGTATCGCCGCCCCAGTCCTCAGGAATAAGCTCATGCTCGGACAGCTCCTGCTTCACATGCTCGGGATTCGCTCCGGGCTTGTCGATCTTGTTGATCGCGACGATGATGGGCACGCCCGCCGACTTGGCATGGTTAATGGCCTCGACGGTCTGCGGCATGACGCCGTCGTCTGCGGCGACGACGAGGATCGCGATGTCCGTAACCTGTGCGCCGCGCGCGCGCATGGCAGTGAACGCCTCATGGCCGGGCGTATCAAGGAAGACAATCTTCTTCCCTTGACACATGACCTGATATGCACCAATATGCTGTGTGATGCCGCCCGCCTCGTGCGTCGAAACGGATGTCTTGCGAATGGCATCGAGGAGCGACGTCTTGCCGTGGTCGACATGTCCCATGACGGTTACGACCGGCGGACGAACGACGAGCGACTTGGGATCATCCTCGATCTCGGGAATCTCCGTTGGATCCGTCTCAGGCGGCAATTCCTCACAGGTGACGCCGAATTCGATGGCAACGAGCGCCGCTGTCTCATAGTCGATTTCCTGGTTGATCGTCGCCATGATGCCCATGAGCATGAGCTTCTTGATGACTTCGGTCGCCGTATAGCTCATCTTGCTCGCAAGATCCTTGACGGCAATGCTCTCGCCAACCTTGATGTGCGTCGGATGGGCGATCTCCACTTTGGGCGCTTGCTGCTTCTGGCGTTGGTTATTGCGGCCGCGATTGTTCTTGTTGCCAAACTTGCCGCGATTGTTGGCGCCGCCGCGATTATTCCAACCGCCCGCATTATTCGCATTGCCGGCACCTGCGGCATTGCCGCTGCGATTTCGATTGCTGCCCTGTGCATTGTTGTTGCGCTGATTGGTATTGCCGCTGCGCTTGTCCTGCGAAGGTCGCTTCGCTGCGTTGGAGCCGTTTGAGGAGGCCGCTCCCTGTCCGCGTTTCTGCTGAGGTGCACTGCCTTGACGCGGGCGGTTCGTCGCTGCAGCAAAAGCAGAGCCGTTGCTGCTGCGATTCTGTCTGCGATCATTCGCGTTCTTTTGCGATTGACCTTGGACTTGCTGTCTCGGCTTATTTTGAGACGCTTTTCTTGCTGCATCCGCCACAGGCGCCTTTGGTGCGTCAGAGACGGTCTTCTTCGGTGCAAAAGCGCGTGCAACTACCGCCCGCTCCTCTTCGCCAACGCTGCTCATATGGTTTGCCACACGGAATTTATTGCGTGTCAAAATATCAAGGACAACTTTGCTTTCCGTATGGAACTCTTTTGCCAATTCATAAACTCTATACTTCGACATCGATCCACCCCCGCTGATATCAGCTTTCTTTAGACGCCGCTTCATCTTGGAAAATTTCTTTCCTCAGCGTCTCGTATATGGCGGCTTCCATCTTGCTCTTGAAAGCCCGCTCAAAGCCATGCTCCTTTTCCGCACGGCGGAAACATTCTTCGTTTCGGCAAATATATGCTCCTCGTCCAGGGCTTTTGCCTGTCATATCTACGGAATATACATTTTCCGGGCTTCGGACGACACGAATCATATCCTTTTTCGGATGAACCGTACGACAGCCTAAGCACATGCGTTCCGGAATCTTTTTCTGGCCTTTCATGTCAGTCGCCCTCAGCCGTAAAGGATTCCTCGCCTGTCACCTCGATGACGCTCATGGAATCATCGAGCGTCTCTGCCGCCGCCTGCTCTTCATTTTTGATATCGATTTTCCAGCCTGTCAGTTTGGCCGCCAAGCGGACGTTCTGTCCTTCCTTGCCGATGGCAAGAGAAAGCTGATAGCCGGGTACCACGACACGCGACTCCTTCGCCTCTTCATTGATTGCCACGGAAATGACTTTTGCAGGGCTCAAGGCGTTCGCGATGAACTTTGCAGGCTCAGGATTCCACTTGACAATATCAATTTTTTCATTTCTCAGCTCATCGACGATCGCCTGCACGCGCATCCCTTTATGACCGACACTGGAGCCTACGGGATCGACATTCTCGTCCTTGGAATAGACGGCGATTTTTGAGCGCATGCCAGGCTCGCGCGCCACGGACTTGATTTCCACGACACCTTCTTGAATCTCGGGAACTTCAAGCTCGAAAAGCCTCTTCAAAAGCCCTGGATGCGTTCTCGATACGAGAACCCGCGGCCCTTTGACCGTCTTGCAGACCTCGATGATATATGCCTTGATGCGATCGCCGTGGTGGTACTCTTCCCCCGGGATCTGCTCTGTCGCTGTGAGGACAGCTTCCGTTTTGCCGAGGTCGATGAATACATTCTTCGCTTCTACGCGCTGCACACGACCCGTGACGATATCGCCGTCACGATTGGAAAATTCCTCATAGACGATGCCGCGTTCCGCTTCGCGGATATGCTGCACGACGACCTGCTTCGCCGTCTGTGCGGCAATGCGTCCGAACGTTGCAGGAGTCACCTCCAGTTCGATCTTGTCATCAACCTCATAATTGGGATTGATGGCGCGCGCATCTGCAAGAGAAATCTGTCGGGCGTCGTCCTCAACCTCTTCAACGACGGTTTTCGTTGCATAAACGTGGTATTTTCCTGTCATGCGATCCAAGGCGACGCGCACTTGTTCGGCAGTCTTGAAGTCTTTCAGGTAAGCAGAACTCAAAGCCGCTTCGATTGCGGCGAAAAGCACCTCTGCTTCCAAGCCCCGCTCCTTTCCCAAGGCATGTACGGCTTCCAAAAAATCCCCGTCGTTATCCTTCTTCTTTACCTTCTCTTTCCTGCTGGCCAAAGCTCTTCCTCCCAATGCTTAAAAATCTATGTGCAGACGCACCTGTGCTATTTTTTCCAAAGGCAATTCTTTTTCCCCATCCAACACGATGGCATTCTTTCCCGGGTCATATCCTGTAAGCGTTCCTACCCACGTCTTTTTGCCGTCGACAGGCGCATAGAATGTCACATCTACCGCTTTCCCCTGCTCGCGTTCAAAGTCGCGCGCTTTTTTCAAGACGCGGTCTAGCCCTGGAGACGATACTTCGAGGATATATGCCTCCGTCAGCAAATCTTTTTCATCAAGAATCTGCTCAAGCGTTTCGCTGACCCTCTGACAGTCGTCAATCTCAATGCCGCCTTCTTTATCAAGGTAGACGCGCAAATACCAGTCGCGCTCCTTGACATACTCGACATCGACAACTTCCAAATTGGAATCCTGAACGATCTCTTGTACGATAGCCTCAACGGCCTCTTCTATGTGTTTTGCCACAAAAGCCCTCCTCTTTTGCCGCGCATATTGCAGCCCGCTGTGTTAAACGGGTTCTTGTGCATAAGATTAAAGAGTGGGCAAACGCCCACTCTTCATACAAACGACTTAAATTGACTCTTGTCATTGTACCATCAATCGAAAGAAATGTAAACAGTGAAATCTATGCAAACTGGATTTACGCTTCCCCCAAGATACGAACTTCGGGGAACAGCTTGACGTGATGCTTTTCAAATACACGGTCTTGTACTTGCCGGATAAGCTCCAGCACATCCTTCGCCGTGGCGTCCCCCGCATTCACGACGAATCCTGCATGTTTATCAGAAACCTGCGCTCCGCCGACAGTGAAGCCCTTGAGTCCTGTCTGTTCAATCAAAGTTCCCGCATAGTGTCCTTCAGGGCGCTTGAATGTGCTGCCGGCACTTGGCATCTCCAATGGCTGCTTGCTTTCCCTGCGTTCGGTGAAACCGGCGATCTTTTCTTTGATTTCTTCTGCATTGCCTGGCGTAAGAGTCAGGTCAACCTCACATATTGCACAGCCATTCTCTTGAAATATGCTGTGACGATAGCCGAAATCCAATTCATTTGCCGCAAACTGCACGATCTCCCCTTTTAGAGAAATCGCGCGAACCGCAGAAACGATGTTCTTCATTTCTCCGTCGTAAGCCCCGGCATTCATAAATACGGCTCCACCTATGCTTCCTGGTATACCACAGGCAAATTCCATGCCGGAAAGATTGTTTTCAGCCGCAAATTCCGATACATCACGAAGAAGCGCACCTGCCCCTGCCGTAAGTGTATTCTTCTTTTTCCGAATGGCAGAAATCGGAGAATTAAACTTGATGACGACTCCGCGAATCCCCTTGTCCAATACGAGCACGTTTGAGCCATTGCCAAGGATCACAAAGGGAATATCATGTCTTTTCAAACATTGGAAAACGAACGCCACATCTTCCATGGATGCAGGCAAGATCAAGCAGTCCGCCGGCCCGCCGATCCGAAATGTCGTATGATCCTTCATCGGTTCATTTAAGAGGATATGCTCCGGTGCCATTCGACTGCGAATCTCGTCAACAAATTTCTGATTGCTTTGCAAATCCATTCAGCCCCATCTCAAAATCGTTTTTTCGCCACTGCAAGCAAAAGTTTTCCCATCATGTCTTCCTCAATTTTCATGCCAGTGTCCGGAAGATTCGAGCCCTGGAAAGCCGTTCTGACGCATGGCTTCATAAGCCACGATGGCAGCGGCACTCGAAAGGTTCAAGGAACGCGCTCCAAGGCGCATGGGAATGCGTATGCAGGCCTCCCAGTGCTCTTCAAGCAGCGCTTCAGGAATCCCCGCTGTTTCTTTGCCGAAAACGAGGAGGTCATCTTCGGTATAAGATACAGCATCGTAAGATCGAGGCGCCTTTTTTGAGCAGTAATAAAACTGTCGGCCTGCAAAAAGACGCAGAACCTCGGAGAAATTTTCGTGATAATGCACCTTCACCAAGTGCCAATAGTCGAGTCCCGCACGCTTCAGATACTTGTCCTCGACCGAGAATCCCAAAGGTTTGACGAGATGCAGTTCTATACCGCTGACAGCGCAGAGACGCGCGATATTTCCCGTATTGCCGGGGATCTCCGGCTCAATCAAAACGATATGCAAGAATGCCTCCCGTGCTTATTGCAGAACAGCGCCAGTGCTCGCCGATGTCGTGAGTTTGGCGTAGCGAGCGAGGTAGCCTGTCTTAATCTTCGGTTCCGGCTTCTTCCATGCTGCCTTGCGCCGTGCAAGTTCCTCATCACTGACTTCCAAGCGCAGCGAGCGATTGGGGATGTCAATCGAGATGATGTCACCGTCCTCAATGAGCGCGATGGGACCGCCCGCCATGGCTTCAGGCGAGATATGCCCGATGCAGGCTCCCTGGCTCGCCCCACTGAAACGTCCGTCCGTGATGAGCGCCACCTTCAGCCCCATGCCTGTGATGACGGCCGTCGGATTCAGCATCTCCTGCATGCCGGGGCCTCCCTTCGGGCCTTCGTAGCGTATGACGACGACATCACCGTCATGAATCTCACCCGCCATGATGGCGTTGACGCCGGCCTCTTCCGAGGAAAAACATTTCGCCGTTCCCTTATAGACGAGCATATCTTCAGCCACAGCTGACGCTTTGACAACAGCGTAGTCCGGTGCCAGATTTCCCTGCAAAATCGCAAGGCCTCCCTGCTTGCGGTAAGGGTCATCGACCGTGCGGATGACATCGGGGCGCACGATCTTCGCATTCTTGATGCGCTCTGCCACCGTGCCCGTGACGGTCAAAGCGTCGAGATGAATGAGTCCCTTGCGCGAAAGCTCCTTCATGACGGCGGGCAAGCCGCCCGCCTCATTGAGATCCTGCATGTGATGCTTCCCTGCTGGACTGAGCTTCGTCAGATACGGCGTGCGGCGGCTGATTTCGTCGAAGAGCGGCGCTGGAAGCTCTATACCGGCCTCATGGGCAATGGCAGTCAGATGAAGCACGGTGTTCGAAGAGCCTCCCACGCCCATATCCACCGTGATGGCATTTTCAAAGGCCTCGCGCGTCATGATGTCACGCGGCTTCACATCGTTTTTGATGAGTTCCATGATGACGGCGCCGGCACGTTTCGCCAAGAGTCTGCGCGCTCCCGTATAAGCCGCGGGAATCGTGCCATTGCCCGGCAGCCCCATGCCGAGAACTTCCGTCAAACTGTTCATCGTGTTTGCCGTAAAAAGTCCAGCACAGGAACCGCAGCTCGGACATGCCTGCTCTTCAAGCTCTTCCATGACGCTTTCGTCAATGAGTCCTGCGGCAAATTTGCCCGCCGCTTCAAAAGACTGGCTGACACTGACATCCTGTCCGTGGAAGCGTCCCGCGAGCATCGGTCCGCCGCTGACGACAATCGCCGGAATATTCAAGCGTGCCGCCGCCATCAACATGCCGGGCACGACTTTGTCGCAGTTTGGAATGAGCACGAGTCCGTCAAAGCCCGATGCCATTGCCACGGACTCGATGGAGTCGGCGATAAGTTCGCGGCTGGCGAGCGAATACTTCATTCCCGTATGCCCCATGGCAATGCCGTCGCAAACACCGATGGCAGGAAACTCCAGCGGCGTACCGCCAGCGGCAGCCACACCGAGCTTCGCCGCCGCAGCAATCTCGCGCAAGTGGATATGCCCGGGAATCACCTCATTAAATGAGTTGCAAATGCCAATCAGCGGCTTCTGCAAATCCTCAGGACCGTAGCCCATCGCATGGAACAAGGATCGATGCGCACAGCGCGTCGCCCCTTTTTTTACAACATCACTTCTCATAAGTATCCCGCCTATCTATAAAAAACACAATTTTTCACGAAACATACCCTAGATTTTATCGCAATTTGCCTTTACATTCAAGAAGTTTATCGAGAGTTAGAACTCAATTCCTTTTTGCGCACGTATGCCCTTTTGAAACGGATGCTTTATGAGTCTCATTTCCGTCACGAGATCGGCGCAGTCGATGATGGCCGGCAAGGCGTGCCTCCCCGTCAATACAAGATGAAGCTCTGTGGGTTTTTGCGATAAAAGTTCCAATACCTCCTGCTCCTCAAGTAAACCGAAGTTCAAGGCATAATTGATTTCATCGAGGATGATCATGTCCCATTGCCCGCTCGTCATTTCCGTTAAGGCTTCCTGCAGTGCCGTCCGCGCTTTTTCCCTGTGTACCGCCATTTCTTCTGAAGAAGCGTTCCTTGTAAATCCTATGCCCGTCGGACGGATTTCTATGCGTCCGTCAATTTCGGCAAGGGCCTTGAGCGCGGAAAGTTCGCCGTACTTCCAGCTTCCCTTGATAAATTGCAAAATTAGAATACGAAAGCCATCCCCCCAAGCGCGCACAGCAAGACCGATTGCCGCCGTCGTCTTCCCTTTTCCCTCACCCGTGTGCACGAGAACAAGTCCTTTTCTTTTCATCACAGATCTCCTTTAACGCATAAGTTTTTTCTCGTCTGTCTATTCCGCAGAGTAAAAACATGGTATACTAATACTTTAGTTATCATTATAACCTTTATTTCCTTTTTGTGGTGCTGTTATGAAAAAATTTCTTTTGTTTACCTTCGTCATCTTATTCTTTACCTTTCTCTGTATTTTTTTGACGGAGAAAACCGATGTGCTCGGCCTGCGCAACATACCGTTCGACCCAATTTTTGAAAACAAGGGCGACCATGTCGTGATTTCATGGAAAAGGCTTCCCTATCCATGCTTCTACCGAATCGAAGCGCTTTCCAAGACGACGGGACTTGTTGAAGGCGAGCCGGAATATCATGCCTTTGAGTCTGAGTTGACCTTCAAGGCTTCCTACGAGATGCCCGCGACGCCGATTCCCATGTATTACCGCATCACGGCATTCGGGATGTTCGGGCAGCTCACACCTCCTTCCAATGTCGTTGAAAATCCAAATTTCAAAGAGCCGCTGCGGCCGCGTCCCATCTTCGAATACACAAAAGATCATCCGGCAAGCCGCAAGCCGTTCCTCGTCTGGCACAGCATTCCCGGAGCCGTCTGCTACGAACTGGAAATTCTCTCGGACAAGCCCGATGCCGAAGGCGGTACAGCAATGTCGCGCAAGAATCATCTTTACAGTACGAAGCAGATATTTACAAATGGCTATCAGGTCGATCTTACACCGTTTGTAAATGGCGAGACGGGCATCTTGTATTGGCGTGTGCGAGCGCTTGGCTTCCACCATGAAACAATTGGCGAATTCTCCGAGGCTGAGCCGATTTATATCAAGGCCGATGAACCGCTGCCAACGAAACCCTTGATCAACAACTTCGATCAAATGCCGAATGCGACAGAACCTGTTTATCCCGTTTATCAATGGATACCTCTGAACGGCTGTGAGAATTATGAAGTTGAGCTTATGGTCACTCCTCCTGCATCCGACGAAAACAACAATACGCAGCCTGCCAAAAATCGTCAATGGGCACAAAAGGTTGAAGGCGCCTTCAGCTGTTACGACGAATACCCGCGTCCCTATGCCGGAGAATATTATTGGCGCGTGCGTGCGATTGACGCAAATGGCAATACGATCGGCACATATTCGGACGTGGAGAAATTTACCGTAAAAGAAAAAAACAGTCGCATTTTTGCTGCCGCTTTCGGCGACAGCATTACGCATGGCGGCGGAGCATTGTCATTTTCTCCCATTGATCTTGAGTATAGTTTCACAACCTACCTTGATTTTCCCACTGTCAACATTGGACGAAGCGGCGATACGGCGCATACGTCGATGCTCCGTTTTGAGAAAGACGTTCTATATTTCCATCCCTACAACCTTTTGATACTCACAGGATCGAACAGTCTGCGAGCCGAAGAAATCAGCGCCGAACAGATCATCTCCGATCTCGACGCTATCAAAAAGAAGTGTGAGGCGAACGACATCCGACCGATCTTCCTCACGCTCATGCCCATCAACCCGCAGAATATCCGCAACGCCTTCCATGCGGATACTGATCCTCTGTGGCAGCAAAAACTTGCACGAGTCAATGCTTATATTCGCAGCCAGAAGTATTACGTCGATCTGGAACCTTACTTCTATGATGCGAATCATACCGTCATGGCGCCGGAGCTTTCCGTAGACGGCCTTCACCCCGATATTCGCGGCAAAATGCTCATGGCGGAAATCATCAACCGTCGGCGAGATTTACTGCGACAATAAGGAACGCCCCATGGTCACGCGACGGCCATGGGGCGTTCTTAATGAAATCGCTCGGATATGTGAATACGGGCGACTGAATTTATGAGTGCTTCCTTTGTTGTCAAAAAGAAAAGCGCTCTAACTGATTTTTCTCAAAGCCGCTTCGGCTTCCTCCGAGGATACAAGGATTTCGCGCGGCTTGCTGCCGAGACTCGGTCCGATGATTTTCATCTCTTCCATCGTGTCAATCAGGCGGGCGGCGCGTGTGTAACCGATGCGGAAACGTCTCTGTATGCTTGATGTCGATGCCTGCCCGGAACTCATGACAAGCTCGATCGCATCGCCGAGAAGTTCATCGGTCTTTTCCTTCGCCGCATCCTTTTTACCGTCATCGGCTTCCATAGCGGCATTCTCCGTGTACTCAATAATCTCTTGATTTTCCTCCATCTGCTGCCCTTGTCCACGGATGAAGTCGAGAAGTCTCTCCACTTCTTCATCGCTGACGAAAGCCCCCTGCACGCGCTGCGGTTTTGCCGATCCGACGGGATAAAAGAGCATGTCGCCCTTTCCAAGCAGCTTTTCAGCGCCGCTCATATCCAAAATCGTACGCGAATCAATCTGCGAGGACACGGCAAACGATATGCGTGACGGAATATTCGCCTTGATGATGCCCGTGATGACATCGACGGACGGGCGCTGCGTTGCGAGCACGAGATGGATTCCCGCTGCGCGCGCTTTCTGTGCAAGGCGGCAGATGGCATCTTCCACGTCGTGCGGTGCGACCATCATGAGGTCGGCAAGCTCATCGATGATGATGACGATGGCGGGCATCTTCTCTTCGGGTTTCGCCGCATTGAAGCGTTCCATATCGCGTACGCCGGTCTCGGCAAATTTGGCATAGCGCTTTTCCATCTCCTGTACCGACCAGTTCAGGACGGAGGCCGCCTTTTTTGCGTCCGTGACAACGGGAACCATCAGATGTGGTATGCCGTTGTAGTTGGAAAGCTCAACCATCTTGGGATCTATGAGGATGAACTTCACTTCATCCGGCTTCGCTTTGAAGAGGATGCTCGTGATGAGCGTGTTGATGCAGACCGACTTTCCTGATCCCGTAGCGCCGGCAACGAGAAGATGCGGCATCTTGGCGAGGTCGGCAAAGATGCCTTGTCCTGCAATATCGACGCCCAAGCCGACCGTGAGTTTCGACTTGGCCGTCGCAAAGGCGGGCTTTTCCAAGACTTCACGCAGACGGATACCCTCAAGCTCCTTGTTCGGCACCTCGATGCCGATGGCGGCTTTTCCCGGTATAGGCTCTATGCGCACGGAAAACGCCGCAAGGCTCAGAGCCAGATCATCTGCCAGATTCGTAATCTTGCTGACCTTGACACCGGGCGCAGGTTCAAGCTCGTAGCGCGTAACGGCAGGTCCGTGGCATGCATTGATAATCTTCGCCTTGACCTTGAAGTTTTCCAAGGTCTGCGCCAAAGTCTGCGCGTTTTCGGCAATTTCCCGTTCCAGTTCAAAGTTCTTCTTCTTGACTTCGGCTGCGAGTATTTCTTCCACTTTTGGCAGCTCATACGGTCTTTCCGTCGGCTGCGCCTCTTCTTCACGCGGCTTTGCCGCTGAGACAGCAGCCGGCATGGTCGAAGGCAACGGGGTTGTCACCGATGGTGCTGCAAGGGTTTCCTGTGGCAAGGTCGCCGTCATGGACTGTGTGGAGACTGCCGGCTGCATCATGGCGAGGCGCTTGTCCTGCACCTCCACTGCCATAGGTACGTCTTTCGGCAAGGGAACGACATCAAAGTCGTCGGGGATTTCCGGCGGTGGTTCTGCGATGATTTCCTCTCGCTCTTCCGTTTCATTCGAGGCAAATTCAATGGAAAAGGACGGCAGCTCTTCTGCTGCCCTTTCTTTTTTTGCTTCCTCTTCCTGCTCTGTTTCTGCCAACACCTCGTTCTGATCGTATGTCTGGCCGAAAGCAAAAGATGCCGTCTCTTCCCCTGCGGCAGGAGGTTCAAGAGCCGTCAGAAAATCTCTTTCCTCTTGCGTTTGCGGCATGACAGATGCTTCCCGTGCAGCAAAGGATGGAAAAGACGTCGGCTGTACATCTTCGCCTGGAGCGACGTTTCTCGCTTCTGCTGCAAACGCCTGTTCAAAGGCTTCGTCTTTGTCTTGATTGTAAAACGAGCTTTTGATTCTTCCGCGCACATGTTCTTCAAAGATATTTTCCGCCTGTGTCACCTTCTGCTGGGCGACGGAGAGCGTATCCTTCGCTTTGACGATTCCTGCTTTCGCCTGCCGTTTCGTGCGCAGCATCCCAAGGGCAAGCGACCATGTCGTAGAGAGCAGGACGGCAACAACCGTACCCGTGCACAAGAGGATGATGGCTCCCGTCGCACCGAAAAACTTGCGGATGAAGAAGAGCAGGCCGCCGCCTAGAAGACCACCCGCGTTCGGCAGATATTCGGGCAGGATTTCTGCCCCTACAGGTACGAGGAAATGATGGAGGATAGCAAGCAAAGAGACGAAGAGGCCAATGAGGCCGAAAAAGTGCGTGGAATAGACGATACCCCGATGCTTCGTCACATACTGCGTGCCTATGAGCAATATGACGCCGGAGGCGACCCATGCGCCCAAACCGAAAAGATAGCGGAGGAATTTAGCAAAATAAAGGCCAATGAACCCAACGTTCCAATCAAGCAGTCCCCCGATGGATATGAGGCCTGCGGCAAGAAGAAGAAGACCGATGATCTCATAGCGTCTGCCCGTAGGTGCAGTTGTCGTCATCGGCTCTTTTTTGTTTTTCGTGCGGGATTTCCTCTTGCTGTTCCCTCTATCGCTATTGGAACCTTTCTTTTTCAAAACGACATCACCTATCTAAAATCACAGCAGCCCGTGAAGGGCTGCTGTAAAAATCAAAACGACCTGCCTACAGAGGATATGCTTCTGCAGATAAATCAAAGTGCAAGAAGATGCTCGACGCGGCGCTTCGTTTCAAACAGGATGCGCTCTTCATCAAGCGTCAGGAGCTCGCGTTTCTCCATGAGGATTCGTCCGTCGACGATGACCGTGTCGACCGAAGATGCATTGGCAGAATAGACGAGCAGCGATACGGGATCGTGACGCGGCATCCATGCGGGACTCGTCATATCGAAGAGGACGATGTCCGCTTTATAACCCTCTTTCAAGAGCCCTACATCAGAAAGGCCGACAGCCTTTGCCCCGTACGCCGTCCCCATGCGCAGCGCTTCTCCTGCGGGCACAGCCTCGGGATCATAGCTCGCCACCTTGTGCAGCATGGCGGCAAGATTTACTTCCTCAAGCATGTCGAGGTTGTTATTGCTCGACGCGCCGTCCGTACCGAGAGCAACGCAGACGCCTTCCGAAAGAAGGCGCGGCACGGGAGCGATGCCGCTCGCGAGCTTCATATTGCTGCCGGGATTGTGCGCGACACGGATGCCGTACTTCTTGATGATGGAAATATCTTCGTCGTCAAGATGCACGCAGTGCGCTGCCAATGTGCCGTTGTCGAAAAGACCTGTGGCGGCGACATGTGCGAAGGGACGTTTGCCGTATTGCTTGAGGCATTCCTCCACCTCTCCCCTCGTTTCTGACATGTGGATGTGGATTTCCGCTCCAAGCGACTTTGCCGCCTCTGCGACCTTGTGCAGATAATCGGGCGGGCACGTATAGAGCGCATGCGGCCCGAACATCACGGTGATGCGCCCCTCGGCTTTTTGATGCCAATTTTTGAAGAGCGCCACATTTTCTGCAATCTTTTCGTCTGCATTGGGCACCACACCGATCAGGCCGCGCGAAAGAACGGCGCGAAGTCCTGATTCCGCTACGACTTCGGCGACCTTTTCCATATCAGGCCCGTACATGTCGGCGAAGGTCGTCGTGCCTCCCTGTATCATCTCGACGGCAGCGAGCATTGCGCCCCAATAGATGTCTTCGTTGCGCATCTTCGCCTCGATCGGCCAAATCTTTTGCTGCAGCCAATCCATGAGCTTCATATCGTCCGCATAGCTTCGAAGAAGCGTCATAGATGCATGCGTATGGGCGTTGACAAAGCCTGGGACAGCAAGCCTGTCCTTTGCGTCAATCGTGCGCTCCGGCTGCCACGAAGCGGGGATTTCTCCGACTGCTGCAATCTTATTTCCCTCGATTGCGATATTTCCTTCCCGCACGCTGCCGTCCGGATGAAGAACATGCGCATTGGAAATCAATATTTTCATATCGTGCACCTCTGATCAGGCAAGTCCGAGATAGGCCTTCTGCTCGTCTGTCAGATGGTCAATGGCTACGCCCGAAGCCTTGAGCTTGAGTTCGGCAATCTTCGTATTGATTTCGTCCGGCATCAGGTAGACCTTGTTTTCAAGTTCTGCATGATGATTGAGAATATGAAGCGCTGAGAAGAACTGTACGCCGAAGGAGAGATCCATGATCTCCGCCGGATGTCCGTCGCCTGCTGCGAGGTTCACGAGGCGGCCTTCGGCGAGAAGGTAGAGCTTCCTGCCGTCCTTTTGTTTGAATTCCTCGATATTCTTGCGCACGGTACGACGCGATACGGAGATTTCCTCAAGCTCGGGGATGTTGATTTCCACATCGAAGTGACCGGAGTTCGCCATCATAGCGCCGTCTTTCATGACCTCATAGTGATGCTTGCGAATGACATCCTTATCGCCCGTCAAGGTCAGGAAGATGTCGCCAATGCGCGCCGCCTCGTCCATAGGCATGACACGGAAGCCATCGAACACAGCTTCGATCGCCTTGATGGGATCGACCTCCGTGATGACGACATTCGCCCCGAGACCCTGAGCGCGCATGGCGCCGCCCTTGCCGCACCAGCCGTAACCGGCAATGACAACGGTTTTTCCCGTGATGCAGAGGTTCGTCGTGCGCATGATGCCGTCCCACGTTGACTGCCCCGTTCCATAGCGGTTGTCAAACAGATACTTGCAGTAGGCGTCGTTCGCCGCAATCATCGGGAACTCAAGTTTGCCCGCACGGGCGAGAGAATGCAGACGATGTACGCCCGTCGTCGTTTCCTCCGAGCCGCCGAGGATGTTCGGCAGAAGTTCGCGGCGCTTCGTATGCAGGATATTCACGAGGTCGCCGCCGTCGTCGATGATGATGTCAGGCTTAAGGTCCAGCGCCTTGTCGATGTACTCCTCATACTCTTCGTCCGTGCAGCCGTGCGTCGCAAAGACATGAAGCCCATCTTCGACGAGCGCCGCCGCGATGTCATCCTGCGTGGACAACGGATTGCTGCCCGTGATGGCAACCTCTGCGCCGGCGTTCTTCATGATCAACGCCAAATACGCTGTCTTTGCTTCAAGATGCAGCGTGATGACGATCTTCTTGCCTGCAAAGGGCTTCGTCACGGAAAATTCTTTGTTGACGGCTTCCATGACAGGCATGAAGTTCTTGACCCAGTTGATTTTGTCATGACCCGACGGCGCGAGTTTGATGTCTTTGATCATTGATTCCATGTGCGTTGCTCCTCCTAAAAATCGTTTCCCGCAAAGCGGCAATTTCAGCGCAGCAGTTTCTCCAAATAGAGGTAATCCGTCAGATCGGTCTGAAGCGGCGTGACGGAGATGTAGCCGCGCTCTGCGGCAGCGATGTCCGTTGCGTCGCTGTTTCCCTCGTCGAGAATCTCCCCGCCGAGAAAATAGCATTCCTTCCCGTCCACATCTTCCATCCTTTGAAATGCATTGATGTAATCGCGGCGGCCAAGCTGCGTGAATACGAACTGCGGACCATTTTCGCCGAATTTTTTGGGAAAATTTATATTATAGAAGTTCACTTTTCCCTCTTCGTAAAAGAGAGAAAAAAGATTCTCCTCCATAAGTCTGGCAGCTGTATCATACGAGATTTCGGACTTCATGTCGAGGGATACGGCCGTCGCCGTGATTCCATGCAGATACGCTTCCATCGCGGCGTTGGCTGTACCGGAATAAAGCACATCCGTGCCCAGATTCGCTCCGTGATTGATGCCGGAGATTACATACTCCGGATATATATCGGAAGAAATTGCTTCAAGGTAAAGCTTCACGCAGTCCGCTGGCGTACCCTCGATTCGATATGCCGCCACGCCGTATCGCTCTTCCAAAGGGCGATACCGATCGAGACGGATGCACTTCTTGACCGTGATTGCATGGGACATGCCGCTTTGCTCAAAGGCCGGGGCAGCTACAACGACCGTATGGTGCGGCGAGAGCACGCGCACGAGCGCCTCTACTCCGGCAGCTTCTACACCGTCGTCATTCGTCAATAGTATACGCAAGACATCCGTCCTTTCCATCGTTCATTCAAGGCGACAAGCGCACAGAGACCTTCATCCCAGGCTGTATTCCTTCTCCCGTCTCTTCGGGAACAGAAATGCGCACACGGACTTTGCCAAGTACCGTCTCATCCCCCTCGTCTGCATCGGGTTCCTCTATATCCTGCACCGTACCCTGTATGTCGCGTCCACCCAAGCGATAGGAAGCGAATTGCCCTAGGCGCACTTTCGTTTTCTGGTCATCGTTCAAAATAGCTTCAATCCACAAATCCTTGGCATTGCCAATGTTTGCAAAGGTTTGCCCCGTGCTGACCTTGCTTTCAGCGGCGATGTCTTCGGCTAGATAGAGCGTTCCGGAAGCGGGCGCAATGATATCTGTTCCCGCTTTATCCTGCTGCGCCTTTGCCAAGGCGATTTCCGCTTGCTTCAAAAACAGTTCTGCCTGTTTGATCTGTTCCGGCGAAGCGGGCTGCAGGATGGTGCGATAGCTTGATGAAGGTGCACGAGCCTGATTGGAAGCAACAGCGGCATTGTAGGCGGCCTCGGCTTCATCGCGCTTTACGGCGCTGATAGCGCCCATCGCATAGAGCTCGTTCATTCGCTCCATGCGTGCGCGTGCCGCTTCCGTATCGACCGCAACGCTCGGCGCCTCATTCACGACGGGCTGGGTGACAGCGATTCCTTTTTGCAAATTCTCCAAGCTTTGTTTCGCCAAAGCGACGTTTTGCTGCAACTGGACGATATCCTCGTCCGTGACATTGACTTTGATGTGCGCGAGGACGTCCCCTGCCTCCACATGAGCGCCGTCGGCGACTAGAATTTCCGCTATCGTGCCATCAGCCTTTGCTTTTGCGGGCACGAGCGCACTTTTCACCTGGGCGTCTTCGAGCGTCACAACATTATGCGAGCGCTGGTAGAGCCAGATGCCGCCGATCGTGAGGGCAGCGAGTATCAATAGGCCGAGCAGACTGAACTGCAAAAATCGTATTGCCTTTTTCGTAACATCTATTTCCACGAAGATCACCTCTGCCCCATGGGAATCCATCCAAGGAAAGTTTCCCGTTGGAACTGCGAACAGCGTGTGCAGGCACGAGACTTGGCCATACAGTCGCGTTAAGCAAGCTGTTCCGCAAGAACCTTTTCGGCTTCCTGCAAAGCTTCCGGCATCTTAGCAGGTTCTTTGCCGCCTGCCTGCGCCATCTCTTTTCGTCCGCCGCCGCCGCCGCCAACGATTTTAGCTGCCGCCTTGACGATGTTGCCCGCATGAGCGCCCTTTGCCACAGCTGTGTCACTCGCCTTCGCCACGAGGCTGACTTTCCCTTCGTGCGCGGCGGCAAGCACGACCACGCCGCTTTCCAGACGATCGAGCAGCATGTCGGCAATCTTTCGCAGATCGTCGATATTGTCGGCTTCAACGATGCCCGAAGCAAAGGAAAGATCTTTTATCTGCTTCTTCTGCGCGAGCAGCGTATCGACATCTCCCATGGCGCGTTCTTTCGTGAAAGAAGCGATTTCTTGCTTGAGCTTCTTGTTTTCTGCCAATGCGCTCTCAATATGGGAAACAAGTTCATCATCGCGACATTTGAACGCGTGCGCGGCTGCGGCGAGAGTCTCCGCCTTCTCATTCATGTAGTCGATGGCCGCCCTGCCTGTCAAAGCCTCAATGCGGCGCACGCCAGAAGCGATGCCTGTCTCGCTGACAATCTTGAACATGCCGATCTCGCCGATGTTTTTCACATGCGAGCCGCCGCAGAGTTCTATGCTGAAATCCGGCACGGAAACGACACGCACGACATCGCCGTACTTCTCACCGAAGAGCGCCATAGCGCCGAGTTTCTTCGCCTTGTCAATTTCCATCTGCGCGATTTCCACAGGCTTTGCCATGAGAATCTGCTCATTGACCAGGCGTTCCACCTCTTGCAGCTGCAGCGCCGTCACAGGCTCGAAATTGGAGAAATCGAAGCGCAGGCGTTCGGGCATGACCAAGGAGCCGGCCTGATTGACCTGATCGCCGACGACACGCTTCAACGCAGCCTGCAGGAGATGCGTCGCCGTATGGTTGCGCGCCGACGACAGCTTCTTCATCCAATCAATCCGGATGGAAACATGGTCGCCAACCTTCAACATGCCTTCTTCAACATAACCGATATGATAAACCGTGCCGTCGGGAAGTTTCTTGGCGTTGGCAACCTGCACGCGGCCGAATTCCGTCTCCAAAAGTCCGGCATCACCGACTTGACCGCCTCCTTCTGCATAGAAAGGCGTCGACTGCAAGATGATGCCCGCCTCCTCGCCGTCGGCAAGCTCATCGACGAGACCACCGTCCTTCCAGATGGCGACGACGGTGGATTCCTTCGCGTTCTCATCGACGCAGAGATGTGACGTATCGATGCCCGAGAGGTCAGGTACGGCGACGCGCTGATTTTCCTGCCGCGCGGCACGAGCACGCTCGCGCTGCTCCTCCATCGCTTTCTCGAAGGAATCTTTGTCAAGTTCCATTTCGTTTTCATGCAGGATCTCGTCGGTGACTTCCCATGGGAAACCATACGTATCGTAGAGTTTGAAGCCGATTTCACCAGGAAGCACCTTTTTGCCTTCTCGCTTCAAGTCCTCGATGTGACCGTTCAAGAGTTCCATGCCCTGTGCGAGCGTCGCCGCGAAGCGATCCTCCTCAATGCTGATGACTTTCTTGATGTATTCTTTCTTCTCAGCAAGTTCTTCAAAGTCCGCTGCACCCTTGTAGATTTCAGCAACAGCGTCAATCGCGCCTTCCAAGAACTTGTCATGGATGCCGAGGATGCGCCCATGACGCACAGCGCGACGCAGGATGCGGCGCAGAACATAGCCGCGGCCCTCGTTTGACGGCAGAATGCCGTCCATGATCATGATTGCCATGCTGCGCGCATGGTCAGCGATGACCTTGAGCGAGACGTCCTTCTCCGCATTTTCGCCATAAACGACGCCAGATACCTTCGAGGCGTATTCGATGATGGGAAAGAGCAAATCCGTCTCGAAGTTCGTCTTCTTATTCTGCAGCACGGAAGCCAATCGCTCAAGACCGCATCCCGTATCAATATTCTTGTGCTCAAGCGGATTGTACTGACCGTCTTCTGTGCGGTCGAACTGCGTAAAGACGAGATTCCAGATTTCGAGGTAGCGGTCACAATCACAGCCGACAGCACAGTCTGGGCTGCCGCAGCCGCGCTCTTCACCAAGGTCGATGTAGATTTCCGAATCAGGACCACAAGGGCCGGGGCCGATCTCCCAGAAGTTGTCATCGAGTTTCACGATATGATCTTGTGGGAAGCCGGGCTGCTCTCTCCAGATGGCGGCTGCTTCATCGTCCTTCGGATAGACCGTGACCCAAAGCTTCGCCTTTGGCAAATCCAAGACATCCGTCAGGAACTCCCACGCCCAGGGAATCGCCTCTTTTTTGAAATAATCTCCAAAAGAGAAATTGCCGAGCATTTCAAAATACGTCTGATGACGCGCTGTGCGTCCGACGTTCTCAATATCTCCCGTACGTACACAGCGCTGGCTCGTCGTGATGCGCGTGCGCGGCGGCTTCATCTTGCCCGTAAAGAACGGCTTGAACGGCGCCATACCCGCGCCGATCATCAAGAGCGTCGGATCGTTTGCAGGGATGAGCGAAGCGCTCGGCAAACGCAGATGTCCCTTCTTCTCCGCAAAGAACTGCAAATACGCTTCGCGCAATTCATTTCCTGTCATGTATTTCAAAAGAACCTACCTCCATCAGAGATTCCGCTAAACGCGGATAAACTCTCACTGCATCTCATACTAATGAGTAATTATATCATATTAACCATGAAAGTCCAAGAAGTCAAGCCTAAGGTGCATGTGCCCAAACAATTTACAGATATATTTCTCCATGGTATAATAAGCCTATATGTCAATTACAGGTAGGAAAAGCTGCAGGAGGGGTTTCGGCATGTTTGACGAGAGCGACAAGGTCAATGCCTATGTGAAGCAGAAGAACATTGGCATGAAGATTGATTACAACGGCAAAGCGAGGCGGGCGCTCAAGGATCAAGCGCCTCAGGAGGCTGCGGATGACGAGTCGCAAATGGAAGAGCTCGACGGTGCAAGTCGCGCCATGCGCCGCATCATCCAGCAGAAGCTCTTGAACGGTGACGAACTCATGGCAGACGAGATGCGTTTCCTCAAACGCTCCGACACGGGACTCTACACCAAGGCGCGCGCCGCACAAGACGCTCGCGAGGCACTCGTGCAAAAGCTCGAAGCGGCAACCTCGAAGGAAGAGGCAAGCGAAGCCTTTCTCATAGCGAGCGGCCTTGTGAATGAAGCCGGAAATGCCGCACGGCAAAAGGAGGCAGCAGGAGAAACAGCCGCTCACACGGCTTCCAGCCGCACGACGCCGTCAGCAAGTTCTGCTTCTGCACGCGATTTGTCTGGTACGCCGAAGCCGCGCACGCGTTGGAAACTTGATCCAACGAGCGCGATGAGCGCAAACACAGCAAAAGAAACCTCAACGAAAACAATCTCCAAGGCACAATCTACGACAAGCACCCCCGCCGCAGTTGAGAAACGTACAGGCAGCGCCCCTCCGCCTAAGACGAGTTCAGCCTTCGTGCAACAGCCCGAGGACACGACGGGCATCGAATTCATCATGGCACGCGCTCTGCAAGCGGCATGGGCAAAGTTCACACAAACAGCAAAGTACCGCGAACTTACAAGCACAGCGGAGCGTTCCGTCGAAAACCTCGATCCCGCAAGCATGACCGTGGCCACGCGCTTCTTCAGCGCCTCACGCGCCTACCGCAACCTGCCAAAACCTCGCAAGGGTGCGCCGATGCAGTCCTTCGACAGCGAGACTTAGTCTTTCGCATAAGTCTGCTTTGCAAAAATCGCCGATGAGTCCCCTCACCATCTTGCTTCAACTTTCCTCCTTCTACGTCGATAAACTAGAAGCATGGCTTCGCTATACATCTGGTGCATCTTCTTGACAGCCGAAAACCTACCACAAACTACACGCACAAACGTCCACTTTGTGGACATTGTGCGCCGCCCTTAACGAAAGTCACCCAATCAGCCTGCGCCTTTGGCTTGGCTTCTTGGACTTTCATAATAAACTACATGCACAAATGTTCATTTCGTAGGCATTGTGCGCCGCCCCTACAGAAGCCTAGCCAAGAGGTCTGCGCCTGCGGCTTGACCTCTTGGGCTTCATGGTAAAATCAGTCGATTGGTCCGCCACGAGAACTCGCTCCCGAATTCTCATGGCGGGCCATACAAACCAAGGACGTGTTCTCCATGCATACTTCAAAGAAAAAAATTCTTGCCATCATACTTTCACTCTTCGTCTTGCTCCTCGCTGCAGCATACTTATGCTCGACCAGCTTCCAAGGCGGCGTTCCCGTTCTCAACTATCACCAGATCAACGACCGCGACCACAACGCCCTGACGTTGAGCACGCCCGAGTTCGAAGCGCAGATGCAGTATCTCGCCGAAAACGGCTACCATCCCATCACACCGAACGAACTTGCCGATCACCTCGAAAACGGCGTCCCTCTGCCCGAGAAGCCCATCCTTCTTACCTTCGACGACGGCTATATCGACAATTACAAAAACGCCTACCCTATCCTGCAAAAATACGGGCTTAAGGGTTCCATCTTCATCATCACGGACTATCTGAACGTCTATCCGAACTATCTCACATGGGAAATCTGCCAAGAAATGCAGGACTCAGGCATCATCGACATTGAGTGCCACACGATGACCCATGTCGCGCTCAGCGAGCTTTCCTCTGCTGAAGAGCTGCAGCACGAAGCCGTCGACTCCAAGAAAGCGATTGAATCGCACCTCAATAAAAAGGTCACTTCCATCGCCTACCCCTGCGGCGCTTACAATGACGAAGTGCAGCGTGTCGTAAGGGAAGCCGGCTACCGCACGGCGTTCACCGTCAACTACGGACTCGACCATCCCGGCGACGACCAATATGCGCTCAACCGCATACCGATCTTTGGCTCCAACTCTCACTCCTTCCTGCGCTTCAAGCTGCGCCTCCTCTTCACGCCCATCTGCTCCCGCCTGCAAAACGTGCGCGCGGAACTCCTGAGCGGCGGTCACGATACCTGCGCACGCTTCATTCCTACACCCTGACCCGTACAAAAGGGGCTGTCGCACATAAATCATGTGCGACAGCTTTTTTCATGCACAAAAAAAGCCTCCACCCTAGCAAAAGGGCGGAGGCAGGTGTAAAATAGATTTATGC
>ERZ773197.473-NODE-473-length-31542-cov-11.456950_pt1 | contig 31542 bp, 15 predicted proteins | sample MGYA00580999_ERZ773197 | MGnify/ENA primary metagenome ERZ773197 (study PRJEB29015, sample SAMEA2738166) | human oral metagenome | biome: human oral; feature: human-associated habitat; material: saliva | place: China | collected 2185 ...
AAATGAGGTAAGAGGAACAGTAGCAGAAGTGATCTATGATCTGTATAGAAATAATGACTACGAACTCAAAGATATTGGATATGTTATCAAGAAATAATTGATAGGTTTCTTAAAGGCTGATGATATTCAGCCTTTTTTACTTGAAATCAGAATTTGCTTTTTTATAGTAAAGACGTTTTATTTAGTTGAAAAATATGGATCCCCGATCGTTATTCTTATTTATTGCTCTCATCTTCTTATCTATGTTTTTTTCTGGGAGTGAAACTGCATTTACAGCTCTTCCTCTTCATAGAGTAAATTCCCTTAGAAGAGAGAAAAAAAACTGATCAAAAGCACTTTCTAAACTCAAGCATGAACCAGAAAAAATGCTTATCGCTATCCTCATTGGAAATAATATTGTAAATATTGCCGCAGCATCTCTCGCGACACTCATTTCTATTCAGATTGCAGAACTTATTCATTATGAACAAGCCACGGTAACTATCCTTTCAACGATCATTGTAACGATTCTTGTTTTGCTGTTTGGAGAAATTTTTCCTAAGACTTTTGCAACCAGTCATGCTGAGAAAATTTCACTTAGAATCGCTCCATTTTATCTTCGAATGATCAAAATTTTCTATCCGCTTATTGTGGTAATCGAACGACTTATGAAAGGATTAACCAAAAAAGAGAAGAAACATACCGTTAGTGAATCAGATTTAGAAGCTTTTATAGAGCTTTCCAAGCAGGCTTGAATTTTTGACAATGGACAAGATCTAAAAATAAAAAAACTTCTCACTCTTGATGATTTAACTGCGGAAGATGTAATGACGCCAAGGATCAAGATAAAGGCTCTTAGCGATGAGAATACCCTTACTGAAGCAATAGAAATTTTGACAGAATATCATTATTCTCGTATTCCGGTATATCATGAAACAATAGATACTATCGATAGAGTCGTCACATTGAAAGAACTATTAAGACTAAGCAAAAAACATGATTCAGAAACCTTACTTTCTTCTATCCAAATAGCTCCAATTATCAAGATTCCTCGTAGTCAGCCTATTGATACTCTGCTTGAAAAATTTCAAAAAACCCATAAACATATCGCAGTTGTAATGGACGAATACGGTGGAGTAGAAGGAATCGTAAGTTTAGAAGATATTATAGAAGAAGTCTTCTGAGAAATTCAAGATGAAAGTGATGATGAGCTTCCTCCAATCCAAAAAAATGAGAATTCAGATTGATACATTTGTCAGTCTTATGTGAGAATGGATGAACTTTTATCGGAACTCGGAATTCAATTTGAAGAACTGAATCTTGATGATGAGTTTGAGGCAGAAACACTAAGTTATTTTATCACAAGTCATCTAGAGAGGTATCCTCAGGTTGGTGAAGAGATTTTACTTCCGATTCATTCCTTAGAGGAAGGAGAAGAAAAATCACTTTCCATAAAAGTACTTTGGGTGAAAAAAAGTATTGTCGGAGAAATTGCTGTTGAAATTAAGTAATTTTCAGACTTTTTGGATTATAAAATTACCCTTAAGCTCTCCCAGTCTAATTCTTCAAGTCTTTTCCCTTGAAGTTCAGAAGGGATTGAAAATCAGGTTTTTCATTTTTTTTCATTCATTTTGCTAATTTTTCATAGTGTTTTTCTACTGTAGGGAGAAAAAAGATTCAAAAATTCTTCTAGTTTATTTGGATCTATAGCTTCTGTCTTTTTCTTTTTTGTAAATCTTACCAAACAACTTTTTACCTTTGGAGCTGGAGAAAAACATTTTGCAGGGACCATTTTTACATAATCTACCCGGTAGGCTCTATTAACCAGCCATCGAAGATATGATTTTTTTTTGGCATCAGATTTAATTTTTTGTCCTACCTCATCTTGAATCATAAAAAATCATCCCAACAACTCTGGATTCTCTTTCCAGAAAAGATGTTTAAAGATTGGAGAAGTGATATAATAGGGAAGGTTTCACACAACAAGAGCTTGATTTTCTGTCTTTCAAATATTATAGAGAAGTCAAACAATATCCGTTTCCAATACATCTCAAAAAATAATCTGCGATTCCTCTAACCCAATACTCATCAAATGATCTTTCATCGTTATGTCTTTTTCTACAACAAAAAAAGAAGGAGAAATCTGTTTTATTTTTTTTGTGATTGCTCATTTTCAAGGTCAAATTTCTACCAAAACATCAGCTCCAGAAGTGTGATAAAGCTTCTGAATAGCATCAGAAATAAAAGCAATAATAGAGCTATCTTTGAGAAAATTTTGTCAGAGATAAGTAGACATTACTAGACATTAGATAAAATTCAATATCGAAGTGCATTCTCTTGAGTAATATTTGAAGCAAGAAGTTGTTTTATTTTTATCCACTCCTCTACTGATTTTCCATTCCCATTTTCAGCATCCTGTTTAATAAGCATAGTAATAAAATTATCCAAACTTCCATACTCATTCATTTTTTTGAAAAGTTCCAATTTTTTTGTCCAATTCCCGTCCTCTTTCATCAATTCAAAAAGCGATAAAACCTGATGAAAAAAATCTGGATTTTCTTCCTTTTGTTTCAAGAGATAATAAAGAACTCATGGCTTCCCAAGTGACAATTTAACAAGGAGCTCTTGTTCTTCCACTTCTCATGTATAATGCAATTTTTCGGAAAGATAGTTCATGATTTCAGTATCTGAAAGCTGAGAAAATCTAATTACCATCGCCCTTGAAAGAATCGTTGGCAAAATTCAGCTTTCATGTTCTGCAGTTGCAAAGAGGTATCTATTTGCTAAAGGTTCTTCACAAGTTTTGAGAAACGCATTCATCGCAGCATTCGTCATTCTTTGAAGATTTTCAATAAGAAGAATTTTTTTTCCACTCAAAGAAGATTGCTGTAATCGACTATTGATTTCTCTCACACCTTTATTTTCATAGATGGTTTCATCTTCAATAGCTATCGTTTTTAAGTTCGATGGAGTTTCAATCTGAATGGTATGTACTTTTCATAATTGGGAACTAAAATCTCTCATCCAAAAAAAGTCAGTTTTTAGAAATTCTCCTAGTAACTCTTCTGCAAGAGAACGGAGGAAAAGCGTTTTTCCTATTCACTCTGGTCAAATAACAATAAAAAAAACAGGTTTAGAAGTCGATTGATAGTAAACAAGATAATTTTTGAATTGCTCTCTCGCTTTTTCATTTCCAATAAATTGCATTTCTTTACTCAAGATAAATCGGCGTAAGTATAATTTTCAAGTAAAAGAAAGCAACTGATTTTATAAAAAGAAATAAAATAAGATTTTATAATACAAGAAGAAAACGAGTAGACTAAGAATAATTATTATTTTAAAAAATGTCAATCTAAGAACACTGAAAGCATAAAATAGCAAGAAAATCTGATATAAAATTCAGATTTCTTCTTTATTTTTAAACTGAATAATTTATACTTTATTGAAGGATTCTTTTTTTATATCAGCTCTCCTTATGAAAGCTAAAAGATTATTAGCACTATTCATTCTATTTTGATATCTAGCCTCAAACCTTCTCTCCTATCTAGGATATATCAATCGAAATACGGTTTTTGCAGATTCTAATAATAAAAATACAAGCACACAACTTGTAGCAATTTTGGTAGACGATCAAATTTATCCAAGTATAGAAAGTGATCTGAAACGATACACTACTCAATACCTTCAAAAAAATTATCCACTCAGTAAAGCCTTAGTTCTTAAAATCAATACCAAAGAATATTCAGCTCCTGAGCTTACTAAGCTATTGGAAAACATGTATTTTGATGGATTAAAAGATCAGAGTTCTCGCATGATTGGAGTTGTGCTAGTTTGAGAAATCCCACTTCCTGTGGTAAGATATCAGGATTATATTTTCCCTTCTATTTATCCTTATGTAGATTTTTTGGAACAAAAATACCTTTGGGATGAAGAGAGCAAGTATTTTGTAAAAAATAATGATAATGGACAAGCTGAACTCTGGCATGGAATGATTAATTTTAACACTATAGAAGAGTATCATACTTTCTTTAATAAGTTAAAACAATATGATAATAATCCGACTGATTTTGTTGATAAGAAGATTTGGTATGATGATTTTATTGCACTCAAAAAGAACTTTTTAGAAGATGCTTATAAATTTTATCAGAATTCATTAATTTTTGCGGAGGATTCAATGTATCACCGCTATACGAATTTTTTTGCTCATATTTTACAGAAAGATCAAGATTGAAATAATCAAGAATTAATAAGCGACCTTAGTAAAGAATTAAAAGATTTTTGAATTACAAATTCTAGTCTTGAGCTATCAAAACAAGGTATACAAGAAGAAAAATCTGACTACACCCCAACAAAGTTATTAGAAAAAAAAATTCAGACTTTTTTTAGAAAATACTATGAGGTTTTAAGTAACCCTCTCCTCAATACCATTTCTGAAAATATAAAAGCTAGTGATAGACGAGAACAAAGTGATAGTCATTATAAAAAACTTCATATCAAAGACCAAGTTCTCCTTGGTGATAATAAAACCAATTGAATATTAAAAAGTATCAATGATAGACTTGAAGCTTTTGTTGATCAAAAAGTAGAAAAAGAAAATTATGCAATGAAAACAGCGATTCCTATTTATTATCAACAATCTAAAGATAAAAAAAGAAAGATTCTTTTCAAAAAATATTATATACCAGAGTTCAAGGATATTTATCAATTTTTCTATTTTTGAAGAAATGCACAAACAATCAAAAATGCTCAGGATTTTTCTTTATTCAGATGAACCTATAGAAATTTAAGCTGATTCATTGCATATTCTCAGATCATTTGAGATAGCATTAATCCAGCGAAAACAAAAGAAGATAAAACAGAACTTAACCACAAAGGACTAGGATCTTCGTATGATCTTTTTTCAACTCAAGTAGAAGCTAATAGAGGGTATAATATCTTTAATACCGAATCAGAATATGAACTCTATCAAAAGGAAAAGAAACATGCAAAAATAAATCGACATTGTAGCAAAAGACTCTTTGGCCTTAAATGGAAATGGCTCCCTTGTGTAAAATCAAAATGGGAACCAATTGGAAAATGTAAACCAGAATCTGATAACCAGAAAGATCAAGCTGATTGTGAGAATTTTCAGCAATTTGGTAACAGGGTATGGTGATGAGCTACTCCACTCAATATTGATACAGAAAAAATGCAAAATCAAATTTACAACTTTAGTGGAGCTTATGATCCTAAATCGGCTTGGAAAGAAATCTATGATATTGCAGGATCTGTACGAGTAAAAAATCCAGAAATTGACGCCTTATCCTTTAAGTCAGCTTTTTCCTATGCTTCTCCAACGAAAACTGCACGAAAAGAGTGAGAACTAAAAGATGCTACTGATCATAGTCTAAAGCTTGATCAAGTGCGGTATTTTAATGTTCCTCTAAAAGATAAGGTATTTAAACCTGAATCTAGTTCAGTTTTTTCTCTTAAAAAAGAAAAAAAACACAGACAAGATCTTGAATTGCTCTATAAATATAAAATCATACCTTCAAAAGTAAAACACGATGCAACTACCGCGACACAGATTAATGGATATTCAGGATTAAAATACTCAGAAGATACTGAATATTGGGGTTATTACACAAGCATAAAAGAGGGACTTACCTTGCCTCAAGATACCTATTCAGAACCATTACTTCAAAAATTAAACATCATAAATCGTCAACTTTCTTCTCTAAAGAATCATCTACAAGCAGCAAGTAATGAAACAAATCCACAGACTATTAAAAATCTAATTTCTCCATCTTTACTAAAATCATTAGTAGAAATTTCCAGCTGACAAGCAGAAATTCGATCAAATTACAACACTCTTATTACAAAAAATTATGCAAGCGATACAAAAAGTACTATTGAATGAATTATATTAAGACAAATTAATCAAAAAGGGAGAATCTGACTTTTGCAAACATGGTATAACGAAATTATAAATAAAATTTCCGTAGTTCAAACTTTCATTACCAAACAACAACAAGTTTGAGATCTAATTTTTACAAGCTTTCTAAATTCAGTCAACGCAGTAGAAGTAATAAAAAAAACTATTGATACTTGAATTATTACTCACCAATGAATTGGAACTCAAGATAAAGAAATAAGACTTGCTTGGGAATCTCTTTATACCCCTTTAAATCAACTTAGTTGAGTTCTTGCACAAATTAACCAATCAGAACCTTGTAATGCTAATCATAGTATTCTTGGAACGATGCTCTGAAAAGACGAGAATCAAATTAATTTTTGAGACGAAAAGGATCCGCATTGTTTATGAGCTGAAGAAAGCTCAGAAGGTGGATTTGAATCATGAAATTCTAAAACTCCACTTCAAACCATCATCGATGATTTATCAGAGATTAAATCAACTTTTACAACACATTTTTTCTCTGATACCGATAATCCACAAGTTGAAATTCCATGAATGAATATCCTCACTCCAGAAAGACCTATTGACTCACCAAGATATCTTTCTTTCCAAGGGGTTGGAGAAAATGAAGTAAAACTAATCTATCCTAATTTGTTCAAAACAGAAATCTATAATCAGTCTTTTGTTTTGAAGAGTCCTGATAGTATTCGTCAAGCTTTAATTGACTATCTGAATAATAAAGTTATTGAATATAATACCATTTTATCTGAAGAAAAACAAAAAGCAAAAAAACTTAACGAACATTATCTTAAACTTTTTTCTGTTGATAAACTCGCAACTCCAAGTCTTGAAACTAGTGTTCGTTCTTATCAGCCGTTTACCTATGAAGAAATGCTTGATGCAATAGGTGGCGAGAAAATGCTTAATAGCCTAGCAGAACTACTCTATTATCAAAATATTTCAAATCAGATCAAGACCTATAATGATAATATTCAGGAAGATATCCAAAATACGAAAAAGAATTTTGATATTAATGAAAAAATTGATTATATTCTACAAAATTATCTTACTCAAGAAAAAGATAATTATTATCAAAGGAAGAATACATACTCAAAGTTTATTATTCCAACATATACTACCAAAGGATATGAAGTAGGATATATTAATTCCGATAGCGATGATACCATTATTCCTGACCAAGATGAACAATTTAACGAATGAGTAAAAAAGATTCAAATTCCTCAAGAGCCTAAAAGAGAAGAATCTCCATCAGATGCAAAAGAGGCTCATGATATTGAGAAAGAGTGTTGATTTAACATCAACGAAGGACTCCTTCTTTACAACTTTAAAAGCTGAAAATTTGATTGGCGAGAAGGTCTAAAATGCCGATTAAAAACAATCAAGAAAAAGCCATTCGAAATTTCACTTTCTTTTGAGGGATCACTCTGAGCTGTTCCAATAAAAGAAACTGTAGAAAACGATGTTATTACTCCTCTTTCAGACTCTCGAGATACCTATAAAAAATCTTTGAAATCATCGATAGGATTTGATAATTTAATTCCTACTCAAAACTCTTCTGAAAATTCTTTTGTACAACAAATTCTGAATCAGACACAAATTACGACTCAGAATAAAAAAATTAGTGTTTTAAATAAAACTGGTGCTTTCAATCTTCTTTCATTAAAAGATTATGGGAATTTAACCGTAAAAATTACTTCTACAGGAGATAACTGTCTAATTGTTGACTGAAAAAACACTTGTATTTCCAAGGCAACAATAACAAAAAATCCTTTCAAAAACGGATTTGGGATTGATTTTCTTTTAGCAGAGAATAGAATCTGAACTATTATTGCTACATTAGAACTTTGCTGATGAAATTGAACATGTGGAACAAAATCCATTTCACTTTCTGCTGTTCCTGGAGATGTAAAAAGCTTTGAAATCTGACTTCCTGAGGACAGAAAACTTCTTGCAGGAGCCTACACGCTTATCTCCCTAAAAGCACTTGATCTCTATAAAAACGAAATTCAGAGGACATTAGAGCCATATATTATAGAGGTAGATAAATGAAAACTTATCGTTTGAGGACAAGAAAAGAAATCTCAAGAAATAAATGATTTTCAGAATTTAACACTTTTATATAGATGAGATTTAAATTCTAACTGAATTGTTAAATTTTCTGTTAAAAATAAAAAGTGAGAACTTTTATCTAGCAATACAGCTAATCTTATCTCTTGAAAGCTTAGCTTAGAACAAAATTGATCACCTATTCAGTCTTTTAACTATCAAATTACTGATCTTCCATATTTTTCCAGTGATTCAAAGGGTAATATGATGCTCAATAATCGTAAGGTTCTAGCACTTGATGTTATCTTGAGAGATACGACAAATACTATTGTTCCCATCACTACTAATATTATCCTAGGATCTAAAAGCAACCTTGCAAAAGTTATGAGTTTACAAGAAGCCTTTGATAGTAAATGAAAGAAAAAACTGACACTTACTCCTGTAAGCTCAATACTTATGAAAAATGGGAAAGTCAGAATTTATCTTGTCCCATGATATATATCATGAAAAGACCTTATATCTCTTGTGATTCCTGGTCTTAAAGAACAGGTGTTATCCTTAGATATTGCTCCATGAGATTTAGAAAAGATCACTTTTAACCTTGAAAAAGAAAAGCTAGATCCCAATTCTAGCTCAACTGCAATTATCAGCCTAACTGATGCTTGGTGAAACAAAATAAACTGATCTCAAAAAGTATTCCTCTGAAAAAATGGCCCAATGAACGTTTCTCCTTATGGAATGATGAATATTGTAAATGGAGAGCAAAAACTTCAACTTAAATCAAATCAGCAAGGTTGACGTACTCAGATCTATGCAGAAGCAGAAAGTAATGGAAAAAAAGTTGAATGATCTACTAACATAATTACAAAAAAATTCTTTTTAAACTCTAGTATTGCATCTGGAGTAAATATCATGTACCTTAATCTTTTTGGTAATGACTGGTGAAATCAACGAGGTTATCAATCTGACAACAGAAAGGTTTCTGAAACTATCATTTCAAAATCTAAGAAAACACTTGCAGTTACAACTCAGCTTGTTGATTTAAATAAAATAAAAAGAACAAGCTTAATCTTTTGAAAAAATTGATCAATAGAGAATATTGATCAACATCCTCTCATTGCCAGAAAAGAGAATAGAAAGCTACTTTTACAAATAGAAGGGATCTGAACACTTACCGTAAATGATTTATGGATAAAAAGAAAGATTTTCCCTACACAATCACTAAATGAACAAAAACTACTACAAGAAAATGAAAAATCGCTCTATATCTATGATATTGATCAGAATTTTTCCTATACCAATGGAAGTTTTAAAAATCAGGAAGGGATAAAAATTGCGAGTCTTGATGATGGCATCACTTTTCAATGGACCGATGAACAAATAGCAGGAGAACCTATTTGGAATATTATTGGGAAAGGACAAATTTTAGGGAAAGCCATTTTTACAGGGATTGATTTTAGTAATACCACTGCGGATCTAGAAAATAAAGAATATGAATTCTGATCAGTTTTTTCAAATGGATCCACAACAAGTACTGTAAAAGCAGTATTCTCTACCCTTGATCGTTTAAAAACAGACTATCAAGGCTATGACTCTATTCAGAATAGTGATGAAATGGAAAAGGCTATCTGATTTAGAGGTAATTTCAAAAATATCACTTCTTTTGCTGGAGGACAAAGTGTTGGAGAAGCTACGCTGGCATTTGGATCAGAATTTTTAATTAATATTTGAGATCCTACACTGAAAAGAATTGATCAAAATAAAAATCTGGAAAAAGCTGATTATAATCAAGGACTAGGAAAGGTCGTCTATAGTGATAGCGAGAAACCAATCTTTAAAACGATAGATATTGATTATAACAATGATGGATTAAGAGATCTTCTGATTGTTTATAAAGATTGAGAGATTAGACTTCAAAAACAGTATCAAGATAAAAAATTCAAAACAATAGGAACACTTATGATGAGTGCAGAACCGATCAAGGAAGTCTTTATTGGAGATATTGATGGAAATAAATTTGAAGATATTGTTGTTCATAATACAAAAAATCAAATCAGAATTTATACTAATCAAAATGGTGTATTTGATGTAGATGGAAAAATTGCCTGTTTGAATACTAATACAAAACTCTGAGAAATCACAACTACTCCAGAGAATCTCTCAAAGGTTCACCAACTTTTTGTGAGAGATATGGATACAGATGGAAAAATAGATATTATTACTTTAGACAAAAAATGATACCTCAAAATTTTCTATGGTAAAGGAAATCTAAAAAATCACTCTTATTTAAGTAAAAATATTTATAATTGTGATAACGATCGATCTTCTAGACAGGAGTCATCAACTAAAATTGTAAAAAAATTCTGACTTCAATTAAATTGAGAATCAATAAGAGATGAAAGTTTAATTCGTCGAGATGGATTGAATTATCCAACTGAAAATGAGCTCCAAGAAGCCCTCAATCAGAAAAATAATAGAGAAAAATGAATTGAAACTGATCCTATTCTCTTAGGAAAAATTGAAAACGAAAAATGAGTTGCTCCCTGTCAAGCACTAGATTACTCATGTTCAAGAAATAGTTATTGAGAACAATTTTGTAAAAAATATCGAAAATACAATACTTGTAAAGCTTGCTCTATTCCTACTCCTAACTGAGCTCTTTGTTGATCGAACGAGTATAGAGAAATGTATCGTCAAACTGATGATCAAAGAATTAGAGGGAAACTTTCATACGAAGATGGAATGTGTCGACTCCCATCTGTTCCTACCTGCATAAAAGACGGTGATGAAGAAAACGGTCGTATAGATGCGAACAGTAAAAGCGAAATTATTCACGCAGGTCAAAGCTTAAATTTTGTTGATACTGCAAAAGAAGGTGTTTGAGTTTTTGATAAATACATTAAAAATCCTTTTGAGAATTTAGAATGATTTGCAGGACAGGAAAATTGGGCTTTTGTACCCATTAATAAGCTAGAAACACCACTCCCAAACAAAATTTTAAGTGACAAAGTAAGAGATATTTCAAAAAGATATACTGATATCAACTGATGAAATCTTGAAGAATGAGATAAGGTAAAAGTTGAAGTTCTTATTATCAATAAAAATGGAACTTTCGGATCTGGAGGAGCTTTTTTTGACAAAATTCAAGGACCTCGACTTATCGAACAAAATGAGACAACACAAGCTCCAAAAGATATTCAATTTCAAGAAGGGATAGCTGATATTAATCCAAAAACTGACGTCTATGCCTATTATTTAACTAATATGCAGTTTTCTGCTAATAATCAAATTGTCTATACCTATACGCTCACCTATCACATGGATGATCCTCTTTTTAAGATAAGAATTGAAAATATAAATCCAAGTGACTATAAAATATCGTGAGTAGCAGGAGTTGATACCTTACCCGACATTATTATTCAATCAGCTAAAGACTGATGTAATAAACAACAATCTTTGCTCATAAACAAGAACGAGATATTCAAGAAAAAAAGAACCTATGAAGAAAAAGTGGTTAATCTCCAAAAATTAAGTGATAATTTTATGGATGAGATAGATCGTAGTAAAAAACAAGCAACAGAAGAAATAGAGAATAAAGTAAAAGAAACCAAGAGTATCAACACTCTAAACAACATGCCAGGAATCAATGAAATTCAGGAAACTTTTAGTGTAAAAGATATTCTTTCTTGAGCTCGATCAGATCTCAAAAAGGGAGAAAATTTTGACCTTAGAAATATAAAGGTAGAACTTTTTGATGAGGAACTTACAAATATTGAACATACAATTCAAGATGCAGCAGATAAAATGTGTAATGGATTCAGTCTTTCTTTTTCTAATCTCAAGTCATGTGAAGGATTACCGATTCCTTTCAATCAAGCCTTTCTTGCTCCTGGAAACTACCATTTGATGGGATGTATTCCACTAGAGCCATTAACAAGAACACTTGGGAAAGGATTGCCTGTTTTTCATTTTCCAGGAACCTTGTATACTCCTGTTTGAAGCATTCCTATTCCTTGGGGATTGAAATGACCAGGAGATGGCTTCCTTTGGGCTTGATGAGGAGTTTATCCTTCTCAAATCAGGATTTATGCAGCTCCAACACTGACAGCACAATTATGATTAGCAATCTGTATGTGACCTTATTCAGCAGGGATTAGCATGCCAAGTCCTCTTTCAGATATTGGAGGAAATTGTATTGTAACTTCAATGCCTTTACCTTGTGGAAAAAAGAAAAGCTGAACTACCAATGATACTACTTCTCATAAAGAAGGTACAACCTACCATCCTTGGGCAGAAGATTATCGTCAAACGAACACCTGTCAGCTCAAACAAAGTGATTCTCCATTTAAAATCACTGCTTCAGCATTAACAAATGATGCTATTCCAAGCAGTTTAGCTGAAGGTAGCTATCTTGGTTGAACTATTAATATTGACTATGATGCGATTACTTCTCAGTTGAATGTAACTCAAAATGGATTAGAAATCAATGGTATAAAGATTGATGGAGTAAAAGATATCAAAAATGCAATTCTTTGAGGGAAGCAACAAGGACTCCAAAAAAAATTAGTCTGACGATTTGACAGACAAACACAATACTGGATTAATAATCTACTAAGATTTCGCGTAGAGGTTATTTTCCCTGATATGGATCATTTAAGCAATCAGATTTCTAGTTTTAATTTTCAAGAACTTTGAAAACTAACCAGTGAGTGAACAAACGAAACAGAAACTACTCTTTCTGAACTAAATTCTAAATTCAAAAAATCAGAAAATCTCAAAACGTTAGCAAAAAACACGTTAACGAAGATCCATTCAAAAGAAAATCTAACAGCACTCGATCTTGCAAATTGAGATAACCCATTTGAAAAACTTCAGACTTTTTTCAATAATAAAGAACTGGTTAATATTTCTAGTCAGACACTTAATATTAAAGTTCCACGAATTTATAGTGAAGATATTGAAGCTTATAAGGGATATCTTCTGACATGGAAAGAAACCAACAAAGAAACTTTAAAAGGATGGAATGCAATTATTGATCTTTCACTTTGAAACTGCAAAAAGGAACTTAGTACACTAAGTGATGGAGATTTAGAGAAGAAAAAAGCTGAATGTAAAGTAATTGAACAAGCAAAAACTCAGATCTTACAAATGATTTCCAAATTTGATAAGACAAGTGAACAAATATACCAAAACATCCAAGTTTTAGAACTCTATAAAAGATTTCCACTCCAAATCTATGAATGGCTACATGTTTCCGATAAATATTTATGAGAAATATCAGCCTTACTTTCTAATTTCTTCTGATACATTAACTATTGGATGGAAGTAAATGCTAATAGATTTACTCAGTATGTAGATGCAATTATTACTATTTTAGGAGTCGTAAAAACCTATCAAGTTATAGTGGATCTTTTTGTAGACCGAGGAAAAAAATGTGGTAAATGTACAAATGATACTTATGATCAGTATTCTTGCAAATTAAGTTTCCTTTGCCCTGATCTACCGATCATTCCGATTCCTAGTGTAAAAATTCCAAGTCTCTATATTGATCTCTCACATCTTAATCTTGGAATGGATATTGTTCTTCCTCGTTTTAATTTTGTTCCAGAAAGCGTAGAATTACCAAGACTTCCAAATCTTCCAGAACCTCCACAACTTGGAGTAAATTTTAAGATAGATTTCAATATCCCTGATATTCCTCTTTTACCAGAACCTCCTGAACTTCCTGAGCTTCCATCCTTTATTCCTCAGGTAAAAATGCAACTTCCTGTTTTACCTCCAGCTCCTAAAATCCCAGAACTTCCAAATCAGATTACTGCTATGGTGAATATTGCAAAAAAACTTTCTAAGATTTATTGTATTATTAAATCCTGAATTGGACTTGTTGGTGAAAGTTCAGTAAAAGCCAGAATTGAACAAATGACACAAAGAACTTATAACGTCCCTCGAGTAGATAATCTAGATCTTACTGCTTATTTCAAACAAACACCTCTACAATGAGTAGATATTCAAGTAGATAGTTATGTAAATCTTCAATACAACTTCGATGCTTTTTATGCTTTACTAAAGGGTATGGTTGATACCATCAATCAAGGTACTTACAATCTTACCTCACAAGCAGAATCTTTGTCTAATAACGTAAATGATTTTAGTGATAAGACAACTGATAAACTTAATACTACCACAGAAACTCCTATTAACCTTAATGTTCAAGTCGGCTATAAAGATAAATTAAAATGAAATCTGACTTCTTTACAAGACGCTCTTTCTTCTGATTATGAAAAAAAGAAAATTGATCCACTTTTATCTTTAGCTTGAACAGATACTACAGTTTCAGCAAACACAACAGGATTACTTAATATGAAAAATCAGGTTTCTTGACTCCTAAAAGATGAACAAAAAGAGATTAGTACTCTAGCTCAACTGGCCAAGTCAGATTATACAAAATTTTTAAAAACCATAGAGAAAGGAACAAAAAACAAACCAGTTCAGCTTTCATTTTCTACTCATCTTCTGAAGGATAATACTGAAGCTAAACAAACAATAATAAATAGAAACCCTACTGAAGAACTCATCTCGACAGAAGCAAAAAGACTCAATGGATATATGCTTGCTCTCAATACTCATAGCGCTTCAGAGTTAAATATGTCAGACAAAACCTATAAAAATTCAAAAAACTATCTTCAAGCAATTCAATCAAAACTTAATCAATGGAATAGTATAAAAACACACAGCTATGCTGGAGAGCAAACACTTTTGACTAAAAATGGAGATGCTGAGCAGAGAACCCTTCTTACTCAAATATGAAATAAAAAACCAGCAACTCATGAAACCTCAACTACAGATATGAGTAGTTATATCGAGGGTGTTCTTGTCAAGAATCATGAGAATAATCTAGTAAATATAGTCCATTCAAAACTCAATTATGAGAAATTTACGAAGTATTATCAGCAAGATCTCAATAATGATAAAAAAGCAGAACTCATCACTCGAGATGATCACAATGTCTATATAAAATATGCAAATGATGTAGAACCAAAAATAGGACAAAAATTTAAGGATTTTTATGTTATCACCCCACAGCTCAAAAATAAGGAGAAGAAATATGAAAGTTTCTGAGGATGATGGCTTTGGGGAAAAAGTGATGAGATCAAGCTCTATGATCAAAATTCTGAAGTAAAAAACTTTAAACTTGAAGGACAAACATTTGATAGTTTGAGTTTCTCTTGGATAAATAATCATCATGAAGCGGTTTCTGGATATCTAATGCAGATCTCAGAAAAGGTAGATGGATTAGTAGAAAAATATGATCAAAAATGAACAAAATACCTACTTTTTTTGCCAAAAGGAACAGAAATTAACACTTTAAAGCTACAAATCGAGGGTTCTACCTTTAAAGTAAAAAATCAGATTTGAAAACTGATTTCTGAAGTATTTTACTACAATCCTGCTGAAGAAAAACTTCAATTTAGTCTTCATGAAGCACCAAGAAAATGGCAATACCTCCAACTCACTAGCCTAAGAAATGAGAATCGCGTATATCAAAAAAACGCTCCTCGATCAAACCAAATCGTTGCTGGAAGACAAATTATCTGAGATAATCAGCCACCAACTCCTAAAGTAAAACTTATTAGGAAAAGAAAATCTGCAATAGAAGACGAAGGTCTAGATCTTCAATGATATATTTGAAGTTATTATGACCTAGAAATTACACGAACTGATGATACCTTAGTAACAACAGCTCATATCCAAGAAAATAAAAAACAGATTATAAAAAAAACAATCAATGCTTCCCAGGGAACTCTTACGCTAAAAGATCTCTTCTTCACAAAAGAACAGACAAAACACTATACAGTCTCAGCAAAAGATTCTGAAGGCAACGAAAAAATAGAAAGTATAAGCCTCAATATTAAGATCCCTGAAATTACCATTGAAAATATTCAGCAAGTTTCTGGATGGAAAGAAGGTATAGAAAATCCAATACTCATTACATCAGAATTGGAAAAAGATATTGATCAAGGAAATGTAAGTTTTGAGAAACAAAGAAATAGTATAAATTCACCCTTAATTGCTACTCAAAATGGAAAGAAAATTCAGACTTATCCTGTTTCTACCAATCAAACTACAATCACAGGAGCTTATTATGACTTTGGAGAATTGATCGGACTTTATACAGAAAACAAAAAGCTCATTGCTACCGTCAATGGACAAAATGGAGAAATTAAAATACAACCTGCTTTCCAAAAAACTACAAATTTAAAAGTTAGTTTCTCAAAAGGATACCCTATTGTAAATGTAATTCAAAACTGAAAAATTCTTTTTGAAATCATCTTACAATCGGAAGCTTTGATCAATAAGGATATTTCACAAGGGACACTTTATGCTTTAGAAGGACAAAATTACGGTAGCTTCAATGGATGAGAAGTGATCTTGAAAAACAAAGAACCTCTACTCTATATTGCAAAGAATGGTTCTCTTCGAAGTAACAAACCACTTCGATGAAGCTATCAATTTAATAGTAAGGAAAAAACCGTTAGCTATTCTCTCTCAGAGAATGCCTTTGGAGAATCTTTTGCTACCATTACATTTAAAGTAAAACCTTTATAAAACTTGAAAAAAAACAAAAATCTGCTATACTTATCCTACTTTATTCCTTTCCTCTGAAATTGTACTCAATGCTAAAAAAATCTGTCTTTTTACTTCTTGTTTGATGAAGCGCTACGTTTAGCTTAGTATCCGCTCATGACTGTACACTTTTTTCGGAAACCTCAATTAAAACTATTGAAAACACCCTTTTTGACCAAACAACAAGAGGGAATCCTGCTTTACAGCCACTAACAAAAGAAGGACTTCATAGGGCTTTAATTAACCTAAAAAGCCACTGTTGCAGTTCAAATCTTCTCAATGATAATCCTATAATAAAAAAATCTTGTGAAGAAGACAGTATTCTCATTAAAAATAGAAGTAATTTCCCTCAATCAGCATTTCTTTTTGATCATTTAGTTGATGTAATGATGAGAAGACTAAATGTAGATGGAAACTACAATGAAGTTCCTGTTGATGAAAAAGCTAAAGAACGAAGAGGAATAACAGATCAAATAGGTAAACAAAGAGAATGAGCCTTACCATCTACTCTATTAAATACTTATAACGATAATCGAAGTCTTCAAACCCATCTTCATATCCCACTATACAATTGAGTCTCTCCTCAGGAATATAAACAATCAATAGAAGAAATTGAAAAAACCAGATTTCCTTTCTCAAAATATAGAGAACGAAACTTAAATACCAGATATAGTAACCTTTGTCAAAGTGCTATTTACCTTATGACGCTCCTCCCTATTGATTTTCAGAGTGAAGAGATGCTTCTTGCGCAAAGAGCCTGTGATAATATGACTCAGCAAACTATAGATAAGGAAGTATATCTCCTATCAAATCTCATCATTCATAAATCTGATTTACTCTTGTCGCAAGAAATGAAACAATATGCAGATCACTATCTTATCAATACCAGAGCAACAAAACTTTTAGAAAACCTGACAAGTTCGATTAGTAATATTCATGGAGTCGTAAGGATGATTCCAAAACTTATCTCTCAATGTAATTAAATTTATTTCTTTAAAAAAGAAACATGAAAACCAGAATCGTCATTGTAGTACTCTCTTTTGTAATGTTGAATCTTTTGTTCTGATGATCTTACGCCTCTGCAACACCAAATAATCTCCATATTATTCCAGAGATTTCTTCTGAAGAAGGGAGAACTACTGCTGCAAATGATGTAAGAACTGTCGGAAACCCCTCTATTTCAGGAACAGCAATTGAAAGATATACTACCATAGCAAAAGACTACGAAAAAAAATGAGATATTGCAAAAGCGATGCAAACCTGAATTATGGGACGAAATACCTTAATTCAATACATAGTATACATCATGAAATTTTTATCCCAGCTCGGTCTTCTTATTTGAGGGATCATGATGCTTTATGCTGGATATCAGTATGCTACAACAATCTTTTGATACGGAAGTCCAAGTAATGCAAAAGCAGCAATGAAAAACGCCATCATCTGAATCATCGTGATTATCGCTTCTTATGCTATCTTGAGAGGATTAATGAGCTTATTCTTATAAAAAAAGAAAATATTAAAAATAAGCACTACTCCCCTGCTATCTCTTTGATTTGGTCGCGGATCACCGCGGCTTTTTCAAATTCCCAAGCTTTAATCGCTTCATCAAGCTGGAGTTTAAGATCCTTCAAAATAATCTCTCTTTCTGCCTTAGTTGCTCTTTTGAGTTTCTTGACCTTTCCTCTGGTTAAAGATCCAAAATCCTGATCCAAACTAAGATCAGTTTTCACGGTTTCTAGAGACTTCACATTAGAAGAGGCGATCTCTGGAACGATTCAGAATTTTTGATTATGTTGCTCCTGAATAGAGCGACGACGATAGGTTTCCCAAAGTGCCTTGAGCATAGATTCGGTAAAGGTATCAGCATAGAGAATCACCTCACTCTGCGGATTTCTCGCGGCACGACCGATAATCTGAATCAACGAAGTCGTAGACCTGAGAAAACCCTCCTTATCTGCATCAAGCACAGCAATCAGCGTCACTTCAGGCAGATCAATTCCCTCTCTGAGCAGATTGACTCCGACGATAATATCAATCTCGCCACTCCTCAACTTCTTGATAATCTCTCGGCGATCAATCGTTGCAATCTCACTATGCAGATAAAATGCCTTAAATCCCTGCGCAATTAGAAAATTTGTCACTTCTTCAGAGGATTTTTTGGTCAGAGTAATGAGCAAAATCTTTCCCTGTTTCGCAATATGCATTCTAATTCTCTCCAAAAGATGCTCCAAAAAAGGAAAAAAATCAGATTTCTTTGTCTGTTCTAGTGGAATTTGAAGATAGGTTTCAAGGAGAGAAGTTTTCATGACAGGGAAATGAATAAACTGGGTTCCAGTCTAATTATCTGACCCCAGAAAGCAAGAAGAGATACCATCAAAAAAACTTCTGCACTATAAAGGATTCGTATAACGAAGTTTATATTCATTTTTAATGAGATTTTATATACCTATTTCATTTTTAAATAAGTAATAATATTTTGAAAATGGTCTATAAAATGTTTGTATAATAATATTTTCCGCATTTAATCTTTTTGAGTAAAAATTAGAGAAACATAATACCCACAATTTTAAATAAAAAGAAAAAAACGCTCCGAAAAGCGTTTAATTGGATTGTAAAATACTTATACCTCGGATTGCTCCAAGCTTTTGATACTTTGCCTTATTTCATCAGCATATCCAAGTTCAATAAGCATTTTCACTGTCTCTACATCAAGTCATTTAAATTTTTTAAAGTTTTCAGCTACACTACGTAATTTCACAGCTTCAATAAGCAGTTTCGCTATCTCGTTATGATCAACTCATTCAAATTTTTCAAGATTCCTAGCTACAGTTCATCATTCACCAGCTTCAATAAGCACTTTCGCTATCTCTTTATGATCAAGTCCTTCAAATTTTTCAAGATTCCTAGCTAGAATTCATCATTCACCAGCTTTAATAAGCATTTTCGCTATCTCTTTATCAAGTCCTTCAAATTTTTCAAGATTCCGAGCTACACTATATAATTTCCTAGCTTCAATAAGCATTTTCGCTATCTCTTTATCAAGTGATTTAAATTTTTCAAGATTCCTAGCTACAGTTCATCATTCACCAGCTTCAATAAGCATTTTCGCTATCTCTTTATCAAGTGATTTAAATTTTTCAAGATTCCTAGCTACACAGTTCACCATTCACCAGCTTCAATAAGTTCTTTAGCTCATTGCTTAGTAAAAGCATATTTTGCTACAATATACTCCTCACTTTTTTGTTCTTTTTTAAGCCTATCCTCTGCCAAAAGCTTCCCAACCTCGCCCAATGCACGGTCTGCTTTTAAATTATTTGCCAATTTATCTCTATACTCCTGCTGTTTAAAGGTACGATCTTTAATATGAGGATGCTCTAGAGGAGGAATTGGAGGAATTGGAGGAATTGGAGGAATTGCTCCTTTAAAAATATTTCACATGATTTTTACGATAAAAAAATAAAATCACCATTATTATATCCAATCCCAACAAAATGTCAATCTTTTTACAGACTTTTTTCTCTTTCCTATACCTTACCCACTTCATTCTCAGAAATTTCTGAATTTGTCAAAGCTACCTACCCCTCAAGTGTCAGGATTCCTTGCATTTTGGGAGATAATAGCTATCCTTAAGTGATGAAAAAACTTTAACTTTTTAGGACAAACCACGCATGGACACTCAAAATAACCTTGATGAAATGCTCAATACCATGGAAAGCGAAATCGTAGAAAAATCAGACTCAGATAAGATTTCCCTTGAAACTTGAGAACAAAAACCGAAGAAAAAAGAAGAGAAAAAACTGACGATTGAATACTTTGGAACCGACCTTACCAAGGAAGCCAAAGATGGCTATTTAGATCCGATTATTGGGAGAGAAAAAGAGATTGATCAGGTCATCTATACGCTTTTGAGGAAAACGAAAAATAATCCGCTTTTGATCGGAGAAGCTGGGGTCGGAAAAACCGCGATCGTTGAAGGATTAGTGCAGAGAATCAATGCTAAACAAGTCCCTGAAAAGCTGATTGGGAAAAAAGTATTCCTGCTTGATATGGGAACCCTCGTTGCAGGGACAAAATACAGATGAGAATTTGAATCTAGGATGAAATCTATCTTGGAAGAGGCGACCGATCCGACCAATAATATCATCCTTTTTATTGATGAGCTGCATACGATCATCGGAGCCGGAGGTCAGGATCAAAATGATGCCGCTCAGATGCTCAAACCCCTTTTATCAAGAGGGAAAATAAAGCTGATCGGAGCAACGACTTTTGATGAATATCAGAAATATATTGAGAAAGATGCTGCACTCAAAAGAAGATTCCAAGAAGTTGTAGTCAATGAGCCGAGTATTGAAGTAACTAAACAGATTATCCTTGGTCTCAAGCCGACTTATGAGGACTTTCATGGGGTCGTAATTTCTGATGAAGCGATAGAAAGTGCCATCACGCTCAGCAAAAGGTATATCCTCAATAAGCAACTTCCTGACAAGGCTTTGGACATTCTAGATGAGGCAAGTGCCAGAAAATCAACCATGCAAAAAAAGCTAGATAACGACGATAGTTACAAGAAACAAGAAGCAAAAATAGAAAAAATTCAGAAACAGATTGAAGATGCGATTGAGAATCAGGATTATTTTTCTGCTGCTGAACTAAAAAAAGAAGAAGAATCCCTCAAAAAAGAACTCCAAAAAATCAGATCCAATAAGAACATTCCAGCCCATCTCAGAAGCGTAATTGAAGCCAAAGATATTGGGAATGTCCTTGCTGACAAAACAGGAATTCCAACGAATATTGTGAATGAAGACGAGGTCAGCAAACTAAAAAGGCTAGATACTGAGCTCAAAGATCAGATCATTGGACAAGATGATGCCGTAAATGCTATTGTAAAAACTCTGATTAGGAGCAGACTTTCTGTGATTAGAAAAAATAAGCCAATCGGTTCTTTCCTCTTTCTTGGACCTTCAGGAGTAGGAAAAACTTACCTTGCAAAGCTGATTGCCAAACATTATTTCGGTGATGAAACCGCAATGATCAGATTTGATATGTCTGAATTTATGGAAAAGTTCTCTGTTTCTAAATTAATCGGTTCTCCAGCTGGATATGTCGGATATGATGAGGGAGGTGGACTGACTGAAGCGGTAAAGAGAAAGCCGTATTCAGTGATTCTGCTTGATGAGATTGAAAAAGCCTCTCCAGATGTGCTCAATATCCTGCTCCAGATCCTTGATGAAGGACAGCTCAAAGACAGCAAATGAAGATGGATTGACTTCAAAAATACGATTATTGTGATGACTTCCAATATCGGAACTGAGGAATTTAGCAAGAAAAAAACCTCAATCTGATTTGATACTGGAACAAAAGCTGATATTGATAACAAACAGTTTGATGATATTAAGACCAGAGTTTTGGAAGAGTTGAAGAATTTCCTTACTCCAGAACTCTCCAATAGAATTGATCATAAAGTCGTTTTCAGACCGCTCAGTAAAGAAAATCTGACTTCCATTTTCAATCAGCAGATAAAAACCTTCCTTTCTGCCTGGAAAGAAAACGATCAAGTGAAACTCCCTAGATTCAGCAAGGCAGAAGTTGAGAAAATCGTTGATGAAATTTATGACCCAGCCTTTGGAGCAAGACCGGTAGAGAGATATATCAATGATAAAATAGAACCAAAAATTATCAATTCTTTATTGAAATAAGAAAAAAAGAAAAGGCTGATGAAATTCAGCTTTTTTTTAGATGGTTAATTTTCAATTAAAAAGCACCAATTATATTTTTACCTTGACTTTTTGTTTTATTTTCTTAATATTTCTTTATTTATTCTTTTAATCTTATCTTTATGTGTTCAAGAACTTCTGGTAAGGATCCTTCTATTGATGCGAACTTAATTGAACTATAAAGTCTCGTAGGTCAGATTTCTTATTTTGACCTTAATAATAGAAGAGATGATCCAAAAAAAGAAGAACTTGTTTCTAAGTTTAGAGCGGAACTTGTTCATTTTTTAGACAAGAAATTTTCTCTTGATGAGAGAAATCAGGAAAGGTTAGCTCAGATTTTGGCATCTTTTCAGCATATTTATTGAGAATCAGAGAAAAGTCTATAATAAGATGAGAAGTCCTTATTTTTTATCCTTCTCTTTATTCAGATTTTAACTTGTTTTTTTCTTTGATTTTCTCTAAACTGAGAGCAAAAAAGTCCTTTTTTAGTATGCAAAAAAAGAAATAAGAGATTTAATAGAAAGAAAAGACATCAAATTCAGTCTTTTTTTGACTTTATAAAGAATTTTGAATATAATAGTAAAAATTTACTTTTTATTGTAATAGTTATGAATAGACGAAACATCTTGGATAATAAGCTTGATCAGGCACCAAAAACAAAAGAAGCAGGATACGATAAAAGATTAAAAGATCCAATCCTTGCTAAAGAAATAGAAGAAGCATTTGATGTTCCATTTTTTATAGGAGACAGTGAAATTATTGATCGATTTAAAGAAAATTATGATTTATTCCCTATATCTCAGATCAATAGCTTAAATCCTGGGAAAACCCTCTCTTTTGAGATAAAAAGAGAAGAAAGACCTACACACTCTAAAGATTGGGAAAGAGCAATTGGATTCCCTCTTCCAGAAAATGAAGTCTATTCTAAGCTTGGGAATACTCTAACTAAAAATAGAGAAAAGCATCCAGAACCGTGAACTATAAGTACCTATCTTATTTTTTCTAGAGAAATTCCAAAAGAAAAGATGGAAAAGAACAAAGACTTTTCTCTAAAACTTATCCAAGTTGAAGTACCAAGCAAAAACGCACTTATCATGCCATGATTATTATTTTATAAAGAGTTAAAAGATGATGAAGCTAAAGAGGTTCTAAAAACGATAACTCTATAAATAAAACAAAGGCCCTATTCAGATTTTGACTTGTTTTTTGCTTTGATTTTCCTAAACTCAAAGTGAACGAGTCGTTTTTTTAGTATACAAAAAAGAAAACCTGAATGACTACTCCAGAAAACAATCACGAATACGATGCCTCACAGATTAGAGTACTTGAGGGACTTGAACCAGTAAGACAAAGACCTGGAATGTATATCGGAAGCACTGATAGTAGAGGTCTTCATCATATGGTACAGGAAATCGTAGATAATGCAGTAGATGAGGCACTTGCTGGCTACTGTAAAGATGTGACCTCTATTCTCAACGAAGATGGTTCTGTTACCGTTCATGATAATGGACGTGGAATCCCGGTTGATCTTCATCCAAAGACCGGAAAGTCAGCCTTAGAAACCGTTTATACTGTACTTCATGCCTGAGGAAAATTTGATAAAGGAGCCTATAAGATTTCTGGAGGGCTTCACGGAGTGGGAGCCTCTGTGGTAAATGCACTTTCTACTTGGCTTGAAGTGACCGTTTACAAGAACGGGAAAATCCACAAAATGAGATTTGAAAAGGGAGTTCCTCAGGGAGAACTTCAAATTGTTGGAGAAACTGACAAAACTTGAACTTCAGTAACTTTTATGCCTGATGGGACGATTTTTGAGACCCTTGAATTTAGTGAAACTGCGGAAATTGCGAGGATGAAGCAGGCAGCTTACCTCACTCCAGGCGTAAGTTTCACCTTCAAAAATATGAAAACCTGACTTGCCAGCAGGTTTATGTATGAGGGGGGGATCAAGACTTGGCTTAGAAACCTCGTTGGAAACCAACAGATTTTGAGTTCTGCTCATTATTTCAAAGCGGAAACCAAAGATTGCCAAGCGGAAATTTCTTTCCAGTTTGTAAATACCAATAACGACCATACCTTATCTTTCGTAAACAATATTCCGACCAGGGACGGTGGAACCCATATTCTCGGTTTCAAGTCAGCTTTATTGAAGATTATGAATGAAATTGGAAAAGAAAGAGATAAAATAGATAAGAAAATCTGAGAATTTCAGTATTCAGATGTGACCGATGGACTCTATGGTATCATCACGGTAAAAATCCCTGAACCTCAATTTGAGGGACAAACCAAAGGAAGACTTGGAAATAGTTATGTTCGTGGAGCAGTTGAAGAGCTGACTTACAACTATCTCAAAGACTATTTTGCAGAAAATCCAGAAGAATTTGATAAAATCTTCGCAAAAATTGATCTCGCTGCGAGAGCCAGACTTGCTGCAAAATTCGCAAAAGAAACGGTGCTCAGAAAAAATGTGCTTGCTGGTGGAGTGCTTCCAGGAAAACTTGCCGACTGTAGCAAGAGAGGAAGACACGGAACAGAGCTTTACATTGTGGAGGGAGATTCTGCGTGAGGAAGTGCGAAATCCGGTCGCGATAGCAAGTTTCAAGCGATCTTGCCATTAAGAGGTAAAATCCTGAATACCGAACAGGCTGTGATCCAAAAAATGATGGCAAATAACGAAGTAAAAGCCCTTATTACCGCGATTGGTTGCGGGATCAAGGATAGCTTTGATATTGAAGGACTCAGATATGAAAAAATCATCATCATGACCGATGCCGATGTTGATGGTGCTCATATTAGGACACTGCTTTTGACCTTCTTCTTTAGGTTTATGAGACCCTTAGTTGAAGGCTGACATATTTATGCAGCTTGTCCTCCAATTTATAAGTTTAGTAAAGGAGCAAAGCAGGTCTATGTTTACAATGAAGAGCATACGCCAGCTATGTATGGATTTAATGCTGATGAGAGTGTAGAAATCCAGAGATATAAAGGTCTTGGAGAGATGAATGCAGAACAACTCTGGGAAACTACAATGGATCCAGCAACGAGGCAACTCAAACAAATTACCATAGAAGATGCTGAAGAAACCGATAGACTTTTCAGAATCCTGATGGGAGAAGATGTGCAATCCAGAAAACACTTTATCCTCACCAATGCAAAATCAGTAAAAGGATTGGATGTGTAAAATATACTATACTAATAAACTAAAAAAAGACTGAACCAGATCAAAGTTCAGTTTTTTTTAAAAGAATTTTTTATAGAGCATTTCAAAACCTAGTTTAATACTATTGCTATTTTTTTGCCCCTTTGAAAGAGAATAATCAGTATAACGAATATGCACGGGGACTTCTACAAAAGATAAATTATGAATTCCAATTTGTTCATTAAGTTCATTTGCATAATGCATACCATCAGATTCTAAAGTAATCTTTCTCAATGCTGAAATACGTATCACTCTATAACCATTATGAGGGTCGGATACCTTAACCCCATAAAAAATCCAAGTAACGATCCTTGAAAGCATAAGAATAAACTTTCTCATTCTCGGCATAGCAACAGTTTTTGCTCACGAAATAAATCTTGATCAAAGGAAAAGGTCAGCATTTGGATATTTTTCAAGTTTTTCTTGAAAAACTAGCATATCTTGAATATCCATTTGTCCATCAGGATCAAATCCTACAAATCGTTTTACTTGAAGAAGATCTGCATATTTTTTAATAAACTCATATCAGGTCTTATTTGCTGCTCATCATCATCTATTGATAGAGTGAGATATAATGATGAAAAGTAGATCAGGATTTTCTTCCTTTTTTCTTTTAAGAATAGCAAGAGAATTGTCTTGGGAACCATCATTCACAAAGACAAATTTTCTAATTCAAAACTTTAACATCTCGTCAATAACTTGAGCAAGCATTTTTTCTTCATTGTAGACCCTAATATTGAAAATGAAATCATCCCAACGAGAGCCTTTTACCCAGTTCAAAATTTGATCCTTATTCTCTTGGAAAGCCTGCTGAATTGCTAGAGTAGAAATTAATCTTGTAAGGTCAGTTCAGGATTTTGAAAGACTATTTAAAAGATGAAAAATCAAATAAAATAAGAGAATAATAGAAATATAAACAATCAAATCCGCTCCCCTATTAAGTCCAAAGGTAATTCCTATCATGTTGAGCCATTCAATCTTGAGAGAAAAAATGGCGATTGCAAACGATCAAAAAAACAGAAACCCAAAAGTAAAAAATCAGATTTTTTTTCTCTTGTAGGTTTTGAACGAAAAAATCATAAAAGCAATACTCACGATCAAAAGCAACATTTGGAGTTTTGACATCGGAAAGAAAAAAGAAAGCTCTCAAGGCATAGAAAATCAACAAAAGATAAACTCTGCTAGTATTACATTTCTTATTCACTAATGCAAGCAAAAAGTCAAGTTCCTCTTGTATTTCAAGACCAAAACTTTATATTTTCCCTTGTTTTATTTTACATTTTTTCACTACGATGAAAGGATTTTGGACGACGAAAAGAATCATACTCGCAATCGTATTTGTGATGAGTCTTTTCTTTGTATTCTTTGTAGGAAGAACTTTTAATTCTGAAACCTTTAAGAGGGATTGGATACTTACTACAAAAGGGATTACCCACTTTAGAAAAGGATTGGATATTTCAGGAGGGACAAAGCTTGTTTATAAGATTGACTACTCCAAATATAAAGAACTTTACAGTGCAAATGAATTCCTTCAGGTAAAAAAGAATATTGAACAGGTTATTCTCAAGAATATTGACTCAAGAATTTCAGGACTTGGAGTAAGTGATTATGTAGCCAAAATTCAAACCATTGGTGAAGAAACTCAAGTTGTTGTGGAAATTGGAGGAGTTGCAGATCTTGATCAAGCAAAAGAAATCATCGGTAAAACGGTAGAACTTGAATTTAGAATAGAAAACGATGAAGAAGCTACTCCAGAAACTATTGCTCAAAGAAAAGCTCTTGCAGAAAAAATTAGGACTGAAGTCATTGCTACTCCAGAAAAAATGATTGAACTTTATGCAAATCAAGAAGCGGAAAATATCATTGCAAGAACGATTACAGGAACTCTAGATCAACTTCCAGATCTTTATAAAACACATAGTCAGCTTTTAAATACGATTCCTCTCAATCAGATTTCAAATCTTTTAGAAGGAACCTATCTTACACAAACCTATCAAACAGTTTCTGGAGAAAACCTTACTCAAGGAGTTGATGGATTTTTGACCTTTCGTGTAAGTGCAAGGAATGAAGTTCCTGCTGTTGCATGAACTGGAGAAGTGAATACGGGGACTCAAATGCTTTATACTATTGATGAGATTTTTGTACAGGATAGGCTTTCTTGGAAAATTGCTCAAGGAAAAGATGGAAGTCCACTGAACGGAGCCTATTTCACACTTGCAAGACCAGAAACTACTCAATTCTGACAACCAAGTGTAGGTATTGAATTTAATCAAAAGTGAAGCGAACTCTTCTGTGAAATCACAAGTAATAATGTAGGGAAAAGTATGGGAATTTTCATCTGAGGAAAACCAGCTACTATCGCTAATATTAATGAAAAAATCTGTGATGGAAGAGCTCAAATTTCTGGTGGATTTGACAAGGAAAGAGCTACTGAAACTGCAAAAGAACTCAATTCAGGAAATATGCCTGCTCCGCTCATTCTTCTTCAGGAAGAAAAAGTTAGCCCATCCCTAGGAGATTCTGCTTTTCAAGGAGCATTGGTAGCAACAGGAGTTGGAGTATTAGCAATTATCATCTATATGTTCTTCATTTATGGACGAAGGAAAGCAACTGTAACCACTGCAACAATGATCTTCTATTTTATCGTGCTTCTTGCTATCTTAAAACTTATCGACTATGCACTTTCACTTAGTGGAATCGCTGCAATTATCCTTTCTATCGGTATGGCAGTTGACGCAAATGTTCTAATCTTTGAAAGAATGAATGAAGAAGTAAAGAACAATAAATCATACCTTTCCGCAATTGAAACCGCATCAAAGAGAAGTTGGGCAGCAATTAGAGATGGTCAGATTTCAACCCTTTTGATTTGAGTATTACTTTTCGCTTATGGAATTAATATCTTCAAAGGATTCGGATCTATGATTATCTTGACTGCAATTCTAACACTAGTTCTCAATGTTCCATTTATTAAAGAAGCATTACTCGTAATATATAATAAGAAAAAGGATTAATTTTTCCTTTCATGATATTAAAAAAAATAAGAGAAATCTGAACTTGAAAATCAGATTTCTTTTTTTATTATGACGATATCTTTTATTTTCTCATTCTATCACGTCATGCAACAAAAGCAAGATTTCTTCAGCAAACAACAAAGTAAATCTGGATTCTCTGGAGGTGTGATTAGACACCCTCAAAAAAAATCTAATACTTTATGGGTATGGATTGTAGTTATTGTAGTTATTTTCTTGGGAATTCTTTGATTTATCTACAAAAATCAGATTTTCAATCAAAACCTTCCTGAAACAGTCGTAGAAAGTGGCTATACGATCGGAGAAACGATTCAAAAAGAAGGAAGTCTGAATGCTGATGGAGATTTGCTAACTTATACCCATAGTTTAACCACTAATGAAGGAGAGCGTTTTCTTCTCAAAAGTTCTACAATCCCTCTCAATAACTATACTTCTGTATCTTCTGGAGTTTTTGTTATTCAAGGAACTATTGTTTCTCTCTATGAGGATCTTCCTCTGGTAGAAGTTAGTAATATCACAGCGACAAATCAACCAGAAACTGCAAGCTGAGAAAATACCTTGGAAGCCTTAAACAATGGTGGTGTTTATATTAGTCAAGCAGGAATCGGATTCCCATGAGAGTTTTTTGATCAATATGCTTTCGTTGGAGAAGCTGGAGCGAATGGAGAAATCAGTATTAAGAATCTTGATAACGAGAAAATTACAAAAATCAGCTATTTCTCTTGTTCGAACCAAGGAGATACCAATTGTAAATCACTTACAAGGACATTTGAGAGTACCGCTGCTAAAAAGAGCACAACGCTTAATGGAGATACTTTCTTTAAACTTCCAGAAGTTCAGAGCTGGTATTTTCAGAATGGAACTTGGCGAGGATATTTTATCAATAATGCTGATGATGAAGAGGTAGAAAAAATTAAAAACCTGATCACTATTACAAATCCAGAATGGATAAAGGAAACCGTAAACCAATATGGAATAAAAACCTGCCTTGGAAATGATGCGACAACAGAAAAGGTTACTTCTCATACTGTAAATAAAAATGCTGAAGGATTAAACATTTCAATAGAATGAAAATGAGCAAAAAATTTCAGCTGTAAAGTAAGTATTGATTTCACGAAACCGACAAAGCTTAAGCTGCTTGATCTAAAGATTAATGATTTGGGAGAAAACTCTCTCTCAACACAATCAATTGAGGCACCAAAAGAAAAAAAAGAAGAGCCCCTAACGACCTCTTCTACGATTACTCCAAATAATAAGCAATTTCCTGTAAGTAGTGAAAAAACGATGAGCTATAACTCTAGTAGAGGAGAATATCGTATGATTTTTCCATCTGCTAATATCTCTTATACTTCCAACACTATAGATGAAGATTTTGGTCAGATAGGAGTTCGTTGTAGATATGCAATCAAGGTTATTGACTACAAAAATAAAGAAAATATTCAAACTTCTCCAAAAGTAATCATCTATGAATGTGGTTTCAAAAACGGATTTCAGCTTCCTGGAAGTAATTACTTCCAAAAGGATTTCTGAGATAAACACTTTGTTTTCTCAGTAATGGATGGTTCTTGGTTTGATTTCGCGAAGAATATTACAATCGAATCTCTCTAAACTCATTATATTGAATAAAAAAACCACTTACAATACAAAACTAAGTGGTTTTTTATAATAAGAAAGTTTACTTTACCATAACTTTTACAGTTTTTGATTCCCCTTTTACCGTTCTCCACTCCACAAAGTACAATCCTTGATGAGAAAGTTGGAAATTTTCTACTCACTCAGGTTTAGATTTCTGAGCAATGAGCTGCCCTTTTAGATCATAAATTTGAACGGATTGAAGTGGTGTATCTTGCGTATCTATAGTCAGCGTTCCATTTTCTGAACTTATACGTGGTTTTTTTACTTCTGTTCATTCTATTCCTGAGGTTGAAGAGGATTTTATTTCTATCTTATTATTTTCTTTTACTTCAAAATTTATAGTAAATGCCCCTTCTTCTGTTGGAGTATATTCTTCTCCATTAACTATCACACTCGTTATCTTATAATCAGGCTTAGCCTGCACTTTGAGTTGATACGTTTTTCCTAGTTCTAAACTATCTTTAGTCACTTCTTTCCCTACATTATCATAATATTTTGGAGCTTCTATCTGGGTAGAATCATAGCCTTCATTTATTTCTACTTTTCCTTTAATTTTAATGATAGATACGGTTATACTGCTTAAAGAATTTCCAATGTTTCTTCAATTCCAAATTTGAACTGCAGAAGTCCCTCAATCATATGCTAAAGGTTTTATACTACTATACTCCAATTTATAAGTATATTCTTTATTCCCAATTTTTATACTCTTAGTTTCCGTGGTCTTATAGGGACTATTTCCACCAAGACTTTCTAATTCTTCTATTGTCCAAAAGTTTCCTGTTCATGATCATAGATTTTCTTTATCTAGCATCTTCCAATCCGACTCTATTCATCATGGTCAACTTTCTTGAAATTTCCCTTTATAACGAAGATTTATATTATTTCTGTTTAAAGGAATTCAAAATTTTGTTTCATTATCAAAAGAAACAACTTTTCAAAAAACTTGTTCTATAAATTCTTTTGGAAGTTCTGTTCCCTCAGGAAGATTTTTTACAATATGGAAGGTATCAGCCTGTTCTACAATTTTTTCTTCTCATTGTTTCACAAAATTCGCTCCGTTATTGATTGTTACGTGTGTATAAGTACCTCCTTTATGAATAGTAATTACTGCATGTCATGTTATTTTTATTTTTCCACCTCATATATCTTCACATCATCACTCACTATCAAAATGATCTATATTTGAAACATCTAATATAACACTATCATTATTAGATAGATAAAAATAACAATAGCTTTCATTTCAAACTCAACTATTTATAATTTTTTCACCATCAATCGTTGCTCCATTGCTTAAATAGGGTACTGTTCCATTCTGTGCAAAATACTCCTCTACTCCTTGTTCGTCTAAAATCAAATTTTCTCCTGCCACATTCTTCGCCTCTGCAGTTTTCCTTTCTT
>ERZ773197.477-NODE-477-length-31452-cov-3.225945_pt1 | contig 31452 bp, 47 predicted proteins | sample MGYA00580999_ERZ773197 | MGnify/ENA primary metagenome ERZ773197 (study PRJEB29015, sample SAMEA2738166) | human oral metagenome | biome: human oral; feature: human-associated habitat; material: saliva | place: China | collected 2185 ...
AAGTCAAGCTAATTTAAAGACTATAGGAGACTATAATATAAACGGTGTTAGCGTTGATGTAATGAAAGTACAGGACGTGTTAAAAGATGTAACTGAAACTCAAATTAATTACTGTGTACAACAAATCTTAAAATCTAAACAAATTACTAATTTTGAGAATTATGTAATAGCTAGTTTGTATAATTCAGTTTTAAGAGATAAACAAAATAAAATTAATAATCAAAATTCTACGCTAGGGAAATTTAACTGGTGGGATGAATAAATGGAGGTGATTAAGTGTTAAGATTTTTTACACCGATAAAAGAAGTACCACGGACTACAGCACAACAAAAGAAATTTTCAATCAAAACTAAAACATTTTACAATACGGGAAACCTTAAGAAGTCAAAAGCAACATTGCAACGTGCATTGAGTGGGTTTCAACCTAAAAAAGAATATACAACAGGTATTAGATTAAAGGTAGTGTGGGTGTTTGAACCAACACAGAAGTCTAAAGACGGGGAACGTAAAGCAACACGTCCCGATTTAGACAACTTACAGAAGTTGTTGCAGGATGTAATGTGTGATATGAAATTTTATAAAGACGATGGACTAATTACGGATCTAGAGGTCTCTAAACGATGGCACAAGAACAGCGGTCTATATATTGAGATTGAAGAAGTTGAGAAGATTGACAATGAATTTAATGAATTAATGGAGAGTTTAAAAAATGGGAAAAAAGAAAAATAAGAAGATTAGAAAATCTAATTTACAGATGATTGATACCAACGACGCTAGGAAACTACATAGACGTTATGCTAATTTGGAGAAAAAGGCGGTTGATGAATACAAGCTTTCAGCAAGTCGACAAATGGCTAACAATGTATTTCAAGAGTTATTCATTGATACGCTGTGTATACCGTTATTAGCCTTAAGGAATAGAGGATATGGCAAGAAAAGGCTAGAAGAAGTATTTAACGAAACAATGACTATATTTAAAGATTATCATGAGGAGAGGTTCACATTTGATGATGTCAGTAGAATTATTAAAGAAGAAACTGGAATTGATTTTATTCAAGCTAAAGAAGATTTTATTCAATGGCTTAGGAATAAAGCAAAAGAAAATGAAAAATTTAACGAACACTTATTTGTTTACACAATGGATGAGGTGCAAGATGGAAGAGAAACTATGTAGATTAATTGATATGGTTAAAGGTGAAGGTTTTGGCTTTGCTTATAAGGGAGTTAAAAAGATCACATTTGAATATAAGGATAGAGATTACATTTTAACTGAAGATATGCTGTATCCTTCAGATAAAAATACAGGAATTGACAACGGTTTAACTAATTCATTAGTAGATGTAAGAATTAAGCTTATGGAGTTTTAACTATGACTAAACTTGATGATATTATGTGGAAATTCAATCTGACTAATAAGAAATTAGCTAAAATGAGTGGAGTTAGTCCAACAACTATTAATTTAATACGTACTGGAAATGGCAAAGGCAGTCGAAAGAGTATTAAAAAAATAGCTAATGCATTAGGATTGAATGCAAATGAAATAGGAGATTAAGAGATGTTAGAGAAATTATTTATAGCAGGAATGGTAATTTTAGTTGGTGCTTATTTTGTAGTTCTATTTATGGATATAAAAGATTACGACGAACGTAAAGAAAAAGAAAAACAAGAAGCCATAGAATTAAGGATAAAAAATGCTAGATTGGAAGAAAAATTAAAAGCAATGGATGACGAAAAAGCTGAACAAACGAAAAAAACAGCTGAATTAAATGGGATAGGAGGATAAAAAAATGGACGAGAAAATAAAATATTTAAAAAGAAGGATATTTAACTTAGAGCAGGATAATATTGTGCATTATGACCTATTAAAGGAATTTCATTATGAATTATTTAAAATTAAAATGAATTTAACTATTATTAATTGGCTGGTAATATCTTACATACTTTATCAAGTTATAAATTATATTTGGGGTAAATAATATGAGAGGTAAAAAGATGTTTAAAAAAGTTTGGGATAACATAGAGATCATATTAATCACACTATCAATGTTGTTAGCAATGTTCACAATAGGATTAATAGTAGGAGTATATGTATCAAGCAAAACGATAGAAGAACTTTCTAATGACAATATAGTCAAAGAAAGGACTATCCAGGATCAGAAACAGAGAATTAGAGAATTACAGATGTTTAAGCAGTTGAAGGAGATATACAGATAGGAGTGAGTGTCGATTGATTGAACACAATAATAGAGATATAGCTAAAAAGCACGCTGAATACATTACAGGTAAAGAATTAAGGCAGTATGTGGCTGAAAAGGTAAAAAAATATGTTGGTGAAAATCCTACAGTATTTGATGGTGCAATTGGTAGCGGTCAGTTAGAACAATTTATCAAACCAAAATATTTAATAGGTGTAGAGATACAAAAAGCGTCTTGTGATACGTTTGAAAAGAACAGTGATCTATTTCCGAATAGAAATATTTATAATATGAGTTTCTTTAATTTTGATGAAGATATAACTGCTGATTGTATTGTTATGAACCCACCATTTTCAATGAAGTTTAAAGATTTATCAGAAGAAGAACAAACTAACATTCAAAATGAATTCCCTTGGAAGAAAAGTGGTGTAGTAGATGATATTTTTATTCTAAAATCATTAAACTATACAGAACAGTTCGCTTTTCACATTTGCTTTCCTGGGATCGCTTATAGAAAGGCTGAACAGAAAATGAGGGATTTAATAGGAGATAGGTTAGTTGAATTGAATTTAATCGAAGGAGCGTTCGAAGACACACCTATTCCAGTATTATTTCTTGTTATTTCTAAAAATGGTGAATTTAAAGAAGTTCATAAAGAAATATATGATTGCGATAAAAGAGAAGTAATTTACACTGAAATTTGTACAAATAAAGAGGATAAGTGGAACACACCAACTATCCCAAAAGAAAAAGAAGTAATTGATATTGATGAAATAAATTCTAGTTTAGATGAATTAGTAGTAAGTAGATTAGAAAATCATTTAAAGATAACATTAGGACTAATTAGAGAATTTAGGGCTGATATAGATTATTTAGGTTTTATAGATAGAGTTGAAAGTCTTTGTCAGGAATATAGGTTAGCTTACAATTTTGGTGTAAATACATTTAGAGATTATTAAATTAGATATGGGTATTAGGAGGAATTAAGAATGAGAGAAACAAAAATAATGCACTTTGATTGGTACGCAGGAAAAGGTACACATGATTTTGAAGCTGAATTAAGAAAAAAAATTGAAATTAGAGAGTTGAATGGTTGGGAAGTAGATGAAGTTAAAATTATACCTAACAAAAAACATGAAGATTTTTACGATATATTTTTAATTATGAAGAGGGGTAAATAATAATGGCGATAATAAAAAACCAAAACCCTCATGATGATTATGATTTAAGGAAAGAATGGGAAGCTATAAGTTGTTATGAAGAAAACAGATTGAAAAAAGAATTTGAGATGCTAAAAAAAATATTTATGTATAGTGATAATGCTTTAATAACTAGTAAATATAGCTTTTTGATACGCTTCTATAGAAGTTGTGATAAAGATAATTATATGGACATATCTATAGAAGTAGAAAGAGATAAATTTATAATAGAAGTATTTTCTAATGATGAAGATATAAAAAGTTTAATCAGAATACCTAAATATAGAGAAACGGCTAGAACATTAAAACAAGCTCACGATATTTTAAATCACTATATAGGAGAAATACATGATATATCAAGAAAGATATATGTTGAATTACCATTGATCGATAACGAAGATTATTGGGAAAACACGAGAAAAGAATATTACGAAACATTAGAAAAAATTTCTAATGGAAAAGTGAAGGAGTTATATGGGGAATGAAAATATTAGATGTATGCTGCGGAAGTAGGATGTTTTGGTATGATAAAAATAATAAAGATGTAACTTTTGTTGATAACAGAAAGTTTTATGAAAAATTATCGAGTGGCCATGTTGTTAATGTTAATCCGGATATTTTAGCTGACTTTACAAATTTACCTTTTAAAGATAATGAGTTTGATTTAATCGTATTTGACCCACCCCATTTAATATACGCAGGTGAAAATAGTTGGCTAGCTAAAAAATACGGAAAGTTAGACAAAAAGAATTGGCCAGAAATAATACTTAAAGGTTTTAATGAATGTAATAGAGTTTTAAGTGATAAAGGAACTTTAATATTCAAATGGAATGATAGTCAAATTCATGTTAATGAAATTTTAAAAATAATTAACAGAACGCCATTGTTTGGAGATAAAAGAGGTAAAACAAGGTGGTTAGTTTTTAATAAAATTAGATTAAAGGAGATTTATGGATAATGATAGGAGATATATATTTATTCATAAAACAGTTTTTGAAAGAAACATTTTGCATACATGAATATTTTCGTAAGAGCATAGATATTCAAACATGGAAAGAATGTAAGAAATGTGGAAGAGTTAAATTATAGGAGGAAAATATTATGCCGAATTGGTGTGAAGGATATTTAAAAATAAGAGGAAAAAAAGAGGATATAGTAAATTTTGTAGAAAATGAAATTAATTTACTTAAATCTAAAGACATTTTTTCAGAACCAGAATATCTTGAAATAAAAATGATAAAAGATTCATATGAATATAGATTTGAGCATAAAAATTCATTTAAAGAGTATCTTCGTTTGAAAAATGCTAGAAGATTCTTCGTAGAAAGTGAAGAAATATCATTTTATTATTATGGAGATGAAGTTTGTTATTTAACTTTAGAAATCAAACAAGCATGGTGTATTGATGTTCAAGAACTTTTAGTGGAACATAGTAAGAAATATCACGTTGATTTTAATATATATGCTAGTGAGAGTGGTATGGAATTTGAACAATACATCACTGTTGTTGAAGGTGAGTTGATAAAAAATGAAGAAAGAATATATGTTGACTTTCAATTTGAAGCTATAAACCCAGAATTAGGAGGATAAAATATGAAGTACATTATAAGTATCGTAATGAAAAACGGTGAAACAATTAAAGTGATAGGAACAGAAAAGGATATGGATAATTTACAACATGCTATAGTTTATGCTGATAGTTATCCGAATGTTGTTTACTGGATTAATGATATTGTAATAAACGCTAAAGATATAGAAGATTTTTATTATAACAAGATAATAAAGGAGATAAAGATATGAAACAACCTAAAGTATTTACTATGTATTTATGGAAAGTACTAGAAGTAGAATATATTAACTTTAAGGATGAAAGAGTTAAAGTTTACGATGAAGAATATAATGAATATCATTTTTATGATTTAAAAGATGTGAAATTCATGGAGAATACAGGTTTTAAAGATAGAAACGGAACTTATATATATGTTGGTGATATTGTTAAAATATCAGATAAATATTTTGAAGTCACATATATACCATTTAAAGGCTTTGTATTGAAAAGAGAAAATTATATTGACGGTATATATTTATCATTAGAGGTAAATGCAGATACAACTAGTGTTGTAGGTAATATTTACGAAAATAAGGATCTATTGTATGTGTAAGATGAAATGGAATAAAGCATATTTACGCAAAGTGACTGATGAAGAGTTAGCTGCTGATAAAGACTTATTAGAAGATGATTTAATATGGGACGGAGAAATACCAAATGATCTATATACACGTATAGTAGTAATTTATGATTATACTAATTGGCTTGATAACGATATACGAGTGAATTTGTGGTTAGATGTACTTTTAAGGTATCATCGAGAAGATATGAAAAATGATGTTATTTACTGGGTGGAATTACCAGTAAGAGAATTTAGGAGGACTAACAATGAAATGGAATAAATTAGAATTAAGAGAATTACCTATAGAAGAACAAGACGGAGATAATTATAAAACTATGTGGTATGGACCTATACCAGAACTTGGCGAAGAAGTGTTAGTTACTGTACCTTTATCTTCTGGGAAGTTTATTAATACATATACTGATGCGTGGATAGAATTTGATAACGGAGTAGGTTTTGAATGCACGGATAATGATGTTATTTACTGGATGAAAATGCCACAATATAATGGAGAATTAGACGATTAGGAGGACTAAAAATGAATAACGAAGAATTACAAGAAAAGTTTGAACAATTAGCAAGTGAAATGGATTGGATTAAAACTAAGTTGGTTGACTTGTTAGAAGAAAAAGGTTTAGCACCTGTGAAAACATCTTACGAGGTAAAAGTACCAGAAGATATTGAAACGTACTATACAATTAATGCAAGAGGTGAATTGCAAAGTTTAAATTTTTACCCTGATTTTATTCGAGAACAAATATACAAAAGAGGTGAAGCCTTTGAAATTAGTGATAATGCTATCTTATACGGCAAAGAAAAGTTGTTATTGAAAAAAATGGAAGACTGGGCCGAAGAACAAAACGAAGGTTGGTATCCGGATTGGGAAAATGGTGATGATAAGTTTTATATAATTTATTTCCATAATTCAGAAAGTTTTTCTGTTTCCAGTGATTGGAATTGTAGTTTATTTAACAAACTACCTTATTTCAAGAGCGAAGAACTAGCGCGAGAATTTATCGAAGAGTTTGGCAAGGAAATCAAGGAGGTACTTTTATAATGGAAGCGATAATCGAATTTTTTAAAAATGGAATAGCAGTAATATTTTACGGAATAATATTTATTTTTGGAGTGTTTACTCTATATGCGATGTTTAAAGGAATTGTTAAAAAAATATTTAATAAGATGTTTACAGAGGACGAATAGATGTTAACAGTAATTGGTTATTTAATAGGTGCAGTAGTTTTAGGTGCGTTGTTTTTTAGTTTAATTACAACGTTATTCGTAGGTTATTTAATTGTTAAGAGTTACAAGGAGAGGTGGAAGAAGTGAAGCAAAGAACGGGTAATAAGAAAAAACAATATCTTGAGAAAGTAAAATTATATGAACATAGAATTGACTCATTACAAAGGCACTTAAAAGCCGAAGAACACCGTAAGACGCAAGTAAAGGCGATTGATTATTCAAAAGAACAAATCAAGGGCGGTAATGTGAGTAGCTGGGAAGCGTTAATCGATAAAACGGATAAATACAAGCAAGATATTATTGAAACGTCGCTTAAACTTGTTGAATTAAGAACGGAGATATTAGAAATTATAAACAAGGTCGAGGACCAACGTTACGCTTTATTACTTACGTTGCGTTATGTTGAGTGTTTGGAGTGGCCAGAGATTGAGAAGATTTTCGATAGAACAAGAAACACACTTGACCAATGGCACACTAACGCACTAGCTTCGATATGGATACCTAATTTATAGTAATATATTTTAATATATAACAATATATCATTATATATTACTTACTATTAGTTCGTGTACAATTATATTACTTAGCGTGCTATAATGTTAAAGTAGAAATTTTTCAGTAGACCTCCTTTCATAAGATAATATTAATACGACAGATACTACATTTTTTTTACATCATAAAATACTGAAATAACTACAAAATTAAGAGAACGTCAGGAATGGCGTTCTTTTTATTTTACGGAGGAAAAAAATATGCAAATTATTGAAATAGATATTAATGATATTAAGCAGTATAAAAACAATGCAAAAATACATACTAAAAAGCAAATTGAACAAATTGTAAAGTCTATTGAAAGATATGGAAATAATGACCCTATCGCTATTGATGAAAACAATACGATAATCGAAGGTCACGGCAGGTATTTAGCTTTAAAGAAATTAGGATATACAGAAGTGCCGGTTATCAGGCTGGAGCATTTAACAGAAGAACAAAAACGGGAATATATACTAATTCATAACAAACTTACTATGAATACCGATTTTGATTTAGAAACTTTAAAATCAGAATTAGATTTTATTAATTTTGATATGACCGAATTTGATTTTGATATTTTTGAAAATATTCCAGATGAATTTGCTGAAGAAAATCCGTACACCACTAAAATAACTACACCTACTTACGAACCAACTAAAGAACAAGCACCAGAAATTAGCGAACTATACAACATGGATAAAGCGAAACGATTGATTGAACAAATAGAACGGTCGGATCTCAAGCCTGAAATTAAAGAATTTTTAAAAATAGCTAGTTACAGGCACGTTGTTTTTGATTATAGAAATATTGCCGAATTTTACAGTCACGCTGATAAAGATACTCAAGAATTATTCGAAGATAATTTACTAGTTATCATTGATTATAATAAAGCAATAGAAAATGGCGTAATAAATATTACTGCTGATATAGCGGAGTTAGCAAATGAATAATTTTTGCGTGTTTATTTTAAGTCACGGTCGTGCAAATAATGTAAAAACATTAGAGACGCTTAAAAAGGCAAATTATACTGGTGACTGGTATATCGTTATTGACAATGAAGATAGTACAGCAAATGAGTATTACGAAAAATTTGGTAAAGATAAAGTTATCATGTTTGATAAGTTGGAAATTAGCAAGACGTTTGATACTTACGATAATTTTAATGATAGGCGTACTATTGTTTATGCTAGAAATGTTTGTTTTAAATTAGCTAAAGAAATGGGCTATCGTTATTTCTTGCAATGTGATGATGATTATAAAAGTTTTGAATACAGATACGCTAGCGAAGGTAAATTAAAAATAAAAAAATGTACAAACTTTGATAAAGTTTGCGAAAGTATGTTGAGATTTTTAAAAGATACTAACGCTCATACAGTTTGTATGGCACAAGGTGGCGACTTTCTAGGTGGACTACAAGGCGCTAACTGGCAAAAAGGTATTTTACGAAAAGCGATGAATTCATTCTTTTGTGACGTTGAAAAGCCGTTTCAATTTGTAGGTAGGATAAACGAAGATGTAAACACGTATACTACATTAGGTTCACGTGGTGTATTAATGTTAAGTGTTACAAGAGTAATGTTAACACAAGTGACAACACAAAGTAATTCGAAAGGTATGACCGAGGTTTATTTGGACGGTGGAACGTATCTTAAAAGTTTTTATTCGGTTATCTCCTGCCCGTCCGCAGTTAAAATTAGTTTAATGGGAGCAAGTAACAAGCGAGTACACCATAAAATTTACTGGAATAACTGCGTGCCGAAAATCCTATCAGAAAAATATAAGAAATAAGGAAGTGAGGCGATGGCAAATGAACAAAATTTGATACCCGCTAACAAACGAAGCAAGAGCGAAGCTAGAGAAAATGGAAAAAAAGGTGGCATTGCTTCTGGAAAAGCGAGAAGAAAAAAAGCTGATTTTCAAAAGGCTTTAAAACTTGTTTTATCTTCAGAAGTATCTAACGAAAATTTAGCGGTTGCATTAGAAAATTTAGGTTACGAGAAAACTAATGAAATGGCAATAGCGCTCAATACCGTTCAAAAAGCGGTAAAAGGTGATTTAAGGGCCGTTGAATTAATTGAACGTAGTACAGCTATGATGAACAAAGATACGCTAGATAAAGCGGAGCAAAAAGAACGTATTAAGGCTTTACAACTAGAAAATAAACGTAAAGAATTAGAATTACAAAACATTTCTGATAATGACAATAGACAGGTGGTATTTTTAAATGAAGACAGCATCAAGAATTAATTTACCAGAAATAGTTGGTAATGGTTACGGCAAATACTGGCACAGTAAAAATTTTTATAGAGTGGTCAAAGGTTCACGTGGTAGTAAAAAATCAAAGACTACAGCTTTAAATTTTATAGTAAGGCTTTTAAAATATCCTTGGGCGAATTTGCTGGTAGTCAGAAGATATTCTAACACTAATAAACAATCAACATACACCGATTTTAAATGGGCTTGTAACAGATTAGGCGTTACACACTTGTTTAAATTCAATGAAAGTCTACCAGAAATAACTGTTAAGGCTACGGGCCAAAAGATATTATTTAGGGGGCTTGATGATGAATTAAAAATCACGTCAATTACTGTTGATGTTGGGATACTTTGCTGGGCGTGGTTCGAGGAGGCTTACCAGATTGAAACCGAAGATAAATTTAGTACGGTTGTTGAGTCAATTCGTGGTACTTACAATAGCGAAGATTTTTTCAAGCAAATAACAGTAACATTCAACCCTTGGAATGAACGGCACTGGTTAAAATCTGTATTTTTTGATGAAGATACAAAGCGAGCTGATACCTTATCATTAACTACTACTTACAAATGCAATGAATGGCTTGACGAGATAGATGTTAAACGATATGAAGATTTATACAATACAAATCCACGTAGGGCCAGAATTGTCTGCGATGGTGAGTGGGGCGTTGCCGAAGGTCTAGTTTATGAAAATGTTATAATCGAAGAATTTAGTGTCCGTGATTTATTGAAAGACGGTTTACAATTAGCGGTTGGTCTTGACTTTGGTTTTATTCATGACCCTACAGCCTTAATCGTGTTTTTAATAGGCGATAAAGATATTTATATTTTTGATGAAGCATATAAAAAAGGACTTAATACACGTGAAATTGCTGAAATGATAAAAAATAAAGGTTACAACAAATCAACTATAATAGCTGATAGTGCCGAAAGTAGATTGATATCAGAACTTAAACGAGAACATGATATTAACCGAATAATATGCTCAAGAAAAGGTAAAGACAGCATAAACGCTGGTATTTCTAAATTACAAGGTTATACAATTCACGTGTTACCGACTTGTAAACATACTATTGATGAATTTTATAGTTATTCATATTCAAAAGATAGGGACGGCAAATGGTTAAACAGCCCTAATGATGAAAATAACCACCTTATGGACGCTTTGCGATATGGTATGCAAGTATTAGATATTACAAAACAATTTGATGTTGATAAAGCAGTAAATACTGTTAACACACTATTCAGGAGGTAATAATGGATAAAGTAGAAGAATTTGAAGCTGGTGTAACTGGTTATACTGGTGGAAGAAATGACAACATAATATTTGATAATAAAGCAAATGAAATATTTAGGTATTCTAACGTTGATGAACTTTTAAACACTGAAAAGGGTAAAAAAGCGTTATGTAATATGTTGAATGTTTTTTTTGATTTACAAATTAAAAGATTAAAAGTATTAAAAACTTATGCTCACGGCGATAATTATAGCATTATCACAGGTAAGCGAAGACTAGACAGAGAAAAAGCCGATTATAGAGTGCGTCACAAATGGGGCGGTTATATTTCTAACTTTGCAACAAACTATGTGTTAGGTAATCCAGTTACGGTTGGCGTTATGGAAAACACAGAAGAAAAACAGCTTGAAACAATAAAAGATATCGAGTGGCAAAATGATATTGATTTTTTAAATAATGATTTAGCTTTCGATACTTCTGTTTATGGCCGTGCTTTCGAGTATCATTTTAGAGATGAAAACAACATTGATAGAGTAGTATTAATTGACCCGTTAGAAATGTTTGTTATTAGAGATTTAACGGTCGAACAAAATATGATAGCTGCGGTACACTTACCAAAATATGATGATAATGTAAACATGACTTTATATACTCATGATGAAATTATCACGTTTAAACCATATAAAACAGGTGCTATCCGATTAGTTGTAGAAAATGTAACAAAGCACAGTTACAATGACGTTCCTGTTGTTGAGTGGTGGAACAACCGTTATAGACAAGGCGATTTTGAGTCAGAACTATCTTTAATTGACGCTTACGATGCTGGCCAGTCTGATACTGCCAACTATATGAGCGATTTAAATGATGCTATGTTGGTTATTAAGGGCGACTTAAATTCTATGGGGCTAGACCCCGAATCTGCGTCTAAAATGAAAGATAGTAACATGTTATTTTTACAAACTGGTACAAATATGAATGGTGGCCAAACTACTGCTGATGCTAATTACATATATAAACAATATGATGTTAACGGAGTGGAGGCTTACAAAAATAGAATTGCTAATGATATTCACAGGTTTAGCCGTATTCCAAACCTTGAAGATGATAGGTTTAATGCTACTCAATCTGGTATAGCTTTGTTGTATAAAATGATAGGGCTGGAGCAAGTCAGAAAAAGCAAGGAAATTTATTATACAAAGGCTTTACGCCGAAGATATGAATTGATTAGTAATATTCATAAGGTAATTAATGCACCGTTGATTGAAGCTGACAAACTTACATTTACATTTCATCCAAATATACCACAAGACGTGTGGACGGAGATTAAAACGTACATAGAAAGCGGTGGTGAAATATCTCAAGAAACATTAATGAATAATGCATCATTTACTGATTTTAAAACGGAAAATGAAAGATTAAAAAAACAGAACGGATCGCTTGATTTTGAATTTAACCGAGGTGTAAACGATGAAGAAACTGACACCGACACAACGTTATAATCAAGAAAGAAAAGCACAGTCTGATTTAATTAAGCGAGATGTTGACCGTGATAAATTAATCGAGGAAATATACAAATCCGCTGAAAATAGGATACAAAAACGTATTGACAGCTATTATTTGAGATATGCTAACTCAACAGGTTTAACAAAACAAGAGGCGATGAAAATAGCTGATAGCATGGACGTAACTCAATATAGTAATGCGGCTGCGATAGCCGTTAGAAACCGTGATTTTAGCGAGCAAACTAATAAATGGTTAAAAGTTTATAACTTAAAAATGAAAGTTAGTAGACTGGAATTACTCAAAAGACAGTTACAGCTGGAAATAATGCTAATGACGGCAGGTTTATTTGATATGTTTAACGAGGAGCGAGAAAAGGAACTTGAAAAAGAATACACAAGGCAAGCTGGAATTTTGGGGCTTTCTATAGGTGAAGTACCTGAACGGTTAAAACGAGTGTTAAACGCCGATTTTTACGGTGCTACATTCTCTAGTAGGGTATGGGGTAGGAACGGACTCCAACACGGCTTACAACGTGAAATTTTTAGCTCATTGAACCGTATTTACACCGATATGGACGGTTATAAGAAAGAAATGAACAGATTGTCTGATAAATTCCAGACTAGCAAATATAATGCACAGCGTTTATTAAAAACTGAAATAGCAAGAATTAACGCCGATACTCAACTAACAATGTACAAAGACGTTGGCTTTACTCATTTAATATATGTAGCGGAACCGGGGGCTTGTGATATATGCGGTAAACTTAATAAAACTAAAATACCGATTGATGAAGCCGAAAAAGGTGTAAACATGTTCCCAATGCACCCGAATTGTAGGTGTTCAACATTTGCACAGTTTGAACTAGTCTATAAAGACGGTAGAACAAATTTAGATGAATATAAAACAGATGAATAAAATCGTCCTTAGCATGACGTTAAAAGGCTTTTTTATTATGCCCAATCACTTATCGGCAATAAAAGGTGATGTCGTGGAGGTATGCACGTAAAAGCGTAAAAGAAAGGATAAAAACAATGGCAGAAGAACTAAACAACGTAGAAGAAACTGAACAAGAGCAAGTCGACACTCAACAAGAGGAAACTGCGGAAAAAATGGTTACAGTAGCCGAAATGACTAGACGTATAAACAAGGTCAAAAGTCAAAACGAGGAGGCTATCTCAACAGCAGTAAAAGAAGCTATTGAGAAATATAAAGCCGAGTCTGAATTATCTGGCAAGGAACTGGAAGAATACCAAAAAAAAGAAGCGGAGAAAGAAAAACAAGCGTTACTTGAAAAAATTACGACATTAGAACAAGAGCAAGTGAAACGTGAGTTAACTGACGAGGCTATCAAGTCGTTATCAAGCCGTAAATTGCCAGTAAATGAAAAAGTATTAGCATTTGTTGTTAAAGACAATGCGGACGATACCTTAAAAGCGATTGAAGATTTTAGTAGTATTATCGCTGATATTAAAGCGGAATTTACAAAATCAAAAGCTCCAAATGTATCGTCGAGTTTTGGTGAAAGCTCAAGCACTTCACGAACAGAAATATTCAGAAATTCAAGAATTATAAAATAAGGAGATAAAACAAAATGACAGTACAAACATTTAACCCCGAGAAAGTTTTAGTATCGGAGAAAAAAGACGGTAAATTCTATGGCAAATTTACTGATATCATTATGAAAGAAGTTGCCGAAAATTCACTAGTAATGCAATTAGGGCGTTATATTGAAATGGACGGACAACAAGAGAAAAAATTCACTATCCAAACTGACGGAGTGTCTGCTTACTGGGTAAATGAAACAGAAAAAATTAAAACTGATAAACCAGAATTAATCGAAGCTAAATTAGTAGCTAAAAAATTAGGTATTATCTTAGTAGCTTCACGTGAGGCTTTAAACTATACTTGGCAAAGATTTTTTGATGAAATGAAACCACAAATCGTGGACGCTTTCTACAAGAAAATCGATGAAGCAGGTTTATTAGGTGTAGAAAATCCGTTTGCTAATTCAGTAACAAAAGTTGCTACTGATAGTGGGGCGGTAATTCAAGGGCCAATTAACTATGAAAACATTTTAAAACTAGAAGAAAAACTATATGAGAATGATATCGAGCCGAATGCTTTTGTATCTAAAGTACAAAACAGACCAGCTTTGCGTGAGTCACGTGACGGTGATAAAAAGACTATTTATGACAAAGCAAACAACACGCTTGACGGTATTATCGTTGCCGACATGAAGTCAAAACAAATTAAAAAAGGTGATTTAATTGCTGGAAACTTTGACCATTTAGTATATGGTGTACCTTACAACATTACTTACAAAATTTCGGAAGAAGGTCAAATCTCAACAATGACAAATCAAGACGGTACAGCTATTAACCTATTCGAACAAGAAATGATTGCTATTCGTGCAACAATGGACGTTGGTGTATTAGTTATTAAAGACAAAGCATTCGCTAAATTAACAGCGTCAATTTAGGAGGTAAACAATGTATATTACAGTATCATCATTTATAGATTTACAGGACGAAGAACACGGATATAACAAAGGGGACGTATTTCCACGTCCCGAAGCTATTTATTTGCCAACTCAAGAAAGGTACGATCAAATAGTAGAAGCAGGTTTTATTGTGGAACAAGTGGAAGAAGTGGAAGAAACGCCAAAAACTAAAAGTAAAGCAAAAGCAGCAACAGACGAGTCAGAAGAATAATGGACGAAAATCAACTTTCGAAAATTAAACGAAGATTAGGTATTATCGACCATGTGGAGAATGATTTAATTTGCGATTTAATCGAAGACGCTGAAAGCTATTTTAAGACGTTGACCGGCACAACCGAAGTCGATAAAAAGTACAATTTCATGATTGAAAATGTAGTTTATAAACTTTATGGTCGTAAGGGTTCAGAGGGCGTTACTTCTGAAACTGTTGACGGTTATTCAGTCACTTATCAAGAGTGGGATAATTTATTCAAGCCTTATATGGCTATTTTAAATAAAGATTTTGGACTGGATGGTTCCTTAAGAGAACGTGGGAGAATTTATTTTTTATGAAGACACCTCACAGAATTACACTGTTATTAGGTACAGGCATTCATATTAAATATAATCCAATTACAGACAATTACGAGCGAGGAGACACTAAAAAAATAGTGTTACCTTGCTTTGTAAATGTCATTAGCAATAGCAAACAGTTAAAAGATTATGGATCACAAACAGAAAAAGTTATTTCTTGTAGATTTATGCAAGAGATTAAACAACCATTCTCAAGGGCGATATTTAACAACGAGATATACGAAAGAATGGATAGTATAGACGCACCAATTAAAGGTGCAGTTAAATTAAAAAGGGTGGTGGAATAATGTCGAAAGGGTTTGACATAGAATGGCGAGGTGTTGAAAAGTTAGGTGTAATTGTTAAAAAAAGTGGCAATTATTGTGAAGTAAAGGCTGATATGATTGTTAAAAACAATGCTGAGAAATTAAAAGTGAAAGCTAAAGAGAAAGCACCAGTAGACACTCATTTCTTAGTTGACCATATCACAACTAGATATCCTGGTAAGTTAGAAGGACGTGTAATAGGCGAAGCGTCTTATAACGGATATGTTGAGTATGGAACAAGGTATCAACCGCCAAAACCTCATATTAGACCGGCTTTAAAAGTTATCGAACGTCAATTTAAAAAGGATATGGACGACCTTATGAAAGGTTTATTTAAGTAATGGTAACAGCAAATCACGCTTTATTTAGGCAAATATTTATCGAGTGCTTAGAAGAGACTAAACACACATTTGACTATTTGCCAGAACCTAACACACCATATCCATTTATTTACGTTGGTGAAAACACTAGTGTAAATACAGTAAATTTTGACGTTTACGGAGACACCGACATCACAATTCACATTTATGGCTTGCGTTCTGATAGAAAGGCTATAGATGATTTAACAGTTGACGTACTATCGAGAATATCTCAAATAAACTTAGCTTTTGGTTATTACTTTACATTTAAAACTTGTTCACAACAAGACGCATTAGACACAACAGACATCCAACCTCTAATACATCGAGTATTAGATATTAATTTTACATATACAAGAAAGGAAATAACAGACAATGGCAGCAGAATTAATTAGTGGTAAGCATTATCTTTCATTCTTTAGAAAATTAAAAGACATGAAAGTAAAAGACGCAGACAGAGTTAAATTCATTACTGAAATGAGTTTAAATATGGAGAAGGAGTCAGACGCAAAAACGACAGTTGACGGAATTGTCACAAGTATTGCTGACGGAGAAAACAAAATTGAGTTTACTTCGCTAGCTTACCGTGATAAAGACTCAACTACAATCGAGTTTTGGAAAGAGTTAAGACAATGGTTCGTTGACGGAGATACAGTCGAAGTATGGAACGTTGATATTGAGTCTGGAAAAGAAAATCCAGATAATGAAAATAAAGTTGAATACAACGTCGATTATTTCCAAGGTAAATTCACATCATTTGAATTAAGCTCACCTGCTGACGGTACAGTTGAATTAACTTACTCATACGCTATTAATGGACGTGGAGTACTTAATCACAAAGACGTACTAACAGAAGAGCAGAAAAAAGCGGTTCAAGCGGCTCAATACGCTTACCAAAAACTAGCAAAAAACAACGAAATTTAATAACGGGCGATTAAATTCGCCCTTTTTTTATTTAACGGAGGAAACAAAATGATTTTAACAATTAATAACAAAAACTATGAACTAAAATTCGGACTTGGCTTTTTAGCTGAAATGAACAAGAGAAAATCGGCTCAATTCGAAGGAATGGCGACTGGATACGGTGCTATGTCGATTTTACAAATGGGAATGATGATGGGCGACCCGTTAGCACTACTTGATTTAATTAAGGTAGCTACAGCACATTGTTCACAGAAACCTAGTAATGCTGAACTTGAACAATATTTAACAGAGTTAGCTATTAACAATCAAATTCAAACGGTTTTCGAGTCTATTTTCAACGAGATAAAAAAGTCGCCGATTTTAGCTTACGCAATGAAAGCAACACAAATGGAGGAAGTACAACCAACAGTAACGGAAGTACAACCAACAGTACAACCGCAAGTAATTACACCTACGACGACTGTATAGCTTTTTTAATAGCTAGACAGGGGTTGTCATATTCAGAAGCTTATAACACTACACCGCACCAGTTTAATATTTATCATAAAGCTTTTAAAATTCGTGTAAAAGATGAATTGTTTTTACGTGCTAAAGCAGCTTGGTTTAATCAAACAGTACAGGCAACGAAAGGTAAGGGCAAAAATACAAGATCAATTTATAAGAATTTTGATGATTTTTACAACTGGGAACAAGAAATTGAGAATATTTTTAATCCTAAAGAAGAAAAAACTCAACACAGTTTAGCAGATGTTAACGAGCTAATGAATGAATATTTAAACAAGGGGGTGGTGTAAAATGTCGTCATTTGACGTAACAGCCATATTAAAAGCTAATGTCAGTAATTTCACTGGTGGAATTAAAGAAGCTCAATCAGTATTTGAAGGCTTTAAAAGTCGAACTAATAGGACGTTTGAGTCAGTAGCGAGTGGTTTTGGAACAGCCGGAACAGCAATGTCAGCAACTTTTACAGCACCGACAGTAGCTGGGATAACATCTGTAATAAAATCTTATGCTAGTTTAGAACAAGCAGTAGGTGGTGTAAGGACGTTATTTGCTAATAAAATGGGTGACGCTTCACAAGAGGTTATTAATAATGCTAATAGAGCGTTCCAAACAGCTGGAGTAAGTGCCACTAAATACATGGAGCAGGTGTCGTCTTTCTCAGCTACACTTTTACAAGGTTTAGCTGGAGATACAGCGTCCGCTGCTAAATATGGTGATAAAGCTATCATAGATATGGCGGATAATGCCAATAAAATGGGTACGTCAATAACTGATATCCAGAACGCTTATCAAGGTTTTGCAAAAGACAACTTTACAATGTTAGATAACTTGAAACTTGGTTACGGTGGTACTCAAGAGGAAATGGCAAGACTTGTTAACGAGTCGGGAGTTATGGGAGCTAGTTTTAAAGCAACAGCTAATAACGTAAAAGATATTCCATTTCATAAATTAATTGACGCTATCCACGAAACTCAAAAGAGGTTAGGTATTACAGGTGCAACAGCAGAAGAAGCGGCAAGTACTGTTAGTGGTTCGTTCGAAGCTATGAAAGCAGCTGGACAAAACTTGGTTGGAGGACTTGGAAATAATGAAGCCAACATTCGAGAATTAATGTCTAATATGGGGTTAACGATCAGAAACTTTGCTTCAAACATTAAACGAGTTTTACTAAATATCTGGAATAATCTACCAATGGCAGAGTGGCAAAAGTGGATAGCTTTAATCACAGTTAGTGCTGGACCGGTATTATTAGCTATTAGTGGAATAATGAAAACGGTGGGGGCAATGAAGTCAGTTTTTGCTGGTTTATCAGTTTTATCAAATCCGTTTGCATTAATAATCGTAAGTTTAGGATCGTTAGTATTAGCGTTTAAATATGCTTACAATCATTCCGAAACATTCCGGAAAATAGTTGACGCTACCGTCAATACTGTTAGTACTTTATTCGGTAAGTTAAAATCGGCGGTACAGCCAGTAATAGACGTTATCGGAAATTTATTTAGTAAGTTTAATATAGGTGCGTTTGCACCGTTGATAGGTGCTATAGGTTTAGTTGTAGTAGCGTTCACTAAATTAAAGAACATGAAAATTAAACCGCCCGAAATTAAACCACCAAATATTGCTAATGTTTTCAAACCGTTAACGGACTTTGTAAAAGGTATTGGAAATTCAATCAAAAGTGTTTTAACAGGTATCGGTCAAGCAATATCAACAGCCTTTCAAGGTATCGGAACAGGCTTGGCGACTATGTTCAGAGGTATAGCGTTAGTTAACCCGGCAACGATGTTAGCATTTGCTGCGGCGGTGTTGGCGGTTGGAGCGGCTATTACTTTAATCTTAACGCAAAGTGACGGTTTAACAGCGTTATTTAATGGAATTGGAACGGTTGTAACTTCTGTCGGTACTGCGATAGCGACTGTTATTTCTTCAATCTCAACATTAGCACCAGTTATCACGGCTTTTGGAACGGCACTTGCTACGGTTATTTCATCAATATCAATTGGAATAGCTACGGTTATTACTGCCGTGACACCGATTATACAAATACTGGCTGACGCTTTTGTTAAGGTTGCTCCAATCATTGCAAATGCTATTGTTCAGATTATTCAAGCATTAGCACCTTTTATGCCATCAATAACTCAATTAGCTACGGTTGTTGCTAGTGTGATTAGTCAAATTGTTGCTGCGTTTAATACTTTAGTTGGTCAAATTGTACCAATTTTAGAACAAGTTAAAGGAATTGTTCAAGCGTTCGGAGACGTTCTGTCTAAAGTATTTAGCGGAGCTTCTGACGTTATTAAATCGTTCGGAGACGCTGTAAGTAGTATCCTTGACTCATTAGCAGGTGTTTTTGATTCAATCGGAAATGCTGCGTTAAATGCTGGTCAAGGTTTTAAAGCATTAGCTGAGGGGGTTGTAATGATCACTAACACAGGTTTAGCAGATTTAACAGCTTCACTTGCTGCGACTGCTACTGGACTTGGTGCTATAGCTTTACAAGGACCAGGACTTGCAACGGCTGGTCAAGCTATGTCAATGTTAGGTACTGGAATGATGATGTTCGGACAAGCGTCTGTAATGCTTCAAACAACATTAACGGCTTTACCAACACTATTGACAGCTTTCACTACCGCATTAACTAATTTACCGAACATCTTAACAACAACAGTAACGGCAATGACTACGTTCGGAACAAATATCCAAACCGCATTAACAGGACTTACTGGATTAGGTTCAATCGTTACTCAATTCAATGCTATGCTTATGACAATAGCACCTGCCACTATGTTGGCTGGTGTTGGTTTAGCGTCGTTTAATGCTCAAGCTAATAGTGCTAATGGTGCTTTAGTGAGTTTAGGGGCTAGTGCAAATATTGCACAGACCAGTGTCGTTGCGTTGGGAATAGGTATTCAATCAGCAATGGCAAACGCAACAGCGTCTATTGCGAATGCAGGCTCACAAATGGCGGCAACTGTTCAGTACGCAGGTACTCAAATGACTGTAATTATGCAAGCTGCTATGAACCAAGTAAAAAGTGCTATCACTAACGGTATGAACTCAAGCTTACAGGTTGTCAGAAATGATATGACGCAAATGGTCGAGATATTCAGAACAGCAGGTCAAAACATGGTGACAGAGTGGGATAATGTAGGTCGTAAGTTGGTTGAAAAATCTAACGAGACTGTAAACAATATTCGTAACGCTTTAAATAATATTAGCAATATTAACCTTTATAATCACGGGTTAGCGGTTATGCAATCGTTCGCTCAAGGACTGGACGCAGAGTGGCGAAGAATTCAATCGAGTGTTAGTAGTATGGCTCAATGGATAAAAGACCACAAAGGACCAATTTCATACGATAGACGTTTATTAATCGATAACGGTATTGCAATTATGCAAGGGTTACACCGTGGAATTAGCACAGGTTTTGGAGAAGTACAAAATCTAGTGTTAGATATGGCTGGGACTATCTCAGACGCTTTAAACGCTGCTATAAATACTGAAATGAGTTTAGCTGGACTAGAAGCAAGAACTACTAGTGGTATTTCGGTTGCTCACACACCACAAAGTGTTAACCATAGTATTAACAACACGGCTTCAAATCGTGATTTAATCAATAAAATTGATGAATTAATCACAGAAACTAAAAACGGTAAATTTGTTTACTTGGACGGACAAAAAGTCGGAAATACTGTTGACAGACGTTTAGGACAAAATACACAGATTAGGAGTAGGACATCATGGCATTAGAGATTAAAGAATTTATTCAATTTATGAATTTCAATTCTAAAAACGAAAAATTGTATATGGTCGAAAGGAATGCACCTACACCGGAAGAGAAAGAAATTATCAAGGACTTACCTTTTAGTCAAGGTGTCCTTGATTTTTCAGCTTTACTAGGTGAAAGAGTATTTAAAAATAGAGAGATAACTTATAAATTTAGGTTGTTTAATACACCTTATTCAGAACGTAAATTTGTTGAACGTAGAATTAAGCAACGTTTAATGTTGCATAATCAACAAAAACTATTTGAGACGCACAACGTCAATTATTACTGGCTTGGTAAATGCAAATCGGTAGAGGTTGAGAACGATTATAAATTTAATGGTTTGCTTGTAACAATAGTATTTAATTGTTATCCGTTTTTAATCGGTGAAAAAAACAAGTTTGACGATAATTTTAATGAATTATACGATAATCCACATGAAGTTATAGCAAATTATACAAAATATGAAGTGCGTGGGAAATTAAAATTCCCGTTATTTAACGCTGGATCAGTATCCATTAAACCAACAATCACAGCTAATAGTAATTTTAAAGTAACTATCAATAATGATACAGCAAATATTACAAGTGGCGATAATTCAGATTATTATTTAAGCTTGAAACCTGGTGTAAATGACGTTACAGTCGAGGGTTATGGCACTATATATTTTCATTTCAGAAAAGAGGTAATGGCATGATACAACTTGGATATAGGGCGATATATTATGAGAATTTCAACGATAAAGTAGGTAAGGTAATGCATGAAACACAAGTTGACGGTAGCAAGGTTGCTAGTGGTAAAATTACTCAATCATTATCTGAAATACCTACCTTTGAGTTTGAATTAATGTATAATCATCCACTTTACAATAAGATTGATCCGATTAATGGACTTGTTAAGGTTATTAATAAATACGACGGTGAAATAGAATTTTACGGACGTGTCTTGAAACCAACATCTCAAATGGATAATACAGGATTATTCTCAAAAACGTTGATATGCGAGTCGGTGTTGGGTTATTTACAAGACTCAACACAGACATTTGAAAAGGTAAGCAATAACGGTGTATTAGATTATTTCCAACGTATAATCAATACACACAACTCTCAAGTAGAGGAACACAAGCGATTTAAAATAGGTAAGATTACAGTTAAAAATCAATCTGATGTACCTTATCGATATATAGGATACGAAACAACTTTTGATACTATCAAGAATAATTTAATTGGTAAATTAGGTGGATATATCCAGTTAAGAGTCGAAAAAGACGGCTTGTATTTAGATTATCTAGAGAAAGTCGGAGAAGATAAAAAAAGTCCTATCCAACTGGGAACAAATATCGAGACTGCGAGCCGTGAGTTAGATTTAAGCAATTTAATTACACGGCTTGTGCCACTTGGTGCGGATATTCAAGATACAGGACGTTCAGAGGAAACAGGTCAATTTGTGATAAGGGAACGAGTCACGATTGATAGAGTAAACGGCGGTAAGCGATACATTGAAGACGCTGAACTTGTTAAAAAATTCGGTATTATCCAGCGTCCTGTAGACTGGACTGACATTGAAAGCGAACATATTTTATTACAACGTGGTAGACAGTATATGAACGCTCAAAAAATAGCTATTTCATCTTGGAATGTGTCGGTTGTTGAATTGTATTTAATCGATAATACTTATGATAAATTTAAACTAGGTAATACGCACCCCGTGGATAACGCTCCACTATCTGGTGTTGAAAGATTACAAATCATAAAAAAAGTAATTGATATTACACAACCGGAGTCAGTCGACTTGACTGTTGGTTCTGACAGTATAACGTTATCTAAATTCCAATTACAACAACAAGAGGCTGCGAAGTCAATGGAGAAAGTACTGGCTGACAATAACGCAAGACAGGCTCAAATTGCAAAAGAAACGGCGAAGTCAAATCAATTAGCGGTATTACAATCTGAATTAGCAACTTATAATTCAATCGTTGAAACAAATACTAAAGAATTAAAATTAATTGATGAACAAATATCTAAATTAAACGCTGAAAAAGATAAAGCGACAATAAGTAATTTAAAATTACAAAAAGAAATTACTCAAAATAAACTTAATCAGTACAAAACAAAAGTTGCTGAATTAGATAAAAAAATTAAAGAATTAAACAAAGGAAGTGAGAAAGCTCAATGACGTATGATTTCAATACATTAAAACAAACCGTAGGAGAAGCGACAAGCAGACCTACATTTTATACTGACTTTGAAGACGTACCAACTGACAAATTACATCAAATATCAGAATTAACGGAGTGGATAAGAACTAAAAGTAAAGGTTCTGACATTCGAGAAATAATCGCACAATTATTTGAACGTACTTGGCTGGAAAGTGTTCGAGAAGGCAATTCAAATATGGAAGTATCACAAGCGAGGGCGAAATTTGTTGATTTATCGGCAAGGCTTGCTAATATCGAGGGAATTATGGAAGGTAAGGCAGACGATGAAAAAATTAAAGAAATTTTAAGAAACATAATGGATGGTTCGCCAAAAGGTACTTTTGCCAATCTTACCGCTTTAAAACAAGCCCACCCAACTGGTGGTAGTGGTATATATATTACTACTGACAATAAAAACTGGAATTACTGGAACGGTTCAACATGGGTAGCAGGTGGAGTATATCAAGCAGCTGGAGAAGTGGTTGCAAAACAGGTGTCTGACGGTAAAACGAACGCTTATATAAATACTGGTGGATTAGTTGTAAATTTTGACGAGATGAAAATTATTGTAAATACTCCTGCTATCGTTGACGGAGTTAACAATATATGGCCGGAAAATTACGAGGGAAGATTAACTAATAGCAACGGTTTTTTAGTATTTAATAAAGTGACGAAACGATTTGACTTATCGCCAGTTGAAATATTTGATAAAGACAACATTATTCTTGGTTTTTTCTGGGCTGACGGTAGCGGATATATTAACAGTATCAGTCGTTATGACGTCAAAAAAAACGGAATATGGAAAAGTTACAATGCTTATCAAATTAATACAGCAACATTAATCGGCGCCGGAGATTTTTATATTGAAAACTTTACTTTATCGGACATACCACAAGTACAACTAGATTATCAAGGTAAAATGGTCGAGTGGAATGTTACGGTAAAAGAAATTAAACGAATAAACAATGCTACTAGCGGGTATATTTTATTTGATTCGGTAAATAAAATTTTCGTTTTAAAGGCTATTGAAGCTAACTTGAGTATCGAACCCGAAACAATGTATTACGTCACAACAATTTGGAATAACGGCTATTATATAGAAAATGGAGCGTTGAAAAACAAACCGAAAATTACTTTAGATAAGACAGCGCCGAACGCTAGAATTGTAACGCTAGGCGATAGTATTACTCAAGGTTTAAAAAATTATAACAGTCCACGAGAATTGTACGATAAAGCGTGGCCGAATTATATGCTGGAACAATACGGAGGTACTTTACGAAATATAGCGGTATCCGGTAAAAGTATAGCAGGAACTGGACCAGAAGATTTTAACGGGCAAGTAAATAGCGTTAATTTTGCCGACTTTGACTTAGCGATAATAGCAATGGGTGTAAATGACTTTAACAACCAAACCAATATCGAAAGTGTTGTAGAAAGTCTAAAAAAAGGTTTAAACAAGATTTTTGCGGATAACAAAAATATTCAAGTAGCTGGTATCTTACCGCATAACTTATTTAGGTTACCATTCACTCAACCAGCTAATACTGTATATGTAGACGGCTTAAAATTTGCTGATAGAAATGGTAAGACGCTTAATGATTTTTGTGACGCATTAGCGGAAGTTTACAAAGAATATCAAATACCTTACATTGACTGGAGGAAAGCACCTGTATTAACCATGAGGAATTACAACAAATGGACTTGGGACGCTATCCACCCTAACGAGGTAGGTCACGCTTTAATTGGTAGACGTGTTGCTGAGTGGTTGAAAGTGAATGTATAAGGGGGGGTGTAATTTATGGAAATAACATTACCAGAATTAGCGGAACGCTATTATCATTTAGTTAAGGACGTTTATATTCATGCTTTTACATTAATAATTGTGCTTGATGTGTTAACTGGACTAGCAAAGGCTTTTGTAACAAAAAAATTAAATTCAACAGTAAATAGACGTGGTTTAATTGAACATGGAATTGTTGCAATAATGTGCATTACAGTATATCCGTATATGCTGTATTTAGGTTTTAACGAGTTCGCAACAGCTTTCTTGTTATTTTTCACAGTTGGTTACTGCTTATCTTTAATCGAGAATTTAAGTGCGTTAGGAGTACCATTCCCTGCTGGACTTAAAAGACGGTTAGAAAAGCTGCGAGATGAATTAGACGGCAAGGAGTAGAAATATATGCAAAAAATTATTAGATTAGAAACAGAAAATACACCACTTGAACGTTGGACAGAAAATAGTGCTTGTGAAATATATTCACACGATACTAACAACGGACATTTTGAAATAGAGGTAATGAATGAGGCTTTGACCGATGAAACGGTCACAGCCTTATTTATTTTCGAAGAAAGTGAGTCAGTATGGCGAACTGAGGGAATTATCGAAGAAAACAAGATTAAATTCAAGTTTGATACAACCTTAATTACTCAAGATGAAACTGTAGTATGTGTGTTGTATCTTGACAATGAACGAGAAAACAACGATTTTTATCGATTTTCTTTTAAAGTAAAAATATCAGAGATTGACAAACTAGACAATCTAACAATTAAAGAACGATTATTTAAAAATAATTTAATAATTGATAGATTAGAAGTCGTAACAAAAAATGAATTACAAGAAGCATTAAAAAATCTTGATTTAAGCAGCATTTCAACAGAAGGACTTTTAACTGAAGAAAAAGCTAACGATTTATACGCTAAAATAAGCGAGCTAGAAGCGGTTGAAAGTAAATTAATAACTCAAGAACAGCTTACATCGACTAAAAATGAAGTTGTAACAGAGATTAATAATAGGTTAGAGAATTATGCACTAAAAACTAATATCCCGGAACCATACAACGATACAAGTTTAGTTAGTAGAGTGTCGGATCTCGAGCAAAAACAAGATAAAGATACAATTTACGATGATAGTGAATTAAAAGCACGTATTAGCGTTTTGGAAAGTCGAGAAGATAATAACACTATTTATGACGATACGAGCGTTAGGGAGCGTCTGACAGTGCTTGAGAACAAGCCTAACGTAGATATATCAAATTTAGCTACTAAAGAAGAATTAGAGACAGTACGTGGTAGTCAACCAAATATTGACAACCTTGTAACAAGGGATGAATTAGAGAATAAACATTATATTTCTGATATTTCAAACCTTGCGACTAAAGAAGAATTACAAGAGGTTAGGAACAGTCAACCAACAATTGACACTTCAAACCTTGTAACTAAGCAAGAATTAGAAGAGAAGCATTATTTAACTACACATCAAGATTTATCTGAGTATGCATTAAAAAGCGAATTACCTCAGCCATACAATGATAGTGTATTAGTACAAAAAATTGGACAGTTAGAAGCGAGAGTGGATAACGACACAATATACAACGATACAGAAGTAAAACACAGACTTACAGAACTTGAGAATAAGCCTGTTGTTGATACTTCTGTTTTTGTTACTGATGAGAAATTATCTAACTATGCTTTAAAATCTGAATTGCCAACACCATATAACGACAAACCACTAAACGAACGTGTAACAGCTTTAGAGAGTAAGGCAATCGAGGGTGGTGCATATGATGATAGTGATTTAAGAAATAGAGTAGTAGCTTTAGAAAGCAAAGAAGATAAGGACACTAAATACGATGACACAGATTTAAGAAATCGTGTAACAATGTTAGAAAACAAACCAACTCTTGATACTTCTGAATTTGTAACAAATCAAGCGTTAGAAAGTAAGAATTACATAACCGAAGAAACGTTAGATAACAAAGGTTATGCCAAAACTTCTGAAATTCCAACACCATATAACGATAGCGAAGTTAAACAACGACTTACTAACCTTGAAAGTATTGACACATCAAAATTTATAACTGATGAAAAATTAGAAAGTAAGGGTTATTTAAAGTCACATCAAGATATCACAGGATTAGCAACTAAAGAAGAAATAGCTAACCTTGTTACTAATGATCAATTAGAAGCAAAACATTATATCACAGGAGCAGCATTAGAAAACTACGCTTTAAAATCAGATATTCCACAGGGATATAACGATACTGAAGTCAAAGAACGTTTAACAGTACTTGAAAATAAACAAGACAAAGATACCGTATATAATGACACAGAACTAAAAAATAGAGTTAGTGAACTGGAGAAACGACCTATTGTAACACCATATAATGACACAGCCTTATCTGATAGAATAACTGCACTAGAAAATAAACAAGATAATGATACGGTTTATAATGATAGTGAATTAAGGCAACGTGTAACGGCATTAGAAAATAAACCACCTCTTGACACATCAAAATTTATAACCGAGGAAACATTAGAAAGTAAGAATTACTTAACAACACCTTACAATGATATACCGTTAAAAGAACGTGTAGAAGTACTTGAAAATAAAGTCGATAAAGATACAGTGTATAACGATGAACCTATTAAGGAGCGTTTAACGGCTCTTGAAAGTAAACCTAACGTTGATTTAACTGGTTACGCTACTAAGGAAGAGTTAAAAGGTAAGGTAAACAATTCTGATTATGATACGTTTAAAAATATGGTGGTTACAAAAGGTTATCTTGAAAGCAAGAATTATTTAACGGAGCAATACAACGATAAACCGCTAACGGATAGAGTTGTAGCGTTAGAAAATAAGCAAGATAACGATACTATCTATGATGATAGCGAGCTGAAAAGACGTGTTACAACATTGGAAACAAAAACAGAAAATTTTGCTACTAAACAAGAATTACACGAAGCGACAGAGATTGATTATTCAAATATCGTAACTACAGATGAATTAGAGGCGAAACATTATGTTACTACTGATGAATTAAATAACAGAGGTTTTCTAACTCAACATCAAGATATTTCCAATCTTGCAACGAAAGATGAAATCAAGAAATTTGTTACTCATGAAGAATTACCAACACCGTATAATGATACAAATTTAAGTAACAGAGTTACTGCGTTGGAAAATAAGACAGATAAAGATACTATATATAATGATACAGAATTAAGAAATAGAGTGTCTACATTAGAAAGCCGTCCGAATATCGAGGTATCAACGTTAGTTACTAAAGATGAATTAGCTAGTAAAGGTTATTTAACGACACCTTACAATGATAGTGTGTTGGCTGGACGTGTAACGGCTCTTGAGAACAAGCCACCTGTTGACTTATCAAACTATGCGACTAAACAAGAGTTGCAAGAAGCTACGGAAATAGACTATTCTCAAATAGTTACTCATGAAGAGTTAGAGTCAAAACATTATTTAACAGCTAATAATTTAACTAATTACGCGTTAAAATCGGAAATACCTCAGAAATATAACGATAGTGCATTAGTTAGTCGAGTAACAGCTTTAGAAATTAAACAAGACAAAGACACAGTATATAACGATACGGAAGTAAAACGACGTTTAACAGCATTAGAAAGTCGACCAACCGCTAAAAATGGTATCAGAAACGCTTTAGTGATAGGTTGGCAGGATATATATATTCAGAACATGAGATTTTCAGAACAAATGAATTTAGTTGACATTGAAAATAATGTAGTTTTAAGAAACATTAACGGACTTGATATAAGACGTGTAAACAATGCTACTTATGGATACGTTATTTTTAACAACAGAACTAAACAATTTACTTTAGAAATTTTGGAAACTGATTTAAGCAAGAAAACAAGTGACGATTATTTAATCACAGTAATGTGGAATAACGGATATTATACGGACAACGGAGCTCTAAAAAATAAAAGATAGGAGATAAAACAAATGGATCAATTACAACAATTTTTAGTACCAATTATAGTAATTTTACTTAACTTGTTAGGTAAAGTATTAAAAGAATGGAACGTATTTCCAAATGAATATATACCAAGTGTGTTAGGTGCTTTAGGCGGTATCATTGGAGTACTACTATTTAAAGACGCTAACGCAGTATTAGTTGGAGTTGGAGCAGTCGGACTTCACCAACTTTATAAACAATCATTTAACAAGGAGAACAACAACAATGACAGAAATTTATAGTAATTACTTTGAAAACGGAGTGTACTTCACACCCCCAAAAAACAACATTTTAGGAGTTGTAATTCACAATGACGCAGGGAGTTTGTCAGCTAGACAATATGACGGATTTTTAGTTGGAAGAGTGAACAACGGAACATTAGCTAATGGTTTTGCTGCATACTATGTAGACCGTAACGACGTTTACGTTTTCCAACCAACTAATCGCCAAGAATGGCACACAGCTAACGCTTACGGAAATGCTAATTTTATCGGGTTTGAAGTTTGTCAATCTATGTCAGCAAGTGACAGTGAGTTTATAGCAAACGAAGACGCAACGCTATTGTTAGCTGGTCAAGTATTACAAAGCTACGGCTTACCTATCAATGAAGATACAGTAAAATTACACCATGAATTTAGCTCAACATCATGTCCACATAGAAGTATGGAACTTCACGCAAACGGTGGAGCATATAACGGAGCAGGAACTGAAGCGTGTCGACAATATTTTATTAACAGAATTAAGCAACTATTAGCTGGGGATGTAACAGAACCAACAGTAGTAGAGAAAAGCATTTTAGATGAAGATGTTGAACTTGCGAAACGTGACGAACCTTACTACGAAGCGACAGTAAGCATTGATTACATTCTTGAAAGTCAACCAACAGAAGATAGCGAAGATAAAGAATTCGTGCCAGCAGGTACTCGAGTTCGTGTGTATGAGAAGAAAGACGGTTGGTCTAGAGTAAATTATAAAGATAGTGATCAATGGATTGAAGATAAGTACTTAACAGAAGTTGAAGTATTTTAAGGATTTTAGCCCTTACTTAATAGTAGGGGCTTATTTTTTTATGCATTTTTTAAAAAGTTTTAAGATATCTATTGACTTTATACCTTATATAAGGTATAATATAAATATAAGTTGGCAGAGGAACAGAAAGGAGAAAAAAATGGAAGGTATGACAGATAAACAATTTACTGAATACAAAGAAACTCTTCTAAAGTTTGTGCTAGAAAAATTAGAGAATAGCAAAACATTAGAAGAAGCTAAAGAAAAAATAGAAGCTCTAATCAAAGACTAGAACTTCTAAAAAAACGAACGGTAATCAAGGTGAAGTCCTAAGCCACTTCACCTCGCTACTAAGATAATAATAACATAAAAATGGCTTAAATTCAATAAAAAAGAGGTTTAGTAACATGGTTGACAAACTAATAAAAGAAATAGAAGAATTATTCAACAGTGATTTAACTGATTATAGAATTTCAAAAGATACAGGATTGACACTTAGCGTTATTCAAAATTACCGCAGTGGTAAGTATGAATTAGAAAATATGAGTTTTAAAGTAGCAAAAAAATTAATTAGATATTCGGAGGAATTAAAAATGAGAAATTATGATAAAATGATGGTTGTTGTTAATGAGTTAGCATTAGAAGAAGGAGCAACAGTTACTTATTGGACTGAAGAAAAACCTAATGATTGTACTTGTTGCTATTCAGTAGAAGAACTAAAAGCACATTTAGGAAATATGGAAGAAGATGAATACGAGAAATTAGTATTTCAAGTAGATTTTGAAGAAGATGAAGAAAGATCATATCAATTCTATATGAGTGAATATAAAGATGTGTTAAATGGAAATAAATTCACTCTTGACTGTTTAAGAAATACAAGATAATGTTTAATATCTAAAGGGAGCAAAAAATGGACGAAGCACGAAAATATATAACGTTATATAACGCTTTGACAGTCTAAAAATATTATCTTATAAGGTATATAATGTTATATAAAGTTACTTGTATGCTACAAATTAAACTAAAAGGTTTTATGGAGTAATTCTAAAGTATTAAGTTAAATGTAAATGGAAAAAAATCAAGGTTAAAAATTTTTAACCTTGATTTTTTAATAGTGTATAAATATCTCACCATGTTCATTTGTTGGTTTGAATAATGTCACTACAAAAGTAAAAACTGCTATAATTGATGGAATGAAAGTCCAA
>ERZ773197.480-NODE-480-length-31319-cov-6.066434_pt1 | contig 31319 bp, 25 predicted proteins | sample MGYA00580999_ERZ773197 | MGnify/ENA primary metagenome ERZ773197 (study PRJEB29015, sample SAMEA2738166) | human oral metagenome | biome: human oral; feature: human-associated habitat; material: saliva | place: China | collected 2185 ...
TGTTCGGAAGCTGCCTGGTTTCCGACGAAATCAACAAAACCCCGTACATGGAGGCTATGCTCGGGTCGATGGTAACCATTCGACTGATGCGTGCAGCCATTGAAGACAAAGCAAGCCTGGAAGGACTCATCTAATGTTTTCTCCTGTTGACTGGAATAACCCAGACCAGGCCATAGACCTGGAGGTCTGGAACCGTATGACCGGCAACTTCTGGCTGCCGGAGAAGATCGCTCTATCCAACGACCTGCCGTCATGGCGCCGCCTCGATGAGAACAAACAACGAGCCGTGGTGCGCGCTTTCGCCGGGCTGACGGTTCTGGACACCCTGCAGGCTGAAGTCGGCGCTGGTGCCGTCGCAAAGCACGCACGCTCCCATCACGAGGCCGCCAACATGGCTTTCATCGGCGGCATGGAGGCGATTCACGCGCGCTCCTATAGCTCCATCTTCGCCACCCTAGTATCCAGTGAGCAAAACAAGGAGGCGTTCGAGTGGGCCAGCGAAAACAAGTGGCTGCAAGCGCAGGCCAGTGTTGTCAACCAACGCTACGAACACCTGGACGCCTACTGGACTCGCGTGCATAGCGTCATGCTGGAGTCTTTTCTGTTCTACACCGGCTTCTACCCGGCATTGCGCCTTGTGTCTGAAGGCTCCCTTCCCAACACCGCCGACATCATCCGTCTCATCATGCGCGACGAGGGAGTCCATGGCTTCTACATTGGTCTGAAGGCGCAGGCGATTCGTCCGCTGCACATGCGTCCGCAGCGTGTCACCGAGCTAGTTTCCGCGCTGATGCACCCGATGGTCCCCTATGTCCAGGAGCTTTACGAAGGCACCGGCTGGACAGAGGATGTCATCAAGTTCGCCAAGTACAACGCCAACAAGGCGCTCACCAACCTCGGCGAGGAGCCGTACTTCCCGGACAACGAAACCAACGTGTCTCCGCAGGTGCTGGCGCAAATGGTCGTTGACGCTAACGAGACCCATGACTTCTTCTCCGGTTCTGGCTCCTCTTATGTGATGGGTAAGGCTGAGGAGATTAGTGAAGACGAGTGGGAGAACATGTGATGGACGTCCTTTTGGACACCCGCCAAGGGGGTCTTGTGGCCTCCTGGACGGAGAAAGTCCCGAAGCTGGAGGTGGCGCTGAAACGGCTTGGCTTCCAATTCAGCGATTTCGGAGAGTACAGCGCGCCGACCCTCACCCTCGGTCTTCTGCGAGAGACGAAAAAAGCCGCCTCCGAGTTCGGGCGCGTGAAGGCTAGTAAACTCCTCCGTGAGTGGGTGGCATCCACAAAAGCCCGCGGTGCGCTACAGCACGCCGATTCCGACGCAGAAATCGCGGAGCCGCTGCTGCGCGACTACCCGAAAACCGCGGAGGCGCTGCGTCCATACCAACGAGCGGGGGTCGAGTTTATCCGCACCAACAACTCGGTGTGGCTGGCCGACCACCCCGGCTCAGGTAAGACGCTACAAGCCATCGCCGGGATCGTATCCCGCGACGTTGAAGGTGACATCCTTGTTCTGTCGCCATCTATCGCCACACAGGTGACATGGCCAGAGGAAATCAAGCGCTGGGCCCCGGACGACGAGGTTCTTGTGGTGACCGGCGGTCGCAAACGGCAGGAGGAGATTCTGTCGAAGCTGCAGTTCCAGTCGAAGACTCGGCGCCGCTGGGTTTTATGCAACCTGGAGATGGCACGTATGAAGTACAACAAGCCGGTAGAGGTGGAGGGCCGCATCCACAAAGGCTGGTGGTCGCATCATTTCCCTGAGCTGTTCTTCCTGGACTATGGCGCTGAGAAGCCAAAGAACAAAAGGGAGTGGGCCGCTGTCATCGTGGACGAGTCGCACCGCGCTCTCACCACCACAAAAAGCCAGCCATACAAACAGTCGCAAATCCGCGCTGGCATGGGTAACCTTGCGGTGGCACCAGGCGGCCTTAAGCTTGCCGTGTCCGGCACCCCATTCCGAGGGAAGCTAGAAAACGCCTGGGGAACTCTGAACTGGCTGGCAAAAGACGAGTACAAAAACTTCTACGGCTGGGCCGCCGAATGGTTCGAGGTGTCGGATCGCGCTATCCACACGATGAATGGCGAGGTCAACACAACAACCGTCGGCGACCTCCTGCCTGGCCGAGAGCCGCTGTTTTACGAGGACTTGGCGCGGTTTATGCTGCGCCGAACTAAAAAGGAGATCGCGCCGTGGCTTCCGGACAAGACCTATGCGGGAACCCTGCATGAAATGGCCGATAAGATCGACTCCGAAGGGGTTAAGTCTAGGTTGGTGGGTCATTGGTTGACGATGGGTACCAAACAGGGGAAGGCTTATCGCCAGATGGAGGAGGAGGCAATAGCCAACCTTGACTCCGGCACCCTCATTGCTAACGGCGTCCTGGCGGAAATGACGCGCCTTAAGCAGTTCGCAGGCACCTACGGAAAACTGCGCCGCTTCATCGACTCGGATGGTTTTGAAGACAGCGAGTTTCTGCCGGAGCTGCCGTCAAACAAACTAGACTGGCTATTTTCGTATCTTGACGAAATAGGCATCAACAAGGACACCCGCAACGAGCACGGCCCGCACGTCCAGAAAATCGTCATCGCAAGCCAGTTTACTAGAACCATCAACCTGTTTGCGGAGACGATGGAGAAGAAGGGCATCGACACGGTTCGCATCACCGGTCAGGTCGGCGGAGACGAACGCGCGGCAGCCGTCCGCGAGTTCCAGTCGAACGATGGGGCCAAAGTCATGCTGCTCAACACCCTAGCTGGCGGCGTAGCGCTTACCCTTGACCGCGCGGACGACCTGGTTATCCTGGATGAGACTTTCATCCCGGACGACCAGGAGCAGGTCGAGGACCGCATTCACCGCGTGTCACGCAACCACAAGGTAACAATCCACTACCTCCGCACGCTAGGCACCATTGAGGAGTCCATCGCACTGAAAACAGCGGAACGAGACGACCTGCAGAAGAGAATCATCGACGGAGAAAGAGGAGTCGAATATGCCAGAAGCCTACTCTAGCGAGTCCGAGAAGCACCTGTCCGCGTCTGGCCGACGCCTGTTCAAGAAGTGCCCTTGGGCGTACACCATGCGGTACGTACACGGGTTGCAACCAATCGCCTCGGTAAGCGTTCCTCTTTTATTCGGAAGCCTCGTGCATGAGGCTCTAGAAGGCTGGTACATCCCCGGCAGAGAACGCGGCGTACCGCCGTGGGAGACCTTCGAAAAAGGCTTTCAGAAGTCCGCCGTGGAGCCGGAAAACTCCGCGCTGTTCCCGACGGAGGAGGACTACCAGTCGAACCTTGACCTTGGCATCGATATGCTGCGTGGGTATGTCGAGTATTACGGCGAAGAGCCGCACTTGGAGGTAATTCGGCCAGAAGTAGAGTTCACCGTTCCACTGAAGCATCGAACTCTTGATGGAGGTAACGACCGGCGCACAATCAACGGCTTCCTTGACCTGACGTATCGCGATCATTCCGCTGGCGGCACCCTGCACATCATGGAGCACAAGACCGCAAAGAGCCTCAGCAACAGCAACCAGTTCCTTCCTCTGGACGAGCAGGCGTCCCTGTATTTGGTCGTGGCTACCCAGACTCTGCGCGACATGGAATTGATTGGACCAAAGGAAACCGTGCACAACATGGTGTACAACTACCTCCAGAAAACCATGTCTGACCAGCGTCCGCGAAACAAAGACGGCCTTGTTTGCAACAAGCCGAAGAAAGAGCATTACATCGCCGCTTTGCTGGAAGCAGGCGTCGAATTGGAGGCTCCAGAAAAAATTTCGGCGAAGGATTTGACAAAACTAGCCGAGGATGCCAAACTAGCAGTGTTCGGTGATCCGAGCGCAGTGCAACCGGCTCCCCGGTTCGCGCGGAAACTCGTTGCCCGCAACACTCGTGAAATGAGGAATCACGTCCGACGCCTTCGCGAAGACCTAATGATGGTCGACGCGGTTGAGAGAGACTTGATCCCGATCACAAAGAACCCAACACGGGATTGCGGTTTCTGCGAATTTGCACAAATATGTATACTTGACGAGCAGGGGTCACTCGACCTCGACGGCGAACTGGTTCGCCGTTCCTATCAAAGAAGGAGTTAGCCCAATGGCTGTCTACCACGTTTCCTACACCACCAAGCTTCAGGACAATTTCGTTGCCGATGAAGACCTGAAGACCAAGCGCGTCGACGCTACTTCCGCTCCCCGTGCAGTGGAGAAGGTCATCACTGAACTCATCAAGGGCGGCGTTGTGACCAGCCGCAAGCAGCTTAAGGTGCTGGAAGCCAAGCTCGGCGCTTAAGCCGAACGACACGAAATCGAAAGAAGGCGTGAAATGCCTATAGAAATGCCAAGTGTATGGCTCCGCGAATGGGAGACCATCTGGCCGAACATCACAGAAAAAGTGTACAAAGGCAAACTAACTGCCGTGCGCACAATGGAGTATAAGAAGGACTCGGAGTGGAACAAATTCTACGTCGACGTCCCGATTGTCACCGACTCTGGCTGGCCGATGAACGAAGTTGAGCAGGCCGAGAGGTGCGTTGAATTCCTGCATAACGAAGGACTCGAAATCGTTGCAGACCCGAATGATCGCGTAAGCCAGTTCGCATCTGCGGAGGCTGCCAAACTACTTACTGGCAAGCCCGTGAAGATTCGTGAGATCGGAGAAGAACATGTCGTTTCTTGATGACATCGCAACCGCGGAGGTTGTCGAGGAAAAGATCAACATCCTGATTTTCGGCCAATCCGGCGTCGGAAAAACCACCTTCGCGGGCTCAGGCCCCAACAACGGCGAAAAAGTGCTCATTCTCAGCATCGAAGACGGCCTGCGCTCCATCGCTAAAGAAGGTAACAAAACCCAAATCAAGCGCATCAACACTTGGGGCGAGATGCTTGAGGCCGCCGAGTACATTGAGCAGCACCCGCACCAGTGGGACTGGGTGGTCATCGACTCTGTGTCCCACATGCAGGAGAAGCTGATCTGGTCCGACATTGTTGAGCGCGGAATCGCTCGCAACCCGGAGCGCAAAGAATACTCCACCCGCCAGCTTCAGGAGTACAACGAAGCCAAGAACATGTTCATGAACATCCTTGAGCGCTTCATGTCCTCCGATGCGAACATCATCATGATCGCCTTGTCCGAGGTGTCTGAAGACCAGGAGGGAGACTCCTACGTGCACCCGAACATCGCAGGCCAAAAAGGAGGGCTGGCTCAGTGGCTGGTGTCCCGCTGCAACCTGGTCGGCCTACTGCGGTTCGGCAAGATCGCTGACAAGCAAGGTAAGATGCGGCTGGTTCGACAACTGGAGTTCAAGTCCCGGCCTGGAGCCTCCATCAAGGACCAGACCTCGCTGTTCTCCAAACCAATCACCCAGCCTACGCTGGCGAAACTCGCTGCAAAGCTCGCAGCGGAAACCCCCAAAACCACCCAAGAAGACGTAGAAAACAAGAAAGAGGCATAGGAAATGGCTCAGAAGCTATCCTTCTCCAACATCGCTGTCCCAGACCAGAAGACCATCGAGCAGGCGTCATTCCAGGGCTACACCGGCCCGACACCGCCTCCCGGGAAGTACAAGGCAAAGCTCGCTGGGGTGCAGATTCAAACCAGGGACACCGGAAACGTCTTTATTGTCCGCTACGTCATCAACGAGACAGGCGAACTCAAGAAGTACAACGGCTGTGCCATCTTCGACCGCCTCACCATTCCCAACCCGCAGACCGACGGCGAATACTACCAAATCCGCCTCCGCTCGTTCAACGACTTCTGCCAGGCCGCATCTGAAGGAAAAGGCACTCTACGTGACTTCACCAAAGCCCTGGCAGATAGCAAGTACAAGGTGGAAGAAGGCAACAAGGACGGCATCTTCAAGCTCCTGGTTGTTGGCGGCAAGCTGTTCAACTTCAACAAGGACCATGATGTCTTCATTGAAGTCCGCCACGCACCCAACGCCAATGACGCCAACAACCCGTACCTGAACGTGCGTTTCATCGTCATGGCCGACACTGCTCGTCTGTGGTCTGCCGAGGCCGAGGGAACCTCTGTGGGAGACGGTGTCGTCGACATCGCCGATGTCACCGAAGAAATCGACGAGGATGACGCAGTCGATAATTTGGATGACCTCGACGATGATGACGATGACTTCGATGACCTGGATGATTTGGACTAGGAGAAAACAATGCTCGCCTCAACACGTGACCTTGAAATCGACTTCTACACCCGCCAGTCTTGCGGACAGTGCATGGTGATGAAGCGTAAGCTCAACGAGTGGATTGAGCACGTTCCAGAACGCCTCAAAGGCCACGTCGACGTACGGATGCACCAACTAGAGGACATGTCTGACGATGAACGCATGGCCCTGGCCAAGGAGCACGGCGCGCTGTCTGCTCCGGTGGTCATCGTCAAGCACCTGAAGAAGTACTCTGGCCCAGTCACACACGCGACCTCTGGCCTGCAACCCGACCGTCTCATCGACATGCTTGATGATGATGTGGTTGCATGGGATGACCCCGATGATCTATAATCACGACTAGCCAGTACAAGCTGGAGTGATAAACGCCCCCGGACGAACAAAGCTGGACTCCGGGGGCGTTTCCATTAGGAGAGAACAATGAGATTTGTTTCACTACACGGGCACACGTCGTTTTCGTTCGGAGACGGACACGGCAGCCCAGCTGCGCACGTTGAGCGCGCCAAGCAACTCGGCATGTCCGCGATTGCCGTCACAGAGCACGGTAATGTGTCAAGCCACGTGCAACTCGAAAAAGCCTGTAAAGACGCCGGAATTAAGCCTATTTTCGGGGTGGAGGCATATGTGGCGCCGCCGCAGACTAAAGCCAAGTTCCATCAAACCATTCTCGCTATGACTCAGCAGGGGTACAGGCAGCTCAGCCGCCTTGTCACCATGTCGTACGACGAGGGCATGTACCACAAGCCTACGATCCACCCCGAGTGGTTGCTCGACCCCGGCCTCACCAGCGACCTGGTTGTGCTGTCCGGCTGCGCCGACAGTTGGTTGTCCTGCACCATCGCCGGTGGCAAAGGCACCGACTATGAGCGGATTGACAAAACTGAGCAGGTTGAGGCGTTGACGGAGGAGGACAAGGCCGCGCGTTACGCGGAGGCGTTTACCCTAGTCGAGAACTACCTTGACTGCTATGGCGACCGCTTCTATCTGGAGGTTCAGCGCTTTAAAAACTACGCGCGCACCCGCCTCATCAACCAGCAGATTTGCCTCCTGTCTGACGACCTTGGAGTTCCGCTTGTCGGCACCGCCGACGTGCACTACCCCGAGCCGGAAGACTGGTCCGTCCAGCTGGCACTAAACTCCATCGCGTGGAAAGTCCCCGAGGAGGAGCTGTCTGCGAAACGCGACTACAGCGCCGACCCATGTACGTTCCCGCTCAGCGACAAAGAGTTCGCCAGGGACCTGATCGCAGCGGGGGTGCCAAAAGACAAAGCTATCCAGGCCACCAAAAACACCGCCAAGGTCGCAGAACGCCTAAACGTTGTGCTGCCTAAAACCCCGGACGTGCGCTACAGCGGCTCCGACGGTACCGACGAGACCGCGCAGAAGATGCTTGTCGACCACATCAAAAAGGGGCTTCGACGCAGAGCCGAAAACTCTCGGTTCAAGAAGGATTATGTAGATCGCAAACAGGAGTACCTGGATCGGATCAAGAAGGAGCTCGCGGTCATCAAGCCGAAGGGCTTCTCTGACTACTTCCTCATCAACGAGCAGATTATCGGCTGGGCCAAGTCTAATGGCATCGCCGTCGGCCCTGCACGTGGTTCGGCTGCTGGTTCGTTGGTGTGCTTCCTGCTCGGACTGACCGAGATTAACCCCATGCTGTATCCCGAAATGCTGTTTGAGAGGTTCCTGGACCCAGGCCGCGAAGACCCGCCGGATATTGACACCGACTACGAGAATGAGCGCCGCCACGAGGTGTTTGAGTACGCTCGCACTCAATACGGCAAAGCCAACGTCGGCAACATCCGCAACTTCACTCGGTACAAAGGCAAGACCGCTGTTAAGGACGTAGGTCGGTCCCGCAACATCCCTTTACCCAAGATCGAGCGCTACGCCTCTCTAATTGGCGAACCGCCGTTCGGTGACCCCCGCGAGTTCAACTCCGCCGAGGACGCAGCCATCTCGTTTAAGGAATGCGCCGACATCCTTGAGGAATACCCGGACCTTGAGCGCGCGTTCCGTATCGAGGGCGACATGAAAACGTTCAGCGTGCACGCCGCCGGGATGGTGATTAGTAACCTGCCGATCCATGAGACCTGTGCGGTGTACAAGACCAAGAAGACCAACGGCGACGAGGCGGACGCTATTGCCTTCGACAAGCGCGACGCGGGCTACCTGAACATGCTGAAGCTGGACTGCTTGGGCCTTATCACCATGTCCACCATCGCGGATGTCATCAAAATGACGCCAGGTTTGACCCTGCAAGACATGTACGACCTAGAGTTTAACGACCCGAAGGTACTCAAAGCCTTCGCAGACGACGACCTCACTGGTATTTTCCAGTTCGAGGGTCGCTCCACCCGCGGGATTGTTCGGGACATCTACACGGGCAGGGACGCCGTGCCTACGTTCATGCAGCTTGCCGACATCAACGCGCTATCCAGGCCAGGCTCCCTATCCAGCGGCATGACTGGTCGCTATATCAAGGTTGCGCGCGGCGAGGACCGTAAGTCGCTACATCCGGTGGTAGACCGGATTCTTGAGAAAACCAACGGCTGTCTGGTTTACCAGGAGCAGGTTATGCACATCGGCAAGCAGTTTGGTGGCCTGTCCGACCACGAGATCGGCCTTTTGCGCAAAATCATCGGCGCGAAGAAAGCCGGAGGCGCGTTCGATGAGTTCTGGGCCAAGTTCAAGGAAGGTGCAGCAAGCTTGCACGGCGCCAGCGAGAAGCTAGCTCGTGAAATCTGGGACTACATGGCTGCGTCCAGTTCTTACCTATTCAATGCCTCCCATGCCATTTCCTACGCGGCTGTGGCGTACTGGTGCATGTGGTTGAAGGTGTATCACCCCGCGGCTTTCTATGCGGCCTCCTTGCGTTCCGCTGCAAAAAAGAACAAGAAGAAGGATTCGGTGGACCCGCAGCTTCCGATCATGCAGGATGCGGTCGCGCACGGCGTCACAGTCAGCCCGCCTGTCCACGGGGTGAGCCGTGCAAGCTGGTGGATCAACCAAGAAGGCTCCGGTGTTGTCGCAGGTTATACACAGATTCCCGGCATTGGACCCCGCGTTGCGGAAGGCATTATGGCGCTCGAATCCGTGTCGTCGTGGGAAGATTGTCTGCCAGTTAGCGGCTTTGGCCCGAAAGCCCTTAAGAAGGCCGAGGCTTTCTGCACCAGTGGAGACCCATTTGGTATTTCGCTGAGCGTGTCGGTCATTTCAGCGGTCCAAGACGCCATCGCAGATGGCCGAGTGGCGCTGCCGCAAGCAACCACCAACCCCGCCATGATGACCAACCAAAACGGCCAGGTCGAGACGTACATCGGCCATATTGTGGCGATTAAGCTTGTCGACGTCATCCAGGACACCTGCACCCGCGAGAACAAAACCCGCGAGCAGGTTGTGGCGGAGATGGAGCGGCCTGAGCTATCAACTAAGGCAAAGATCGTCACAATGGCATCTAATGGGGTAGAGGTCCATGTGAACATTTCCAGGTACAACTACCCCAAGCTGCGCCGCGAGTTCGAGGACCTGGACCTGTCTAAACCGCATGTAGTGCACACCACGGGCAAAGTATCCACCGACTTCGGCCCCGCCATCCAGGCGTCGCAAGTCACTGTTTTCGAAATGGAGGAAGAGAAATGAGCTATGAAGACGTAATACAGATGTCAATGGAATCCGCTCCATTGATGATCATCGGCATTGATCCTGGCGTTACCACCGGAGTCGCTGTCGCTTCTTTGCGAGGCAAGGAGGTTGGCTCCCTGGCGGATGTGTTCCTGGAGATGGGGCAGTTATCCTACGGTTTCAGCGGGAACGGGACGGACATCATCGCGTCCGCGAGTGCAGAAGAGGGAGAAGCAAAGGTCGCGACAGAAATTGCGCAACTTGTACGCACCGCAGTTCTACATGGAAGCCGCGTTGTATTGGTGATTGAGGATTTCGTGGTTCGTCGGTTTGACAGCAGCCGCGAGTTTTTGTCACCCGTGCGGATTACTGCGCGGATACAGCAGGAGCTGTTCAACGACACTATATGCAAAGGCGTGACTGTAGTAATGCAGTCGCCGTCCGACGCCAAGCAAACCTGCACTGATGAGAGGATGAAGAAATGGGGAATCCAGCCCAAGACACACAAGGACCGGCACGGATTGGACGCGGCACGACACTGCGTCTTGTTCATCCGCAAGTTGATGGCCAACCCGAACCAGGCGCTCCCTGGCTAGTCTCCTACGCCGACATCGCGTGGCTGGCTGGGTGGGAGCGCGGTCAAAACCCACGCAACCGCTTCAACGCGGCGGCGAGACGACTTGGTTTCGAGCGGCATACCTGGTTTAACCGCAGAGGCGTCTTCTACCCCGAGGAGGCCCTTGCGGTGGTCAAGGAGATTGCTGGCCGGTTCGACACTTCGCCTCGCGTCGACTACCCCTACATCGAAGCCAACGTACTCTCGGCAGGGGAGGACCTGGCCGACGGGTACCCGTCACACACTCTGTCTAGGCTCATCCACGGCGACCCCGACTGGTCCGACAGCGCTCGGCTTTTCCGTCTGCGCAGAGGCAACGAGGCTGGTTGGATTGTGGCACCAGAGCATCCGCGGATGGGTTTGTATCCCTGGATAAAAAGCGGTACTCTTGTTCTTCGTAGAGATGCTATCGAGAAACTAGAGGAAGCAGGATACATTGTCGAGTAGGGAAATGGCCTACAGCGAAGCCTCAGAAGCAATGCGGCAGACGCTAAAGGCGATAGAGCTGGACAAGAAGCACCGAGTATACGGCCGAGAAGGCACCCAGGACGTCGCCTGGCTGGCGAACGAGCCAATCAGCATGGAGGACTTGGGGGACACCATCTGGGCCTCCCTGGCCGCCGCTGGGTTCGTTTTAACGCATGACCCTGATCGAGCACGACCAGAAGAACTCATGGTTGCCTTCACAGTTCGACAGGCAGCGCAAAATGAGTCGTGAGTTGAAACCCCCGTGCGAAGCGCGCGGGGAGCTCTTCGAGTTGTATCGTGGTCACGAGGAAACAGACGGTCAGCGCGGGTTCCGTATTCCACTGGCTTTAACTGTTTGCGACACATGCCCCCTAAGACTAAAGAAGCGTTGTGCTAAAACACGTCCAGATGGCCGGTTCGGGCATATCGGCATCTGGGGTGGAGAGATCGGAGTAAAGAATGAAGGCTAGAAAAGCATATACTAGGGCAGGATGGCCGGTAGCAATCCCGGTTTCCAGCGGGAAAAAGTACCCGCCAGCAGAAGGGGTGACAGGAAACGTACCGGCCCCGAGTTACAAAGAATTGTTGGCGATATGGGATAAACACGAATCTACACACCCGAACCTGGCTTTGCGCTTGCATTCGGGCCGGGATGATTTTGACGTTATCACTGTGGATGTCGACCACTATGGAGTAAAGACCGGCGTCGATACAATCCGCGAGCTAGAGAAGCAGTTAGGAGAGTTCCCTTGGTCGGCTCCGATGTCTACCCGTCGAGGCCCGGAGCTTGGCACAGGCCAGTACTTTTTCCGCGTGCGCAAAGGCATGTCGTGGAAGGGGGCCGTCGGCCCAGGCGTTGATGTGATTCAGGACACTCACCGGTACGCGGTTGTCTACCCCAGCGTTGTCGATGGATTGCAGTACCGCTGGTACATCAACGGAGAGCCATCCGAGGTACCTAAAATCGACGAATTGCCGTGGCTTCCTGATGCTTGGCAGGACTATGTCGCCGCTGGCCAGGCTAAAGAGCACCACGACAAGTCGAAATCGAAGGTGGCCGCAGCACCGCGCGGCAAAGCTCGGATGCGCGCCGCCATCAGCTGGCTACGAGAGAATACCCTCCGGTACGGCCATAAGGACGCTCTTCCGACGGAGATGATGCAGAAGACGTACGGCCCGGAGTTCGTTGAGGCTCTAGGTGGCAACGCACACGACACGATGCTGGCCGCCGTGCACCAGGCTGTCCGGCTAGCCCTGGAGGCACACACCGGCCTTAAGGTGGCGCTGTCGAGGATTCGCCGAGCCTTTGTTGAGGAGGTCACTGGCTCCCGCGCTGGTGCGTCGCGCCGCAGCGAGGAGTCCGCGCTTGCTGAGTTCGAGCGCGCGTTGATCGGCGAGGTGGAGAAAGCGGAAGTCGAGGCCGCCAATGGCACCCGCTTTCTCAGTCAGGACGTCGACGAGGACGTGTTGTCGAGTCTTGACCGGGTGTTCTCTCGCCAGGCAGCGGTGAAACGGCCAAAAGGCGTTGATTTGTCGCTTTACCGCGATACCGACCGTGCGCACGCTGAAATGTTCGCCAACTACTGGGGGCAGGACGTTTTAGTCACGCGTGACAGAAACACTAAGGAGTTCGCCGTCTGGGATGAGGAGACTAAACGGTATTTCTTCCGAACTCAAAATGAGATGTTTCAGTTGCTGTACACCGCTACATCGGATCGCATTCGCTACGAGGCAGACAAGATCGCACAACGCGCCTCCGAGCTCAAGATCGCACTCGGCTCCCGCCAGGCCCCGCCGGATACGGACGACCCGGACGAGCTTTTCGCGGAGGCTAACAGCCTGCGAAAACGCGCCGACAGTATTGAGTCGACCTCTCGCAGTTTAAATATTCTAAAACAGGTTCACTCGGTCTACGATCGCCCCGCCGCCATCCAGGATTTCGACTCAACCCCTGGCCTTATCGGATCACTCGGCGGTGAAACCATCGACGTCGGCAGCATCGAGTCCGCTGGTTCAGCTCGGCCTTCGAAGCGGAAGGATCGTTTGACCATGAACACGGCAGTTCGTCTGGTGCCAGGCGCAAAGCACCCTAGCTGGACTAAGTTCCTTGACAAGTTCCTCCCCGACCCCGAGCTGCGTCGGTTTACACAGAAGGTTCTCGGGTACTCACTTGTGGATGGCAACCCGGAGAAGATCGTCGTATTCCTGTGGGGGCCATCGAACACCGGTAAGACGACGATTCTTGAGGCGTGCGGTGCCGCGCTGGGTGACTACGGCGGAACTATCGACGCCGGGGCCTTGTTCGGCAAGACGAACCGGAGTGGCCCGGCCCCCGAGCTCATCGATAGCTTCTTCCGCCGGTTTGTCTTTATGTCGGAGGTCGGCGACACACACGTGCTATCCGCCAACGCAATTAAGCAGGCAACAGGTAACGACACGCAGAAAAACCGCCTGCTCTTCTCTAACGAGATGATCTCCGGCTCTCCGAAGTTCACTCCATATATCTCCACAAACACCGTTCCGGAGGTCAAAGGTTCAGATAAAGCCCTAGCTCACCGCCTCGTGGTGATTCCGTTCTTAAGCGAAAACAAGCCGTCGAAAGTGAAGTGGGAGGAAGATGTTCGGCGTAATCCAGAAATCCAGTCCGCTGTGTTGGCATGGATGCTTGAAGGATGTCGGATGTACCTGCGTGAAGGACTTGACCGTGACAGCTTCCTCGACCAGGTGCGAGAAGCGTCAGCTGAGTTTGCTTCCGACGTCGACCCGGTTTCCGAGTTTATTTCCGAGAAGCTAACGACCGGAGTAGAGGGAGAGATTGTTGAAGATCAGATATGGGTCTTATGGCAGGAGTGGTGCCTTGTGCGCGGACTCCGTGAGTCTGACATCGGCGACCGGAGGCGTCTACGCAAGAGGCTCAAGGGACACGGCATCAATAACCGAAGGACAATGGACAAAGATAGAAAATATTACCGACTTTTTGTTGGTGTAACCCTTAAATAGAAGAACCCCCGCCTCTACAAAGAGTGGCGGGGGTTTCGTCACCTGTGACGATTACTTAGCAATGTTGCGGCGCATCTTGTCAAACAGGGATTCGATGTCAGTACCGACGAGGTCGCTGACTGTTGCTTCGGGTCGGCGGTGCTTACCCTCAGCGCCAGCGGCAGGAGCCGCAGCAGCGACTTCCTTGTTCTTCTCGGCGATGAACTGAGTCAGCTCGTTCACGACCTTGTTGGTGATGTCCTGAGCGTTGCTCGGAGACACACCATTCTTGGTGAGACGAGTGGACAGGGCCGCGAGGAAAGCTGCAGCGGCGCCAACGATCACCGCGGACTTGTCGACGCGACCAGTGGACGCGAACGTAGCCACAATGGCAGCGAGCGCACCCGCGAGGGAGCCGACTAGAGAGTTGATGGTGTTGGCGTAGCGGCGGTACAGAGACTGTCCGGCGACATAGTCACCAACAGCTGCACCAACCTGGCTGAAAAGGTTGTTAGCCATTTTACTTGATGATTCCTTCCTTGACCATCCGGTCACGAACAATTTTATCAGGGTCTGCGTCAAGGGCCCTGATGATGAAGTCGATCTTCGCCTCAAGGCCGTAGGTGCGAGCGTCGCCGATACCGGCCCACTCCTCCGCAGACATGAAACGCTCGGGGTTGATACGGGACTGAATCTGCATATTAAGCAGTTCCTCCAATTCGTCTAGTTCTTTGGGTGGATTGTTCGAGTAGGCGTACCCCTTCGGCGGGATCATCGTCGCCATCTGCTCGAACGAACAAGCATACTCAAACGGCCAGAATCCGCTGTCCGCCACATGGAAGTGTCGGCGTCCGCCGTTGACTTCGTAGCCGACGATGCACACGTAGTGGTAGATCGTGCCACCGCCGTAGGACGGGGTGGTGGTCCCGAGTGTGGCTTGTGGATAGTTACTCGGCGGGACCACGATATTGGCGATCACAGGGAAGCCAGCTCGGATGCTGCGCTTCACGTTCTGCCAGAAATCCTCAGACTCCGCGTAGGTCGGCGGGTCGTGAGGCATGTCGACAGTCACGTAGTTAGCGCCAGGCGCGTACTCCTCGATTACAGGAGGGAACAGGCCGATGTAATCGGTTCCGTCCTCAGTGGTGCGCAGCTTCTGCGCGAGCTCAGCTTCTGGCACGAGGCGTCCGGTAAGCGAACTCAGTAGAGTTTGCGTGGACGCAGGGCCGCACCAGTACCCGGTTTCCTGCACGAGGTCGGTGTTGATGTACGGGAGAATAACCCGCTCGTCTGGTTCAGTCACAAGCTCCTCCGGTAGGATGGCGTCCCCGAGGGACAGAGCCTTCAGGAAACGCCGGTTGCGGTCGTCGATCCCATTGGTGCCTCCGTTGATTGCGCGGGTTGCGCGTTCGAAGAAGCCCCAGCGGGTGATGTCGTCCAAGTTGCCGTCCGCGGCGGCGTCGGAGAACTCGTTGAGGCGTGGACGGGCCACCGTCCAGTACCACACGGCACCGAGGAAGCCGTACTCGTCGGACGACAAAAGGGTCGGCTTGTCGACAAAGAACGTGGGGGAGTCCACGTACCCGTTATCAAAAGCCCAGCGGCTCAGTGCCGCGTAGTTGTTGCGTCCGGTCACCTGGATTGGTCCGCGACCCTTGTAGCGGGGGCCGTCACCAGCCTGGGTATTACCGAGGTCGCCGCGCCACTCGTAGGCGCTGCCGTCCGCGTACTCCTCCATTGCGTCCAGGCCGACGCTTTCGTGGCCTAGTTGCGCGATGAACATCGCAGCGCGCGGAATGTTGGTGCAGCCTGCTTGGACCAAGGCGCGGTTGAACGCCGGGGCTAGCTGCTCGTAGCGCGAAAACGGCGCGCGGTTAAACATTACTTCCGCCAAAATATGCGGTTTGACCATTCGTTACCTCCTTATTCGTCGTTCGTAACGTAGGTTGTCTTCCAAAACACCACCAGACTCTGATTTAGCCGAACCGGACGGTGTACGACCTGAGTTGTTCGACATCAGCAGGCAGGTGATGTTGTTCCACTCGAAACCCCCGTACCAGTCGCGCCAGTTGTTGGAGCGCACCCACAGGCGCACGCTGTAGCCTGCGCGCGGCACCACGATGGCCTCTGAGAAGTGAAGGGTGGCCTCCAAATCCGCGCGGGTGGTGGTGATCCTGGTTTCACGCAACTGGTCTGTTTCGGTGTAGGTTTTAAGTTCGTTCCATGTGTGGTAGTTGCCTTGGTGGCCACCGGTGTGAACAAGCCCTGCGGTGGCGCGGGTGAACACGATCCATGTTCCCGGCTTGTCGAAAACCACGCGGCGGTTAGCGACATCCAGATGTGCCCCTTGCGATGCGCCGAAAGTCTGGTTGAATGGGATCAGCCGCTCGTTCTGTCGTGGGTCATTCCAGCCAATATTTTTCAGCGCTTGAAGTAGGTTGCCGCCTGCGTTGACTGTGGTGTCGCAGTAAGCGGAGATATATCCCTCTGGAATCAGATCGAGACGCTGGGAAATCTCCCGGTCGAGGGCTTGTTTAGCCTGCTCGATTTTGGCTTCTGTCGCCGGGATAATCTCGGTTCGGATGCGCTGTACTTCTTGCTTTGTGCTGGTGATTTCGCCTTTTGCAGTGGACACCCCTCCAGCGTTACTGTTGATGCGCTTGTCGTGCTGGTCAAGTTCCTGAAGTATCTTGCCGACCACACCTTCACCGGCAACCGCATTGACCTTGAGGAGCCCGGTTTCTGCCAGCTTCTCCGCGTCGGTGCGGTCGTCAGGGCGCAGTCCGCCTGGCTGGGTGATGACAATGTCGCGTCGGTTAACATCTGACGGTGGGATCGCCGCTGATTCCGCTGGGTTGTCCCACAGGTCTTCATTCCAGTGTGGGTGGTTCACTATCTTCGACACTGTCCATCACTCCCTTCGTGATCTGATTGTCAAGGTCTTTGAGTTTTCGGATGAGAATCTTAATTCTCTCTGTTTCTTTGCCTCCTGTGTCCGCGAGTTCGTTACGCAGGAGGCGAATCAGTTCGCTTGCCACTAGTTGCCAGCGGGAAAGCATTTTCTCGGTGTTCTGCGTCACCTTACTCTCGGCTCGCAGCTCATCGATTTCCCTGGCTAGTGTCTTGTAACTCCGATTCATTGGCTTCTTGATGTTGAATCGGATGTTTTGACGAACTGTACCAACAAGAACTGTGATGGCCACCACAAGGAAGGTGACTTGGCCAAGAGTTGTTGACGTGTCCAACCGGCTAAGGTCGGGGAACGTCACTACTCGACCCCCTCAAAAAAGTATATTTGCGCCAGAAGCGCGTGAATTGTTCCGACAAACAAAGCCATAATCCCGACCCCGAAGAAGGGGCTAGGGGAGTGGATTATTCCGCCGATCGACCATACGAGACCCAGCGCAACCCATACGGACCCTGTCAAAATATGTGCCGTGCGTACATGCTTCATTTTAGACACGCACACGAAAAGCATCACTCCGGCCAGAGGGAAAACTACATCCCACACCTCGACGCCGCCGAAAGTAAGAGACAGCCACCATTCGTCCGGCGGGGTTTTCGGCTTGATGAACATGGAGTTCGATCCAATAAACAACCCGCCGAAGGCGATGGTCATGACCGCCATAACGATCCCGAGCCTCTGTAGTGCCGCAACCGTGCTGTTACCGCGACGGTCTTCCGGGTCTATATCGACTTTCCAGACTGGGTTTGTGACGGTCATCCGAGCACCTTAACTTGTCCAGCCGCATTCTTCATTTTCAGCTGGCCGCCGTGCGCATAGACCACGATGCCGCCGACAGGCGTGGCGGGCTCGGTCTCCACGAAGTTGAATTTCGCTGGCATGTTGAACTCGCCGGGGGCTATCTCGCCACGGTCGCCGAAAAGATTGCGCAGCATGACCCAGCCCCCGCGGGTGTAGACGAAGCCTGTTTTGGTGACCTTGTTGATGGCGAAGAACTGCTTGATGGGTGTTCCAAGGGCTCGCATTCGCGCTGTGCGGTCGCGCAACTTCTCCAGGGCCATGTTGTCCGACTCTTCGTCCAACACGAGGTCAATAGCTAAGCTGGAGCCGGGAGGGCCTTGTGGGCCTTCTTTACCGGGAGGACCAGCTGGGATCGGCAGCTCGGCGACGCCATCCTCCACAAGAAGGAATGCGCGGCGAGTCTTTTTAAAGTCCAGGGCATCCCCGTCCTCACTAAACCGCAACCTGACTAGGATGTCTCCTAGAGTGTTTTGATCTGCCAAAGTGTTCTCCTACTCTGCGTTAAAAGCTGCGGTAATAGCGCGCAGGAACTGCGCGTTACGTCGGGACTGGATTGCCCACGGCTCCTCTGGCCGGTCTGATTCCCCGAGGCGAACCTCGAAAACAACCCCGTTCTCACGGTTAGCTGTCAGCGTGACCTGCTTCAACCGCTCCGGGATGATGCGGTCACTATCATCATCTTCCCAACCAACTGGGTCGAGAAGATCGAAATCCTCGAAAACTCGGAACGGCAGGAACGACTGCACGTTGCCGGTGAACTGCGCGGTCTTGTATCCAAGGGCGCTGTACCGCTGTAGGCGCAGGGCCTGTGCGGCGTCACGGGAGTACGCCGTGTAGCCTTTTCCGCCGTAGTCCTCTGGTAGGGCGAAATCACCAAGGAAACGCTTCTGGTCTGGGTCTTCCGCGCGTTGGTACGCGAAGAAAATGTCCTCCAGTTTTCCAGTGATCCAGCCGGTGAGGGCTGAGAACCCTATTCCTATTAATCTTAACACCTGCTGGATAAGCGTCCTTGCGATGAGCTTGATGCCCTGATTCAAAAACTCATTCGACTTACCGCCGGTAATCGACGAGTAGGTTGTCGGCGCGAAAGCATTGACTTCCTGTTGATGCCAATGCTCGTCACTAGAGCGCAGGATAGGCCACGAGACGTTGTATCGGCCGGTGTCCGTGCCGAAGAAGTCTCGTAGGAACTTCGTGTCGACGGTCGGCTGCAGGCTAGGCGGAATGTCGTACCGTCCGAAAATGCCGCGAATGAACGTACGAATCTCGTGCGTGATTTCAGCGAAGAAAGAGCGGTAGGACGGATTGAGCCGGGTCCGGTCCTTGTCGATGAAGTCGATGACGATGCCGGGCCTAGCCATATTGATTCCGCTGATTTTCGGGTCTCGGCCAGGAATGTAGCAATAGACATCTGGGAGGATATTGTTGTCTTTGCATGTCTCGGTGACAAGCTCCGAAATAGGGGTCATCTCCGCCACAAGCGCCACGTTCGGCGCGGTGTCCGCTCCCTTAGGAGTCGGCGGGACCATGATCGGGTACATGAAAGACTGAAGGTCTCTCCATTTACCAGGATCGTTTTGGTAGTTTGCTAGCTGGTAGTTGGCGATAAGCCGGTGCTGGTTCGCCTGCAGGCGGACAGCGGCCTTGATGACGTAGTCCTTCATCACATGGATCGCTGGTCCAAGCGCAATGTCCCGCTTCGGAAACTGCGCGTTGAGCACCGCGAACGGACTTGGCCACGCCAGGATGTGTTGCAACCACACCTTATCGTGATCCAGCTCGACCTTAATCGTGGACTGCGGGCCGTTGCCTGTGCGGGTGCTGCGGCTGACGCGGCCCGTCCAGGTTTTGATGAGATTACCTGCGCGGTACACCAAGAAGTGCACAAGGCACACCTGCAGGTTTGAGCGCATGAAGTGCCTCGACCAGGCGCTGGTGCCGCCGATAGTAAAGGAGCTGGCGTCGGACGAGTCCGCCTCGGAAGTCCAGGTAATAGACAGGTCCGACCAGTCTCCGACGTCGCCGAGGTAGCGCGCGGTGCCGTCGCGTACTTCAACGCGCACGGTGTACTCGTTGTCGGATTCCACTGATTGCCTCCGCTGGTGGAGGCTTGTCTGGTTGAAAAACTCGGCTATGTCCATGACGTGAACTCCGGCGAAAACTTCAGGCGAGGAAGACCGTCCCCGGAGCGGGTTTCATCTGTCACGTGACGAATCTCCAGGGTGTTCATGGTCTGCGGCTCAAGACAGAAACGAGGCCTCTGGCCGACCATGCTGGGCCACAGGTTAACGATTGTGCCGTTCTTTTGTCTCTTGAGGAAAGTTGGATTCTTGGGGTTGTAGTCCAGCTTGGCGACCTCCCCCTCGGCCAAGCCGGGGGTACGCAGGTTCGGCTGTTCGTAGCCGAGCGAAAACTCCCACTGGCCGGGACCAGGCAGGTACAGCTCCGGGTACACGCGTGGCGCGGTGGAAGCGTTAAAGAAGGTCACGCGATAACGCTTGCCGCCAACGGGCTTGAAAACCTTCTCCTCGCGGTAGCCGAAGAAGTAGGCCGAGTCGGACGTCCAGCCCCACTCCATACCTTTGATGGTGTTGTGGAGTCCCCAGTCCTTCTCGATGGTGCCTTGCCCAGCACCCTCGGCAGCCATCGCCGACAAGTACCGAGGCTCGCGTCCGCGGGTGAGGAACCACAGGCGGCCAGGCGAGCCGTGTTGGTGATTCGCGTACCAGCGGTCCTTGTTGCGGTACAAGTCGGCGACGTCTTCTCCGAAGATGTTGATCGAGGACTTGATGTTGCGGCGGGTGGCCACCGCCGATACGAACTGGGAGCCAGGGGTGTTGGCGTCCGAGTCGTACCGGTATTCGGTGACAGGTAGCTCAAGGCCGTCCATCCCGGGGGCCAGTTCGACCCCCAGGTTACCTCTGTAGGCTTTAGGGCCTGACAGGAAGAAGCGGTCGCCGTTGACCCACTTAGAGCCGTCCCATGTGGGTGGCCCCTGGTAGATGATCCATGTGGGCTGATCGGTTTTCAATGTCACCTCGTCCTAATCGTCTGTCGGCGCTGCTGCTGGTACTGCATATGGTTGACAGTGTTAATCAACTCGCCGCGCGACATGCCGGTGTTGATGGTTCCAATGAACGGAGCTTCACGACCGGCACCAATGGAACCGCTGGCCACAGTCTCGACGGCGGCTGCGATGGCTCCAGGGATGAAGCCCTCCAGGTCCGTCTTCAGCTGTTTGTCCTGCTGGTTGGATATAACAGCGACGTTGTGCGCCAAACCGGACGGATCACCGGCGGCGGCAGCCTGCCACGCGGGGACCGCAGCAGCGATCTCCTCTTGACTTGATTTTACAACGTCGTAGAAGGTGACCATTTCGCTGGCGAGAGCGCCAAGGCCAGTGACGGAACCAAGCTGCTTAACCGTCTCCTTGCCGACCTTCTCCTCGGTCGTTTCCTCACGAGCGTAAGGATTGGTGCCGTCGTCGCCAAGGACTTTGTAGCCGTAGTAGTACTCTCCAGTCTCCTTCAGCTTCGCTATCCGCTGGTCTTCGGCCTGCTCCTCCTTACGAATCCGCTCCTCGTCGGCGTTTAGCTCCTTGCGTAGAGCCTCGTCCTCCTCCTTGTGGCGCGCCTCAACAGCCTTCTTCTGCTCGTCGTTAAGGTCCTTCAGCTCCTCCTCATGACGCTTGCGAAGCTCCTCCTGTTTCTTCTTGTCGGCCTCCTCGGTGGCTTTCTTTCGCTCTTCACGAGCAGCGTCACGGGCCTTCTGGCGGGCCTCATCTTCTTCCTTCTCCAGGCGCTCCTTCGCGGCCTTCTCGGCAGCAAGGTACACACTCGGATCGGCGGAAGCCTCAAGAGCCTTCGACAAGGCATAGTTTCCGCGCTCGAAAGCCTTGTTGATTTCGCCTTGATCACCCTGAATGATCTTGTTCAGGTCAACAGGGTCTATCTTCATGGTTCCGTCGATGCGGGACTTGAACACGTCGTGCAAGCTACCGGCAATGCGGTCAACCTGGTCGTCACGGTACTTGGCCATGTCGCCGCGAATACCCTGGATACCCAGGTTCAACCGGCGGAAACCTTCCTGTAGATCGTACGGCTGACGTTGGTACGCGCTAATCATGGCTGGCATGAGCTCGAATACGAAAGCGTTGAACGCGCGAGTCTGAGCTGGGGACAGCACTCGCTCTGGCTCCAGGGTGTACTTCGGCATGTATCCGATACCCAGAGCCTCTCCGCCGGAGTCGTAGCCGTGGCCGTGACCCCACATGCTGGTCAAGTCGGTGCCGTAGCGCGACTTGTAGTAACGCAGTGCGGCGTTCATGTTGGCCCACGGGTCACGACGGTCGTCCGGGAGAGACGGGTCGCGGTGAGCAGCAAATGTACCAGGGATAATCTGCAACAGGCCGACGCCAGCGCTGTCGCCAGTGCCGTTGACGTCAACGATCTGCTGGGAGATGCCGGGGTTACCACCGGACTCGGACTGAATCTGCTTCAGCATGGCGTTAACCTGCGCAGGGTCGTCGGCGTTAAACCCGTTACGGCGCATAGCTTCCATAGCCATCTCGCGCCACGACTCGACATCACCAGATACGCCGCCAGCGCCGTCGTAGGAGCCAGCCCCGCCACCAAAGCGTGGAATCTTACTGAAGATAAAGTCCTTGACGCCGTCAAGCACGCGGTTCGTCAGAGCGTGCATAGCCTGGCCAGCAATGCCGGCAAAACCCTTCATCTGGTCGCGGATCGGATCGAAAGCGCCGCCGATAGCTTCTTTGATCTTGTTGAACATGCGTGACCAGAAGCCGCCGCCGTTGCCGCCGTTTCCGCCGGAAATAAACTCACCGAGGTAGTCTGCCAGGGTGTAGTGCAGGGTGAATAAGGGGTTGTCGGAGCCGCGAGCCCCGCCGCCAATCTGCACTCCGTGGTCACCGGCGGACTCAATGTTGACACCGTCGATGGTTCCCGCCATGTGCGAGTTGGGGCCACCGCCGCCACGCATAATACCGATGGTGACGCGACCATCAAGGCCCGGCTTAAAACCGAACTGTTCGAACGCAGATTCGGTGCTGAACAGGCGTCCTGCGCGCAGGTCTCGGCCATTGAGGAAGTTAACAACACCAGACCAGATACCAGAGCAGTCCCACGAGGGATTGCCATCGCCCCCATACTGATACGGTTTACCGTGCTCGGGCTTCAAGGCATCGAACAGAGCTGCGATTCGACCATCTAGGTCAACCACGCCACCGTTGGCGTAGGCCGCACCCTCACCGAGCATCCGCTGGACACCCTTTACTCCTTGCTTGCGCGCCACGTTGTTCATGGCCTTGACGGCAGCGGGGCCGCCGACTGCTTTAGTCCACTCAGGGCGCATGATGGCTTCGCCGCCGGACAGGGCTAAGGCACCGCCGGTGGGGCTCCAGAACTTGTGGGGGTCGCGTCCGGGGCTGTATCCCGGCATTACACCACCAGTCGCGAAACGCATCTCGTCGACCGCTGGCACTGGAGCCAGGTTTCCGAGCTTGCCGCCAAGGAACTTGTCGTTGATGTGGTTCCATGTGCCGACAATGCCCTTGTTAACCACGATGTCGATGAACGCACGAACCGGATCAGCGAAGATTTTCTTCAGCAGATTCCAGTGATTCTTGATGCCGTCGACGCCAGCCTTGAAAATGTCTTTCAACCAGTCAATGGCGGGCTGGAAGATATGGTCAACAACCCAGCGGAAGCCGTCGCCTGTCTTGCGCAACGAGTCGCCAAGGAAGTTGAAGTAGGGCACAACGAGATTGTTGACAACCCATCCAATGGCATCTGCGAGCTTACGGAAGGCCCAATCCATGAAGTCAAACACCGGTGCGATGACATTTCGAATGGCGAATCCGATGACCGATGCGATGATATCCCATGCGGCTTTGATGACGTCGACAAGGAAGTTCATGGCCGGAACCAGGATCGCCGATGCCGCGTTAGCAATCGATACGATCATGCTCACCAGCGGAGGAATCAGCGGAACAACCCAGTTGATTGCCTCAACCAGAGCTTGTCCGATAAGACCGATGAGTCGACCGATCGGGTCCAGGAGCGGGATTACCGCGCCTAGGATTTGGCCTAGTCCGTCGGAGATGACCGGCATGACCGGAGCCAAAGCGTTCAGGATATTGAGGATCGCGTTGCCGAGGATTTCCGCCAGCGGCTGCAGAGCGTTAACCAGTTGCACGATCACTGAATCATGGCCGGTAAACAATGGGGCCAGCACCTCTAGAATCTTGGCACCAATCTGACCAATCAGGTCAAACACGGTTGTTACGACAGGCATGATCTGAGTGAGGGTATTCACCGTCGAAGCGATAATCGGCGACATGGCGATGAAAATCTGGCCAAGCGCATTACCGACCGCCTCGAAGACAGGCTTCATGGCCTCCATCGCCGGACCCAGAGACTCAATGATAGGCGTAAGCGCCTGAGCAAGGCCCTGGCCAGCCAGAGACAGTCCATTGACTAGGCCCTCAATCAGAGGAGCCACCGCTGCGCCAAGCGCAGAAAGAGCCGGAGCGAAGCTTGCCAGCATGTCGCCGAAGGCACGACCGACGCTGTCCGCGACGTCACGAACAGGCTGGAGGCCGGAGGCGAGGCCGCCGAGCGCAGCGGCCAGTCCAGGGATAGCGCCTGTTGCGAAGTCGGCAAGGGTGCTGCCGACCGTAGTCACAATTGACAAGGCCGGGCCGAGAACCTGGCCGAGCTGTGAGGCTGCCGCCGTCGCCGACTGCATGAAGCTCACCAACTGCGCGTAGCCCTGCGTTCCCTCGTCGGTCGCAGCCTTAAGCTGCTGTGCGGCCGCCGCCATACCGGCAAGCATTCCGCCGCCGCCATCCTGGCCAGCGTGAAGAATATTGCCGAGAGTGCCGAAGACGCCGCCGAGGATGTCCTTCAGGTAACCGGCGTTACGGATCGCGGACTGGATCATCTCGTCGAACTTCGACATGCCGGTGGTCGGGTCAACCTCTTTGAGGCTTTCGGCCCACTCGCGGAAATGCTGTGAGGCGTCCGCGAAGTACTGGCCGAGCGGCCCCATGAACTTTGCCCCCTGTTCCGCCAAGGAGCCGAAAGCCGCGATCATGTTCGCGAGCACCGGCCGCATGGCTGCCGCCATTTCGCTAGCGCCGCGCACAATCTCAGCCACGCCGGACTTGGCCGCAGGTGAGGCGATCTCGGCAAAGGCCAGCTTCAGGGCAGAATTCCAGTGGGTTGCGATGTTAAGCATTCCTGCGCCGAACTCCGGGATGACGTTTTGGAAAGCGTCTCGGATGGACGGACCCAGGTTATCCAGCAACCGCTCCTGTGTGAGCTTCTTCAACTCCCGCCAGGCGGGGGACACTTCGCGCAGGCTGCGAGCTACTCCCTGCACAGATGGGGCCATGCCCTGGATAGCCTTCTCAAACTCTTCCGCTGACTCGGTATTGAAGGCCGCGCTGATGCCAGCCTTGACGTCCTTCAGGCCGACCTTGAGCACCGCGAAGCTGATCCCAGCCATGCCGATGAGGGCAGGAGTGGCCAGGGCTGCCCCCTGAGCCACGCTGACGAGTGCGCCACCAATAGCCAGGACACCTCCGATGACAGCTTGACCGCCGAGGGCTGCAAGCCCTGCTCCTAACGCTACGACCGCTGGCAACAGGGTAGCGCTGATCATCTGAGCTACCTTGGAGAAAGCACCCAAGGCAATCTGGCTGAAGCCAAGGACATAGGCCCCGGCACGTCCAAAACCGGCCCGGAGCGACCTAAACAGGACGTTGGAGTTGCCAAGGAACCGAGCGAAACCGCGACCAGCGCGGTTCAGTCCTGGCAGCAGGGTCTCGGAAATCTTGTTGCCGAGGCCGGTAGCGACACCGCGGGCTGATGCCAGGCCACGCTGCAGGCCACGCGCGATTCGGGTGTTGCCGATACGGTACATGGCGTTGGACACGTTGTGCCACACCGGCGAGTCAATGAATCCGCGGGAGACTGTTTGGGCCATGCGGTGGCCGATGTTGCTTAGTCGTGCAATCGCCGGACGGACCTTGTCGCCAAGGGTATCGATGGCGTAGAAGTAACCGAGCTGCAGTTGACGAGCCAGAGCCGCTGAGAAGTTGCGCGGAATCAGAGCATCCACGTCGATACCGGCCAGGCGCAGGGACTTCAGCGGATTCAGGTTCGCCAGAGTGCCCTGGATGGCGTTTCGCAGGTTGATGAAGTGCGACGCCAGCGAGGCGGTGGCCTTCTCGACTTGATTGAGACCAAAGTTCTTAATCGCGCCACCAAATTCCGCGATCTTGTCGCGAGCGTCCAAGAGCTTGTTGGTGAAGTAGATCTGGAAACGGGCCCCCGCCTCAACAGCACCGCGCTGGAACGACTGGAACTCTAGAAGGCTGCGCATCCGCAGATCGTGCATGGCACTGGTGACCTTATTGAATCCGCGGCTCAATGGGTCAAGTGACTCACTGATGGAGGCTATGGCACCTCGGATGCGGTCGGCGCTTCGAGCCATTGCTCGCGAACCGCGCTCAAACAATTCGTTGAAGCTGTTTGACCCGTTGACTGCTTTACTGAGATCATCGAACGGCTTGCGCATGGCGCGACCCAGTTTCACCGTGAAGTTAACGTACGGGTCGTAGATTCGTCGGATACCAGCCTCAAATTGGTCGTCCATAAGCTTGAGGAGCTTCGGGACGAAGTTGAGGGCGTTCCATTCATCCTCTAGCTTCTTCGGGTCCGGCAGCTGGATTTTCGGCGCAGAGATGATCTGGTCAAGAGGACTCTGGGTCGGGGCGTCAACAACCAGACGGTAAACCAAGTCCGTGTTGTCGTGCTTGGCTTTGAAGTCCTTGAGCTCATCATCAGCCCAGTTGCGGTCCACGTCCACGTACATGTGGATGCGGTCGTTTTCCTCCCGAAGCTTTTCGACGTCGCGGCGAGCATCACGAAGAGAGCCCTCGTCCACGTCAACGTCGACGAAAATCGGTGTGCGCTCAATGTCTGCGACCAGTTGCGCGTACTCGGCCCACGCCTCGTTTGTGTTGAGATGGACGTCGATGTTAACCTTGCGACCGTCCATCCGGTCAATGCGTTTCTCGGCGAGGGTAAGCTCGCGGTCGTCAACCTGGAGTTCTACCTCTAGCTGGCTGGCCTCCTTCTTGGCTTTTGCCATGATGGCGCGCAGCTCTGTGTGAAAATGCTTAGCATTGGGAAAGATGCGTACGGCACCTTCACCCACGACAAAAGCCATGTGTTCTCCTTTAAAAACAAAAAGACCGTCGTTAGACGGTCTTTAATCTAAAACCCCATCTGTTCAAGGAGGTTGTGAGCCTTCTTCTCCTCGAAGGAGTCCAGCCTCTCTTTAACCAGCCGCTCCCTTGCCGTGACCGGCCTGTTCCTGCGTTCGAATTTTCGATTGTCGCTCTTCTTCGACAGAGCGCCTACAACAGTGAACCGAAGCAAATCGATGCTGTCCGCGATCTGGGTTAGCATCTCGATCTCGTGCGTCCAGCCCTCTGGGGATACCTCCCCGACAGCGGCGTCCCGGTCGTCCTCAAGCATCCGCTTCAGGTCGAGTTCTGACAGGCTCGCTGCGTATTTCCTGGCCTCTTCCTCGTTGTTGGTTATAGCCGTCTTGAATTTCAGGTGGGCCGGAAGCTGTAGTATCAGCGAGTACAGAACATCGAAGTCGCCGAGCGGCGGAATGTACTCCACCAAATCCGCGTGGTAGTACACACGGAAATCATGGAGTAGTTCGTTCGCGTATTGGTCTACGAGGTCTGTGATTGCCCGGATTTTCCCGGACCACCCTCAATGCCCCAGAAGCTCCACATGTCATCAGTCAAAGCTGCGAAAAACTCGAACTGCTGGTCGGTTGCATCGATCTCTTCCATGAGGCGACGGTACCCTGTGGTGTCGTCCGCCATGAAGTTGCGGAGCATGACCGTCGGGCTAGCCTCGGGGTTTTCCATCGACAAGGCAACCTTAATGGCGTCCGGGTAGGGAATCTTGATTTCGGTGCCGTCGCTCAGGGTGAGCACGTAGGGCTCGCGGGTGCGAACACGAGAGCGCTTTACTCGGCGCTCCGCCTCGCGGGCAAGACTTTCAAAAGATACAGCCATTTACGTCTCCTATGCTGCAATGTAAGTCGCGGAAAACTCTATTCCGCGGTACGTGTACTCTGAGACCGAACCGGTGATTCGGCCTCCTGTTCCAATGTTAACCCAGCCCCCAGAACTCGTTCTTGAGCCGCCATAGGACTCCCATACCCACGCCGGGGAAATATGCACATCGGCCATCGGACGGGCCCACTGGGGCACGCCGATTCCTTCCAAATCAGAAACCTTAATGCTGTTTCCGACGGTGGTGACGAATACAATGTCGCCGCGGCGCATGAAGCGCACACCGCTGATGGTTTGGTCCTGGCGAACCTGCTGCTGCCCCTGCTTCGCTTCCTGGATTTTGCGTTCTAGGTCCGCGTCTTTGGCGTTGAAGCCGTTGATGATCATTTCCATCTGTCGCTTGTTGACAGCATCATCAGGTTCGGAAGCATCCCCCACGCGCAGGCGACCCCCGGCGTAGCGCTGCGCTGCGGTGTTGTCCGTAACGGCAGCTGAGACCATATTCTTCGGCATCGCAGCGTCCGCGACGGCGCGTGCGTCCGAAGCGGCCTTCTTAGCCTCCTCAACGCGGGCTTTCACATCGCCGAGGGTCTTGTACCCCTCCGGCGGGTTAACGAAGACCTTTTTAACCTCGTTGGTCAATGTTTGCGCGGCAGCGTTGACGGCCGCATTAACTCGGTCCTGGATGCGCTTCATCTCGGCCAGGTTGCCGTCGGTTTTGCGAATCTCAGCAGCAGCGGCGTCGACGGCAGCCTTCTTTGCGGCCTCAGTGGTGGCCGCGATCTTCTTCTCCGCGTCCGCGAGGTTACGGGCTGCGGAGGTCGCGGTGTTGGCTAAGTCTCTTTTCGCGGCATCAATGGTGTTGTTGATTTCGCGAACCTTTTGCGCCGTGGCGCGCTCAAAGTTTTCCGAAGCTTGACGAGCAGAACGTGCGGACGCGTCAATGCTGTTTGTTGCGTTGTTGGCTGCGTCGACGATCTGCTTGTTCAACGCCAGGGACTCTTTGGCGTCAACGATGATCCTGTAGTTTTGGTCCCACCAATCCATGATTGATGTGAAGGCTCGACTCGCCTCATCCCTGCGCTGGGCGTCCTGGATGAGACGGTCGACCTCTTGGCTTTGGGCCTTGATCACCTGGTCGAGGAGAACCTTTTGCTCGGAGATGGAACCGATGCGCTCTAAGGCTTTAATAAGGTCACGCTTGTCTCCAATGACTTCGGACACGTCGGCCCGGAAGTCAGACAGGGACCAGCCCTCGTCGGGGCGTGCGGCAGCCTCCAGCGCTTCGACTCGCTTCTCTAAACTCATGGTCCTCCTCAACCCGATTCTGCTCTTATTCTACCCGGTCAGCGGAACAGAGGTTTTCCACTCTTGAACCTGGTCAGTTTCGACCTGGCCCTTGAACGGTTCCTTGAGGAAATCCTCACGATCCACGGCGTTGCCGTAGACCTGATTGAAGCCGTGGTTTTGGCCTTGCACCTTGATGAAGTGGTGGAGAACCTTCGCGGCACCCGCGTACACGTTGTTGGCGACAACGCAGCGCTTAGCCTTGGCGAAGCGCACAACCGCGTACTCGAAGCTTCCGCGGTCGGGCCGCTTGGTGTTTTCCAGCGCCAGGTCGTAGAACAGGTTTCCGATTACTCGGGTACCAACGGCAGCCTGGAAGTCCGCGTCGTCGGAGCCAACCGAGACGCCGAAGTTCCAGCCCTGGTACACAGTGTTGCCTTCGAACAGACATCCGCTGCCGGACAGGGAAGTGCCGTTGTCGAACGACCACAGGTGGTTGCCACGGACAATGATGTTGTCACAGCCCTTGGTGAAACCAATTGGCTCGAAAGCCGTGGTGGATTCCACGGTGCCGATAGAGGAGCCTTCAATGCTGACACGGCTGGGACCAGCTCCCGCCGCAGAATCGAACACACCTCCGACACCCATGCCGCCTTTGACGCCTTTGATGCGCAGGCCGAACATGGAAACGTCGTTGACATTCCCCTTCAACTGGATGCCGAAGCCTGTGGTTTTATCAGCAAGGCCAGCGCCGTCGATGTCGACGTCGCGGAAGCGGACATTGCTGCCGTCCAGGCCCTTTGGGTTTTCCTTCACAGCCGCAGACTGGTGAAGAATGCCATTGGCACCGGAGTTGGTGATTAGCAGGTCGATGTAGTCCATGAGCATGGCGTTCGACACCTGGAACGCGTTGCGCTCAGGGTCGCCGGTCTTCCAGTCCATGTTGACCGCAAAACCCTGAAGGGTGGAGCGGTGACTGTTGGAACCAGAAGTCACAAGGAACGGCACCTGAGTTGCTGACTTGTCGTAGTCGAGCTGAGTCAGGTTGCGGCCAGCGCCAATGATCTTCTTACCGGCGATCTTGTCCATTGTGACGGTCTTGATCTTGTGCTTGCCGGACGGAATTTTGATGGTGTGGATGTTGGGGGCGTTCACGGCCTTTTGCAGGTTGGCTGTGATGTCACCGCCAACGACCTCGCCGAGCGCGGAGTCGTGCACCCAGATTGCTCCAGGATCGCCTGTGGCAATAACCTGTTCGACCGGCTCATCCTGGCGGCGGCACCAGCGGAACTGCATGGCCCGGTACTTCTCGCTGGGGACGGAATCCCAAGGGTTATTGTCTTGGTTTTCGCTGCCCTCGACCCCGCTGAAGGTGTCGTCGGTGGCGTAGAAGAAGCCGACATTGCTGACATCCGCTTTGGCCAGAACCTTGCGGAGCTGGTCGACCGACTCCAGGTTGTGAATCGTGTGGATGAAGCGCAGAGGCGATTCCGCGCGGTAGTGGTCCGGGGTGACCGGAGCCGCGGCGTCATCTAGGTACGCAGAGGCGGCCTTTTCGAACGACATGATGATATCGGCGCATTCCAGAATCTCCGGCTTGGTATTGGTGCCAGGGTTGCCGACAACCAAGAAGCCTTTACCGAACTCGGCCTTGATCTTCTTGTATAAGTCTTTGTACTGGTCGATCAGAGCAGCCTCAGCAGGAGCCCAGCCGTTAATCATCTCGTCCAGGAAAACACCCTCAAGCTTGTAGGATTCCTGGTATTTGCGGATTTCGGCCAGCACATCATCGGTGGACTTTGTGCCCTTGATGGTGCGAACGTAGCCGACGCCGGGAACATTCTTGTTCTTCAGCTGTGTCGTCAGGTCGGTGAAGTCGGGCTCGACCTTGTCGCCGAATCCGCTTCGGGGGTTGATGATGACGAAGCCGATGATGTCGAGGTTGCCGAAGATGTAATCCCATTTGGAACCGGGCTGTCGCTGGTCTGCCCACCAGTAGGTGACCGGACACCAGTACCGCTGTCCAGCGTTGAACCAACGGAACGGGTCGTCGGAGGAGGCTTCGCCAGCCGGGGCCGGGGCGTTATCTTCGGCGAGCTTAGACTTGATGGCGGCGTCGACGATTTCGCGAATCTTCGCCTCGTCCACCGGGGCCGCCGGTGTAACCCCGTCGCCTTGTGGCTGTGGTGTCTTAGCCAGCTCGGCCTTGACGAGGTTTTCAACGGTGGTGTTGAAGTCGGACGGCAACTCAGCCG
>ERZ773197.481-NODE-481-length-31298-cov-13.594021_pt1 | contig 31298 bp, 25 predicted proteins | sample MGYA00580999_ERZ773197 | MGnify/ENA primary metagenome ERZ773197 (study PRJEB29015, sample SAMEA2738166) | human oral metagenome | biome: human oral; feature: human-associated habitat; material: saliva | place: China | collected 2185 ...
CTACGCCCGCTTCGCGGTAAATCGGCTCCAGATCCTTCGGCGCGGCGCCTGCGAGGAAAATCGTCGCTTCAGGCAATGCCGCGCGCAATTTCGGCGCAAGCTCGGGCACGATCTCTGGATACGTCGGATCGGTCGAGCAGATGACGACAGCATCTGCGCCCGATTCCTTCGCAGCGGCAGCCGCCTCATCCGTCGTCTTGAAGCCGTCGTTCAACAGCACTTCAAAAGCACCGACCTGCAGGAAGCTCGTCGAGAAATCCGCGCGCGCCTTGTGCTGAGGAATGGGCCCCATGTTCGCAAGGAACACTTTGACATTATCACCGTTGTGGCTTGCGCGGTACTCCTCCGTGATGCGGCGCAGCGCTTCGTAGCGCTCACTCCAGCGGTGCGCTTCAATTGCCGTGATCTTCTCGGCTGCCTCGCCCGTCTGCAAGGCCTCGCGAAGCTCCGCAATCGTCGCACCGGCCTTCGCCGCCTTGACAGCTGCTTCCGCTTTCTCCCCCTTGCCCGCATTCTTCAATGCTGCAAGGCATTCCTTCTTGAACGCTTCGTCCACATCAGCGAGATAGGCTTCGACATCCTTCTTGCGCTTTTCCAGAAGTTCCGCCACATCCTCTGTGCGCGGATCAAGAAGCTGCTCTGTCATATTCGGATACATGTTATTTCCGACGATGCGATCCTTGCGCAGTTCGAGACTCTTGAACCGCGCTTCGAGCGTCTTGCCGACTTCCTCCTGCACGTAGCCGGCTTCGAGAGCCTTGACGATACCGCCCTTGCCCTCGATCGTCTGGAACTCCGCCCAAATCTTTTCCTGAATCTCCTTCGTCAGCGTCTCGACTGCCCAAGAGCCGCCCGCCGGATCAATCGGCTGCATGAGACCGAATTCTTCCTGCAGCATGATCTGCACATTGCGCGCGATGCGGCGCGAGAACTCATCACCCTTGCGAATAGGCTCATCGAACGGAGCGTTCTCAAAGGAGTCAAGTCCGCCAACGACGCCGGAGAAGATCTCCGTCGTGTTGCGCAGCATGTTGACGTAAGGATCGTAAACCGTCTTGAAAAACAGTGCGGGACGTGCATGTACGTGGATGCGCTGCGCCTCTTCTCCGCCGCCGAACGCCTTGACGATCTGCGCCCAAATCGGGCGAACCGCACGAAGCTTCGCAATCTGCAGGAAGAAGTTCGCGCCCATCGAGAAGCCGAACATCATCTGCCCTGCCGCCTCGTCGACCGTAAGCCCGCGCTCCATGAGGGCACGCAAGTAAGCGACGCCGACGGCGAGCGTCGAGGCGACTTCCTGCACATCGTTGGCGCCGCCGCGCGAAACGGCATCGCTGCGCACCATGATCGTCTTGAGATTCGGCGCATACTGCTTCGCCCAAAGAGCGGCCTCCGCCATCTCATCGTAGAGCTGGGGCAGCGAAGCGTAGTTCTCGCCGCGCTGAATCAACTCGCCCAAGGGATCTGCTCCCACGAAGCCGCTAATCTTCGCGAGATCACCGCCGTCAGACTTGACGGACGCAGCGACGAGAGACAGCATCGGCAGGGACGACGCGCCCGCATAGATGTAGAGCGGATGCTGGTCGAGCTTCAAGCCGTTGAGCGTCGTGTGCATATCCTCAACCGTCGTGATATTGCAGCCTTCATCGCCGATTTTTTCAGCATCCTTGGCATCCTTGTTGAGGAGCGTTGCCGAATCGAGGCGGATGTTGTAGATGGTCGAACCCTTGTCCACCTCACGGTGCAAGAGTTCGTTGTTCTCCTCGGGCAACGTCTCGTCGCACGACTGCGCGATGCCCCAGGGCTGTTCGATATAGCCGTTCGGACGCGCACCGCGCAGGAAGTTGTCCATGCCGGGGAAGTCCGTCCTCGGCAGGATCTCGTCCGTCATCTTGTGCGTATACATCGGCTCGAAGGTGATGCCCTCATACGTTTTCGTGAACATCTTTTTCTCGAAGGGCGCCCCCTTCAAGAGTGCGACGCATGCCTCTTTCCACTCGTCATACGTCGGCGGTTCAAATTCGTCGAGCGGCACATCGGGGAAACTCGTTTGCTGTTCGGCCTTCTTCAAGATGGCCTGCAGGTCAAGATTCTCGTCCTGACCTTTTGTCTCATTGCTCATATTTCCACAGCCTCCCTTGAAATAATACGGAATACAACAAAAAGCCGCCCTGCAGTCGAGGGCGGCTTCATCATTTTCGTGAACAGGCTTGCAGGAAATCTCCTCTGCACATCATGTCCGTGCAAAGTGCATTTTCCAATAAAAAATCCGGTGCAAATCTGCGCCGGAGAGCCTGCCGCAAAACGACAAAATCCCCTACCCATCGCTCGCAGGTACCAGCGCAAATCGCGCTGACGGTGATGTCAAAACAGGCAGTTCTCCTGGCTCAGATTCATCGTCCGATCATGCCTTCCCAGAGATTTCTCCAGTGGCCTTTTATGAAGGACTCCTCTTACAGTGGCGGGACCGCTCCGGCTTCTACCGAATTCCCTATTAAGTCTTGTGACACCTGTCTCCAACAATATGTTGTTTTCATCTTTATATTAACTCTGTTTATTGGGGATTGTCAATACTCCCGAAGTCTTTTACAATAAAAATATGGTTTGATTCTGCATAGATTTTCTACGATTTTCTACGATTCTTCAAAATTGCACAAGGAGTCACAGCATGATCAAAGTTCATGGAGCCGTCATCATCGAGCAGGGCGTGACCTTCGCCATCGTCGTCGTCAAACCCCACGTCACGCAGTACACGGCTCGCGCCGTATCGTTCCGCAATGAGATCGCCCCCTTCTTCCGCAACATGCCCATCATCCTGATGTCGCAGGACAAGGACGGCAATCCGCGCTACTATGGCAGAAAGGACATCGTCGATTTTCTAAAGACGATCAAGGTCGAGCAGATTCCCTGGAAGACGTACCATATTTATTAAGAAACGCAATTGCCGCCAAAAAGCGCCCGCGAAGACACTTTCTGGCGGCAAGCCATCAGATCATATTCTTGATATAGGCGTCATAAAGCGCCTTGAGTTCCTCGATCTTGTCATACATCTCCACCTGCAGACCCGACGCCACGGCGTAATCGCCTTCGTGCAAGGCCTTGATGAGAAGCGTGAACAGAGATTTTTCGTCGATGCTGTCCTTCGCGAGATACGAGCGAATGCCGTTGATCTTGTTCCAGTTGTAGGAGTCCTGATCTGTCACGAAGGTCGCCTGCACTTCCTTTGCCTTGCGCACGATGTCGCGGTTCTCAGGAATGATGCGGCTGATGAGTTCCGTCTTCCAGCGCAGGAGAGCGCCCGCCTTGAACGCCTCGATGATCTGCGGACGCAGAGCGCTGCCCACCGTGATGGCGGCGACCTTCTCGGGATGATTCTCAAACCCCTGCATATTTTCCCAAACCGTCGCCGGCGGTGCGCCGAAGAGGCGATTTCTTTCCTTTTCGGTGTAATCCTCGAAGACGTCGACCTCGCTACGATAAGCGCGATCCTTTTCAAGATAAAAGCCTTCCTTCCCCGCTTCCTTGGAAAGTTCTGCCAGAAGTTCCTCCGTCGTATGGTGAATCGAGGTCTTCACACCGTCAAGCACTGCAGAATAGACCGCAGCCAAAACAAGGTATATATTGGAATACGGATTGCAGGCGCGCAGTTCGAAGCGCGTCGCATAGGGGTTCGCCAAATCGCGAATCAATCCTGCAAGTATCGTGCGGTTGCGCGACGGAATTTCCGGCGTATAGCCGAGCGACGTGACGATGCAGACGGGCGCTTCAAAGCCAGGCTTCAAGCGGTTGAGCGAATCGTTCGTCGCCGACACGAAGGGATTGATGACCTCATAATTCTTCAAGAGCCCCATGATCGCGCCATAACCGACGGCACTCAGGTAGTCCTTCGTCATATCCTGCGGCGTGAAGAGATTGTGCACCTTGCCGTCTTCCATGACGGCGGCGATGCAGAAATGCGTATGCTCGCCGTTGCCCGCAAGGCCGATCATCGGCTTCGCCTTGAAATTCACCTCAAGGCCGTTCTCACGGAAGACCTCGCGCACCATCGTGCGCACAATCAATTCATTGTCCGCCGCCTGCAGGGCGTCAGAAAAGCGCCAGTCGATCTCGATCTGCTCGCACACATGCGTCATCTTGCCCGACTCGTCAATCTGCGCCTTGAGACCGCCGACCTCCTTGTGCCCCATCTCAACCTGCAGTCCGTAGCGATCGAGCAGCATGACCGCCTGCTCCAACGCCGTGCGCACAGCGCCGTGCGTACGCTGCCAATACTGCTCCTGCATGACCTGAGAAGCCGAAAGTTCCTCCACATTCGTCTCTTCGAGAGGCGTCTTGACCCAGAACTCCAACTCGGTAGCCGAAGTGAACTGGAAATCGACAATCTTCGAGCCGTCGATATGCTCAAGGCCCGAAACGTGCGGATGCTCCTTGAACATCTGCAAGAGTTCTTTTTTCAAGTAGACCAGGGTATCCTTTAAGATGGCACGCGAATCGACGCGCTTGCCGTCATGAATGAGGAAGGACGGAATGCGCAGCGTGCCGATGGGCTTGCCCGTTTCCTCATCGAAATGCTCAAGATTATAATCGATGAACCAGTTCGCTTCCGGATCGATCGGCATGTCGACCTTCGCGTTGTTCAAGATGGCAATGCCCGTCAGCACGACCGAAGAACCGTCCGTCTGCACCGCCGTACCATTGTAGAAATCATCCATATCCTTGAGGAAGATGCGCATCGGTATCTTTTCATCGGTATCATTGCCTGCGAGATCGATGCCGACGAGAGAAACAAACTTTATCTCCGGATGCGCTTCCAAGAGACGAACGATTTCTTTCTTCGAGGAATTTGCTGGAATCACATACAACAAGTCTTCCATTTCAACCATCCTTTTCCTTTCGTGGGCAGACATTTCATTCGCTGCAACGACAGCGGCACAAAAAAACCGCACAGCAAAGCTTTCCCGTACATGCGCGGAAAACAAAGCTATACGGCAACGCTGCCAACATACTTATCCATGCGACTATCATAGCACCTCCTTCTCCTTCTGTCCAGCAAAATTCTGCCAAAAGCAGGAACTTTTTCCGCTGGCGTGGTATAATCGCTGAAAGACACCTCTCAAGGAAAGGCAGCATACGCATGGCAAAAAAAGTTTTGCAAACCAGTCGATTCAAAATCTTCGGCATCGTGCAGGGCGTCGGATTTCGCCCCTTCGTCAGCCGCACGGCAAATGCGCTCGGCATCACGGGAGACGTCTGCAACAAGGGCTCCTATGTAGAAGTTCGTGCCCAAGGCACGAAGGACGCTCTGCAGGATTTTCGCAAGAAACTGGAAAAAGAGCCGCCCGAACGCGCAGTCATACTGAAAATCCTGCAAGATTCTATGGGAAAAGCCCCTTTGTTTCACGATTTCCAAATTATCGAAAGCGCCCACGAGAGCGGTGACGTATTTGTTTCACCCGACATCGCCATCTGTCCCAAGTGTCAAACCGAACTTTTCGATAAAAGCGACCGCCGCTACCTCCATCCGTTCATCAACTGCACCTCTTGCGGTCCCAGGCTCACGATCCTCGACGCCATGCCCTACGACCGCGAGCGTACAAGCATGGGAGCATTCCCCATGTGCCCGGCGTGCCGTTACGAATACACCCATGCCGAGACGCGCCGCTACGACGCGCAGCCCGTATGCTGCAACGACTGCGGACCGCACGTCTATCTCCTTGGCGGCGAAGAGCGCGACCATGCTGCAATCACACGCGCAAGGCATGTGCTGCAGGCGGGCGGCATTGTCGCCGTCAAGGGCATCGGCGGCTTTCACCTCGCTTGTGACGCAAGAAATGAGGCGGCCGTGCAGCGGCTGCGCGAGCGCAAAAGCCGCCCGCAGAAGCCCTTCGCCGTCATGCTGCGCGGCCTCGACGCCGTACGGCGCGAGTGCCGCCTCAGCGACGCACAGGAAGCGCATCTCGACAATCACCAAAAGCCCATCGTCCTGCTGGAAAAAAGCGGCAGCGGAAAAATCGCTGCGAGCGTCGCACCCGCAATGCCCTCGCTCGGCGTCATGCTGCCCTACACGCCGCTGCACCTTCTGCTCTTTTCCTTGCCCGACGAACTCGCTGATTTCACAGATTGTCTCGTCATGACGAGCGGCAATCCTTCGGGAGCGCCGATCTGCCGCACGGACGAGGACGCACGCGACGCGCTTTCTTCCATCGCCGACCTCATCCTCTCGCACGACCGCGAGATCCGTCTGCGCGCCGATGACAGCGTCATGGATTTCTACGACGGTGCGCCTTATATGATTCGACGCAGCCGCGGCTACGCGCCGCTTCCCTTGATGCTCTCTGCCGATTTCCAAGACTCGGTTCTCGGCATCGGCGGCGAACTCAAGAACACTTTCTGCCTTGCCAAAAATTCACTCTTCTACCCCTCACCCTATCTCGGCGATATGAGCGATCTGCGCACTCTCCGAGCTCTGCGCCAAACCCTGCCGCGCATGGAGCGTCTGCTTGCCATCACTCCCACCGCCGTTGCCGCCGACCTTCATCCGCGCTACGAAACGAGCCGCTTCGCCGAAACCTTGGGACTTCCCATCTTCAAGGTGCAGCACCACCACGCGCATGTGCTCTCCGTCATGGCGGAGAACGATCACCTCTCCCCCGTCATCGGCGTGAGTTTCGACGGCACAGGCTACGGTACGGACGGAACGATCTGGGGCGGCGAAATCATGCTCGCTACAACGCGTGATTTTCAAAGGCTCGCCTCCCTTGCGCCCTTCTTCCATGCAGGCGGCGACCTCGCCGCGCGAGAAGGCTGGCGTCTTGCCGTTTCCTTGCTCCATCTTTACTGCGGCAGGGAGGATGCCCTCCTCCACAGCAAAAAACTCGGCCTTGCGACAGAAAAAGAAGCTGCCTCCGTCATCTTCCAACTGGAGAATGGCTTGCATACGACGATTTCGACGAGCGCGGGACGGCTCTTCGATGCCGTCAGCGCCTTGCTCGGCATCCGCCGCATCTCCACCTATGAGGGAGAAGCCGCCGTATACCTGCAATTCGCAGCTGAGACCGCCGAAAAGGCTGGAATTTCTGCACAAGCGGACGCGCTGCTCGCACGCTGGAAAGCGGACGGCACGCTCCAAGCGACGCCGGCAGAAAGCGCCATTACGATTACGGACGGTCGCTTCCTGCTGACCTCAAACGATTTATTCTGCCATCTGCTGCAATATCGCCTGCAAAATGTGTCAAGCGACCTCCTAGCACTCGCTTTTCATCGCGGACTTGCCGCCGCCATCCGCGACGCTTGCAAAAACGCGCGTGAAATGACAGGCTGCAGCACAGCGGCACTGACAGGCGGCGTATTTCAAAACACCCTGCTGCTGCGCCTGACACAAAACGCATTGGAAAAAGACGGGTTTCATGTCCTGCATCACAGCATCATCCCACCGAATGACGGCGGCATCGCCGTCGGACAGGCGCTCTTCGCCATGCAGTGCCTGAAGGACAAATAGAGCAGCCACGAATAGAAAGGAACTTTTCATGGGACTTAACGATACACCCTCGGGCGAACGCCTGCACATCGGCTTTTTCGGCCGCCGCAATGCCGGGAAATCCAGCCTCATCAATGCCATCACGGGACAGGAAGTCGCCGTCGTCTCCCCCGAAAAGGGTACGACGACCGACCCTGTAACGAAAGCGATGGAACTTCTTCCGCTCGGCCCCGTCCTCCTCATTGACACGCCGGGCTTTGACGACACGGGCAACCTGGGCGAACTCAGAGTCAAGAGGACGCGCCGCATCCTGAACAAGACGGATATCGCCGTCCTCGTTCTCGACGCCGCTGAAGGCATGACAGCGGTCGACGAAGAACTGATGCAGATTTTTCGCGAGAAGGACATCCCCCATCTCATCGTCTGCAACAAATGCGAGGACGAAAAGCGTCCTTCCTCTGCCGGCAATGAAAGCATACTCCAAGTCAGCGCTATGAAAAACCTCGGCATAAACGAGCTGAAAGAACGCTTGAGCCAGATTGCGCCGCAAGAAAAACCTCGCTCTTTCGTGCGCGACCTGCTTGCCCCGCACGCTCTCGTCTTGCTCATCGCGCCCATGGACAAGGCGGCGCCGAAAGGCCGACTCATCCTGCCGCAGCAGCAAGCGATTCGGGACATCTTGGAAGCAAGAGCCCTGCCGCTCGTCTGTCAGGAGACGGAGATTTCCGTTGCACTTGACAGCCTGAAGAACGCGCCCGATCTCGTTATCTGCGACAGTCAGATATTCAAAAAAGCTGCTTCTTTCATACCCGAGTCCATCCCTCTAACCTCCTTCTCCATCCTTATGGCGCGTTACAAAGGCTTTCTTTCTGAGGCCGTAAACGGCATCGCCGCTCTCCCTCGCCTCGCGGACGGCGATACCGTACTCATTTCCGAAGGCTGCACGCATCACCGTCAATGCAACGACATCGGCACGGTCAAGATTCCGCATTGGCTCACTGAGCACACAAAGAAGAAGCTGCTTTTTGAAACCTCAAGCGGCCAGACCTTCCCGGAGGATCTGCAGAAGTATCAGCTCATCATCCATTGCGGCGGCTGTATGCTCAATCAGCGCGAGATGCTCTACCGCATGAAATGTGCCAAGGATCAGGGCGTGCCCATGACGAACTACGGCACGCTCATCGCTCATCTGCACGGTATCCTGCAGCGCAGTTTGGGACTTTTCCCGCATCTTGCAAAAAGATTGTAGACTAGGACTTTTCTATTAACTTTTGAAAAAGATATGCTTTTCTTTATTTCCCTTATAATTTACCTAATATTTTTGCAGGGATTTCTCTTTTTATCTGGCGAATGTACAATCTAAAGTGCAACAATTGTTGAAATAAAAGAATGACACAAGGGTGCTTCTGGTATAATGGTGTTTGCAAACGCTTCCGTTCAGCAGGTCGCGGAAAGTGCCAACGAACTTGCAAAATCCGGGCAGGAATCCGTTTCCCAAGCCGCTATCCTGCAGGAACGCAATGCCGAAACGATCAAGGTCATCGACTTCATCAACGAAATCGCCCAGCAAACGAATCTCCTAGGTCTCAACGCCGCCATCGAGGCCGCGCGCGCCGGCGAGCAAGGCAGAGGCTTCGCCGTCGTCGCCGAAGAGGTCAGAAAACTGGCTGAGCAGTCCCGCACAGCCACAGAGAAAATTCAAGAAACCCTTTCCGAGATGAATAAATCCGTCGCGGAAATCTCCAAATCCATCGAATCAACGGGAGCCATCAGCGAAGAACAGGCTGCTTCCACGCAGGAAATCACAGCCAGCCTCTCGCGCGTGCGTGACATCATCACGGAACTGCAGAACTTTGTCAACGGGCTGCAGAAATAAGTCAACAATAAAAGAGCCGCACAATGCCAAATACAAGAAGCATTGTGCGGCTCTTTTTTATTTAAGGAGAACAAGTTCAAACAGGAAAACGACAACACAGCAGGCAGCGGAAACTTGAAAAAGGCTCGCGCCCACCCAAGCGAGCGAAATGCCGGCCAAAAGGGCTGCCACGCCTGCTGCCGGCATCTGTGTAGCGTCGACAATGGCAGGAAAGGTCATGACGGCCAAGGTCACATAAGGCACATAGTAGAGAAAAGAGCGCAGGAAACGGCTCTTGATCGGGCGGCGCAGAAGCGTCAGCGGCACGAGACGGATGGCGAGTGTCACGGCAGTCATGACGAGGATGTAAAGGAAAACGTCATGCTTCATCCATCATTTCCCCTTCCTCCGTCTCCCGCAAAGGAAAGAGACATGCCGCTGCACTTGAGAGAAGCACCGTAAGAACGATCGTCCGCGACGATGCGGAAAGCTCCGAAACAAACGGCAGGTTCGCCGCCAAAAAGCTCATGGCGAAGCTGATGAATACAAGCGCAAGAACGACCTTATTCTCTTTCCCTGGCGGAATGATGATGGCGATGAACATGCCGTAGAGCGCCACGCTCAATGCGCTGAGCAAGGACGGCGGCAAGATGTCGCCCGCCACAATGCCAAGAGACGTCCCCAAAGCCCAAACGGGTACGGCGAGCGACATCGCGCCGTAATTGTAAGCGGGCCGCAGGAAGCCTTGACGCGAAATCGATATGCCGAAGATCTCATCCGTAATGCCGAAGCCTACTCCCAGTCGGTGATAAAAAGGCGTCGACGGTGAAAACTTCTGGCTGAGCACGCAGCTCATGAGCATGTAGCGCGCATTCGCCACGAGCGTGATCGCCGCCATTTCCCAATACGGAGCGTCCGCAGCGATGACGGTGAATGCCGCATACTCTCCAGCCGAAGCGAGATTAAATAAGCTCACAACAAAGCCGTCAACAGCATCAAGACCCGCATTATGCGCCGTTATGCCGAGCGTAAAGCTCACGACGAGGTATCCGAGCGCAATCGGGGTGCCGTCGCGCATGCCTTCGTGGAAAAGCTGCCGATTCGTTTTCTCGCCGATGGGCGCTCCCGTCATTTCGCCGACACTTTGCTCATGAACTTCTCGCGGTTCACAAGAACGCGTTCATGAAGCCCCTCACCGATCTCCCCCGCCTCGTCAAAGGCCTTGACGGCAAATGTAACCTGACGTCCGTCGAAGCTCTTGACCTCCGCTTCGGCGTGAACACTGCGTCCCAGAGCCGTCGCCGCCTTATGACGGATATTGAGCGAAATGCCCACCGAAGTCCAATCGGACGGCACAAGTTCGTCAACGAGTTCCGCCGCCGCCTGCTCCATCAGAGCCGTCATCGCAGGTGTGGCGAATACGGGCAAAGAGCCGCTCTTCATCGCGATGGCGGTGTTCTCCTCCGTCACTTTTGCTGCAGCCTCGCGTTTCATACCCACTTCAATCTTCGTTTCCACCATGATGAATTCCCCCTATAAAAATTTCCACAACATCCTAAGAATCAGCTGACTCTCATAACGCATAGAGCATCTTTGCGCGCTCGACATAGTTCGGATCGCTGCTGCTGCTCAGCCACTCGATCGCGCCTTTCTGCCCGCTTTCCCGCAGAGCATCGGCTTCCAACAGGCGATGCTTGAGTTCGCGAGCCGTACCCGCCGCACCGTCAAAAATCTGCACGGCCTGACCCACGACATCTTGAATCGCCTCGCGCACAAAGGGAAAATGCGTGCAGCCAAGGACGACGCAGTCGATAGGCTTCTGTGATACGCTCGAAAACCGCTCTTCCAGATACTCGTGCAGCGCTGCCGAACGAATCTCACCGCGCTCGACGAATTCCACGATCTCAGGACACGGCAGCTTGACGATCTCTCCTGCATCTTTGAATCGCTCCATGAGACGTGCAAACTTCTTCTGCCTGAGCGTCGCATGCGTCGCCATGACGACGACGCGCGGCTTTTCACCGCTCAAGATTGCAGGCTTCAATGCCGGCTCCATGCCGATGATCGGCATCTGTCTGTATCTTCGGCGCAAAGGGGCGCAGGCGGCACTCGTCGCCGTATTGCAGGCAAGCACGACGGCTTTGACCCCCTCTGCCGCCATGCGGTCGATCTGCGCCGTCGTCAAGGCGCGAATCTCTCGCTCCGTTCGCTCGCCATAAGGCGCATGGGCAGCATCGCCAAAATAAATGAAATCCTCCTTCGGCAAAAGGGAAACCAGCTCGCGCAGCACGCTGATGCCGCCGAGTCCTGAATCAAAAACACCGATGGGCTGCTCCTTTTTCACGTCGTCCAATGCACCTTTCCCATACGCAAGAATCCGCCTCTTACATATTCTAATGAGTTTGCCGCGAAAAATCAACCGCAAGCATTGTTTCCTTTACAAGACGGAAGAAAAAATATATAGTAACCTTTGGGGACAGCAGATCTGGGAGACTTCATTATATCAGCGCTCCCTATATCAGCGCCCCCTAAAAAGCACATCACACAAAAATCCCTGCAGGAGGTTTCTTTCTCTATGGCAAAACAACATCTCGCCGCCATCGAATATATCCGCGGCATTTCCATGCTCGGCGTCATCGGCATCCATGTCGGCTCACAATACTTGATGAATCCCGCATCCAACGCACATCTGACGGCGCTCTTCGAGATTGCCACACGCTTCAGCGTGCCCATCTTCTTCTTCATTTCCGCTTTCGGCATCTTTTACAATATGGATTTGGACAAGCCCTTCAGCTATCGCCGCTTCCTGCAAAAGCGCTCGCGTGCCGTCGTCCTGCCGTATCTCGTCTGGTCTCTCTTCTACCTCCTGCATGACGGCTGGCTTTATGGCGTCGGCTTTCCAACGCCGCTCTCGCTCGCGTCCATCATTTTCTTCGGCAATGCCAAGTACCAGCTTTACTTCCTCGTAATCCTCATTTGGTTCTACCTCCTCATGCCGCTTTGGATTTCCATAGTAAAGCATATCAACGGCAAAGGGATTCTGCTCCTCTTTGCACTTCAGGTCGCCTTCGACTACTTTTCGAGTTTCAATGTCCCCTTCAATACCATGGTTTACGGCATGGAAAATCCCGTGCTCAAGAGTTTCCTGCTCTATCGCCTCAATTATTGGGTGCTCCACTACGTCTTCATCTTCATCATCGGCGGCTACCTCGCCGTGCATTTCGACGCTTTCAAGGCATTCATGCACAACGAGCGAAAGAGCATCTGTCTCTTCTTCGCGGTGTCCCTCATGGGACTGCTCAGCTATTATTACTTTCTGCTCTCCTTCCGCAATTACACGCAGATGGACGCCATCAACACGGCGCATCAGCTTTGTCCGCTCGGTATCGTCTACACCCTGGCTGCGTCCCTCTTCTTCTTCACGATTTTCACCGAGCAGCGGTATCCGCAGATACTCAACTCCCTCTTTTCTCTCCTAGGCAGGCACTCATACTTCGCCTACCTTGTCCACCCTTTCTTCATCGGCTACATGATGCTTGCGCTCGAAGGGCGCGGCATCATCATGACAGCACCCAAGGCAATCGCCTTTTATCTCGCAACTGTCGTCCTTTCCATAGCGACGGCCGCGATCACTCGCTCCATCGGAGAACGATTCCCCATGCTGAACATGCTTACCTTAGGCATTGCCGCTTCAAAGAAGAAATAAGCATTTGACGAACCTCGCCGAGCGTTATTGCTCAGCGAGGTTTTTCAATGTCTGGGAAAGAATTTCTACCAACGGCGCTACGGTTGGCAGTTCAAGACTTTCCTTAGGGCTGTGAATGTCGTGCGTCGTCACGCCGACGGAAACGAACTTCATCTGCGGATTCTTACGATAGAACCAACCGCACTCCAGCCCCGCATGAATTGTCTCGACTTTCATCGGCTTGCCCATGCGCTGCTCAAAAACCTCCGCGATGAGTTTCGCGAGCGGATTGTTCCTGTCCTCGTCCCAACTCGGCGCAATCGTGCCGATATGAAGCGCAAAGCCTGTAAGTTCTGCCAAATCCTTCGCCATGCGGCAAAATTCAAAGAGCTTGCCTTCCACGCTGGAACGCGGATAAAAGTCGATGTCGATGTCCGCACCCTCCATGCGCACGACGCCGAGATTCGCAGAGGTTTCCACCATGCCCGGCGTGACGGCGGACATCTGGTAGACGCCCGTATGGAAAAGGCGCAGGATGCGCAGCAAGTTTGCTGCATCCTCTGGCGCAAAAGTCTTCTCTGTATGCGGCGCTTCTGCAAGTGACAACTTAAGTGACGGCTCTGTCACGCTGTACGTCCGGCGAAACTTCTCTTCTTCCTGCCGCAAGGCTTCGCGCAAGGCTTCCTCCGTCGCCTCCGTCACGACGACTGCCTCCGCCTCCGCCGCAATCGCATTCTTCGCCTTGCCGCCCGTAAGCGACGCAAGTGAGAAATCCACGCCTGCCTCCTGCAGTCCTGCCAGCGCCAAGGACAATAGACGCAGTGCATTGGCGCGTCCTTCGCCTATCTCCTCGCCCGAGTGCCCGCCTTTTAGTCCTTCGACGGCAATCTGCCACGCTTTTCCCTTCGCAGCAGCAACAAACTTCATCGTGCGCGAAAAGGTCAGATCTACCCCGCCCGCACTGCCGACACAAAGCTCATCGAGATTCTCCGAATCGCAGTTGATCAGATACTGCGCATCCTTCAGATACTTCTCCGCCAAGTGGATGGCGCCCGTCATGCCGCATTCTTCGTCAACGGTAAAGATCGCACGCACGGGACCGTTCTCCTTCACATGGCGCAAGATGTGCAGGATGATGGCGACGCCGATGCCGTCATCCGCCCCGAGGCTCGTCCCTTCCGCATGCAGGACATCGCCCTCTTCCACAAGTCGGATGGCGTCGTGCAGCGGATCATAAGCGACGCCCGGCGCAGCGACACAGACCATATCCATGTGTCCTTGGAGAATGACGCGCGGGGCATTCTCTCTGCCTGGCGCAGCGGCAAGATCGGCGATGATGTTGTTCCTCTCATCCTGTACGACCGCAAGTCCCATCTCGCGCAAATGTGCGAGGAGATAGTCGCTGACCGCCTTCTCGTGTCCCGATGGGCGAGGAATCGCGGCGAGGGCACGAAACTCTTTCATGACGCTTTCTAAAATATCGCTCTTTTTCATAAGTCGCTCCTTCTTTCCATAGAAAAGGCAGGGCAATCAAGCCTGACTGCCCTGCCCAAGGAAGCATCCATCCCCTGCATCCGCAAGGAAAGCCTCCTGACACCTCATATTCAATCTTGCAAGGGAATCGGCTCGGCCTCGTAGACGTTCACGCCATCCGGCGCATAGAGCACCATGGCGGTGGAAACGCGCTTGACTTCACCGTTCATAATGTAGCACACACCATTGATGAAATCGCAGAGACGACGCTGCTCCTCAAGCTCGACGCGCTCATAATTCACGAGCACCGCCCTGCCGGCCTTCAAATCATCGGCGATTTCCTGAACCTGATCGAAACTGCGCGGCACATAGATCTTCACGTTGAGCGAAGGAATCTGCGTCGTATGAACCGTCAGCTTCGGACGCTCCTGCTGAACCGTCACGCGCGTGCGCGGCGCATGCACCGCCGTCGTATGACGCGGGCGGCGCAGCTCTGACGCGGATGGATACATCGGCGGTTCTGCCGACGCATAGGAAATCGGTGCACCATTGGAAACCTTGCGTTCCTCATAAGAGTCAGCGCTCGTCATACGTTCCTCTTCTTGCTCCTCTTTCCTTGCAGACTCTGTTTTGACGACTTCTTCTTCCTCCACGGGCATGAGGAAGTCCGTCACCCTTTTCAAAAAATCCACCGCACTCCGCCTCCAGCGTAATAATTCCATGATAGCGACAAAATAAACCGAACAAACGATTGGAAACCTCTTAATGAATCATGCTTATTATGTTCGCTCTTTCTTTCGGAAATCCTCTAAAAAAAGTTAAGTCTCTGGAAAAAGTTTTCCCGATGGGCGCATAAGATAGATACTCCCATCGAAAAGTCCTGCCATCACTGTTACTTTCGTGCATTTTTATTCGCACGTCCGCGAGCTGTACGATCGAGTATCGCCTTGCGCAAGCGGATATTTTCCGGCGTGACCTCGACAAGTTCATCCTCGTTGATGTACTCAAGCGCCTGCTCAAGACTCAAGATGCGCGGCGGCACGAGACGGATTGCCTCGTCGGAAGAAGACGTGCGCATGTTGGAAACATTCTTCTTCTTGCACGGATTGATGTCGATGTCGAGTTCGCGCGAATTTTCGCCGACGATCATGCCTTCGTAGACCTGCTGCCCCGGCGAAATGAACATCGTGCCGCGATCCTGCAGCGTGTAGATGCCGTAGCCCGTCGTCTCACCCTGCTCGAAAGCCACAAGAGAGCCTCGCGTGCGCCCAGGGATGTCTCCCTTGAAAGGGACATAGCCGCAGAACACATGGTTCATGATGCCGTTGCCCTTCGTATTCGTCAAAAGTTCCGAGCGGAAGCCGATGAGTCCGCGTGCAGGAATGACGAACTCCATGCGCATGTAGCCCGAAACCTCCGTCATATTGGAAAGCTCCGCCTTGCGCGTGCCCAGAGACTCCATGACCGCACCCATATACTCTTGGGGAACTTCGATTGTCAAGTTTTCCATCGGCTCGCATTTCTGCCCGTTGATCGTCTTGTAGACGACCTCGGGCTTGCCGACCTGAAGTTCATAGCCCTCGCGGCGCATCGTTTCGATGAGGATGGAAAGATGCAGTTCTCCGCGTCCCGATACCTTGAAGACATCAGCGGAATCTGTCTCTTCGACGCGCAGGCTGACATTCGTCTCCACTTCCTTGAAGAGACGGTCGCGCAGATGGCGCGAGGTCACAAACTGCCCTTCCCTGCCGGCAAAGGGGCTCGTATTGACGCCGAAGGTCATGGAAAGCGTCGGCTCGTCGATATTGATCGTCGGCAGAGCTTCGGGATTTTCCGCATCCGCCACCGTATAGCCGATGCTGACATCGCCAAGACCCGTCAGGGCAACGATATCACCCATCTGTGCCTCAGGCACCTCGACACGCTTCAACCCCTGATAGACGAAGATCTTGCCGACGCGCGCCTTCGACTCATGGTCGCCGCTCAAGAGAGCGACACTCTGGTTCGTTTTCACACCGCCGCGGATGATCCGGCCGACGGCAACCTTGCCGACATACTCATCGGCTTCGAGCGTCGTAACCATCATCTGCAGCGCACCATCTGCATCACCCGAAGGGGCAGGAATGTCCTTGATGATGGTTTCCAGCAAGGGGACGAGGTTGTCACTCTCGTCTTCCATGTTGTACTTCGCAATGCCTTCGCGCGCCGTTGCGTAGATGCAAGGGAAGTCCAGCTGCTCATCGTCCGCATCAAGCTCCATGAAAAGCTCAAGAACTTCATCATAAACATCATCGACACGCTGATCGGGGCGATCGATCTTGTTGATGACGACGATGGGCTTGAGTTTCTGCTCAAGCGCCTTCCTTAAGACATACTTCGTCTGAGGCATCGGACCCTCGAAGGCGTCAACAAGCAGCAGCACGCCGTCCACCATGTTGAGCACACGCTGCACCTCGCCGCCGAAATCCGCATGACCCGGCGTGTCGACGATGTTGATCTTCACGTCATTGTAGAGGATCGAGGTATTCTTGGAAAGAATCGTAATACCGCGCTCGCGCTCCAAATCCCCGGAATCCATGACGCGCTCTGCCACCTGCTCGTTCGAGCGGAAAACATGGCTCTGCCGCAGCATGGCGTCAACCAGCGTCGTCTTTCCATGGTCGACGTGGGCGATGATCGCGATATTCCTCAACTTTTCATTTACACTCATTTTTGTCCGATGTCCTCCTAAATATGTTTCACCTATAGCAGTACAATTTTATTATAGTTGTCCTGCAATGTCAAATCATTTTCCATGCCGAAAATACGTTTGCTTTCTGCATCCTGCAGCGATTCATTCCGCATTCAGCCCGAAGAGGGCGCGCGCGAAATCCTTGGCGATGAACGGGCGCAGATCGTCGACTCCCTCGCCGACGCCAATCCATTTCACCGGCATGGAAAGCTCCGACTTCAGGCCGATGATGACACCGCCCTTCGCCGTTCCGTCGAGCTTCGTCAGAACGATGCCCGTGATTGCCGCCGCTTTTTGGAAAAGATCTGCCTGACTGATCGCATTCTGCCCCGTCGTCGCATCGAGGACGAGCAGCGTCTCATGCGGCGCCTCAGCAATCTCGCGCTGGATCACGCGGTTGATCTTCTTCAGCTCTTCCATCAGGTTCGATTTCGTATGCAGACGCCCCGCCGTATCAATGATCAAGACGTCGATGCTGCGCGCCCTCGCCGCCTTGACCGCATCGAAGGCGACGGCGGCAGGATCGGAGCCTTCCTCGTGGCGAATGACAGGAACACCCGTGCGATCGCCCCAAATCTGCAGCTGATCGATGGCTGCAGCGCGGAAGGTGTCGGCGGCAGCGAGCATGACGGACTTGCCCTGCTCCTTATAGTAGGCGGCGAGCTTGCCGATCGTCGTCGTCTTGCCGACGCCGTTGACGCCGATGACGAGGAGCACCGTAGGTCCTGCGGAAGCGATCCGCGTTTCGTCCGAACCTGTTGAAAGGATTTCGGAAATCTTCTCCGCGAGGAAGGGCTTCAAATCTTCCGGCGTATTGATGTCTTTCTTCTTGATGCCCTTTCGCACATCTGCCATGAGTCTTTCCGTCGTCTTCACGCCGACATCGGACATGATCAGGGTTTCCTCCAACTCATCGAGCAGATCGTCATCAATATCCGCATAGCCGATGATGAGTTTTTCAATCTTGTTCGTAAAGGTCTCGCGCGTCTTGGCAAGTCCCTTTTTCAATCGGTCAAAAAATCCCATAATACCTCCAAATTATCAACGTGCTCCCTCAAATCGCTTCGTCGAGGCGCACGGAAAGAACGCGCGACACGCCCGCATCCTCGATGGTGATGCCGTACATGAAATCAGCTGCTTCCATCGTCCCTTTTCGGTGCGTGACGACGATGAACTGCGTATTTTCAGCAAATTCGCCAAGGAACTTGCCGAAACGAGCGACATTCGCCTCATCGAGCGGCGCATCGATCTCATCGAGCACGGAAAACGGCGCGGGACGGTAGCGTAAAAAGGAAAAGAGCAATGCGATGACCGTCAGGGCACGCTCACCGCCCGAGAGCACGGAGAGATTCTGGCGCTTCTTCGTCGGCAGCTGCACCTCGATTTCCACACCCGCATGGAGCACATCCTTCTCATCGGTCAGAAAAAGCTCCGCCTTGCCGCCGCCGAAGAGGCGAACGAAGATGTCGGCAAAATAGCCGCGAATCTCTTCGAACGCCGCCTTGAACTGGCGCGTCATCGTCACGTCCATCTCATGAATCATCGCCATGAGATTTTCGCGCGCTGCTTCGAGATCCGCCGCCTGCTTGCCCATGAACTCATGGCGCTCCACAAGCTCTTCATGCTCGCGTATGGCGTTGGGATTGACGGGGCCGAGTTCCGCGAGCGCACGGGAGATGTCCTGCATCTTCTTCTTAAGCTCCGCGCCCGTCAGATCGAGCGCCTCTTCCGCTGCCGTTTCCCATGTATGCCCATACTGCTCCAAAAGCTCCGCCTGCACCTGCTCAAGCTTCACATGCACCTCGGCGGCAGCAATTTCCATTTGATGCAGCTTGCCCTGCATCTCTGAGAGTCGCTGTCCTGCTGCCCTCGCCGCCTTGTCATTCTCTTGGTTTTCCGCATGACGTTCGAGCTTTTCCTGATACTGCTTGTCGTAGGCGGCTTTTCCCTCGGCATGCTTTTCCTGCCAGGCGGCAACCCGCGCGGCGATTTCCTCGCGCTTCGTGCCACCGTTGCTCTGTTCTTCATCCAGCGCAATTTCTTCCTCGCGCGTTTTTTCCGCCTGCTCCTTCGCTCTCGTCTCTTCCTTCTCTTTTAGGAGCGCCTGCTCACGCGCACGGATTTTCTCCTGCTCAAGGACGGTGCGCTTTAGCTCCCGCTCGTTGATATACTTGCTGAGGTCGTCAGCATCCTGCTCAAGATCGTCGAGCTCTTCCTCGCTCTCCTTTGTCTCCCGCTCCATCTTCTCGTACAGGCGGCGCGCGGCCTTCGCCTGCTGCACGGCGTCATTCTTCTTCGCCTGCGCCTTGGAAAAGGTCATTTCAGCCTCTTCTGCAAGCTTCTTGAGCGTCTCTCTCGCCTTTTCCTTCTCTTTTCGCGCCTCGGCGATGCGTTCATCCTTGACGCGCAGTTCCGCTGCATACACATCCTTTTGCTGCAAGGAGCGGGCAATAAACTCCAGCGCCTCGGCCATTTCCTTCGCCGCCTTGTCAAAAAGCGTGCGCTCTTTCAAAAGCGCAGCAAGCTTTTCTTCCGCGTCCCGCACGCTCTTTTCCAAGCGCTCGATCTCACCGCCGCGATTGAGAAAGCTCGTCTCCTGCCCTTGCCTGCCGCCGCCCGAAAGCGAGCCGCCAGGATTCAGCAATTCGCCTTCAAGCGTCACGATGCGCAGCCGCCACCCCATCTTCTTCTCGATGGCAAGACCGTGATCGAGCGTATCGACAACGAGCGTGCGGGCCAGCAGAAAGTCCACGACTTTTCGGTACTTCGCATCCGCACCGACCAGCTCATTGGCAAAGCCTATGGCGCCCGCTTCCCTCTTCGCCGTCTCATCCTGCGAGCGGCGCACGACGAGCGTCGAAAGCGGCAGGAACGTCACGCGTCCCAAACGTGCGCGTTTCAGAAAGGCGATGGCGGCCTTCGCCGTATCCGTATCCTCCGTCACGATGTTCTGCAGGCTGCTGCCCAAGGCGACATCGACGGCGCGGATGTACTCATGCGGCACAGAAACAAGCTCGGCGACAGCGCCTGCGACGCCCTTCTGCCAAGGTTCCTTCGCCTGCAGTACAGCCTTCGGCGCGCGCGCGAAGCCTTCGTACGACGCCTGCATGTTGCGCAGGAACTTGAGCTTGTTCTCATCGGCGTGCAACTCTTCTTTCGTACGGTTCTCCGCATGAAGCAGCGTGCGAAGCTTCTCGTCCAAATACTCCTTCTCTTGCGTCTTCTTCGTGCGTTCTTCTTCGAGCGTCCTGCGCTCTTCTTCGAGCCGGCGTCGCTCTTCGCCGATTGCCTTCGCCTCAGTCGTCAGAGCGTCAACTGCCGCTGTCGCTCTTTCCAGCTCATCGGCACGTTCCGTGCCGCTTGTCGAATACCGTTCCAACTCATGCTCAATGAGCAGAAGCTCATTTTCCCGCGCGAGCATGTCGCGCTGCGCCGCATCCTTCTTGTCCGCGAGCGTGCGATGCTTCTCCTTGACCTCGCGCAGCTTCTCGCCCAGAGCCTTGAGCGAGCCGCGATCCTTCGCTATGGCGGCATCGATCGCCGCATGCTTTTCAAGAAGCTCCTTTTCGACAGCAAAGAGCCGCTGCTTCTCAGCAGCAGCTTCTCTGGCAGTGCTCTCGAAATCCGCACGCTGTTGGAGAAGACGCGCCTTCAAGGCGTCATGCTGATGTGCTCGCTCCTCCAAGATGGCGATTTCGCTGTTTGCCTGCTCGATCTGCGTCCTCAGCGCGTTGTTCTTCTCCGCCTGCTCCTGCAGTTTTTCTTCCAGAACGAGGATCGCCTGATCGAGTTCTTCCTTCTTCACATCCAGCAAGCGCACCTGCGTCTCGGCAGCCAGAGCCTCATCGCGTATCGCCTCGATCTTGCCCGCGCTGTCTGCACGCTCCTTCTTGAGCTGACCCTCACGCTGGAAAAGTTCCGTCAAGGCGCAGCGCCTGTAGACCGTCTGCAGATCATCGTGGCGGCGCGTCTTCTCTGCGCTCTCGGCAAGAGGTTCGAGCTGCCCTTCGATCTCCTGCATGATGTCGCTGACGCGCACGAGATTCCCCTGCATGTCTTCAAGCTTTCGCATCGACTCGCGCTTGCGGTTGCGGTACTTCGTGATGCCCGCCGTTTCTTCAAAATAAAGGCGACGCTCCTCAGGCTTGCTGTTCAGGATCTCATCGATGCGATTCTGACCAATGACGCTCATGCCATCGCGCCCGAGTCCCGTATCGGCGAAAAGGTTGCTGATATCCTTCAGGCGACAGCGCGACTTATTGATGAAGAACTCGCTCTCGCCCGAGCGGAAAAGACGGCGCGTCACGACGACTTCGCGGTAATCAACGGGCATATCCCCTTCATTTTCAAAGAAGAGGGAGACTTCTGCAACGCCCATGGCACGCCGCGTCGCACTGCCCGTAAAGATGATGTCCTCGGCCTTCGAACCGCGCAGGGCGCGCACATTCTGCTCGCCGAGCACCCAGCGCACCGCATCTGTGACGTTGCTCTTGCCGCTGCCGTTCGGCCCGACAATCGCCGTAACGCCCGCATGGAACTCGATCTCGATTTTATCGGCAAACGATTTGAAGCCGTAGGCTTCGAGGCGTTTCAACTGCAAAACTTTTTCACCAGCCCATATTTCTTACATCGCCTCACTGGCGAAAACGCTCTCTGAACTCATCCGTCGTCGTGTACTCCTCCATGAAGGAAACGACCTTGCGTCCCGTCTCGCTCAGGCGCTTCTGCGGACTCCAGAAAAGATTGACCTGGATTTCCATCTCCGGCACAAGGGGACGACGTGCAAAGATCGTCTCGCTGCGCGTCACAAAATCCGGCAAAATCGATATGCCGAGGCTGTTCGCGACGAGCTGCTTGATCGTCTTGAGCTGCGACGTACAAAGCAAAATCTCGGGCGTAAAACCGTTTTCCACGCAGCTGCGATAAACCGTATCGTATTGATACGTATTCGGCTGCTGCATGATGAACTTCTCACGACGGAGATCGGCGACAGCCACATGCTCGCGCGCCGTCAGCGGGTGATCGAGCGGCAGACACAGCTCCATCTTATCCTTGAGCACAGCCATCTCATTGCGGTGCGTCTTAACTGCAGGCGCAAGAACGACGCCGAAGTCGAGCAGCCCTTCCTCCACCTTCGCCCTGACCTCGACGGAATCGACGTATTCGCAAACATCGAGATTGATGTCGGGATGCGCCGCCGTAAACTTCGTAAAAAAGTCTGGAAAAAGATACGCCTCAAGCATCGGCGGCAGACCGAAGTGAACCGTCCGCCGAGCATCGGGACGAAAACGCAGCATATCCTGCTCCGCACGTTCGACCGCCTGCATGATCTCCTCCGCATGAAGCAGAAACGCCCTTCCCTCCATCGTCAAAGACACACGCTTCTGCCGACGATCGACGAGCATCAGGCCAATCTCGGACTCCAACGATTTGATCGCCTTCGTGACAGACGGCTGGGAAACGTGGAGAGCCTCCGCCGTGCGCGTGAAGTTTTCGAGATGGGCGAGCGTGCAAAAATATTCCAATTGTCGAATTTCCAAGCTATTCCCTCCTCCAGTTCTCACTAGGTATTATACCATAACTGTGAGGAATCTTATAGAGAAAATTCCATAGGAAACGACATATCGTCATTAAAATCCCGACACGACATTTACCGCACGAGCGAAACAGGCGACAGCACCTGCGCTCCTTGACTGTTCGTAAAGATGTCGGCGCGCACGCCGAAGACCGCAGCAAGCATCGCGACGTTCAGCACATCGTGCGGCGTTCCCGTGCTGAAAATCTGCCGATCCTTGATGACGGCGATCTCGTCCGCATACTGCAAAGCATGGTTGATGTCATGCAGCACCATGATGACGGTCATCGCATGCTCTCGATTGAGCCGCTTGATGATTTCCATGACTTCAAGCTGATGCGCAATGTCGAGGTATGTCGTCGGCTCATCGAGCAGCAGGTATTCGGGCTGGCGAGCCAACGCCATGGCGATCCAGGCGCGCTGACGCTCGCCGCCCGAAAGCGACATGACCTGACGGGTGCGCATCGCTTCCAGCCGTGTCTCGGCCAGCGCCTGTGCGACAGCCTCGCGATCTTCCTTCGAGCGGCCGATCGTGCGCCAGCTGCGGTACGGATAGCGGCCATAGTCGACGAGCGCCTCCACCGTGAGATCAGGCGGAGCAGCAAGTCCCTGCGGCAGGATGGCGAGGCGCTTCGCCAACGATTTTCGAGGGATGGCATGGATGTCTGTGCCGTCCAACAGCACCTCGCCCTCGTACTTGGGATTCAAGGCGGCAAGCACGCGCAGAAGCGTCGATTTTCCCGCGCCGTTCGGGCCGATGATCGCCGTGCGCTTGCCGACGGGAAATTCGACGTTCAGATCGTGCAGGATCGTTTTTCCTGCGAGCGACACCGAAAGATGGCGAACCGTCACAGACATCAAAGTTCCCTCCTCAACAGAAACAAGAAGAACGGCGCACCGAGAACAGCCATGAGGATGCCGACGGGCAGTTCTACAGGCGCAAACGCCGTGCGTGCGAACGTATCGCTCAAAGTCACGACGGCCGCGCCCAAGAGCGCGGACGCGGGCAGAAGGAAGCGATAGTCCGAGCCGACCAGGAGTCGAGCCGCATGAGGCACGATGAGTCCGACAAAGCCCAAGAGTCCGACGACGGCGACGGCGCTCGCTGCCAGAAGAGCCGCGATCGCCGTGAGCAAAAGGCGCGTGACCTCGACGCGAAGGCCGAGACTCCGCGCGATCTCATCACCCAGGAGCAAGATATTGAGCTTGCGCGAGAAGGCGAGGGCGAGCACGAGACCGACAATCGTATACGGGAAGATCATGTCGACCTGCGGCCAGCTGCGCGCCGACAGACCGCCGACCATCCACATCAAGGCGCCGTGCACGCGGTCGCTGTAAAAGATCATCAGGGCGGAGATGCCCGCGCCGAGAAAAGCCGAGACGGCGACGCCCGCCAGGATGATGCGGATCGGGCGAATGCCATTCTTCCATGCGAGCAGGTAGATGGCGACAGCGGCCGCCATCGCGCCGAGAAAGGCTGCAGGCGTCACGAAGGCCTCGTGCCCGGGGAAGACGAGCATGACGAAGATGCCCGCAAGTCCCGCCCCCGACGAGATGCCGATGATGTGCGGGTCGGCGAGAGGATTCTTCATGATCGCCTGCAAAATAGCGCCTGAAAGCGATAAATGGACGCCGACGAGCGCCGCCACGATCGTGCGCGGCAGACGGATATTCATGAGGATCTGCGCGTGTATGCCCTCGGCGCCCTCTGTGAGCGCCTGTCCTATTTCCGCTGCGGGAATTTCGACCGATCCCTTCATGATGCTCAAGACGAAGCCGACGCACGCCAAAGCGGCGAATACCGCCACGATGGATATTCGCCGCCTGAAAGCGCTGAATCTTGTTTCTGCAGCCTCCGCACCGCTCATGGGAACACCTCAGGATAGATGAGCTTCGCCATCATCTCGAAAGCTTCAGGATAGTGCAGTCCGGGACTCAGAAGGAAGAGATCCTGCGGCAGGTAATAGAGTTTTCCCTGCTGTATTGCAGGAATGCTCTGCCACGCGGGACTTTCAGCGATCGTCTTTTCCATATTCTTCTTGATCTCATCCATCTTGCCCATGCTCGTGACAAAGATGATGTCCGGATTCTGCTCGACGAGAGTTTCCATGCTGTATGGCGCAGCATCAGGGTTCTTCTCCAGCGGCGTCATCCCGCTCGCCACATTCTCCCAGCCGAGCATCTTGACGATGGATCCTGCGATACTGCCGTCGAGCTGCACGCTCAAGCCCTGCGACGTGCTGTGCAGGATGGCGACACGCTTCTTCTCCTTTGGCACGCGTGCAAGGACACCCTGAATCTTCTCGTCCATCTCCTTGACAAGCGTCTCGCCCTTCTCCTTTTCTCCTGTGACCTGCGCAAAAATCTTGACCTCGCGCTTCACGTCCTCGTAGCTTTTCATGTCGATGACGATGGACGGAATCCCATTTGCCTCAAGCGTCGACAGAAGTTTTTCGTTCATGCCCTTATTGACGATGACGAGATCGGGCTGACAAGCGAGCACCTTCTCCACATCGATTTGATAGACCTCGCCAACGCTTGCCTTGTCCTTGGCATAATCGGGCATCTTCGTCTTGGAATCCGGCCGGCCGACGACATCGCCGCCCACGGCATGAAGCGGCTCAAGGAACGATGCCGACAGCACGACGATGCGCTCCGGCTTCTTTCCAAGTACGACCTCGCGCCCCATATCGTCCTTGATTACGGCAAATTTTGCGCCCTGTTCCGTCTTCGCCGCTTCCTTCGCACCGCAGCCGGCAAGAAGTGCCAGCATCACGACCAAAAGGGAAAGAGCGCATGCCCTATAAAAATTCCCGCACATGTTCAAGACCTCCTTCAAGCATTGCGCCGCGTCAGAATCGTCGACAGGTAATTGACCTTCTTATCCTTCTGCGCCTCGATGTCATCGATGCGTTCCTCATCGGGCAAGCCGCAGCGGCTCACCATCACGGCATCCTTCGCCAAGCCGCTTTCACTGAGCATATCAGCGATTTCGGGGAAGTTCTTGTATACCTTCATCAGGACGGCATTGTCCGTCACAGGCAGGATCTTGGCAATCTTCTCGAGCGAAGCCGTCGCCGGGATGATGGAAAGAATATCGTTGCCCTCGACGATCGGATAGCCGAGCTTGCTGCCGATGGCGCAGAACGCCGGAATCCCCGGAATCGTCTCGATCGTCACCGCTTCATGCTCAAGCAGACGATAGACATAGATGTAAGTGCTGTAAAACATCGGATCACCCAAGGTCAGGAACGCCACATTCTTTCCCGCCTCCAAGAGTGCGAGAATCTCCGCCTTGTTCTCCTCCCATGCTTTCGTGGACTCAGCGAAATTCGCAACCATCGGAAAGACTTGATAGACGATCTCGATATCCTTCTTCAAGTAAGGACGCGCGATGGAAAGCGCAACGCTGCCGTCCTTCTTCTCCGTCTTGGGCGCGATGAGCACATCCGCCTTCTCCATCGCACGAATTGCCTTGACCGTCAAAAGCTCCGGGTCACCCGGTCCCACGCCAATGCCGAAAAATGTTCCCTTCATACCGTACCTCCTATTGCTTCTACAAAAAAAGAACCGTCCGAACGGGTACGACTGCACCAGTTTCGAGCGGTTCTATTCGCCTCCAAGGGCAATTTCCCTTCCGCCATTATATACATTCCGCAAAAATATAGCAAGTGTATTCATCTACATTCTCAGCCACCTACAGCAAGCGGGAGCCTGCGCTTTGCATACATTTCACCGTACTGTCGCACGTCCTTCGGGCCAGTAAAGACCGATGCCTCGACGCCCCTAAAGACCGTCAACCTCAAATGCGTTTTCATAATGATTCACCGTATAGGATTCACCCATAACGAGAACCTCAAGGACATCAAAACGGCAGAATCGCTCTCCCATGCCGCGCTTCTGCATATACAAAAGTGCCGTGCGAAAAATACGCCTTTGCTTCGTATATCCTACCGCTTGCGCAGGTGCACCGAAACGTGTCGGACGGCGTGTCTTGACCTCGATAAAAAGCAGCGCGCCTCTATCCTCAGCGATGATGTCGATCTCGCCTGTCTTAGCGCGAAACTGTCGCTCCAATATGCGGCAGCCGCGTTTCTCCAGATACTGCACCGCCAGATCTTCGCCTCGATCGCCAAAACTTTTCGTCGTCATCTCGGCAGCTCCGGCTTTTGATGGCGTTTGTCTATACGATAGACATAAGCCAGCACTTCCGCCACTGCGCGATAAAGTTCCGGCGGAATCTCGCGATCGAGCTCCAACGCCATCAACATATTGACGAGCGATTTGTTCTGATAGACAGGAATTGCATTTTTCTGTGCCGCTGCGAGGATATTTTCTGCGACAAAGCCGCGCCCCTTCGCCACGACTTTCGGAGCATGCTGCTTTTCCGGCGCATAACGCAAGGCCACAGCTCTCTGGTCAGCGACATCCTCGTGCTCATCCAAAGACAAATCCTTGTTTTCACTGTTCATATTTATCATTCTTTACTACCTGCTACACTGACCTTGAGATCGGAAAGTTCCAACGTCATCGTACGAAACGATTCTCTGAATTCGGGAATATACGCCTTGAAATCCTCTACGGCAGACGGCTCCGAAAAAAGTACGCGCATGTTGAGACTCTTCGCGTCGTACACTTGACAGGTAAGCTCCACTGCACCGATGTGGTCTGTAAGCACACATAGTCTAAGCCACGTTTCTTTGTGCATGCGTCCGTCCTCAGGCGAATATTTCTCCTCATTGTAGACATTGGCATAAGCAGGGAAACTCTGTTTTTCTCCTTCGCCCATGTATAAGGGCATCATGAAGTTCAGCGAGCGGTGCGTATTGCCCTTGCCATCCGTCTGGAAAAGGCTTCCTCCCTCCATGGATCGCTTCATCGAGGCGGCAAACTCCGCAACATCCTTACCCGCGCGCTTGAGCTGCTGCTCCTTCATGTCCTTCACTGCCGTCATGTCGCAGAGCTGCATGAAAGCCCAGAGGCGCGGCAGATCACCGAGATTTTTCTGTACAGCAGCCTGATTGACGGCCGCGGGAACATTATTCTGACTGAGGCGCAGAAGAAGCTGCAGCTGTTTCGCCTCCTTGTCCGGCAAGAGCTTTTGTCCGTTGTTGACAAAATCGCGCAACAAGGCGGCATCCTTCTCCGTAAGCGGCATATTCTTCAGCATGAATGCCGCCGTATCTTTCAGACTCTGCATGAGCTGCGGTGTATTCTGCATCACGGGCATCTGTCGCGTAGCAGACTTCGCCTCGCCCTGCTGCATATTTGCAGACGCATTGTTCGGACTCTGCCCCTGCTGCAGGGTCTTTTCCTGCGCTGTATTCTGTGGACTTCCGTCCCTTCTCGTCATCTGCGGATTCGCACTTTGCCCATCTTGACGCGATCCTGCGAATTCAGATGAGCTGCCATCTTGCGGCACATTGCGCATCATCTGCTCGCTCGGATGTCCCTTGCCTTCAGCGCCACCGCCCTGAGCCGAACCTTTCTGCTGCTGCACCCCGTTTTGTTCTTGCGGCACACTTGGCTGCCCCTTGCCTTCGACAGCACCGCTCTGATTCGAAGTTTTCTGCTGCTGCACTCCGTTTTGCTCCTGTGGCACTCCCGCCTGCCCCTTGCCTTCGGCAGCACCGCCCTGACTGGATCCTTTCTGCTGCTGTGTTGCTTCCGAAGCATCATCCTCAGCATTCGGCAGTAATCCCGTTTCCGCCCCCTTGCCGCTCTGCTGTGCTGCGGCATCACTGTGCATGGACTGCTGCAAAGCAGATTTTCCCTGCGCAGCATCACTTTCCAGCATACTTTGCGAGAAATTCCCCTGCGTTGCTTCTTGTTGTGCGGTACGCGGATTTTCCCCCGCAGGTCTCGCAGGTCTCGGCATCTGCCCCGCCGCTTCCTGCTGCACTGCCTTCGCTCCACCTTCACCTGCATCACGCATCGGCAAATTCGCATCGGCCTCAGCGTCCGCACGGCCTTCGGCCATCGTCTGCCCCTGCATGGTCGGCAATGCGCCCTCCTCTTCAGGACGCGGCATAAAATATTGCACAAGTGACTTCAAAAAGTCAAAGGAACTCGCCTCGCCGGCGCCCTCCTGTGGCTGCACCTGCACCAGGAGCGTCAACGCCTGCTGCAAGGCCGCGGGCAGATCCTCCAACGCCTTGGTGTCGAGCAGTTGGAAGGATAATTTATTCAGCAGCGCCGGTTCCAAGGAGCTTCCGCCCTCCTGCGCCGTCAAAAGCGACTTCAAATTCCGCAGCAACGTCTGCATGCTCTCACTGAAATCACTGACCTCGACGCCTTTTTCCGCGAGTGCACCAAGCTGCGTGAGCATACGCGAGAGCGTGCCCAACTGCTCCAACGAAAACCGCTGGCTCTCCGTCGTGCTGCCAAGACCCTCTTCCAGTGTCGTACTCAACGAAAAAGAGCTTTCCATGACATTGCGAATCACCTTCTGCAAGTGATCCGGCAAAACTTCCACCGAGTCTTCCTGTCCCTGGGAAATCTTCCCGAGCACAGAAGACAAATCTGCAATAGAATTTCGTATGGAGACATTCGTTTCCTTTGTAAAAGGAGAAGACGATGCGCCGTCTCCCCGCCGCGTTACGGCATCCGCCGAGCCTGTCGTCTGAGGCCGCTGTACGCGCTGCAAAGACCCCGCAGCATTAGCGGCATTTGCTTCCATTGCCATGAAACGAATCCTCCGTGCAATTCTTCTAAATCAATACGCTGACGCCATCGAACGAATCGGTTCGAACGATCTTCTATGGATGGGACAAGGGCCATACTTTTGCAAAGCTTCCAGATGCTCTGCTGTCCCATAGCCCTTATGCTTCTTGAATCCATACTGCGGGTATTCTTCGTCATACTTCAGCATCAAGCGATCCCTCGTAACTTTTGCCATAATAGAAGCCGCTGCGATTGACGCTGACTTCGCATCCCCATGTACGATTGAAGAAGACGTCATGGGGAGCTTCAGCGGCACGGCATCAAGCAAGACGTGCTGCGGCTGCGGCCGCAGGCTCGCAACGACTTCGCGCATCCCCTGCTTCGTCGCTTGATAGATATTTTTTTCATCGATGATTTTCTCTGAAATACTCACGATTTCCACCGCAACGGCACCTTCCGTGATAGCAGAGAAAAGTTTCTCGCGCATGGCTGCCGACAATTTCTTCGAATCATTCAAGTGCGGCAGAAAAAATCCCAAGGGCAAGATGACCGCAGCGACCACCACAGGTCCCGCCAAAGGACCACGACCGGCTTCATCGACGCCCGCCACGAGCGTACAGCCCTTCTCACGCGCCAGAAATTCATAATGGTACAGCGCTTCGACACGAGCGCGTTCCTGCTCCTCCCGCTCCCAACGATGCACCAATCTCTGCACCCCCGCACGGGAATCCGACAGACATCGCGCCTGCAGTTCTTCCGTCCACTTCCCTGCACGATAAAAGCACTCCAATTCTCTTATCGTCATTTCTTCCTTATCCATTAACCGTCATCCACTTCCTCCGCTGCCTCCGTCGGCGGTACATCCAAGCTAATCTTGCCAAACTTTCCCATGCGAAATTCTGCCAAAAGGATGTGCTGCACCTTCTCGAAATCAATGCGCCCACCTTTCAAAAGACACCCGCGCTTGCGCCCGATGGCATCCATAAGTCCCTCCGTCGTCTCAGGCAGCGCCTCCTTGAACTTAAACCGCTCCTGCAATCGTTCCTGATGATCGCGCCGCAGAGTCGCAAGGAGCAGATGTGCCACACTCTCCAAGTCGTAGATCTCATCGTTGACCGCGCCGGTAAACGCCAGTTTAAGCCCCACCCTAGGATCTTCGAACTTCGGCCAAAGGATTCCCGGCGTGTCGAGGAGATCGACATCCGCTCCGATGCGAATCCACTGTTTCGCACGCGTAACACCGGGTTTATCCGCCGTCTTTGCTTTCGCTGCGCCTGCCAGACGATTGATCAGAGATGACTTTCCGACGTTCGGTATACCAAGAATCATCACGCGTGCCTTGCGTGCCGCAACCCCCTTCGACACCAGTCTTTCCGTACGATACTTTGCCTCCCTCTCTATAAGCGTCAAAAGCTCCTTCATGCCCTTCCCCGATACAGAATCGAGCGCCACCGCCGGAATCTTCTTCGCACGAAAATGCTCCAGCCAGCGTCTCGTCATATTCTCATCCGCCAGATCCCTCTTGTTGAGCGCCACAACGCGCGGCTTATCGCCGATGATTTCCCGCAGCATGGGATTCGCGCTCGCCGCCGGAATCCGAGCGTCAAGAAGCTCGACGACGACATCGACGAGCTTCAGATTCTCCTCCACCAATTCCCGCGCCTTCTTCATATGGCCCGGATACCATTGGATGATGGGCAGGTCGTTTTTCCTGTCATTTTCCGTCATGATGTATATTCCTTTCAAGCCTTGATTCTACTGGATTCTTACAGTATGTGCCTAGGTATAAGCTACACGCACAAACGTCCACTTTGTGGACATTGTGCGCCGCCCTTACAG
>ERZ773197.482-NODE-482-length-31208-cov-10.831060_pt1 | contig 31208 bp, 33 predicted proteins | sample MGYA00580999_ERZ773197 | MGnify/ENA primary metagenome ERZ773197 (study PRJEB29015, sample SAMEA2738166) | human oral metagenome | biome: human oral; feature: human-associated habitat; material: saliva | place: China | collected 2185 ...
CAAAAGAATTTCTGAGAATAAAAGAATGATATTACAGAGTAAATAACTATATTTGTGGTTGTGTACTTTTATTTGACAACGTACAGAAATGTGGCGTATAAATGCCCAATTCTTAAAAGAACAAAAATCTAAAGGATGTATATTTTACTTCTCACACGATCCTTATGAAGCAACAGGCTTCATGAAAATGGAAGTCGATTATATCAAAAAAGAATTAAATGCAAAAGCAATTAAAAAGGTAGATGAAAATTTATGGAAAGTAATATGGTAAAAGATAGTCCTGAAGTTGCAATGGTTTTTATAGATGAGTTATTCAAGACAATGTTACCTCAGTTTGAAAAAAAATATTCCTGCAATATGGGATTATATTGTTATGGACAAACATATGAATATAACAAGATAAAGATCTCACTTGGCTGTGAACGTGGTTTTTTAAATTGTGATTTGACAATTCAGAATAAAAATGTTATATTGGACTTACCTGAAGAAAAAAAAGTACTCCAACCCAACAAAGATAATTTTCGATTTATTTTCGATGTATTAAGAAAATGTGTTATGTGTTACGAAAATAGTCAAAATAAATAAGAAAATAGATTACAAAAGTGTAGGATACATCTTATAACAGAATATCATTTGTGAATCCCGCAAATCACTTTTTAAAGGATTTGGTGCTTGCGGGGCTCCCGCAAATCATTCCGTAAAAGGTTTGGCATTTCCGCGCTTGGCGAAAGTCATTTCCCGAAAGGTTTGGCATTTCCGCGGCTGGCGAAAGTCATTTCCCGAAAGGTTTGGTATTTCCGCGCTCGCCGAAAATCATTTCCCGAAAGGTTTGACGTTTCCGCGCCCTCGCAAATAGCTTTGTTTGCTGCGGATAGAAGGATTTGTTGGGCAGGTTTGTGATTCCAAGTTTAGAAAAGTTATTGTGAAATAAGGTTTTAATTTGCCACTCTTACGTTTGGTTCATGTTATTTTACATAGAGACCTTTTTTTCTTCCTTACTTTTTTATTATCTTTGCAAACGATAAGCGGCATGTCGTTGCAAGCAGTTTGTGATTAGAATAGCTATCACATCTGATGCATTTATTCAGAAGAACGTTTGTTTTAATCATGTTGTTTATCTGCTGTTTATCATCAAATTACGTAATTATGGGAATTTTCGGACTGTTTAACAAGAAAAAGAAAGAGACGCTTGATAAAGGACTTGAGAAGACGAAAGAGAGCGTTTTCAGTAAACTCACACGTGCCGTTGCTGGTAAATCAAAGGTAGATGATGAGGTGCTCGATAACCTTGAGGAAGTGCTTATCACGAGTGATGTTGGCGTTGATACCACACTGAAGATTATTGAACGAATAGAGTCACGCGTAGCTCGCGATAAATATGTTTCTACTTCAGAATTGAATGGGATATTGAGAGAGGAGATTGCATCGCTGCTTTCTGAAAACAATTCAGACGATAATGATAGTTGGGATCTTCCGAGCGACCACAAACCTTATGTGATTCTGGTTGTTGGTGTTAATGGAGTGGGGAAGACCACGACTATTGGCAAACTTGCTTATCAGTTTAAGAATGCAGGAAAAAAAGTATATTTAGGTGCTGCAGACACCTTCCGCGCGGCTGCCGTAGAGCAGATTTCTATTTGGGGAGAACGTGTGGGCGTGCCTGTGGTGAAGCAACAAATGGGCTCAGACCCTGCAAGCGTAGCCTTTGACACGCTGCAAAGTGCTAAGGCCAATGGCGCCGATGTGGTGTTGATTGATACCGCAGGCCGTTTACATAACAAGGTGGGACTGATGAACGAGTTGAAGAAAATCAAAGAGGTGATGAAGAAAGTGTTGCCCGAAGCACCCGATGAAGTGATGCTTGTGCTCGATGGTAGCACGGGACAAAATGCTTTTGAGCAGGCAAAACAATTTTCTGCGGTCACCAATATCACAAGTCTTGCAATCACGAAATTAGACGGAACCGCTAAGGGTGGTGTGGTAATAGGCATTAGTGACCAGTTGAAAGTGCCAGTGAAATATATTGGTCTGGGCGAAAAGATGGAGGATTTGCAGTTGTTCAATCGCAAGGAATTTGTTGATTCACTTTTCGCTTGATATTGTATATAAGGATAATAGATGAAGAAAAATCAAATCGATATCATCACCATGGGTTGCTCGAAGAATCTCGTGGATAGCGAACTTCTGATGAAGCAATTCGAAGCCAATGGCTATCATTGTGTGCATGACAGCAAGCGCCCCGAGGGTGAGATTGCTGTAATCAACACCTGTGGTTTTATTGAATCGGCAAAAGAAGAGAGTATCAATACCATTCTTGAGTTTGTCAATGCCAAAAATGAAGGCAGATTGAAGCGACTCTATGTGATGGGGTGTCTCTCGCAGCGTTATAAAGATGAATTAGAGCAAGAGATTCCAGAAGTAGACAAGTTTTATGGCAAATTCAATTATAAGCAGCTGCTGACAGATCTTGGTAAGGCCGATGTTCCGTCATGCAATGGTCGCCGTCATCTGACAACGCCTCGCCATTATGCTTACGTGAAAATTGCGGAAGGCTGCAATCGCCAATGCGCTTATTGTGCTATCCCCCTGATTACGGGAAAACACACAAGTCGCCCGAAAGAAGAAATCCTTCAAGAAGTAAAAGAACTGGTTGCAGAAGGCGTAAAAGAGTTTCAGATTATTGCGCAAGAACTCACTTATTATGGTGTTGATATAGATGGGCAGCGCCATATTGCTGACCTCATTCGTGATATTGCCGACATAAAAGGGGTAGAATGGATTCGACTTCATTATGCTTATCCTAATGAATTTCCATTAGAATTACTTGATGTTATTCGAGAGAAACCAAATGTTTGTAAGTATCTTGATATTGCTTTGCAGCATATTTCCAACCACATGCTCGATGCTATGCACCGCCATGTGAGCAAGGAAGAGACGGTTGAACTTATTAAAAAAATACGCGAGGCTGTGCCAGGCATTCACATACGTACAACATTGTTGGTTGGCTTTCCTGGTGAAACCGATGAAGATTTCAACGAACTTGTTGACTTTGTTAAGTGGGCAAAATTCGAGCGAATGGGGGCTTTCACTTATTCGGAAGAAGAAGGTACATATAGTGCAGGGCATTACAAGGATGATGTTCCAGAAGAAGTAAAGCAAAAGCGTCTTGATACTTTAATGGCTGTGCAACAAGAAATCAGTGCAGCTGTTGAGGAGGCGAAGATTGGAAAAACTTTGAAAGTTATCATTGACCGCAAAGAAGGTGATTATTATGTCGGCAGAAGTGAGTTTTGTTCTCCTGAAGTTGACCCCGAGGTGTTGATTCCTGTATCAGAAAAGAAATTGCGGGTTGGTAATTTCTATCATGTGGAAATCACCGACAGTGAAGCTTTTGACTTGTATGGTCATGTCGTAAAATAGAAGTTTTTGATATGAATAATAAAGAATTTATCTCAGAGATGGCGTTGAGAAGCGGTTACACGCAAGCCGATGTTCAAAAGCTTGTCAACACGCTTATTGAAGGAATGGGCAATAGTTTTGAAGCCGGAGAGAACGTATCGCTGTCAGGTTTCGGTACGTTTGAGGTGAAGAAACGCATGGAACGGGTTGTTGTAAATCCTTCGACAGGACTTCGTATGCTTGTACCTCCAAAGCTCGTCTTGGCTTTTAAGCCTAATGCATCGGTAAAAGAGAAATTGAAAAACGGAGGAGAAAACAATGACTAATATCAAAGATTTAGCCCGATTCCTCGTTGAGAAGCATGGCATAAAATTGGCCGATGCAGAACTTTTTATCGCGTTGATGACTGAAATCATTAATGAGGGTGTGCATCGTGAACGGCAAGTAAAGATAAAAGGTTTGGGTACGTTTAAGTTGACGAGCGTCAGTTCGCGTGAGAGTATTGATGTAAATACCGGTGAACGTATTGTAATTGAAGGGCGTGATAAGTTCTCTTTTGCTCCCGATAATGCCATGAAAGAGTTAGTAAATCAACCTTTCTCACAATTTGAAACCATTGTTGTCAATGATGGGGTTGAATTGGAGGACGAGTACAAGGATCAAGTGGAAGAAACTGCTTCAGCCGAAGAAAAGAAAGAGATTGTAGAGGAAAAGGCTGTGGAAGAAGTCGAGTTTCCTCGTGAAGAGCCTGTTAAACCTATTGCTGTTGTGTCTGAGATGTCTACCGAAACAATGTCGGTGCAGGAAGAAATGCAGGAGGATAAGGTGCAAGAAACTATTTCAGAAACTAATGTTTCGGAAGTAGAACAGATAGAAACGGCGCAGGAAACGATTGAAACAGCTTCAGATAATGTAGCAAAGGCTGAAGAGGAAACGCTTGAATCTTCACCAGAAAAGGAAGATGAGCCTATGATAGCGGGAACTGATAGTCGAGAAAACGACATTGAAGATACGGAGAATATAACCACGGCCAATACTCCTCACAAGTCTTCTTATATGAAGCCGTTGGTGGTTGGCTTTGTTGCCTTATTTGTAGTTCTGATTGGTACAATATGTTTTATGTTTATGAAATTGTGTCAGCAGAATGAACAGATTTATACCTTTAAGATGGAGGTGCAGACACTTCAGCTGGAACTTCTCAAGAAACAATATTCCACGATGAAGGGGTGTTCAAAGGTTATGAAACCTGTTGCAGTAGTGGAAAAGCCAGCTCCTGCCGCTGAAAAGCCTACACCTGTTACAGAAAAGTCTACTTCTGATGTAGAAAAGCCTACTTCTGTTGCAGAAAAATCTGTTTCTTCAAAGGAAGAAGATGCTTATGAGGCGTTGAACAAGAGTGATGCACGTGTTCGAACTGGTGCTTATCGTATTGTGGGAGTTAAGCAAGTGATAAAGGTAAAACGCGGACAAACTCTTTCGTCAATCAGTCGACTGTATTTAGGCCCGGGCATGGAATGTTATATTGAAGTGATGAACAAGAATAAAGAACTGAAAGAAGGCGATAGGGTAAAGATTCCAGAGTTGAAACGTAAACATAGAAAGTAAATTTTTCAATCGCTTTATAAACATAAAACAATAAGCTGCATACATTCAGAGATTCTGATTTGTATGCAGCTTTATGTTTTAGAATACTTTAATAAGTATCGTGTTCTACTTTGTTTCTATTTCTTCTTTCATATCAATGAATTCTCCATTAGCATCATAAAACTCGTATTGCAGGAATGCAAGTTTCTGCGAGGGAATGATATGTACGCCGAAACCATATTTAAATTGCCACTTCCTTCGTAGGGAAATCAATCCTTGATTGATGTAAGCAGCTACATACGGATGAACGTGTAAATAGAACTTTGCGATGCCAATCTTGTTGACAAGGCGGTCAATTTTTCTTTCAAGTTGGTCGGTAAAGAGGATGCTCGACTTGATTTTCCCAGTACCATTACAGGTGGGGCAGGTCTCTTCTACATTGACATCCATAGCCGGACGCACACGTTGACGGGTAATTTGCATAAGTCCAAACTTGCTCAAAGGCAAAATGTTATGCCTTGCTCTGTCTTTCTGCATATTTTTACACATGCGTTCGTAGAGCATCTGTCGGTCTTCTGCAAGATTCATGTCAATAAAGTCTACAACGATGATTCCTCCCATATCGCGTAATCTTAATTGCCTTGCAATCTCGTCAGCAGCACCTAAGTTTACGTCAAGTGCATTGGCTTCTTGTCCATTTTGAGCCTTGGTACGATTCCCGCTATTTACATCTACAACATGCAAAGCCTCAGTGTGTTCAATGATTAGATAAGCACCATGCTTATAATTGATTGTTTTACCGAAGCTCGATTTAATTTGTTTTGTAACATTGAAGTTATCGAAGATAGGCACTTTTCCTTTGTAAAGCTTGACGATTCCTGCTTTCTCAGGTGCAATGAGCGTCAAATAGTGTTTTACCTCGTTGTAAACTTCTTCGTTATTTACATAAATGTTTTCGAAACTTGGATTGAACAGGTCTCTCAACATAGCGATAGCCCTGCCCGTTTCCTCAAATACTAATTGTGGTCTTTTTTGTTGTTTTTGTGTCTTAAGAATAGCGTCCTCCCATCGTTTATTCAACACTTTCATTTCAGTGTCAAGTTCTGCGACGCGCTTTCCTTCGGCTACAGTTCTAACAATTACACCACAATTCTTTGGTTTAATGCTGTAGATGAGCTGCTTTAATCGTGCACGCTCTTCACCACTTTTAATCTTTGAAGATACAGATACTTTATCTCCAAATGGGATTAAAACGATGAAACGTCCTGCAAATGATAGCTCTCCTGTCAGGCGTGGACCTTTGGTTGAGATTGGTTCTTTTACAATCTGTACCAATACTTCTTGTCCGACAGTGAGTACTTGCTGAACGCTTCCATCCTTTTTCAAGTCGGGCACTCGTTGTGCCTTACTGAAAGGATAGAGTTTTTTCCTATCGCTATTTACTTGTTTCAGGTATTTTGCGTAGGAATTGAATTGACTGCCTAAGTCAAGATAATGCAGAAAAGCGTCGCGCTCATAACCAACATCTACGAAGCAAGCATTAAGTCCCGGCATGAGTTTCTTAACTTTTGCAGCGTAGATGTTACCAACAGAGAAAGAAGCCTGACGTGGCTCATTCTGATATTCCACCAGATTCTTATCCTCCAGCAGTGCTATCGAAATCTCTTTCTCCCTTACGTCGATTACAACTTCGCTTGTCATTGTTTTATCCTTACTTAGTTTCTTTACTATAAAGGGGCATGTCACAACTCCCTTGTGGATGTATTGACATGCCCCTAAGTCCTTTTAATAGGCTATCAAGCTTTATTTGCTCTTATGTCTATTCTTGCGTAATCTCTTTTTACGCTTGTGAGTAGCCATCTTGTGGCCCTTCTTCTTCTTTCCGTTTGGCATAATTTTTAATTTTTGAGATATTATTATTTATTATCGTTATTTCTTCATTTGTTCTACAAACGATTTTGACGGTTTGAAACTTGGTAAATCGTGTGCCTCAATCATCATTGTTGTGTTCTTGAGGATATTGCGTGCGGTCTTCGCTGCACGATGCTTAATGACGAAACTACCAAATCCACGCAGGTATACATTCTCTTTTTTCTCAAGTAAACTATTCTTTATGGTTTCCATAAAACTTTCAACAACGACAGCAACATCTCTTTTCTGCACGCCTGTTGTCATAGCAATTTCATTAATGATATCTGCTTTAGTCATATTTGTATTGTATTATTTTGTATTCCTTTTCTGTTTAATTGCCTCTCTTCCTTACGGGTTTGCAAATATACGAGTTTTTTAGTTGATATGAAAATTTATGGCTACTTTTTTCGGAAATCGGGCTTAAAATGCTCTCCGAAGTGCTTTGTTTTCATAGAATTACACAATTTGAAGTCAAAAAGAGTAGTGTCACGCTTCAGAGTGACTCAGACAGACCAAATGAAGAAAAAATGTGCTTCTGAGTGACTCAGAAAGGCCAAATGGAGAAAAATCACGCTTCTGAGCGACTCAGAAAGACCAAATAGAGAAAAATCACGCTTCTGAGTGACTCAAAAAGGCCAAATGAAGAAAAAATGCGCTTCTGAGCGACTCAGAAAGAATAAAAAGAGGAAATTACGCGCGAGAATGTGTGATTCTAACATAGAAGAGAGAGATAGAGTTCTCTGTGTTTCTGCTTATAATTAGTGTGTATTGTCGTTGCATAAGATTATGAAGAAAAAATTGTTGGTTTCAATTATATATTGTATTTTTGCATTCAAGTTTAAGCGTTTAAATATGAATTTCAAGAAAAAAAGATGGCATTGCTTACCAGGTCAGCCTCTGACAGAGCTCGACAAGCAAGTAATGTATTGGGAGAACAAAGGCAAAGAGGTGCCTACCCGCGATCTTATAAAGACCCCGGAACAAATTGAAGGTATTCGTATTGCCAGCAAAGTAAACACTGGTTGTTTGGATGCTGTAGCTGCAGCGATACATCCAGGAATGTCGACTCAGGAAATTGATGATATTTGTATGCAGTATTGTAAGGATAACAATGCTGTGCCTGCTTGTTTAGGTTACGAGGGCTTCCCCAAGAGTGTATGCACGAGTATAAATGAGGTGGTTTGTCATGGTATTCCAAAAGAAGAAGATATTCTCAAAGAAGGGGATATTGTGAATGTTGATATGACCTTAAGCGTGAATGGTTATTTTGGAGATGCCTCACGAATGTTTATCATCGGCGGGAAGACTACCCCTGAAAAAGAACAGCTTGTAAGGGTTGCTAAAGAGTGTTTGGATATTGGTGCAGAAGCAGCAAAACCCTATTGCTTTGTAGGAGATATTGGTCATGCCATCCAAAAGCATGCAGAGAAATATCATTATGGTGTTGTTCGTGATCTTTGCGGACATGGGGTAGGGCTTGCCATGCATGAAGAGCCAGATGTTGTTCATTATGGTCATCGTGGAACTGGAATGTTATTGGTGCCCGGAATGGTGTTTACGATAGAACCAATGATAAATATGGGTACATGGAAGGTGTTTATTGATGCAGACGATCCTTATGGATGGGAGGTCATTTCAGGGGATGAAAAGCCGAGTGCGCAATGGGAACACACTTTCTTGATGACTGAAACGGGTGTTGAAGTCTTATCTTACTAATGTATTTATGCAAGATAGTAAATCGTGATTATGGAAGAAGAAAGAGATATTTATATATTAGGTATTGAGAGCTCGTGTGATGATACATCTGCAGCAGTATTGCAAAATGGTGTGCTGTTATCTAATGTGACAGCCTCTCAAGATGTACATAAAGCTTATGGTGGCGTTGTTCCAGAACTCGCGTCACGTGCACATCAGCAGAATGTGGTGCCTGTTGTTGATCAAGCAATCAAGCGTGCAGGGATAACAAAGGAAATGTTGAGTGCAGTGGCTTATACGCGTGGTCCGGGCTTGATGGGCTCTTTGCTCGTTGGTGTTAATTTCGCAAAAGGTTTAGCACGGTCATTGAATATTCCATTGTTAGATGTGAATCATTTACAAGGTCACGTCATGGCTCATTTCATCAAAGAAAATGATGATGACAAAAGTGCTCCTCCTTTCCCTTTCATTTGTTTGTTGGTGTCAGGAGGCAATTCGCAGATTGTTAAGGTTAATGCCTATAATGATATGCAAGTGCTTGGACAAACGATTGATGATGCAGCAGGTGAGGCCATTGATAAATGCTCGAAAGTAATGGGTCTCGGCTATCCTGGTGGACCAATTATTGATCGATTGGCACGTCAAGGCAATCCTCTTGCATTTAAATTTGCTGAGCCACAAATTTCAGGATGTGATTATTCTTTCTCAGGATTAAAGACATCTTTTCTTTATAATCTTCGCGATTGGGTGAAGGAAGATCCTGATTTTATAGAGCATCATAAGAATGATTTGGCTGCAAGTCTTGAATATACAATAGTAGATATCTTGATGAATAAGTTGCGTAAGGCTGTAAAGCAAACAGGAATCAAGCATGTTGCTGTTGCCGGTGGAGTTTCGGCGAATAATGGTTTGCGTAATGCCTTTCGCGAACATGCAGAGAAATATGGTTGGACTATTTACATTCCAAAGTTCAGTTATACTACAGATAATGCAGCTATGATTGCTATTGTGGGACAATATAAGTTTGCTGACCATGACTTTGGTCGCATTGATGCTCCTGCATTCTCAAAAGTAACTTTTAAATAAAACATAAGATGGAACTTGAAACGAAAGTACTAAGTAAAGAACTACAGCAATATTTATATGACAATGGTCTCACAATAGGAACAGCCGAGAGTTGTACTGGCGGACGTATAGCAGAAGCTATCATAGCAGTTCCTGGCGCAAGCGAATATTTTAAGGGTGGAATCGTTTCATATACAAATGAAGTTAAGGAGAATTTACTTCACGTTAGTCATGAAACCTTAGAGGAAAAGACCGCTGTGTGTGAAGAGGTTGCACAGCAAATGGTTATAGGAGCATGTGAGACTTTACATGTTGATTATGCTTTGGCAGCAACAGGTGTTGCAGGCCCAACTGGTGGTACACCGGATATTCCTGTAGGAACAATATGGTTGGCTTGCGGAAATAAGGATGATGTTCGCACGATGAAACTTGATAAAGACTTTGGTCGTGATATAAACTTAGCCATTGCCACCAATCAATCTTTGCGTTTGTTTCTTGACTATATGAAAGAAAAAACCGGCAAAACAGTTGGTTAAAGCAAAAAAATACTTAATTCCTCTTATTCTTTGGAGAAATGTTTTGTATAATTCAAAAATATTTGTAATTTTGCACCCTGTTTGGAATAAGTATCAAAAAACGAAAACAAAAATTAAAGATAGCAATGTCTAAGATTTGTCAGATTACAGGAAAGAAGGCACAGATAGGTTGTAATGTGTCTCACTCAAAGCATCGTACAAAGAGGAGCTTTGATGTAAACCTCTTCAGCAAGAAGTTCTACTATGTAGAAGAGAGTTGCTGGATTAGCCTCAAGGTCAGCGCAGCTGGTCTTCGTCTCATTAATAAAGTTGGTCTTGACGCAGCTTTGAAGCAGGCCGTTTCTAAGGGTTTCTGCGACTGGAAAGACATTAAAGTTATAGGAGAATAATTATCATGGCAAAGAAAGCTAAAGGTAATAGAGTACAGGTCGTTCTCGAATGTACTGAAATGAAGAATAGTGGACTGCCAGGAACAAGCCGTTACGTAACAACAAAGAATCGTAAGAATACTCCTGAGCGTCTTGAGTTGAAGAAGTATAACCCAATCCTGAAGAAGATGACTCTTCATAAGGAGATTAAGTAATAACCCTTTTAACACATATAAGATATGGCAAAGAAAGCGGTCGCTACCCTCCATGAAGGTTCAACGGATGGTCGCGCTTACTCAAAAGTAATTAAGATGGTAAAGAGCCCTAAGACTGGTGCTTATGTTTTTGATGAGCAGATGGTTCCAAATGAGGCTGTAAAAGATTTCTTTAAGAAATAATTTTTCTAAGATAACAGATTAAAAGAGATTGCATTTTAGATTGTAATCTCTTTTTTTATTATTATAAGTTTATTCTTCTTTATGGAAGAAACGTTTATATTCGCTTTCAAAATTGGGTGTGAATATGTCTTTTCCAAGGTTGTTTTCAATTTCAGTCTTCGTCCAAAAGCGTCCTCCATTAAGTTCTTGTGCATTGGGAAAGATTTGTTCATTGTATGTTGTTTTATGTACATAGACAAGTTCTTTCTCACAATCGCTCTCAAAAACATATTGTCCAATGCGTTCAGGGATATAATCAGTTATCCCTAATTCCTCTTTAACTTCACGTTTTAGAGCTTCTTCTACATTCTCTCCAAGATCTATATGTCCACCACATGCAGTGTCCCATTTATTGGGTTGAATATCTTTCCAGGCTGGGCGTTTCTGAAGATATAGCTCTCCTCTGTTATTAAACACATGGAGATGAACCACTGGATGCAGTCGTTTTGTGCCATCATGTGCCTCATTTCGGCTGATACTTCCTATGATATTACCATTCTCTAATACGAGTGGAAACATTTCTTTTTCATTGTCTTTCATCATTAGAGTTGTGCAGAAAAGGTGAAACAATCAGTAAAACAACTATCAAGATGTTGTGGTTCTGCTTTGAAGATAGCAAATAAACTGCTTCCACTCCCACTCATTGCGGCATAGATGGCCCCTTGCTCATAAAGCTTGTTTTTTATATTCTCTACTTCGGGGTGAAGCTTAAAGACTGATTCTTCAAAATCATTCACCAATAGGTCCCTCCATGTTTCAATAGGTTGTTTAATGATATCACGACAACATATTTTAGGTTTGTGAGGTATTATGTTGGCATAAGCTTCTTTTGTTGAAACTGTAACATTTGGTTTTATGATTGTGATATAATATCCTTTTAGTGTCTCCTTGATGCCTTTAATAGGAGAAAATACATTACCAATTCCTGTTGCAAATACTGGTTCGCTACTGATAAAGAATGCACAATCAGCTCCAAGCTTCGCTGCATACCTTTCCATTTCTGTTTTACCTATATTCAATCTGAATCGTTCATCAATCAATCTTATCATGTATGCAGCATCACTTGATCCGCCTCCAAGTCCTGCTTGTGAAGGTATATATTTAAAAAGGTGAGCATGAACTCGAGGAAGTTTATAATCTTTAGCCAGCAAATTATAAGCTTTGATAACAAGGTTGTCTGCCTCATTACAATCCACTATGTTTCCTGTTACCTTTAAATCACAATCAACAAGAGAGGGAAATTCTTCTCCCATGTGTTTGATTTCAAGTGCATCATAAAGGGGAATGGGGTAGAAAACTGTTTCCAAATTATGGTAGCCGTCAGCTCGTTTCTCAACAATGTTAAGTCCAAGATTAATCTTGGCACAAGGAAATGTTATCATTGTTTCTGTCTTTAATTCGTATTGCAAAAATACAAAAAATCCATAGACCATCAACTTCTATAATCAAAAAATTGGTTACCTTTGCGGAAAATCATTCTCCCATGGCAGAAAATAATAGTAATACAACAAAACGTCGCAAGTCTTCAGTCAAAGTAGATAATACTTATGGGCATTTACAACCCCAAGCAACAGATATTGAGAGAGCTGTTATTGGTGCGTTGATGATAGACAAAGATGCTTTTTCTTTGGTTTCAGAGATTATTCGGCCTGAAACATTTTATGAGCCAAGAAACCAGAAAATATATCAGGCAATTCAGAATCTTAATATGACAGAACGGCCTGTTGATATCATGACTGTGACCGAAGAATTGAAATCACAAGGTACAATTGATGATATAGGAGGGCCTGGTTATTTACTTGATATTAGTGATCGTGTGGCATCTTCTGCTAATGTTGAGTATCATGCTCATATTCTTGCACAGAAGTTTTTGGCTCGGCAATTGATTCAATTTGCCAGTAGGGTGGAGGAGAAGGCCTTTGACGATACAGTTGATGTTGATGCGTTGATGCAAGAAGCTGAAGGTTCTTTGTTTGAAATATCACAGAAGAACATGAAGCAAGATTATACGCAGATTGATCCAGTCATACAACAAGCCTTAGATATTCTTCAGAAAGCGTCTGCCAATACTGGTGGACTCACGGGTATTCCTACAGGATATACCGATCTTGATGAAATGACAAGTGGATGGCAAAAGAGTGACCTTGTGATTATAGCAGGACGCCCTGCCATGGGAAAGACCTCTTTTGCATTGAGCTTAGCGAAGAATATTGCGGTTGATTATCATATCCCTATAGCATTCTTTTCTCTTGAAATGAATAATGTTCAGCTTGTGAATCGTTTGATTTCTAATACTTGTGAAATAGCAGGTAGTAAGATTCTTAATGGACAGTTAACGCCTGACGAGTGGGATCGATTAGATAAAAACCTAACAAAATTGACGGGTTCTCCTGTTTATGTGGATGATACACCAGGTCTTTCGGTCTTTGAACTTCGTACGAAAGCACGTCGATTGGTTCGTGAAAAGGGTGTGAAAATTATCATGATTGACTATCTTCAGTTGATGAATGCTAATGGAATGAAATTTGGAAGCCGTCAAGAAGAGGTGTCAACGATATCTCGCTCATTGAAAGGATTAGCCAAAGAACTTGACATTCCTATTATTGCGTTGTCTCAGTTGAATCGTACGGTTGAGAATAGAGAGGGACTTGAAGGTAAGCGTCCACAGTTAAGTGATCTTCGTGAATCAGGAGCTATAGAGCAAGATGCCGATATGGTCTTGTTTGTCCATCGCCCAGAGTACTATCACATCTATTTAGATGAAAAAGGTAACGACTTACATGGAATGGCACAAGTAATCATAGCGAAACATCGTAAGGGTGCAACAGGTGATGTCTTGTTAACATTTAAGGGAGAATTTACAAGTTTCCGTAATCCTGAAGAGTCATATACAGCTAATAAAAGTGGTGATGGAGAAATTATTGGTTCTAAGATGAATGAAGGTGATATGACTCATATAGACGGGACTTTTCCTCCTCCTATTAATAATAAAGAACCTATCCCTTTCTAATTTATGGCGTATATTGCTTAATGGTTCTTTTTTATTCCCATTTTCTATGTATAAGAAACATAAAATAAAAACTTTTCGATTCTTCATAAAAGAATGTTATCAAAATGTAATAACGTAATCAATATATTTTGTATATTTGCATTATTAATAATAGATTTACTATTAATCGAACTGTAAGATAGGATATGACGAGACAGTTATGAAGTCTTGTTCATTTAATAGGGGTTAGGTTTTCTTTAGGTTTACAAAGAGAGTGGGTACAATGATAGTCTGCACGACTTGTACTTTTCTTTTCCTTATTTCTTTATCTTCTCTTCTAAATGGTTGGGTTACGTGCAAAATCTTTTCTATTTCTTATTCTCTTTTGAATAAGAAGTAGAGATGGTATTTATTTGTTATATTTTGATTTTTATAAAGATTAATTATTCTATTTGATTTATTTTATAAGTCTTAGAATTATCGGATAAGAATGGAAAAAGATCTAAAAATAGCTGTCGCCGGCACTGGATATGTGGGCCTCAGCATGGCCACCCTGTTGGCACAACATCACGGAGTGATGGCCGTTGACGTCGTTCCAGAAAAGATTGACCTCATCAACCATCGCCAATCGCCCATTCAAGACGATTACATCGAGCAGTATCTGCGCGAGAAACCCTTGCGACTGACGGCCACATTGGATGCCGACATGGCCTACAAAGATGCCGACTTTGTGGTGATTGCCACGCCAACGAACTATGACCCGGCGAAAAACTATTTCGACACCACCCACGTAGAAGAGGTCATCGACAAGGTACTCAGCATCAATCCGTCGGCCACGATGGTCATCAAATCCACCATTCCTGTGGGCTATACGCGCCAGTTGTATGTGAAATATGCACAGCAAGGTGTGGTACAACTCAACTTGTTGTTTGCCCCCGAGTTCCTCAGAGAGAGCAAAGCCCTCTACGATAACCTCTACCCCACACGTATCATCGTGGGCTATCCAAAGCTCATCCCCGGCGAAACGGCTGAGAATGAGGCCATCAAAAAGGTGACAAGTCCCGACAACATGCGCAAGCAGGCCGAAGTTTTTGCCCGCCTGTTGCAGGAAGGTGCCCTCAAACCCGATATCCCTACGCTCTTCATGGACATGAAAGAGGCCGAGGCAGTGAAGCTCTTTGCCAACACCTATTTGGCACTTCGCGTGTCTTATTTCAACGAATTAGACACCTATGCCGAAGTAAAAGGCCTTGACACACAGGCCATTATCAATGGCATTTGCTTAGACCCTCGCATCGGAAATCACTACAACAACCCCTCATTTGGCTACGGAGGCTACTGTCTTCCCAAAGACACGAAGCAGCTGTTGGCCAACTATCAGGACGTGCCCGAGAACTTAATTCAGGCCATTGTCGAAAGCAACCGCACCCGAAAGGACTTCATTGCCGATCAAGTGCTCAAGCGCGCGGGCTACTATAACTACAGCGAAGAGACCAATTATGCGCCCCACGACGAGCGAGAAGTTATCATTGGCGTCTACCGTCTGACGATGAAAAGCCACTCAGACAATTTCCGTCAAAGCTCCATCCAGGGCATCATGAAGCGCATCAAAGCCAAAGGTGCCCGCGTAATCATCTACGAACCCACCCTCGACGATGGCACAACCTTCTTCGGAAGCCGCGTCGTCAACGACCTCTCGCAATTCAAATCACAAGCCAACGCCATCATTGCCAACCGCTACGACAGCGCGTTAGACGATGTAAAAACAAAGGTTTACACCCGCGATTTGTTTGGGAAAGATTAAAAATAGGGAGAGAAAAGATATTCCATATCCCAATATATCTCAAAAATATGATTGCAACAACACTCTTTGGCGGCTTAGGAAACCAGATGTTTATTTATGCAACAGCAAAAGCATTATCACTCCATTACCGAACCCCCATGGCATTTAATTTGAGACAAGGTTTTGAGCAAGATTACAAATATCAGAGACATCTTGAATTAAACCACTTTAAATGCCAACTCCCTACAGCCAAATGGATTACTTTCAACTACAAAGGCGAATTAAATATTAAAAGAATTAGCCGTAGAATTGGTCGGAACCTTCTGTGTCCCCATTATCAATTTATCAAAGAGAAAGAACCTTTTCATTATGAAAAACGCTTATTTGAATTTACGAATAAAAATATCTTTTTAGAAGGCTATTGGCAAAGTCCACGCTATTTTGAGAATTACAGCGATGAGATTCGTCGTGACTTTCAACTTAAGAGTATCCTACCACATACCATAACAGATGAGCTACAAATGCTAAAAGGTACAGGCAAGCCCTTAGTCATGTTAGGTATTCGTCGCTATCAAGAGGTTAAAGACAAGAATGACTCCCCATATCCACTTTGTAATAAAGACTATTATGCGAAAGCCATCTCCCACGTTCAAGAACAGCTCCCCGCCCCTTTATTTGTTGTTTTTACACAAGAACAGGCATGGGCAATGAATAATCTTCCCACGAACGCTAATCTTTATTTCGTGAAAGAGAAAGACAATGCGTGGGCAACCATAGCTGATATGTATCTCATGACTCAATGTCAACATGCTATTATATCGAACTCCACTTTTTATTGGTGGGGAGCTTGGTTACAACATCCCATTGAGAATCATATCGTTGTTGCACCCAATAACTTCATTAATCGTGATTGTGTTTGTGATAACTGGATTATTTTAGATTAAAACCACCGATGATAGAAAGCAAAGAAATAGTGCCATTAGTATCGATTTGTGTACCAATTTATAATGTAAGTACATATCTCAATCGCTGCTTAGATAGTATTTTGGGACAAACATACCCAAATGTAGAATATATTTTTGTAGATGATTGTTCGACGGATGACAGTTTACTCGTGTTAAAAAGAAGACTAATAAATTGTCAGCTCAATTACTATATCATTGAAAATAGAGAGAATATAGGACTTGCTGCTACACGAAATATAGCTATAGAACATGCGCATGGTCGTTTCATAACTTGGGTTGACTCTGATGATTATGTGAGTAAGGATATGGTAGCAAAGATGGTCGCTACTCAAATAAAATATGATTGTGATATTGTAACCGTTGATTTTATAGAGCAACATAGTAATTTCGAGCAAGTAGTATTTCAACCTTCGTATTTAGACGCAGAGGATATGGCATGCACGTTATTAGCAAGGAAAGCGCCTGTTTGTATTTGGGGGCGGCTCATTCGCACAAGTTTATATAGAGATAATGCTATTAAACCGCTGGCAAATATTAACTGTGGAGAAGACTATCAAGTAACAGCTCGACTGGCTTATTATGCACATAGTGTAAAAAATATACACGAAACTTTATACTATTATAATTGTACTAATGAACAATCTTATACATATCAATATTCACGTTCACGGTTTTTACAAGACTGGAAGAGCATAGAAGTGCTTCAAAAGTTCTTTAGAGACAAGAGGAACTCTTATCAAGAAGCCTTAGAAATCGGCATTTTGAAATTATATTCTCATCATTTAGTGGCCTGTTGTCAAGCAAAAGACAAGGCCTCGTTTGATGAACTACATACTAAAATTAGAGGTATAGCACCTTCGGCTTATACATCTGTTCCGTTCTTCTTGAGATTAGTACTCCATATAACTAACTATAATTTGGCCCGATTCTATATTATCCCTGCTGCATTTACATTTAAAATTCTCAAAAAAATAAAACAATGACTAAGGTCTTAGTTCTGTCAGATCAGCAGCATTTAAGGCGACAACTGCTCATAGGACAGTTTCAAAACATAGAATTTGTGTTCGATACCACTACCGATTACGATTATATCGCAGTGATTGATAGTGTTGAGAAAGAACTCATTTGCAAAGTACCCACACATAAACGTATTTTGTACATAGGAGAACCTCCTTTTATAAAACCTTTTCCGTCCAGCTACTTAGCACAATATGGTCTCGTTGTTGGCCCTTATAAACTACATCATCCGCATTTCAAACTAAGTCATCCCGTTTTGCCATGGCTCGTAGGAAATAAGAAGAATTTAGATGCGACATTCTTCCAAAATTTTGAGGAATCGATAGAAAAGCGCTTAAATAAATTTTGTATTATCACCTCAAATAAATGCTTTACACAAGGCCATCGTAAACGAGTTGCATTTATAGAACGAGTGAAAGAAGAATATCCCGACCTCTTAGATATATATGGTATGGGCTATCAGCCTATTGAAGATAAGTTTGAAGTCCTCTCCAAGTATAAATATTGTTTAGCCATTGAAAACTGCATCTGCCCTAACTATTGGACAGAGAAGATAGGAGATGCTTTCCTAACATCGTGTATACCATTCTATTATGGGTGCCCTAATATTGATGATTTTTTCCCAAAAAACTCATTCATCTACTTAGATATTACCCATTATAACCAAGCTATTCAATGTATGCAAAAGGCTCTCCGAGGGGATTTTGACTCTACGATTACATTAGAAGATGCTAAAAAAAGGATACTCTTCAACTACAATGTTTTTGAAAGAATTAAAGAAGATATAAACTTTTTGGAGACGATTAGAACCCCAATTCATGAACAAAAGCAGTTCAAATCCATATTAAGCCCCTATCGCTATACGTTGCCTGTAAAAATAAAACAGTATCTTGCATGGAAGTGGAATCTCGTCATTTAAAGATTAATATCTTGCTTTATAATTTAACACACACATTATTATTTCCTAATGAATAGGTTAAAACGGCTCTCTTCATCATCTTTATTACAAGGCATCTCTTGGATTTTCCTTTCAACAACGGTCGCGACGCTGTTACGTTCTTTATTAGTATTTATTATTATTCGTTTCTATACCCAAGAGCAATTTGGGCTCTGGGGAAGCATCACCTCCATTGCTGCAGTCATCATTACTGGCGATTTTGGATTAACGAATGTCCTGCGAAGCATTGCAAGTAAAAATTTAAGCCGTGGGAAAGAAGGAGACGAAGATACTAAAAGATACTTTTATTCTACACTCATTTTCTTCAGTACACTAGCCTTGCTATTAGCGCTTATATTAATCTTCTTTCATCATTACTTCCCATTTGAAAAGCTTTTCAAGACTGAAGATTTACAGTTACAACAACAAGGACATATCATTTGTACGATTGTCCTACTCTTATTCTTCTTCACGATACCACTATCGATTCCTGGGGCTTTATTCTTTAGCTATGGAGAAAACAAGTATAATGCTATCTTTGGTTTTATATCAAGCGTTTTTACCTTCATCATTGTATCCGGACTTGCTATTTTAAAAGTCTCAATTGTATATACATCTGTCATCTATTTTATCTGTCCACTTTTAGTTTACATCATCTCCACATGTTTTTTTATTTACAAAAGAAAATGGTGGAACATACGGATTCAAATGGGACAGACGATTAAGGATATAAAGTTTTTGTTACCTTTAGGTATAAAATATTTAATTATTGGTTTCGCAGGAAGCTTCTTAACTAATATTTTAACCATTTATTCTGGTGCATTGTTAGGATTAAAAGAGGCGGCAATTGTCAATATTGCACAAAAGGTATTTACATTCTTCACGAGCATTTATCAAAGTGTCCTCAATCCTATTTGGAGTAAATTAGCCACACTTTATTTCCAAAAAAAAATTTCAAAATGTAAGAGATTATGGGACATTAGCCTTCTTATGACTTTACTTGCTGCATTTGGATTTATAACAATCTCTACAACATTAAGCGACATCATTGTACGATTCATTGCAGGAGAAAACTTCATTAGTAGCCCTATTTTATTTTGCATGGTCGGATGTAGCTTATTTCTAAAGATTATTTTCGATAATGTTTCACTGCTACAAGTAGCCATAAATCAAATTGATGATATAACTATTGGCTATATCATTTTTACCATTATTAGTATGGGTGTATTCCCACATATTGTATATCTCTGGTCATTTAGGAGTATGGTTATATGTATGATTGCGCTATGGTGCATATTCTCTTTAACCATATACTATCGTACAAACCATATACAACTACGCCCCCATGAATAGCCAAATCAATACTATTAAGCAGCGAGATTGCTTTATTCTCAACCTCTTCTGCTTTTGGCTGCTAATAGATTCTATTAATGGTTTCTTTCTTCGTTTAGGAGAAGGTGTACCAATATCTATCATCTATAAACTTTTCATCATCCTTTTACTATCGTTTAGACTATTAAAATTTAAACAAGGGAGGTGTGTATTGTGTTGTATTGTCATTTATATCCTATGGCAAAGCCTTCATTACATATATGTGAGCCCTGAAAAATATACAGAGTCCTTACAGCTTTTGTTGAAGCCTTTAACCAATATCTTTATATTTGTCTACATATCTATTCTCATCCGACAATATAATAATGCTGCCATACTTTGGATAAAAAAAATTTTCAACTATAATTTTATCATTTTTGCTATCAACATTTTTTCTGGACTTTTGGGACTGGGTTTTAGATCCTACGAAACGAATTTTGGCAGTCTTGGTTTCTGCGGTTATTTCTATGCATTGAATGAATTAGGAGGAGTCTGTATGGCGCTATTCCCATTTATACTTTACAATCTTTACGAGAGAGGGAGAAAAATATTCTTCATAGGATGCTGCTTAGTCGTTTGTTTAGGTATCTTAATCATTTCGAAAGCGGCTATTCTTTCCGCACTTTTTTCTGTAATCTTGATTCTCTATTATAAAGCCAAATACAAGAAAGCTATTATTGGCCTCACAATAGCTACAGCCTTTTATCTCATATTTATATTCAACTTAGACAACTTCTTATCGGGAGATGCAGCTTACCTGCAGAAGGCTATTTATGCATATAATAAAGGAGGACTCATAGAATTACTACTTTCTAGCAGACAAACATTTGTAGAACAACGTACGTCCATCTTCTTTAATGCGCCATTCTTCGACCAATTATTTGGTATAGGAGGCAATAGAACCGTAGAAATGGACTTTTTTGATGTTCTCCTCAACATGGGTTATACCGGCATTCTCATCTATTTTTCTTCATGGATATACCTTTTCCTCAAATTAAAACAGAATAAAAAGAATAACAATCTCATTAAAATTATCTTCGCAAGTGATATTATCTTACTGGGTATGAGCACCTTTGCTGGACATATTTATTTTTCAAGTACAGCTGGACTATTCATCGCAACACTCAATGCTCTAATGTTTTACAAACAATCTTATGAAAAGTAAGAAAAGAATTCTCGTCATTTCCAACTTATTTCCCTCTGAGAAAGATCCATCGTATGGTACCTTTGTAGCACTTTTTACACACGAATTACAAGGCTATTCCATGCACTATAAGACAGATTTATGCGTCATTAAGGGACGGACAACAAGTAAGATTTGCAAATTGTTGAAATACTTTTGGTTTTATTCCAGCATAACCTTGCACATACTATTCCATCACTATGATCTTATTTACGTACACTACATCACCTATTCGTCTATTCCTTTACTTTTCTTGTCGAAAATAAAGAAACTTAATATCGTATTCAATATCCATGGAGATGACCTCTTAACGAAATCAAAAGTAGCTGAAAACGTATTGCAAGCAGTACATAAACTTCTTATAAATTCCAAGTTGGTTGTCGTCCCTTCTGAATTCTTCAAAGATATTTTAATAGATAAATTCAAAGATATTAGGCTTCAAAATATATTTGTTTCACCATCGGGGGGAGTGGAAAAGTCTTTCTATAATGAAATGATAGCTCCTGTACAATCCCCATTCACTATCGGCTATGTTTCACGTATTGATACAGGTAAGGGATGGGATGTTTTACTAAGAGCGATTCAAGATATTTACAAAGAACACCCCATTCAAGTTAAAATTGCAGGAACAGGTAGGCAAGTTGAAGAATTGAAACATCTGATTTCAACTTTAAACTTATCACATATAGTTACCTATTATGGTGCTCTTTCACATGCAGAATTACCTCAATTTTATACTAATCTCACTCTTTTTGTTTTTCCAACAACATTAAAAGAAAGTTTAGGTCTAGTCGGTTTGGAGGCTATGGCTGCTTCTAAGCCAGTTATTGGGTCTGCTATCGGTGGTTTAAAAAGTTATATTAAAGATGGATATAATGGTTTCCTTATTCCTCCTGGGAATAGTAAAAGAATGGGTGAATGTATTGTAAATTACATTAATTTTCCTGATGAGAGGAAGTTGGAAATGAATAGAAATGCCTTTAAAACAGCTCAACTATATCAGTCAAATATTGTGATTAAGAAACTTATAGTACGGTTAATGCAATGCATTGCTCAGGCGTAAAACTTTCTGATTATGTGGTTAATAGAACAATTTTACAAATGGAAAATTAACAGATTATGTCGCCAGATGTACAGTACTGGTAAGAATATCTATCTTACAGTTCCTTTTAGTGTGTCGGCACCTGAACTTATTTCCATAGGCGATTATAGCAAAATATTGGGTGGATTTACTTTTATTGGAACAAAAGGGAAACTTAGGATTGGTGATTATACAGAGATATCAACTGACTTTACAGTGGTTACTGACAATCATACTCCAACAGTTGGTATTCCTTATACATTCACGGGAAGTCTGCATATCAATGATAAGAGTCAAGATATAGAAGTCTCTGATGATTGTTGGATAGGCACGAGAGTCGTTCTTTTACCAGGTTCAAAGATAGGAAGAGGCTCTGTTGTAGGTGCATGTTCCCTGGTAAACAAATCTTTTCCACCTTATGCTGTTATAGCAGGAATACCAGCAAAGATTATTGGTGTGAAGTTTGACAAGGCACAGATACAGGCGCATGAGCAAGCTGTTTATCCACCTTCAAAACGTTTGTCCATGTCAGACTTAGATAATTTATTTAACACATATTATCATGGAATGAAAGTACTTGGCACTGCTTCCATTTCAGATGTCGATAAAAGAAAATATGAATCTAAATTACAAGAAATAGGTATCTCTCCTAAAAAATTTATAGATGACTAAGGTAAAACGTAATTATAGTATTGACATTGCACGCGGAATAGCAATTTTATTCGTGGTTTCGTGGCATTGTAGAGTTGGTAATTTTGGTGTAACCATGTGGGTTATGCCTTTATTCTTCTTTATCATGGGTGTGTTTTATCATACTCCTATCTCCTTAAAATTACAAATCAGAAAGAAAACGAATCAGCTTCTAATCCCCTTTGTAATATGGAGCATCCCATACTTTATCTATTACCTGTTTACAAAGCCCTTCCTTGCTTTTGTTAAAATGTGGCTTAATCCCTACGAGATTATGAATGGTCCATCTTGGTTTTTGTTGTGCATGTTCGAGTGTTATATCATCTATTATGGTATTAAGAAAATTGAAGTGGAGTATAGGGGTTTATTGATAGTGGTCTTATCTATCATAGGCTTTTATTTAGGAACTTATCAATTGTTAGGACATCATTTGAAACTTCCTCTTTTTATCAATACAACTCTAACTGTAATTCCTTTTATCTATCTTGGCGATTTGTTAAGGGATAGAATACTGCCAGAACAGAAAACAGGAAGAGAAATAAAATTATCTGTACTTCTATTGTTTCTTTTCGTGATGTCGTTATACAATATTGGTATGATTCCTATAGATATGTATTGGAATGATTATAAGCAAAATTATCCTACTTTCCTATTTAATAGTTTAGTAGGTATCTTGCTGATTATAGGTATTAGTAAATTTATTCCTACAAGCTTAGCTGTTGTCGGCAGGCTCTCAATGCTCATTCTTGTTATTCATATTTATTTTTATGAACTTTTGAAGATGTTTTTTAGTCATCCTATTGTTCTTTTTGTTGCAGTGAGTGCTTTATCAATTTTTACTGCATGGATGATAGATAAGTATATTCCTTATTTATCTGGGAAATATAAATATTTAAAGATTTGAAGTCAATTTAATGGTGACTATACTAAATATTCGTTTAAAAGCAATCACGCAACAGCAGTTATTAGCTGATTTGAAAGAAGGCGTTCTTTTTACACCAAATATTGATCACCTCGTAAAATTGCAGCATGACAAAGCTTTTTGGGAAGCTTATCAACAGGCTGATTGGGTGGTTTGCGACTCAAGAGTTCTCTATTTAGCATTAAAACTGGCTGGAAAAGCAATCCCTGAGGCAATCCCTGGGAGCAGCTTCTTTACGGCGTTCTATAAATATCATAAAGATAATCTTAATTGTAAGATATTCTTGTTAGGTGCAAAAGAGGGAGTTGCCACGAAGGCTATGCAACGTATCAATGAGAAAGTCGGTAGAGAGATCATTGTAGGAGCACTCTCTCCATCCTTTGGCTTTGAACAAAATGCAGAAGAATGCGCACAAATTTGCAATACCATCCAACGTAGCAAAGCTAATGTTGTATTGGTTGGTGTTGGTGCACCAAAACAAGAAAAATGGATTGTCCGTTATAAAGATTGCATGCCAAATGTTAGAATTTGGATGGCTTTGGGTGCGACAATTGATTTCGAAGCAGGACAAATTAAACGCGCTCCACACATCTTTCAACAATTAGCTTTAGAATGGTTGTATCGCATTTACTGCGAACCAAAACGTATGTTTAAACGATATTTCAGCGATTTGTCCTTTTTCATTCTCTACTTTAAAGCCCTCTTAGGACTTTATAAAAATCCCTTTCAGAACTAAGCGTGTAAGATAAAAGATTCTATCACACAAATCATTCAAAACGTTCACATATAAATGCGCTTCAAATTGGAGAAACATATATAGGAAGTAAGCTTATAAAAAGACAGAACTTAATATTAGAAAAAAATAAAAAACTCACAATAATAAACATATGGATAAGAAAAAAGTTGCGTTAATTACTGGCATCACAGGACAAGATGGCTCCTACTTAGCAGAGCCTGTTCGTTTAAATTTTGTTGAATATTTAGAGAAAGGAATTGTAAAATGACACTCAACAAAGACAGTAAAATATACATTGCGGGGCACAAAGGGCTCGTGGGTTCGGCCGTTTGGCGCAAATAGTTAGTGCTAATTTATATATAAAGTGAGGCGTATAACTCAAAGACTATTTAGAAAATGAGTTATACGCCTATATTGTATAAGTCTGAAATCAATGCAGAGAATTAGTATTCTTCGTCATCACTCATTTCAGATGCTTCTAAATTGAGTGATTCTGGATCTTCATCGTATGTTGTGCGATAGCTTTCTTCCGTCAGTTTATCTTCATCGAAAGCATCATCTTCTTCTTCAGGATCATTATAATGGTCGTCAACAACTACGTCCTCTTCCTCATCTTCTCGTGACACGGGAGATTCTTCGGGCAATTGTTCTGTAGATTCATATTTCATCTTTGCATGATATAATTCTGGTCTTTCCTTAGCAAAGATAGCCTCAACCCATGTTCCTTTCTCAATTTCGAGAACCTCATATCCATCGTTAATTTTCTTTTCATACATGCCACCTGGCTTGTGAAGACGATCTTTAGGGAGGGTCGTTGTGCTGATGTCAAAGCCGCGTTCGATGATATCTTGAATACTTTGAGAAAGGCTATCCCAACCTCCTCCGAAGTTACGTTCTATAACTTCGAGCAGCTTTGATGCTGAAATGTGGTGAATGTTTTCATAAGTGAGGTCAGTGACACGTAGGATAGGGCGCTTCTTGATGGCCCATTTCACTTTCGTGTTGTCGTCAATCTTAACAAAGCCGACCTTGAAGCCGCGTTCCTCATATTTAGCGATGACTTCCGGTCTATCAACTTTTACTTCTTCGATTTCAAAAGCACTGCGGATGATATCAACATAATGACGTGCATTGTCTTTGAGGTCTGCTTCTTTTTCAGCAGATTCCCACATTCTAAAAACGTCATTCTCCTGAATATCCCAAACATTACTTTTGTTTAGGGTCTTTAGTGTTAGAACTTTTTGTTGTCTCATATATACCTTGTTTCTTTGTTGCAAAAGTATATACTTTGTATCATATTCACAAACTTTTAGCGTATATTTTTTTGCCATATCATGTGAAATAATTATTTTTGCAACAACTATGAGTGAACCTTTAGCAGAAAGAATGCGCCCACATTCGCTCGATGAATATGTTGGTCAGAAGCATTTAGTTGGACGAGGTGCCGTTTTGCGCCAAATGATTGATGCAGGACGCATTTCTTCTTTTATATTATGGGGACCACCAGGAGTTGGGAAAACCACTTTAGCTCAGATTATTGCACATAAGTTGGAGACACCTTTCTATACACTTAGTGCTGTAACAAGCGGAGTAAAAGACGTTCGTGATGTTATCGAAAAAGCAAAGAACAATCGGTTTTTCAATTCAGCTTCACCAATCCTTTTCATTGACGAGATTCATCGTTTCAGCAAGTCTCAACAAGATTCTTTGTTGGGAGCCGTTGAGCGTGGTGTTGTAACATTGATTGGGGCAACAACAGAAAATCCATCTTTTGAAGTGATTCGCCCTTTGCTTTCACGTTGTCAACTTTATGTTTTAAAGCCTCTTGACAAAGAAGACTTGTTGCAATTGGTCAAGCGGGCCATTACAACTGACGTTGAATTGAAGAAAAAGCACATCACACTCCAAGAGAGTGGGGCACTGCTTCGTTTTAGTGGTGGTGATGCACGGAAGCTATTAAACATCCTCGATCTTGTTATTGAAGCTACTGGTGATGAGGTTGTGATTACAGACGAACTTGTTGAAAGCATATTGCAATCGAATCCTTTGGCCTATGATAAGGATGGAGAAATGCACTATGATATTATCTCGGCTTTCATCAAGAGCATCCGAGGGAGTGATCCTGATGCAGCTTTGTATTGGTTGGCTCGAATGATTGAGGGCGGAGAAGATCCGCAGTTCATAGCTCGACGATTGGTAATCAGTGCATCTGAAGATATTGGCTTAGCCAATCCCAATGCGTTGTTGATGGCAAATGCTGCCTTCGATGCCGTGATGAAGATTGGTTGGCCCGAAGGAAGAATCCCTTTGGCAGAGGCTACGGTCTATTTGGCTACGAGTCAGAAAAGCAATTCTGCCTATCTTGCCATTGATAATGCGTTGGCAAAGGTACGCGAAACAGGGAATCTTCCAGTTCCACTTCCTTTGCGAAATGCCCCAACCAAGCTGATGGCTGAACTCGGTTATCATGATGGTTATAAGTATCCCCACGACTATCCCGGGCATTTTACGGAACAACAATATCTGCCTGATGAGCTGAAAGAGACTCGCTTTTGGCATGGACAACATAGTGCTGCTGAAGAAAAGCTGAATAAGCAAATGGAAAACTGCTGGGGAGACAGGTTTAAAGATTAAGAACAAAATTATTAAAGACATGAAGATAGTTGAATTAGATGGTTACGCTGCAAATCCCGGCGATTTTTCTTGGGAAACAATACAGGCTCTTGGTGAGTTCAAACTCTATGATCGTACCGCACCGAAAGACATTGTCAATCGGGCTAAAGATGCTGAGATTATACTTGTAAATAAGGTAAATATCACGAAAGAGATTATTGAGCAGCTGCCAAAACTAAAATATATTGGTGTATTGGCCACCGGATATAATGTTGTTGACATCGATGCAGCCAAAGCGCATGGCATTGTGGTAACAAATATCCCTGCCTATAGCACAGATAGTGTTGCGCAGATGACTTTTGCACACATCTTGAATCTAACCAATCGTGTGGAGCATTATACGCAACTCAATCGTGAGGGAAAATGGAGTCGTAATCCTGATTTCTGTTACTGGGATACTCCTTTACGCGAAATAAGTGGTAAAACTTTGGGCATCGTAGGCTTAGGAAATATTGGATGCAAAGTTGCTAAGATCGCGCGCGATTTCGGCATGGATGTCTTTGCTTTCACCAGCAAAAATTCGGCTGATTTACCCGAAGGAATCCAGAAAACCACACTCGAAGGTCTGTTTGCCGTGAGTGATATCCTCTCTTTGCATTGTCCTTTGACAGCCGACACCTTTGAGATGATAAACAAAGCAACGCTGAACAAGATGAAAAAAGGTGCTTTGTTGATAAACACTGGGCGTGGACAACTCATTAATGATGCTGATGTCGCTGAGGCTTTGGAGAATGGACAGTTAGGCGGATATGGTGCCGATGTGATGTGTGCAGAACCACCTTCTGATGATAATCCTCTCTTTGCGCAACCCAACGCGTTTATCACGCCACACATTGCTTGGGCTACGAAGGAGGCGCGTGCAAGATTGTTAGCTATTTGTGCCGACAATATCAAAGCTTTCATTGAAGGTCATCCACAAAACGTTGTCAATCCTTAAACTCCACCTATGATTGCCCCTAATCCACAAGTAGCACACACAGTGCTTCTCATCATCGAGTTTATTGGTACGTTTGCTTTTGCCATCTCGGGAATTCGTATGGCGGCAGCGAAGCATTTTGACTGGTTCGGTGGCTTTGTGTGTGGCTTTGCGGTCGCTATCGGTGGCGGAACCATTCGTGACGTGATGTTGGGAGTAACTCCCTTTTGGATGACTTCGAGCATCTATTTCACCTGCACAATCATCGCCTTGCTCGTTGGAATCCTTTTTTCCAAAAAACTCAGTCGCATGGAGAATGCATGGCTCATCACCGACACTTTGGGGCTTGCTATGTTTACCATCGCCGGATTACAGAAGACATTGCAATATGACCATCCGTTCTGGGTTGCTATCGTTATGGGATGCATCACTGGAGTTGCGGGCGGAGTCATTCGAGATGTGCTCTTAAATCAAGAACCCATCATTTTTCAGAAAGACATTTATGCCATGGCAAGTGTTGCCGGAGGGCTAATCTATTGGTTGTTGGCTGCCCTTGGTATAAACATTGGTATAACCTCAATAGTAACGTTTTTTGTGATTTGCCTTGTCAGATACGTGGCTGTAAGATATCACATCTCTCTGCCTTTGCTTAGGGGAGAGAATGATGAGTAGAAATTAAAAGGTCTAATCTTTGTTTTTAAGCACCAACATCTTTTGTTGTATCTGTTATTTGTTGTTCTAAGTATAAAAACTTAGTATACAAATTAAAGGTGTGGATTGAAGATGTTATAACATGCTCTTGGTACAATGATGTGTAGATACACATGTAGTTAAACATTGTAAATGCATGTTATTTCTGTCTTTTTTGCGTAATTTTGTATGCAGATAATTAGAGAGTTTAAAAATAAGTCATATACCAATTGGTATTAATACTATTAAAATGAAAAAAAGTATTCTTTTGTCAGCCGTGTGCATGGCTATGGCAATTATCATCACATCTTGTTCTTCTGACCCTGCCGATTATTTGGAAGATGATGCCAATGAGGAAAAGCTGACTCTTACTGTAACGGCTGAATCAGAATTTACGCTAAATACATTGCCTGATGAGCATAATGCTAAAAGTTATAGGAAGTGGGAGAGTGGCGACAAACTGATGCTCGTAACGACGAATGGTTCAAGGACGAAGGTTTCAACACTTACATTGACGTCTACTAAACGTGATGGTGTTAGTGGCGAGTTTACTGGATTAATCCCTGTAAGTCGAATCGTCAGTGGAAACGTCTATCGCTTCTTCTATATGGGTAAGAACACTATCAGCAAAGAGGAATTAGCTGCTGGTAAGCTTAACATTGACCTCTCCAAACAGCCGGGTAGTATAAATGGTTTAAAGAATAATTGTGTATGGTCGGGCTTGGGCAAGATTGTCGTTTCGGGTTCTAATGCCAACGTTGAAGATAGTATCACATTGGAAAATGCGTTTTCTGTTGTTCATTTTGCAATGTCGACGGATGATGGAACTGATATCACGCGAGTCGGAATGCGAGGCGAGGGCGTTTACACTGCTGCAACTGTCGACTTAACGTCGGGAAAGGCCACAGGAACAGCAGCAACAAGTGCAGAGGTAGACCCTGAAGAGAATGTGTTCTTTGATGAGGGGGCGACAAACTTCTGTGCTATCCTTGTACCTGGTAGAACTTCTCTAATTTTCGATGCCTATTATGATGGCTCATATAGCGATGTGGTAACAAAGGTTCCCAAGGCACGGAGCTATCCTGAAGCAGAGTCTTTTGTTTATTACAATGGACATAAAGCAGCTTTCTCTGTCAGCAGCACGCAGAAAGTAGCCATCACTAATGGTAACATGCAGTATGTGATGCCTTTGGTAACCTATAACACACGCATGATGGCAAAAACTATGAATGCTAATACTCTTATCCAATCGAAAAATGATAAGCCTTTCAAAATTACTGGTAGATATACCATGCATCCTGGTTATTATCGTTTAGCTCCTGAACAATGGGAGATGGCTATGCCAAAGAATAAAAGGAGAGAGAATGGCACTTACACCTATGAAACCGTCAAGAAGGATGGCAAGGAGTATCTTTCACCAAAGACTTATCGTTATTTTGACCTTCCTTCATGGGGAATGATAGATAATCCGACATTACTTTCTACTACTGGATACTTTAGGCCTGGTGGTTCTGCAAGTGGCATAGAAACTCAGTATGATTTCGGTAATAAGTTATATGTAGGTACTAAAAAAACACGCACAATGACCTCTGATGAGTGGGGTTATCTGTTGCCTAAAACTACAGCTACAGTGACCGATCGTATTTGGGTGAGTGGTTCAACCAAAATCCCCAAATGGTCAAAATGCTATATTGATGAAAATGGAAATGGAACGCGAAATCCTGGAGAGCAACGTGGTTATATTATCTTCCCCGATGAGATGACACTTGACAAAGCCAAAGAGGTGTTCACTTCATCCAATCCTACTTTCGGAGTAGGAGCGAATATGATTAATAATGCAACGACATACGATAAAATAAAGAATAGTGGCGTGGTATTTATTCCGTTGTCAGCCTATAGGCCGGCTGGTAATAGAACGCTTACTCAATGGGGAAATCATGGAAACTATTTCACCTCTTCATACCAAGGCTCTGGAATCATACATGTTAGATTAGTACAGGGCACGTATGTCAACCCCGACCCTTCAGCACCTGGTCAGGGGTGTATGAGTCGCTTGGTGCAGAACATTAACTAATAATTTTATCGTTGCTATCCTTCTGATTGAAGCATAACTATTCATTCAATACGCCAGTTCGGGATAAGAAAGTTCTCTAAAAAGTTGGTAATCTCGCTATTATTTTGTAACTTTATAGTTGAAAATCAATCACTTACAAAACATATATAGCGATGATTACCACAGACAAAGTTACAGAAATATTTT